>Ga0209173_100061_pt1 | contig 153776 bp, 134 predicted proteins | sample SynthPrep_16_END_FD_187206 | JGI IMG/M metagenome (GOLD analysis project Ga0209173, IMG submission 187206) | Synthetic microbial communities from Ohio, USA - SynthPrep_16_END_DS12_MetaG (SPAdes) (version 2) | ecosystem: Engineered > Bioreactor > Aerobic > Activated sludge | place: USA: Ohio...
ACGGCGGCCCACGGTCCAAAGCCGGAGTGAGGGCACACCGAGCCTAGGCGAGGTGCCGAGTGGTGGGGCAAGAGCGTTTTGCTTACTTTTGCGCTTTTCAAAAGTGAGCCGCTGTAAGAGCGGAACCGATATAAGCCATCACCCAAATAACGGATATGCACACACCACAAGCGAGCAAAAAAAAGCCCCGCGACCGAATGACGGCACGGGGCTAAAAATTGGCTGGATGCGACCAACCAAAGGAGCTCTTTAAGTCAAATCACTTGGCACTGGCAATCGTGGTACTCGGCTGCCACCCACCGCCCAACGCCTTGTAGATCGCGACGATCCCACGATACAGATCCACCTCGGCCTGAGCCTGGGAGTCCTCGGCGGCCAAACGCTCACGCTGCGCGTCCAGCAACACCAGGAAGTCCACCGTCCCTTCGCGGTAACGAATCTCCGCCAGATCCGCAGCAGCCCGGCTCGACTCACTCTGACGAATCAGCGAGACCAACCGCTGCTGGCGTTTGCCGTAATCACTGAAGGCATTCTCCGATTCTTCCAGCGCCAACAGCACCTGCTGCTCATAAGTCGCCAGGGCGCCATCCGCTTCGGCATCCGCACCACGCAACCGAGCCCGCACGCTACCCAGGTCAAACGCCGCCCAGGTAATGCTCGGACCCAGCGACCAGGCATTCGCCGCCGCCGACCCAATCTGCGAACCCCGCCCAGCGGTAAACCCGAGGAACCCACTGAGGCTCACCCGCGGAAACAGATCAGCCTTGGCCACCCCAATCCGCGCCGTGGCGGCTGCCAACTTACGCTCGGCACTGAGAATGTCCGGACGACGTTGCAGCAGTTGCCCCGGATCACCAATCGGCAACGCCTTGGCAATCGCCGGCAAATCTTTCGGGCTCAAATCCACGCTCAACTTGTCCGGCCGCTCACCGAGCAGGGTAGCGATACGATTACGCTCGCGAACTTCCTCGGCCTGCAGTTGCGGCACACTGGCTTCTACAGCCGCCAGCCGCGCATCGGCCCGCACCACATCGAGCTGATCGCCCACACCGGCGTCCCGCAGGCTGACGGTGATACCGCGCGAATCCTCCTGGTTCTTCAGGTTGGCCACCGCGATTTTCTCGCGCAGTTGCGCGCCCCGCAGTTGACCGTAAGCGTCCACCAGCTCGGCAATCATCGTGACTTGCAGTTGATACAGGTCTGCCTCGGCAACCTGTTGGTCAGCGTCGCTGGCCTCCAGGTTGCGGCGGATGCGGCCGAACAAGTCCACTTCCCAGGCCATGTCCAGGCCCAGGTCATAACGCTCACTGTTGACGCGTTTGGTGGTCTGGCCCGGAATCTGGCCTTTGCCCACGTCGCTGCTGGCGCGGCTGGTGATCACCGGCATCACGTCATTGGCAGCGTCGTCACGAATCGCCCGGGCTGCCCGCAGGCGGGCAAATGCCACCCGCAGGTCACGGTTACCGTTCAGGGACTGAGTCACCAACTGGTTAAGGGTCGGGTCCTCGAACTGTTGCCACCAGATGCCTTCGAACTTCGCGTGGTCGTACTGCTTGGCGTCGGCGGCGGCCGTTACGTTGGCCGCCTCCAGTGGCTGGGTTTTATAGTCCGGGCCCACGGCACAGGCGCTCAGCGCCAGTACCAGCAAGCTCGGCAAAAATACTTTCACGCTCATTGCTGTGTCTCCAGCTTCAAGGCCTTGGCCGCTTTGCGCGCTTCACCGCGTTCAACAAACCGGCGGATCAGTACATAGAACACTGGCGTCAGCAGCAGACCGAAGAAGGTCACGCCGATCATCCCGGAGAACACCGCCACACCCATGGCATGGCGCATCTCGGCACCGGCACCGCTGGACATCACCAGAGGCACTACACCCATGATGAAGGCGAACGAGGTCATCAGGATCGGCCGCAGACGCAGACGGCAGGCTTCCAGTACCGCAGCGAGCGGATCGAGGCCTTCCTGCTGTTTATCCTTGGCGAACTCGACGATCAGAATCGCGTTCTTACAGGCCAGGCCCACCAGGACGATCAGGCCGATCTGGGTAAAGATGTTGTTGTCGCCGCCAGAGATAATCACCCCGGTGATGGCCGACAGCAGGGTCATCGGTACGATCAGGATCACCGCCAGTGGCAGGCTCCAGCTTTCGTATTGGGCGGCCAGTACCAGGAACGCCAGCAGTACGCAGAGCGGGAACACGAACAGCGCGGTGTTGCCCGAGAGGATTTGCTGATAGGTCAGGTCGGTCCACTCGTAGGTCATGCCGTTGGGCAGTTCGTCTTTCAACAGTTTCTCGATCGCCGCCTGGGCCTGGCCGGAGCTGTAGCCCGGTGCGGCGTTGCCGTTGATCTCGGCGGTGATGAAGCCGTTGTAGTGCATCACGCGGTCCGGGCCCGAGGTGTCGCTGACCTTGATGAAGGTCGCCAGGGGAATCATCTCGCCTTTGTTGTTGCGCACTTTCAGTTGGCCGATCTGGTCTTCATCCTGGCGGAACTGTTGCTCAGCCTGCACGTTGACCTGATAGGTGCGCCCGAAGCGGTTGAAGTCGTTGGCATACAACGAGCCCAGGTAGATCTGCAGGGTGTCGAAGATGTCGCTGATCGCCACGCCGTGGGTCTTGGCCTTTTCGCGGTCGATGGCAGCATCGACCTGGGGCACGTTGACCGTGTAGCTGGTGAACAGGCCGAACAACTCAGGCACGCCACGGCTCTTGGTAATGATGTTCTGCACTTCTTTGTACAGCTCGTCGTAACCCAGGTTGCCACGGTCTTCGACCTGCAGGCGGAACCCGCCGATCGTACCCAGGCCCTGTACCGGCGGCGGTGGGAAGATCGCCATGTAGGCTTCCTGGATGCTGCTGTACTTGCCATTCAGTGCACCGGCAATCGCACCGGCAGACAGGCTCGGGTCTTTACGCTCATCGAACGGCTTCAAGGTCACGAACACGATGCCGTTGTTCGGGCTGTTGGTAAAACCGTTGATCGACAAGCCGGGGAAGGCGATCGCACTTTCCACGCCGGGCTGTTTCATGGCGATGTCGGACATGCGCTTGATCACGTCTTCGGTACGGTCCAGGCTCGCGGCGTCCGGCAATTGCGCGAAGGCCACCAGGTATTGCTTGTCCTGGGCCGGTACGAAACCGGTCGGCGTGTGGGCAAAGCCCATCCAGGTCAGGACCATCAGGCCGGCGTACAGGAACAGCGCGATACCACTGCCGCGGATCACCCGGCGTACCGTGCCGACGTAACCATGGCTGGCCTTGTCGAAGAAGCGGTTGAACGGTTTGAACAACCAGCCACCCAGCATCCTGTCGAGGAACCTGGAGAACCCGTCTTTCGGAGCGTTGTGGCCTTTGAGCAATACCGCTGCCAGTGCGGGCGACAGGGTCAGCGAGTTGAACGCCGAGATCACGGTCGAGATCGCAATGGTCAAGGCGAACTGCTTGTAGAACTGGCCGGTCAAGCCGCTGATAAATGCCGCTGGAATGAACACCGCACACAGTACCAGCGCGGTCGCGATGATCGGGCCGGTTACTTCGCTCATGGCCTTTTCAGTGGCCGGGAAGGGTTCCAGGCCCAATTCGATGTTCCGTTCGACGTTCTCCACCACCACGATGGCGTCGTCCACCACGATACCGATCGCCAACACCAGCCCGAACAGCGACAGCGCGTTGAGCGAGAAGCCAAACAGGTGCATCACCGCAAAGGTACCGATCAACGATACCGGCACCGCCACCAATGGAATGATCGACGCACGCCAGGTCTGCAGGAACAGGATCACCACCAGCACCACCAGGATCAGTGCTTCAAACAGGGTGTGAACCACGGCCTCGATGGAGCCACGTACGAAGACGGTAGGGTCATAGGCGATGCGGTAATCCATGCCCTCCGGGAAGCTCTGTTTCAGCTCCGCCATCTTGGCGCGCACTTCATTGGAGATGTCGATTGCGTTGGAGCCCGGGCGCTGGAAGATCGGGATCGCCACGGCCGGCTGGTTGTCGATCAACGAGCGCAGGGCGTACTGGCTGGAACCCAGCTCAACCCGTGCAATGTCCTTCAAACGCGTGATTTCGCCGTTGGCGCCGGCACGGATGACGATATTCTCGAACTCTTCCTCAGTGACCAGTCGGCCCTGGGTGTTGACCGACAGCTGGAAGCTGGTGTCATTTGGCGCAGGTTGCGCGCCCAAGGCACCGGCCGCCACCTGGCGGTTCTGTTCGCGAATGGCCGTTACCACGTCGGTGGCGGTCAGGTTGCGCGAGGCGGTCTTGTTCGGGTCCAGCCACACACGCAGGGAGTAATCGCCCATGCCGAACAGCTGCACATCACCCACGCCGCCCAGCCGTGCCAGCTCATCCTTGATATTGAGGATCGCGTAGTTGGACAGGTAGAGCATGTTGTAGCGCTGGTCGGGGGAGGTGATGTGCACCACCATGGTCAGGTCGGGAGAGGCCTTGTCCACGGTAATACCGATGCGCGTCACTTCCTCGGGCAGTTTGGGCTGAGTCCGGGTTACCCGGTTCTGCACCTGCACCTGCGCGTTGTCCAGGTCGGTGCCCAGGGCGAAGGTGATGGTCAGGGTCAGCTTGCCGTCGGCGGTCGATTGCGAGGACATGTACAGCATGTTCTCGACGCCGGTGATGGCTTGCTCCAGGGGCGCGGCCACGGTTTCACCGATGACCTTGGGGTTGGCGCCCGGGAAGTTGGCACGGACCACGACGGTCGGCGGCACCACTTCCGGGTATTCACTGATCGGTAGCTGGAACAGTGAAATCGCGCCGGCGATCAGGATCAACAGCGACAGCACCGCTGCGAAGATCGGCCGCGAAATGAAGAACTTGGAAAAATTCATCTTGAGTCGTATCCCTTAACCGCGTGGAGTCGCTGTACTTGCGAGCTTGGGCGCGGCTTTATCCGGCGCCACTTGCTCCAGGTTGCTGGCTTCAAGCGCTTGTCGTTGTTGTGCCAAGGCGGCGAGGGTTTCCTTGCTGGCCATCGGGATGGTTTCCGGTGCAACCGGCGACCCCGGGCGAACGCGCTGCAAACCCTTGACGATGATCGTGTCGTCCTTGGTCAGGCCGCTGCGCACGATGCGCAAACCTTCGATCTTCGGACCCAGTTCCACCGCGCGGTAGGCAGGCTTGTCGCCGTCCATCACCAGTACGAACTTCTTGCCCAGGTCGGTGCCCACGGCTTCGTCGCTGATCAGCACGGCGGAGTAGGTGCCACTGCCTACCAGCTTCAGGCGCGCATACAGGCCTGGGGTGTATTCGCCCTTGCTGTTATCAAACACGGCGCGACCACGAATGGTGCCGGTGGCCGGGTTGACCTGGTTGTCGACGAAGTTCATCTGGCCCAGGTGTGGGTTGCCGTCTTCATTGGACAGGCCCAGGTACACCGGGGTGGTCGCGCCACGGCGACCCTGGCGCGCGAGCTCGGTGTACTTGAGGTACACACGTTCATCGGCGTCGAAGTAGGCGTAGACCTTGTCGGTGGACACCACGCTGGTCAGCGCGGTGACATCGGCGGTCACCAGGTTGCCGGCGGTGATCTCGGCACGGCTGACGCGGCCGCTGATGGGCGAGCTCACACGGGTGAAGCTCAGGTTCAGCTTGGCCAGGTCCAACTGCGCCTGGATGCCGGCGACAGTCGCATGGGCTTCCTGGGCGGCGGTGGTGCGCGAGTCGGCCAGTTCGGCGGAGATCGCATTGCTCTGGCGCAGGCGTTCGCCGCGCTGGGCTTCGTTATCGCTGCGGGTGGCGGCGGCCTTGGTTTGTGCGAGTTGTGCTTCGAGGCGGCGCACTTCGGCCTGGAATGGGCGTGGGTCGATCTGGAACAACAGGTCGCCTTTCTTGACCAAGGCACCTTCGGTGAAGGCGACCTGATCGATCTGGCCCGACACGCGCGGACGGATCTGCACGGTTTCCGGCGCTTCGAGCCGGCCGGTGAATTCGTCCCACTCATTGACCGGTTGTTCCAGCACCTTGGCCACGCTGACGTGGCTTGGTGGCATGGCGGCTGCCTGTTCGGGCGCTTTGCCGCAGGCGCTCATCACCATCACGGCCAAAATGGCCAAGGGATAGCGCAAATGTTTGAGTGACTGTTCCATGAGGTGCATCCGCCAAAGTATTTAAGATGGGCGGATCATGCTCGGCAGGGTGCTATCTCACGAATCGAATGAAACAAAGGTAACTATCATTCGGAATGATATAAGCGTAAAGCGAGCCCTCTAGCATGGGGCTTTCGTTAGGGAGCTATCAATGCTGTTGATGACAAAGGACTGTTGCGCAAGATGCAAGGAACAGCGCGCCGCATAAATTGTCGGGCGTGTCTGCTATTCAAATGTACAGAGCGCCGGGTTGGTTGCCGTGCATTCGTTGCCTGACCATGCGCTGCCCAGAGGCCTGGCATTGACCTGGTTTTTCAGGGTCATGCTTACCGGTTCATGGTTCTGATCCAGGTAGTGGCATGCCACAGACGACTGGCCCTGGCTGCTTTGGATCACCGCCTTTTCAAAGTGGACCTGGTGCAGGTCCTTCTGCTCTGTCATCGGGTTTTGCCCGGTCCATTGCCGACCGTCCGGGCCGGACGCGGTGTAGGCGACCACTTCCCCGGTCGGCGTCTTTTTGAACGCGTCTTTAAGGGCATGGGTGGGCGGGCAGGCGCCAGTGCCAGCGTAGACGTTGCCCATCAACGCCATCAGGGCAATCACGAGGGCTGAGGTTTTCCTGAGCTGCCTGTTCATCACGCGTGCTCCTGGTCTGGAGTAACTGTGAGGTAAAGACTAGCCCAAACAGGCAACGCCGGAAGGTGCTAAATCCACACGTCGTTGATTGCCGTGCGCTCGCCACCCTCGCTGCCGGTGTTCAGCACGCCGCAGGGTTCGATCAACAGCAACTTCACCTCACCCAATGCGTGCGGCTTGTGCTCGACGCCCTTGGGCACCACGTACATTTCCCCTTGGCCGATGGTCACCGCGCCGTCGCGGAAGTCGATGCGCAGGGTGCCTTCGAGGACGATAAAGGTTTCATCGGTGTCGGCATGGTCGTGCCAGATGAAGTCACCTTCGATCTTCACCACCTTGAACTGGTAGTCGTTCATCTGCGCGACGACCTTGGGCGCCCATTGCTCGCTGAACAGGGCGTATTTCTGGGCGAAGTTGATCGAGGCGTAATTCGTCGAAGCGTGGGAGGCGGGCATTGTAGGTTCCAGGGTTGCAGGACATTGGAGCCTTAAGTTAGGCCTAACGACCGGCCGGATATTGAATGATCGTGCAGTGACAGCTCATCCACTATCCGCTCGATCAACACCCTGACCCGGCGCGGTTGAACCCGTGTCGGCGGATAGACGATGTTCAGCGCGGTACTGCCCAAGTCATAGTCAGCCAGCAGCTCGACCAATCGCCCGGCCTCAAGGTCGGCGCGCACGTCCCACACCGATTTCAGGCAAATGCCATGGCCCGCGAGGCACCACTGGCGTACCAGCGCACCGTCGTTCGCCACCCGCCGGCCCTGGACCAGCACCCGATGGGCGTGCCCGTGCCGCTTGAAGGTCCATTCCCGCGAAATATTGATGCCGAAGCGCATCACCAGGCACTCGTGGCGCGCCAGATCCTCGGGGTGTCGGGGCGTACCATTGAGCGCCAGGTAGTGGGGGGACGCACACAGCACGCGACGGTTTTCGCCAATCGGTCTGGCATGCAGGGTGCTGTCCGCCAGCTCGCCGTAGCGCACCGCGAAATCGATGCCCTGGCTCACCGGATCGGCGTAGCCGTCGCTCAGGTTCAGGTCAATGCTGATCTCGGGATGCTCCAGCATGAATGCGGCGAGGATCGGTTCGATGTATTGGCGCCCGAGGTCTTCCGGGGCGCTGAGGCGAATCGGCCCGGACAGGGTGTGGGTGCCATGGCGAATGCTGCTGTGCAGCTCGTTGGCCTCTGCCAGCAAGCGGCGGGCGCCATCCACCAGCAAGCGGCCTTCGTCCGTCAGGTTGATCGCCCGGGTGGTGCGGTTGAGCAGGCTGGCGCCATAGAAACCCTCCAACTGCGCGAGCCTTTCCGAGACGGAGGCGGGTGACAGTCCCAGCTCTCTACCCGCTGCCGACAGCCCGCCTTTTTCCACAATCAGCAAAAACAACTCAAGGTTCTTCAGCAGCATTGTTCGGGATTTCCGAAAGTGGTTTTTGATTTCGACTCAATTATCAAATTAAGCCAAAAGAACTAGTTTTGCATCCATCGTTAACCATCGGAGTGACTGACATGTCATCCAATTCTTCAAAAATGCCCCTCCAGGTCTGGGTGCTGACCCTGGCGGCTTTCGCCATCGGCACCGCCGAGTTCGTGATTGCCGGATTACTGACCCAGGTCTCCCACAGCTTGAACATCAGCGAAGGGCAGGCTGGCAGCCTGATTACCGCCTACGCGCTGGCCATCGTGGTCGGAGGCCCGGTGCTGACCATCTGGCTCTCGCGCTACGAAAAACGCACGGTGCTGTGGTTGTTGATGGCGGTGTTCGTCGGCGCCAACGTAATGACTGCCCTCAGCAGCGACTACAGCGTGTTGCTGGTCAGCCGGGCGATTGCCGGGCTGACCCAGGGGCCGTTCTACGGGATCGGCGCGGTGGTCGCGACGCGCCTGGTGGCCAGCGGCATGGAAGGCCGCGCCGTCGGCCAGATGTTTGCCGGGCTGACGTTGGCCAACGTGCTGGGCGTTCCCGCCGGCTCGTGGATTGGCAATCAATATGGCTGGAGCACCGCATTCCTGATAGTCGCCGCGTTGGGCGTGCTCGCGTTGCTGGCAATCATTGTGTCGATCAAGCGCCAGGGCACCGAGCAGTCAGTGTCGTTGATCAACCAGTTGGCGGTGTTCCGTAACCGCAACCTGCTGGCCAGTCTGATGTTCACGGTGCTCGGCTGGGCCGGGTTCATGGCCTTTTATGGCTATATCGCGCCGATCGCCGAACAGGTGGCCGGGTTTGATTCGACGATGCTGACCGCTGTGCTGGTCGTGGTCGGCATTGGCCTGGTAGTCGGCAACAGTCTCGGGGCGCGTACCGCAGACGCCAACTTGCGCTTTTCGCTGATGTTCTGGCCGGCGGCGATGATCGTGACACTGATCGCCGCAGGCCTTGTGGCGCCCTACAAGTGGCCGTTCCTGGTGACCGCGTTCCTCTTCGGTATCGCCTCGTTCGCCAACGTGCCATCCATGCAAATGCGCGTGATGAAGCACGGCGGCAAGGCCCCGGAGCTGGCTGCCACGGCGAATATCTCGGCGTTCAACCTGGCCAACGCCCTGGGCGGCGTCATCGGCGGCATCGTGGTGGACAGCCACTGGGGCGCGGCGGCGATTCCGTTTGCGGCTGCGGCGATTCCATTGCTCGGTGTGCTGTTCATTGTTTCCCAGGAAGGCGCGGGTAAAGCCACCCGGCCTGCCGCGATTGCCTGACCCCCTGAATTCAGTATGAGGTGAACCAACATGGACAAAACCGATAACCCGCATCGTCGTACTTTCCTCGCCCAGGCCGGCGCAGGTGCTGCTGTTCTGGCCGCAGGATCGCTGCTCGGCCCGGCCGCTGCCAAAGCTGCGGTGACAGGGCCGGGCAACGCTGCCCCCGCGGCGACTGCCGGCAAGGCAATCGGGCGTTTCTGGCCAGGGGACACCCGGCTGGTAGTGTCCATTTCCATGCAATTCGAGGCAGGCGGCCAACCGCTCAAGGGCACTGACAGTCCGTTTCCCCACGTGGATTTTCCCGACAGTGTTCCAGAGGATGTGGCCACCAATACCTGGTTTGCCTATGGCTACCGTGAAGGTATTCCGCGGATGCTTGATCTCTGGGACCGGCATGGGGTGAAAGTCACCTGCCACATGATCGGCGACGCCGTAAAGCGCAACCCGGCGCTGGCCCGGGAGATCGTCGCCCGTGGGCACGAAGCCTCGGGGCATGGCCCGCACTGGAGCTCGCAATTTGCCATGAGCCGCGATGAAGAGCGCACTTTCCTGCGCCAGGCCGCGAGCATGTTGCAGGACGTCACCGGCCAGCCGGTCACCGGCTACAACTGCAACTGGCTGCGGCGCGGGCCCAATACCTTGTCGTTGTTGCAGGAGCTGGGCTACGTCTATCACATTGATGATGTGAGTCGCGATGAGCCGTTTATCGAGCAGGTCAATGGCAAGGACTTTGTCGTGGTCCCGTATACCCTGCGCAACAACGACATCGTGTTGATTGAGGGGCGCAATTACTCGCCCTCGAAATTCCTCCAACAGGTCAAGCTGGAGTTCGACCAGCTCTACCTGGAAGCCGGAAGCCGACGCCGCATGATGGCGATCAGTGCCCACGACCGCATCAGCGGTACGCCGCAAATGGTCAGGGTCTGGGACGAGTTTCTGCGGTACGCCAACAGCCATCCCGGCGTGGCGTTCATGCGCAAGGACGCCATCGCTCAATACACCTTGAAAAGCCCCCTCAGCCTCAGGGAAAGCGAAACCATCTGAGTTCGTTCTCTTCGCCTTTAAAGGATGTGTCCTTATGCAACGTTCCATTCCCCTTATCGCCGCCGGATTCCTGGCCCTGACCCTCTCCGGCGTGGCGTTTGCCACCACCGAACTGGTGACGCCGGGTGTCCTGGTGGTGGACAAGAGCCTGACCGCCGCGCAACTGAAGATCATGGAAACTGTCGCCCGGCGTTACGACACTTTCTGGAATACCGGTGACGAGAGCCTGGCCCGTGAAGCGCTGGCGCTCAACTTCATCGATAAAACACCGCCCGCCGGGCGCAAACAAGGGCCGGAGGGACCGCTGCTGGCCTCCCGTGCGTTTCGCGGCGCGGTGCCGGACCTGAGCTGTGAAGTAGAGCAAATGATCATTGCCGGCGACCGCGTGGTGGCACATTTGCATTTTCGCGGGCACTTCACCGGTTCCTTTGGTCAGATCAAGGGCACTGGGCAGGTCGTGGACTTTATTGCCACCGACATTTACCAGATCGGCAAGGGCAAGATCGTCGCCAACTGGCACATCGAAGACAACCTGACGCTGATGAAGCAGTTGGGTGCGCGCTGACGGGAGGGCTCTGCACATGACCGTTCACTACCTTGATCACTTCACGCTCCGCACGGAGCATGTCGACGCGACGGTGAGTTTCTATCGTGACGCCCTCGGCCTGGAGGAGGGCTGGCGCCCGGCGTTTCCTTTTCCGGGCAGTTGGCTTTATTCAGCAGATCGCCCGCTGCTGCATATCGCCAGCCTGCAGGGCAGCGCCGCGCAGCTTGAAACGTATCTTGGGGTGCGTGCTGCCGGCGACGGCTCAGGTGCGCTCGATCACATTGCATTGCGCTGCAATGACCTTGAAAGTCACCGGCAACGCCTGCACACGCTAGGCTTGCCTTTTACCGAGCGGGTGGTGCCGGAGCTGTTCGAGCACCAATTGTTTGTCGAAGACCCCAACGGGATCAGGGTCGAGCTGATCTTTGCTTACCCGGCAGCCTGAGGTGGCTGGCCGGATTTCCCGGCCAACTGTTGGCTGGGCAACAGCAGTCGGACAGTTGTGGTTTGGGCGGGACAGCGCAACGTCATCCAATGTTTTCATCTAGTTGATTTTATTCGAAATAATTTATGGCATGGGCTCTGCAATGCACACAGGTGAACCCTTTCACCCGTTGCTCAGCGGAGCCCTGTATGCCTTGCACCTTTTTCTTGCGTTCACGTTACATCTTGCTCGGCGCAGCGTTGTTGCTGGGCCACGCCGCCGTGTCCCAGGCCGCCGAGGGCGATGACGCGGTGCCGTCCCTGGCCGGCAAGCGCATTGCCGTGAGCATGACCGGCACCAGTCACTACTTCGATATCAAGGCCTTCCAGGCCCAGGTCGACGAGATCAAGCGCCTCGGCGGCACGCCGATCACCCTGGATGCAGGGCGCAACGACAAGAACCTGGTGACCCAACTGCAAACCGTGGTCACCCAGAAACCCGATGCGGTGATCCAGACCCTCGGCACCCTGAGCGTGATCGACCCATGGCTCAAGCGCATCAGCAAGGCCGGCATCCCGCTGTTCACCATCGACGCGCCGTCGCAGTACAGCCTCAACAACACCACCTCGGATAACGTCGCCACCGGCAAGGCCCTGGCCGATCAGTTGATCAAGGATGCCGGCGGCAAGGGCAAGATCCTGGTGTTCAACGGCTTCTACGGCGTGCCGGTGTGCGCGATTCGCTACGACCAGTTGAAGCTGGCGCTCAAGGATCACCCGCAACTGGAAATCATCGAGCCGGAGCTGCGGGATGTGATCCCCAACACCGTCCAGGATGCCTATTCCCAGGTGTCCGCATTGCTCAACAAGTACCCGGCCGGCAGTGTCTCGGCGATCTGGGCGGCGTGGGACATTCCGCAACTGGGGGCAAGCAAGGCGTTGATCGACGCCAAGCGCACCGAGATCAAGACCTACGGCGTGGACGGTACGCCGGAGGTACTGGAGCTGCTCGGCCAGGCCAATTCGCCGGTGGGCGCGGTAGTCGCCCAGCAACCGGCGCTGATCGGCAAGACTGCCGTGCAGAACGTGGCCCGCTACCTGGCCGGGCAGCGTGACCTGCCCAAGGAAACCCATGTGCCGACGCTGCTGACCACCGCCGCCAACCTGGCGCAGGTCCAGCAACTGCGGGGTGATTGATGGCCGCGTTGCACTTGCAGCACCTGCGCAAACGCTTCGGCGCCACCCTGGCGCTGGATGATGCGAGCCTGAAGGTCGAGCGCGGCACCATTCACGGCCTGGTGGGCGAGAACGGTGCCGGCAAGTCGACCTTGATCAAGGTCCTGGCGGGGATCCACAAAGCGGACTCGGGGCAGGTGAGCATTGACGGCCAGCCGTATGCCGCACTGTCGCCGCGCCAGGTGGACGCGCTGGGCGTGCAGTTCATCCATCAGGAGCGGCTGTTGCCGGCGAGTTTTACCGTGGGCGAGGCGTTGTTTTTCGGCCATGAATTACGCCGTGGTCCGTTTGTCGACCGGCGCCGGCAGCAGCGCGAGGCCGAACGTTTGCTGGCGGAATATTTTGAGCTGCAACTGCCCACCGACGCGTTGGTAGGCGAGCTGAACAGCGCCGAGCGCCAGGTGCTGCAAATCACCCGGGCGTTGATTCGCCAGCCGAAGATCCTGGTGTTCGACGAGCCCAGCGTGGCGCTGGTCAAGCGCGAAGTCGACCAGCTGCTGCGGATCGTCAAGCGCCTGCGGGACCAGGGTTTGTCGATCCTCTACATCTCCCATTACCTGCAGGAAATCGACAGCCTGTGCGATGAAGTGACGGTGTTGCGCAATGGTCGAGATGTGGCCGTGGTTGAGCCACGGCACACTTCCAGCGCGCAGATTGCGCGGTTGATGGTCAACCGCGAGGTCCAGGAGATGTACCCCAAGGCGCAGGTCGAGCTCGGCGAACCATTGCTGCAGGTGCGCGGCCTGAGCCTGGCCCGGCGCTACCGGCAGATCGACCTGGAATTGCGTCGGGGCGAGATCGTCGGCCTCACCGGGCTGGTCGGCTCGGGCGCCAAGGACCTGCTCAAGACCCTGTTCGGTGTGGTGCGCGCCGACAGCGGCAGCATTCATCTGGAGGGGCGTTTGTTGCGCCTGCGTTCACCCGGAGAAGCCATTGCCCAAGGGATTGCACTGGTGCCGGAAGAACGCCGCAGCCAGGGGATTTCACCGCTGCTGTCGGTGCTGGAAAACCTCACGCTCGCCGGGGTTGGGCGTTTCAGTCGCTGGGGGTTACTGAGCCAGCGTAAGGAGCAGGCCGAAAGCCTGCGGCTGATCGACGAGTTGGCGATCAAGACGCCGGGCCCGCAGGCTGCCGTCAGCCAGCTCAGCGGCGGCAACCAGCAGAAAGTCGCCCTGGGCAAATGGCTGAGCCGGCGCTCGGCGGTGTACCTGTTGGACGAACCGTGCGTAGGTGTGGACGTCGGCGCCAAGGTCGAGATTTATCGCGTGATCGGGCGGCTGGTGGAAGAGGGCGCAGCGGTGCTGGTGCTGTCTTCGGATTTGCCCGAGCTGCTGGGGATCTGCGACCGCATCCTGGTGTTGCATCGAGGCGAAATAGCCGGGGAGTTCCATGCCGGTGAGGCGGACAGTGATCAACTGTTGGCGTGTGCCACGGGTGCGGTGCAGTCCACAGTGGCTGTGCAGGTGAAACAGGAGGTGGTGCATGTCCCTGCTTGAAGCTGCTACTCCTGGCTTGTCCCAACGGTTATGGGTACTGCTGTTGCGGCGCGGCTCGGTGGGCGTATTCCTCGCGATTTTGCTGGGCTTTGCCGTCGCCGCGCCGAACTTCTTTTCAGTCGGCAATATCGCGAATGTGTTCAGCCAGTCGGCGATCCTCGGCGTACTTGCCTTCGGCCTGACCTGCGTGATTATCGGCGGCGGCTCCAACGTGGTGGCGGGCGGGCTTGATCTGTCGCTGGCGGCCAATTTGGGCTTGTGCGCGGCGGTGTTCAGTCGACTCAACAACGCAGGCCTCGACCTGTGGGCAAGCCTGCTGCTGACCTTGGGTTGCGGCCTGGCGGTGGGCCTGCTCAATGGCCTGGCCGTGGTGGTGCTGCGCTTGCCACCGTTGCTCGCAACGCTGGCAAGCATGAATGTACTGGCCGGGCTGGAGCTGGTCCTCACCGAAAACACCGTGGTCTCGACTGACTCACCGTTGCTCGACCTGCTCAGTGGCGGGACCTGGCTGGGCGTGCCGGCACTCGCCTGGGTGTTGCTGGTGACGGCCTTTGTGTTGACGCTGCTGATCCAGCACACCGCCTATGGGCTGCGCCTGCATGCCGTCGGCGAGTACCCGCACGCTGCCGAGGCCGCCGGGATTCGAGTGCCGGCCTACGTACTCTCCAGTTATTTGCTGTCTGGGCTGTGTGCCGCGGTGGCGGCTTTGTGTTCAGCGGCATTTTTCAGCGGCAGCACCACCGGCTCCGGCGACATGCTGTTGTCGGTGGTCGCCATAGCCTTTCTTGGCGTGGTGTTTTCCCGGCGACTGGTGGCAAGCATCCCCGGCACCTTGCTCGCGACGCTGTTGATCGGCTTTTTGATCAACGGGTTTCAGTTGCTCAACGTATCGAGCTTCTGGGTCAACGGTGTCCAGGGCGTGCTGATTCTGCTGGTGGTCGCCGCTTCCAGCGCATTGAACCGGGGAGAACATTCATGAGTCAGGTATCCATCCTGCAAGCCCATGGCGGCTGGCGTTCGCTGTTGCCCCTGACGTTGCCGCTGGTGTTCGTGGCCATCGTGGTGGTGTTTGCCTGGCAGGCCCCGGGGTTTCTCAGTGGCGGCAACCTGAAAAGCCTGGTGCTGAATAACTTCGTGCTGCTGGCGATTGTTGCGATCGGCATGACCTATGCGGTGGCGGCCGGTGGCATCGATCTGTCGGTAGGCACCGCGCTGGATTTCGCCAGCTTCAGCTTCGTGGTGTTGCTTAACGCCGGGCACGGGCTGGGTGTGGCGATTGCCGGTGCGTTGGCCGCCGGGCTGCTGGTAGGACTGTTCAATGCCGGCTTGATCGCGGGGCTGCGGATCAGCCCGTTCCTGGCCACCCTCGGCACCTTGTTTATCGGCACCAGTGCCCAGCAACTGCTCTCGGACGGCGGCCAGCCAATTTATATCGCCCAGGGTTTCAAGCCGGAGCTGGCGAGCTTCAGCCCGTTGGGCGTGCCCTTGCCGCTGTTGATCGTGCTGGTATTGGCCGTGGTCTACGGCCTGTTGCTGGCCCGTGGACGCCTGGGGCGCGAACTGCTGGCCCAGGGTACCCAGCCGCTGCTGGCTTATTACTCGGGGTTGTCGGTGCGGCGCATCGTCACCACCACGGTGCTGGCGGCGGCGCTGGCGTGCGCGGTGGCGGGGATCCTGCTCAGTTCGACGGTGAGCGCCTATGTGCCGCTGTCGGGCAATGCGTTCCTGCTGAATGCGATTGGTGCGGTGTTTATCGGCACCACGTTGAATCGCCAGGGGCGGGCGAATATTCCGGGCACATTGCTGGGGGGGCTGTTCATCAACGTCATCGCCAATGGCTTGCTGTTGATCGGCTGGAACTTCTACTGGCAGCAGGTGGCAACCGGCGTGCTGATTTTTATCGTGCTGGCCTTCAGTTTTGTCAGCCGCAGGATTGCGCAGAACACCTGAGGCGCGGCGCCCCAGGTGCGGGTCTGCCCTTTACTTTTCCCAGTCGGCCTTGGCAATCAACAGGCCATGGTTGCCGTTATAGGCGGCGCGCTCGGGTTGTTTCCAGCCCTCCAGCAGCGCGTCGTCGAGGCGGTAGATTTCCACCCCCAGCGGACGGCAGACCTTCAACGGGTCTTCCGCATCCGGGCCCCACATCGGCAGCGACAGGTCGCCACCGGGGCAGGTGGAGAGGGCACACAGCAGGTCGATTTCGGCGAAGAACTCCAGATAGTCGCCCTGCTTGGCCGGGCAGGCTTTCATGAAGTACATGTCGTCGTGATTGAGGCCGGTGCACTGGAAAATGTTCAGCACGTCGTGCACGTCGAACTCGGTCAGGCCATGGGGCAGCACGGCGCGGGTCAGGTTGGAGTGGCAGTGGTGGTGGAAGTCTTCGCCCGTGAGCATCTTGTTCACGTAAGGGTCGCAGCGCGTGCCCAGCAAATCATGCAGGCGCCCGCCGTGTTCGTCGATGCCATAGTCGGCCAGGCTGTCATCGGTGATGGTGACCATCGGCCGCAAAAACGGCAGGTTCGACCACAGGCGGTCGTAGGTGGTGACGTGCGCGCCTTGCAGCTGGCGGGTGCGTGCCGCCCACATGCGTTCGCGGGGGTCGTTGGCGCTCCACACGTTGAAGTCGCCAACCTGCGGGCCAACCGGCGTGGTCACGCGGAACACATGGCCTGCCGGTACTTTCCAGGCTCGGCCGGTACGGATCGGCACTTCGAATTGCTCGATCAGGGTGCGCCCGTCCCGGGACTCGCGTACGCGGTCATAAAAAGCTTTGTCGACCTGCAAGGCAGCGCCTTTGCTGACTTGGTAGGCCGCTGGGTAGTCCTTGTACATGGTGGGTCCTCGCTTCAGGGTTTTGGAATGCTGCTCAGGATGTCCAGCAGCAACGATTCGGAGTCATTGAGGTAGCTGGCCAGGGCTTCGCCGGCGGCTTGCTTGTGGCCGTCAACCAGCAAGTCGTGAATCTGCCGGTCGCGCTCCAGCCAGGGCTTCTGGAAGGTTTCCTCGCTGGGCGCGTTGGAAAACACCAGGCGCATCTGGGCTGCAATATGGGTAAAAAACTCGTCCAGCAACGGGCTGCGCATCAGCCCGACAATATGTTGGTGAAAGCGCAGGCTGTGGGTGCCGAAGGCTTGCCAGTTCTCGCGGTCCTGGGCCAGCTGCGCGGCCTCGATGGACTCCAGCATCAGGTCGGACTGGTATTCGCGCAGCGGCTTGCTGGCGGCGATGGCCTGCAGTTCCAGGGTGCGTCGCACCTTGAAGATGTCACGCACTTCCTCCACCCCCAGGCGGCGCACGATCACGCCTTTGTTGCGCACGTAGCTGGTCAGGCCTTCGCGGCCCAGGTGGTGCAAGGCTTCACGCACCGTGTTGCGCGAGGCGTTGTAGGCGTTCACCAGTTCGCTTTCCACCAGCGGCATGCCGGGCAGCAGGCGGCCGCCGATGATGTCTTCGCGCAGTTCGATGGCAACCTGGTCGGCCAGCGACAGGCTGGGTTCCTTGGCTTGGCTCACGTTGGGGCTCCTTGGGCTCACGCCAGTTGGACGTCTTTGAGGAACTTGGTCATGCGTTCACTGCGTTGCTCGAGCATGTCACGCGGTGCGGCGTCCTGGATAATCTCGCCGCCTTCCATGAACACCACACGATCGGAGAGCTTGAACGCGAAGTTCATTTCATGGGTGACGATGACCATGGTCATGCCCTCGCGAGCCAATTCCTCGATTACCGCCAGTACGTCGCCCACCAGTTCCGGGTCGAGGGCCGAGGTGGGTTCATCGAACAGCATCACCGAGGGCCGCATCGCCAGGGCGCGGGCAATCGCCACCCGTTGCTGTTGCCCGCCGGATAGCTGGTGCGGGTACTTGCCGGCGTGCTCCAGCATGCCGACCTTGCGCAACAGGGCCAGGCTCAACAGGCGCAGTTCTTCGCCGCTACCATGGGCATGGTAGACCGGCGCGAGCATCACGTTCTCAAGGGCGGTTTTATGCGGGAACAGGTTGAACCCCTGGAACACCATGCCGACATGCACGATGCCGCGCATATGCACCTTGTGCCCCAGCGCGCCTTGCGGCTCCTGGCTGCCACGCAGGAACGGCTGGCCTTGCAGGGTGATTTCGCCACGGTCGAGGCTTTCGAGGCCGTTCATGGTACGAATCAGCGTGGTCTTGCCAGAGCCTGACGGGCCGATGATCGACACCACCTCGCCCCAGCGCACATTCAGTTCGACGCCCTTGAGCACTTCCAGCTCGCCATAGGCCTTGCGCACCCCGCGAGCCTGCAAGGCAAACTCACCGGGCTCGGCCTGGCCGGGGGCACGACGCGTGGCCACCTGGTCGAGCACGGCGGGGGCGATGGCCTTGGGTTTGCGCCGGGTCACGTCCAGGTGATTCTCCAGCACCCGCAACAGCCAACTGAACACCGTCACGATGAACACGTAATAAAACGCCACGGCCAGCATGGTCTCCATCACCAGGAAGTTCTGGGTGTAGAGTTGTTGGCCCACCAGCAGGATTTCCGAAAGCGAAATCACCGACACCAGCGAGGTGAGCTTGACGATGGTGATGTATTCGTTGGCCAGTGTCGGCAACGCAACCCGCAGCGCCTGCGGCACCACAATCAACCGCTGCACGCCGCGATAACCCACGCCCAGCGCCTTGCCGGCTTCGCGCTGCCCCTTGACCACCGCCAGCAGGCCGCCCCGATGGATCTCGGCGATGTAGGCCGCCTCACTCAGCACCAGGGCGATCAGGCCCGCGGAGTAGGGATTGGACAACACCACGCTGGTGGACGGAAACACCTGCGGCAGGTTGTAGACGAAGATCAACAGGACCAGCAACGGCAGGCTGCGGAAGAACCAGATGTAGACGCCGGCGGAGTCCCGCAGCCAGCGGCGCTCCGACTGCCGCGCCAGGGCCAGGAAAAACCCCAGCACAATGCCCAGCAGCCAGGTTTCCAGGCTCAGTTCGACCACGGTGCCGACGGCTCGCCAGAAGTCGCCGTTCCATAACAAACCCAGGGTGTAGTGCCAATCGAATTGCATAACGGTGCTCCGCGTTTCAGTTACCCAGTGCCGCACTGATCTCGGCGGCGTTCGGCTCGGCCAGGTTGTAGCGCGCCAGCAGCTTGCCGTAGCTGCCGTCCTGCTTGATCTGGCTCAGGGCGCCGGTCAGCGCCTGGAGCAGTGCCGGGTTTTCCTTGCGCACGGCCAGGCCGACCACCACCGGGTAGATCAACTCGCTGGAGCTGATCACGGTTTTGCCCTGGAGCTTTTCGACGGTGATCTTGGCGACCGCCGCGTCTTCCATCTGCACGTCCACCGCCTGGGCGAGCAGGGCCTGGGCGGCCTCCGGGGACGTCGGGAACTCACGCGACTCAATCGCCGGCTTGCCCGCAGGGAGGCAGTAGTCCGCCGAAACCTTGTTCAGCTTTGGCACCCACGACGCGCCCTTGATCGACCCGACACGCTTGCCGCACAGGTCTTCCGGGCGCTGGGGCTTGAAGTCGCCGGTGCTGAGCACCATCAGCGAAGAACCGGTCTTCAGGTAGCTGAGGAAATCCACTTGTTTGGCGCGCTCGGGGGTGACGTATAGCGCCGAGGCCACCACGTCGAAACGCCGGGCGTTGACGCCGAGGATCAGGTTGGCGAAACGGGTGTCGAGAAAACGTGGTTTGAGCCCCAGTTGCTTGCCCATCAGTTGCATGAACTCCGGGTCGAAACCGGCCGGGGTCTTTTGCTCAAGGTAGGTGTAAGGCGGGTAGGTGAGGTCGGAGCCGATGGACAGCTCGCCCGGTTTCAGGGTGCCCTTGATTTCGGCAGCCGACAGCAGCGGCGTCACGCACGCCAGGGTGATCGCTAGCCCCAATGTGCGCAGGGTGTTCTTGCCCGTCAGACCTTTTTGCATGTTCGTCGCCTCGGTTGCTGGATTCAGGGGGTAATCATGATTGTTCAACAATCCTGTATTAGTGGGTAAGCGTTAATCGTGCCAAGTAGTTTGATTCAGGGTTTTTTGATGAGTTTTGATGGGAGGTGAGGGCTTTTTTGTAGGCGCGCACACCAAATCGGGGCGATTCGTTACCAGGCGCTACGTTGTGGGGCGGGAATATTGCGGGGCATCACACGCGCACTTATTGATAAAGTGCCGCTACGAAACCCTGAGTGAACAGCAATGACGTCGATCTCCCAACGCCGCTCAACCTTGATTGCCTTGCTGGTCGCCGTCACCTTTTTCATGGAAAACCTGGACGCCACGGTGATCGCTACGGCGTTGCCGGACATCGCCAAAACCTTCGGCGTGGGCGCGGTGGACGTGAACATCGGTATGAGCGCCTACATGCTCGCCGTCGCGGTGTTCATTCCCATCAGCGGCTGGCTGGCCGACCGCTTTGGCTCGCGGCGGGTATTCGGTTGGGCAATCGTGCTGTTCAGCCTGTCGTCACTGCTGTGCGGGTGGAGCGACAGCCTGCAGACCTTCGTCGCCGCGCGCGTGTTGCAGGGCATCAGCGGCGCGATGATGGTGCCGGTGGGGCGCCTGGCGGTGCTGCGGGCTACCGAGAAAAAAGACCTGGTGCGGGCGATTTCATTCATCACCTGGCCCGGCCTGGTGGCGCCGATACTCGGGCCGCCGGTGGGCGGGTTTATCGTTACCCACGCGTCCTGGCCGTGGATTTTCTACCTCAACCTGCCGCTGGGCCTGCTGGCGCTGATTGCCACGCTGGTACTGATCCCCAAACACGACGAGGTGACGTCCCGCTCATTCGATTTCAGCGGCTTCCTGCTGGTGGGTGTCGCCAGCGCGGCGCTGTTGTACGGCGTGGAACTGCTCGGGCAAAGCCGTGGCAGCTTGTTGCAGGGCCTGTTACTCGGCGCTGCAGGCGTGATGCTCGGTGCCTTTGCCTGGCGCCATATGCGCCGGCATGCCCAACCATTGCTGGCGCTGGGTGTGGTGAGCGTGCGCACCTTCAGTGTGTGCCTGTGCGGCGGGTCGATTTTCCGGGTGGCCATCAGCACCTTGCCGTTCCTGCTGCCGCTGATGTTTCAACTGGCGTTCGGCCTTTCTGCATTCGATGCGGGGTTGCTGGTGCTCGCGGTATTTGCCGGCAACCTGGCGATGAAGCCGTTCACCACGGCGGTGATGCAGCGCTGGGGCTTTCGCTCGGTGCTGATGATCAACGGCATCCTTGGCGTGCTCGCGATTGCGGCCTGTGCGCTGCTGGACGAGCGCATGAGCTGGGCGCTGATCCTGTTCATTCTGTTCGTGGGTGGCCTGTCACGCTCCATGCAGTTCACCTTGTTCAACACCCTGGGGTTCGCTGATATACCCAAGGCGCAGATGAGCGACGCCTCAACCTTGTTCAGCATGTTCTTCCAGCTGAGCATGGCCATGGGCGTGGCGATTGGCGCGCTGTTGTTACGTTTTGCCATGAATTTTCACGGCAATACCGGGCAGGCCGCCACCGCCGATTTCCAGCTGACGTTTCTTCTAGTGGCGGTGATCGCCGGCGTGGCGCTGCTGGATAACCTGCGGCTGCCGCCCCAGGCCGGTGAGTCGGTTTTGCAGCGAAAGTGAACCCACGATACCTTCGGGGTATGACGCAACACCTATTGAATATTGGACGGTTTGCGTCCCCCGCATCACTCTGCGGTGAAGTACATACGCAGGGCCCATAACAATAAAAGGCGCAACCATGACCGTGCTATTGAGTGAGCGCAGCCAGATTTTCGACCGTGCAGATGCCTATGCCGTGTCCGACTACGTCAACCAGCATGTCGGCAGCCACTGCATCCGCCTGCCGCCCAAGGGCCGCCCGCAGGCGAGCATCAGCCACCGGACCTTTTCCAGCCTGGACCTGTGCCGCATCAGCTACGGCGCGCCGGTGCGGGTGACCTCGGTGGCGCTGGAAACCATCTACCACCTGCAGATCCTGCTGCACGGCCACTGCCGCTCGAGCTCCCGTGGCGAAGAGCAGGTGTTGGGCCCCGGCGAAGTGCTGCTGATCAACCCGGATGACCCGGTAGACCTGACCTATTCCGCCGACTGCGAAAAATTCATCGTCAAGGTGCCCGTGCGCCTGCTGGAAAACGCCTGCCTTGAGCAGCACTGGACGTTGCCGCAGCCGGGCATCCGTTTTGCGGCGCCGCGCCACGCACTTGCCGAAATGGGTGGGTTCCTGCAATTGCTGGGGCTGATCTGCCATGAGGCCGAAAACGCCGCCGAACCCGAAGTGCAGGGCCTGTACGAGCGCATTGTGGCGAACAAGCTGTTGGCGCTGCTGGCCAGCAACGTCCTGCGGGTGATTCCGCGACCGGATCAGGGTGGGGGCTTTGAAGCCGTGCGTCAGTTCATCGAGGAGCACCTGGCCGACGACATCAGCGTCGAACAACTGATGGCCATCGCCAGGGTCAGCGAGCGTTCGTTGTATACCTTGTTTGAACGCCAGGTCGGCCTGTCACCCCGTGACTACATGCGCCAGCGCAAGCTGGAGCGGGTGCACGCCATGCTGCAACTGGCCACGGCGCGCAGCGTGACGGAGGTGGCGCTGGATCATGGGTTTGTGCATTTGGGGCGGTTCTCCGAGGCCTATCGCAAACGCTTTGGCGAGCTGCCTTCGCAAACCTGGAAGCGCCGGCTCGCGCCAGGCGGATAACGAATTGCAGTCAGCGGATATTGAGGGGTAGGGCAAGCACATAAGGTGGGGGGGCCTGATACAAGAACAACCGAGGGCCTACCCCATGATCAGCACATTCGACCGGCTCGCCCGACAATTGCGCGACTCCGTCCAGGAAGATCCCGCCACCGGGGTGTTCCGCTGCCGCCGCGACATCTTCACCGACCCCGACCTGTTTGCCCTGGAAATGAAGCACATTTTCGAAGGCGGTTGGGTCTACCTGGCGCACGAAAGCCAGGTGCCGGAGATCAACGACTACTTCACCACCTGGATCGGCCGCCAGCCCGTGGTCATCACCCGCGACAAACACGGCACGCTGCACGGCCTGGTCAACGCCTGCGCCCACCGTGGCGCGATGCTCTGCCGCCGTAAACAAGGCAACAAAGGCTCGTTTACCTGCCCGTTCCACGGCTGGACCTTCAGCAACGCCGGCAAGCTGCTCAAAGTGAAGGACGCCAAGACCGGCGCCTACCCCGACAGCTTCGACTGTGACGGCTCCCACGACTTGAAACGCCTTGGCCGCTTCGAAAACTATCGCGGCTTCCTGTTCGGCAGCCTCCGCGAGACGGTGCCGGAGCTGAGCGACTACCTGGGTGAGACCCGGGTGATCATCGACCAGATGGTCGACCAGGCTCCGCTGGGGCTGGAGGTGCTGCGGGGCAGTTCGTCATATGTGTATGACGGCAACTGGAAGCTGCAGATCGAAAACGGCGCCGACGGTTATCACGTCAGCTCCGTGCACTGGAACTACTCGGCGACCATGGGCCGGCGCAATTACGAAGCCGAAGGCACGCGCACCGTGGATGCCAATGGCTGGTCGAAAAGCCTGGGCGGCGTGTACGCCTACGAGCATGGCCATATCCTGCTGTGGACGCGCCTGCTCAACCCCGAAGTGCGTCCGGTGCATGCCCATCGCGAGGCGCTGGCCGAGCGCCTGGGCCAGGAACGCGCCGATTTTATCGTCGACCAAACCCGCAACCTGTGCCTCTACCCGAATGTGTACCTGATGGACCAGTTCTCCACGCAGATCCGCGTGGTACGGCCAATCGCGGTCGACAAGACCGAAGTCACGATCTATTGCATGGCACCCAAGGGCGAAAGTGCCGAGGAACGCACCACGCGCATCCGCCAGTACGAAGATTTCTTCAACGTCAGCGGCATGGGTACACCGGACGATCTGGAAGAATTCCGCGCCTGCCAGACCGGCTACCAGGGCGCGACCACCTTGTGGAATGACCTCAGTCGCGGCGCCAAACAGTGGGTCGAAGGCCCTGACGAAAACGCCCGGGCCATGGGCATGAATCCGCAGCTCAGTGGCGTCAAGACCGAGGACGAAGGCCTGTTCGTGCGCCAGCACGCCCACTGGGCCCAGAGCCTGCAACGCGCTATCGAACGGGAGCAGCAAGGCTTGATCGCGACGGACAAGGAGGTGCTGGCATGAGTGCTTCCCGTGACCGCCTGCTGGACTTTCTGTACCGCGAAGCCCGCCTGCTGGATGACCGCCAGTGGGATGAGTGGCTCGAATGCTATTCACCCAAGGTCGAGTACTGGATGCCGGCCTGGGACGACCACGACACGCTGACCGAAGACCCCCAGAGAGAAATCTCGCTGATTTATTACCCCAGCCGCGACGGCCTGGAAGACCGGGTGTTCCGGATCAAGACCGAGCGCTCCAGCGCCAGCACCCCGGAGCCGCGCACCGCGCACCTGATCACCAACCTCGAAGTGCTGGCCGACGACGGGCAGCACGTGGAGTTGCGTTTCAACTGGCAAACCCTCAGCCATCGCTACAAGACCACGGATACGTACTTCGGTACCTCGTTCTATCGCCTCGATATCCGCGCCGAACAGCCGCTGATCACGCGCAAGAAGGTGGTGCTGAAAAACGACTACATCCATCAGGTCATCGATATCTACCACATCTGAGGACACGCCCATGACGTACTCCATTGCCCTGAATTTCGAGGACGGGGTAACCCGTTTCATCGACTGCAAAGTGGGTGAAAAGGTGCTCGACGCGGCCTTTCGCCAACGTATCAACCTGCCCATGGACTGCTCCGACGGTGTGTGCGGCACCTGCAAATGTCGCTGTGAAACCGGCGCCTATGATTTGGGCGACGACTACATCGAAGACGCCCTGAGCGAGGATGAAGCCGCTGAGCGCCAGGTGCTCACCTGCCAGATGGTGCCGCAATCCGATTGCGTGATTGCCGTGCCGGTGCCTTCCGGTGCGTGCAAGACCGGTACTGCGCAGTTTGCCGCGACGGTGGCGAGCATTACCCGGCATGCCGACGCCGCCCTGGAGGTGAGTTTCGAGCTGGACCAGGCGCCGGTATTCCTGCCGGGCCAATACGTGAATATCGGCGTACCGGACAGCGGGCAGACTCGCTCGTATTCCTTCAGCAGCAAACCCGGCGAAAAACGCGCCAGCTTCCTGATCAAGCATGTGCCCGGCGGGTTGATGAGTGGCTGGCTGGAGCGTGCCCAGCCGGGCGACGCGGTGCCGATGACCGGGCCGCTGGGCAGTTTCTACCTGCGCGAAGTGGCGCGGCCACTGCTGTTGCTGGCAGGTGGTACGGGGCTGGCGCCGTTCCTGTCGATGCTTGAAGTGTTGGCCGAGCGCGAGGAAACCCGGCCGGTCACGCTGGTCTACGGCGTGACGCGGGACCAGGACCTGGTGATGGTCGAGGCGCTGGAGGCGTTCGCCCAACGCCTGCCCAACTTCGGTTTTGTCACCTGCGTGGCCGACCCCCAGACCGCGCACCCCCGGCAGGGGTATGTCACCCAGCACATGGCCGCTGACGTGCTGAACGATGGCGACGTGGATGTGTACCTGTGCGGGCCGCCACCGATGGTCGACGCGGTACGCCAGCACTTCAAGAACCAGGGCGTCACCCCCGCCAGCTTCCACTACGAGAAGTTCAACCCCAACGCCATCGTCACCGGCGACGCCGCCTGAGGAATCCCCCATGACTCCACGTTTCAACACCCAGGTTGCGCTGGTGACAGGCGCCGCCCAGGGCATCGGTCGGCGTGTTGCCGAGCGTTTGCTGGAAGAGGGCGCCTGGCTGGTGGCCGTCGATCGCTCGGAACTCGTGCATGAATTGCAGCATGAGCGGGCGCTGATCCTCACCGCCGACCTGGAGCAGCATGCCGAATGTGCCCGTGTGATGGCCGCTGCCAAGGCACGGTTCGGGCGTATCGACATCCTGGTCAACAACGTCGGCGGGACCATCTGGGCCAAGCCCTTCGAGCACTACGCCGATAACGAAATCGAAGCCGAGGTGCGCCGCTCGCTGTTCCCGACCCTGTGGTGCTGCCATTGCGTATTGCCCTACATGCTGGAGCAGGGCAGCGGTGCCATCGTCAATGTCTCGTCCGTGGCCACGCGCGGAGTGAATCGCGTGCCGTATGGCGCAGCCAAGGGCGGCGTCAACGCCCTGACCGCGTGCCTGGCCCTGGAGACCGCCGGCAGCGGCATTCGGGTCAACGCCACCGCACCCGGTGGCACCGAGGCGCCACCGCGGCGGATCCCGCGCAACAGCCAGCCCCAGAGCGACCAGGAGCGCGTCTGGTACCAGCAGATCGTCGACCAGACCCTCGACAGCAGCCCGATGAAGCGCTACGGCAGCATCGACGAACAAGCCGGCGCGATTCTGTTTCTGGCCTCTGATGAGGCCTCCTACATCACGGGCGTCACCTTGCCGGTAGGAGGCGGCGACCTCGGCTGACCCAGCGCCGTACCTGCAGACACTGACTCACAACAACAATAATGAGAGCACTGCCATGCGTACCCATGACGTCAATTCGATTATCGATAATGCCCATTTCAATCGTTTCCACTGGCTGGTGGTCAGCCTGTGTGCTGTGCTGTTGATCTTTGACGGTTATGACTTGTTCATCTACGGCGTGGTCTTGCCGTCGATCATGAAGGAGTGGGGACTATCGCCCCTGCAGGCCGGCGCGCTGGGCAGTTATGCGCTGTTCGGGATGATGTTCGGCGCGCTGGTCTTCGGCAGCCTGGCCGACAAGTTCGGTCGCCGCAAAGGCATCGCCATCTGCTTTGCCTTGTTCAGCGTCGCCACGGTGATTAACGGTTTTGCCAGCAACCCGACTGGGTTCGGAATCTGCCGGTTTATTGCCGGGCTCGGCTGTGGCGGCCTGATGCCCAATGCGGCCGCACTGATTACCGAATACGCACCGAAGAAAATGCGCAGCATCCTGATGGCGGTGATGTTTGGCGGGTACTCGCTGGGCGGCATGCTGTCGGCCGGCGTGGGGATTTTTATGCTGCCGCGTTTTGGCTGGTCGTCCATGTTCTTCGCCGCGGCGATCCCGCTGCTGCTGATGCCGTTGATTGTGTACTGGCTGCCTGAGTCCATCGGGTTCCTGATTCGCCAGGGCCGCAAGGAACAGGCGCGTGAGCTGCTCAAACGCCTGTCGCCGCAGACCCGGATCGACCCGCAAGACCAACTGCTCGTCAGCGCCGGTAAAGGCAAGGGCGCTTCGGTGCTGGAGTTGTTCCGCCACGGCCTGGCCTTGAGGACGGCGGCGATCTGGATCGCGTTTTTCTGCTGCCTGTTGATGGTCTACGCCCTGAGTTCCTGGCTGCCCAAACTGATGGCGGGTGCCGGTTACAGCCTGGGATCGAGCCTGTCGTTCCTGCTGGCGCTGAATTTTGGCGGCATCGCCGGGGCGCTTGTCGGTGGCTGGCTGTGTGACCGGCTTAACCTGGTGAAGGTGGTGATCGGTTTCTTTATCGCCGCGCTGCTCTCCATCAGCCTGCTGGGTATCAAGAGCCCGATGCCGGTCCTGTACCTGCTGATCTTTTTTGCCGGCGCCACCACCATCGGCACGCAAATCCTGCTGTACGCCGGCGCCGCACAACTCTATGGCTTGAACATTCGAGCCACCGGCCTGGGCTGGGCTTCCGGTATCGGTCGTACCGGCGCCATCGTCGGCCCGCTGCTGGGCGGCGCGCTGATGGGGATTGAACTGCCGCTGCACCTGAACTTCATGGCATTTGCCATCCCCGGGGCCATCGCCGTGCTGGCAATGACGGCGTATGCGCTGAATGAACGTCGGGGCCGGCAGGAGGTGATCGCCGCCCCGGCGCAGTAACTGTCGATAACAATAACTAAGAGCAACGACATGAACACACAACGTATCTGGCTATCCCTGTTGGGCGTGCCCCTTGCGGCGACGGCGGCCGAGGGCGGGTTTTTCGAGGACTCCACCGCCACCTTGCAGGCGCGCAACTATTACTTCAGCCGCGATTTCTCGGACATCGTCGGCGCCAACAAGCAATCAAAGGCAGAGGAGTGGGGCCAGGGTTTTATCCTGACCTATAAATCCGGCTACACGCCGGGGCCCGTGGGCTTTGGCCTGGATGCCCTGGGCACCCTCGGCCTCAAGCTCGACAGCAGCCCGGACCGCACCAATACCGGCCTGCTCCCGGTCAAGGGCGACGGCAGCGCCCCGCATGATTACAGCCGTTTGGGCCTGACCTTCAAGGCCAGGTTTTCCAGGACCGAATTGAAGGTCGGCGAACTGCAACCGAACCTGCCGGTGCTGGCCTTCAGCGATATCCGCTTGCTGCCGCCGAGCTATCAGGGCGTGAGTGTCAGCTCCGGCGAAATCGCCGGCCTTGCGCTACAGGCCGGGCACTTGACCACCACCAGCCTGCGCAACGAAGCCGGCGACGAGAAAATGATCGCCATGCTCGGCCATGTGCCGCAACGCGGCGCTGAAAGTGATGGGTTCAACTACGTCGGCGGCGACTACGCCTTCAACACCAACCGCACCAGCGTCAGCTACTGGCATGGCCAACTCAAGGACATCTACCGCCAGGACTTTGTCGGCCTCAAGCACAGCCAGCCAATGGGCGAGTGGACGCTCGGCGCCAACCTCGGCTACTACGATGCCCGGGAAGACGGCGACAAACTGCTCGGCAAGATCGACAACCAGGCGTTTTTCTCGCTGCTGTCGGCCAAGCATGGCGGCCATATCTTCTACGTCGGTTATCAAGCCATGTATGGCGACAGTGCCTTCCCGCGGGTCTTCGCCAACATCACGCCGCTGGGCAACGAAGTACCCACCTACGAGTTTGCCTACACCGACGAGCGCTCCTGGCAAGTGCGGTACGACTATGACTTCGTGGCGCTGGGCATTCCGGGGCTGACCACCACCGTGCGTTATATCACCGGTAACAACGTGACCACCGGCGCGGGTTATGAAGGCAAGGATCGCGAGCGCGACCTGGATATCGGCTATGTGGTGCAAAGCGGCACATTGAGCGGCCTGGGCATTCGGGTGCGCAATGTCATGGCCCGTTCAAACTACCGCAGCGACATCGACGAGAACCGGCTGATCCTCAGTTACACCTGGAAGCTGCTTTAAACCCCGCCCTGGCACGTGCCCATGACCTGGTAGTGGACGGTATGGCTGGCGCCCTGGCTGTCGAGATACACCATGGTCGCCGGTTCTACCTGGCAGCTGCCCGGCACGGGCGTGATTGAAACAACGTGTTGGATATCCAGCGCTTCATTGCTGCCGGCCGCCATGGCGCCGGCGGCGGTGAAAAACAGGAGCAGGCTGAGCCATTTGATATTCATGATGAGTTCCTCTGTGAGTAGGGTTCATTTTAGTGATTGCCGCAGCGGGATAAAGACAGGAACAGGTGAATGACTCGTACGTATCACGTAGCAATCGAGGGGCAATGTTGATGGATTTGCTCAATGGCATGCAGGTGTTTGCCCGGGTTGTCGACACTGGCAGCTTTGCCGCAGCGGCCGAGGCGCTGGACCTGTCCGGGGCACACGTATCACGGTTGATCTGCGAGCTGGAAAAACACCTGCAGACCCGCCTGTTGCAACGCACCACCCGGCGCCTGGGCCTTACCGATTCGGGCGAGCGCTTTCTGTTGCGCTGTCGCGACATTCTTGAAGACGTCAGGGAAGCCACGGCAGAAGCCAGCGGCGCGCACCTTAACCCGCGCGGGCGATTGCGGGTGCATTGCATGAGCGGGTTGGGGGTGCTGATCACGCCGCTGATTGCCCGCTACAGCGAGCAATACCCGGACGTGTCCATCGAGTTGACCCTGTCCCAGCACAACCCGGACCCGCTTGAAGAGGGTCACGACGTGGTGATCTCCATCGCCCATTCGTTGCCGGATTCGGCGCTGGTCAGCCAGACGATCGGGCAGTTGTTCAGTGTGCCCTGTGCGGCGCCGGGGTATCTGGCCAGGTACGGCGTGCCCGAGCATCCGCAGCAGCTGATGCAGCATCGACGGTTGCATCTGCAGGATTTCCAGGAGGATGCGTGGTTGTTCAAGGGGCAAGAGGGCGAGATTGCGATTTCGCCGGGTGACACCTTCAGGACCAATGTCGCGGATGCGATGGTCAAGGCGACGCAGGAAGGAATGGGCATCAGCTTGTTGCCGTTCTTCAGCGCCAACCCGGCGCTGCGCGAGGGCTCGTTGGTGCGGCTATTGCCCGGATATCGGCTACGGGAGCGGAGCATTTTCGCGGTGTATCCATCAAGGCGCTTTCTGGATGCCAAGGTGCGGACGTGGGTCGGGTTTTTGCAGGCGCGATTGCCGGGGTTGTTGGCGGAGCAGTTGGCAGTGATTGAGGCACCTTGAGGCTAGCGCGTTGCCGTACGGCGAATGTAGCGCGCCGGCGACGAGCCCAGTGTCTTGCGAAACATGCTGATGAACGAACTGACCGACTCGTACCCCAGCGCCTCGGCGGTTCGTTGCACCGACTCGCCCTCGGCCAGGCTCTGCAAGGCCACGATGATTTGCCATTGTTTGCGCCATTGGCCAAAAGTCAGGCCTGTTTCGCTTTTGACCAGGCGGGCCAGGGAGCGCTCGCTCATGGCCACCTGGCGTGCCCACTGGGCCATGGTGCAACGGTTTGACGGGTCCTGGGCCAGGCCGCGGGCGATGAAGCGCAACTGCGTAGCAGCGGGGAGCGGCAGGTACAACTGCTCCGAAGGAGCCAGTTCCAGTTGTTCAAGGAGCACGCTCGCCACGCGCGAATTGGCAGAGGCAGGCGGATAATCCTGGGGCTGGGCGCTCAGGTGCAGGATCAACGCCAGGACCAGCGGCGAAAGCACCAGCGTGCAGCATTTCTCCGGTAGCGCGGCGGCGCCGGGCTCGACAAACAGATAGCCGATCCTGCCGTTGGCGGTCACCCGGTTGCTGTGGGCGATACCGCCCGGAATCCACACGCCGAAGCCCGACGGCACCATCCACACGCCATCCTCTACGGTACACACGATACCGCCGTGATATGCCACCACCAGTTGGCCTTTGCGGTGGCTGTGCACGGGGAATTCGGTGTCGTTGCGCTGGCTGCCGAGCATCAACGCGACGGCGGGCTGATCAAAACTGTCCAGTTCGAATTGATCAACGCCCTGGAGCTTCATCTCGCCCATGTTGCACCGCCTCGATTGTCTGAAATTGATTATATCCTGGCAGCATACTCAATATCGGCACGACCTTGCAGTCCCTACCATCTTCATCAAGGCGATCAAGGTGATTGCCGACTGCGAGATTCAACCGATGCTCAGCGAAATCACGATTGCCCACCTTTACATTCCTCCGTTCTTGCTCTACGTCGGCGTTGCAGCCCTGGTGTACGGGCTACTGGAGCGGGCCCTGCGGCGCGGGCTGGATTGGGCCTGGCACCCCAGCCTGGCGCGTTTCTTTGTGTCGCTGATCGTGCTCTCGACCTTGGTTCTGAGCTTTTGAGGGCAGCGCGATGATCATCAAACACATCCTCAAGACCCTCGTCACCCTGGTGCTCGGGCTGGCCGCATTGCTGTTCTGCACGCAACTGTGGCGTGCCTATGAGTTGGCCCCCTGGACGCGGGACGGGCGTGTCAGCGCACAAGTTATCCGTATTGCCCCCGAGGTGTCCGGCCAGGTCGAACACCTGCTGGTGGGCGACAACCAATGGGTCGCCAAGGGCGCGTTGCTGTACCAGATCGATCGCAGCAGCTACTTGCTTGCCCAGCAACAGCGCACGGCCGAGCTTGCCGAGGCGCGCAGTGTTTTCGAGCAGCGCAGTGCACAGCTCAAACGCCGCAACCAGCTCGGCGATGCGATTGCACGGGAGGAAACCGACAACGCAGCCCGGGACCTGGCGGTGGCCAGGGCGCGCCTGGATGCGGCCCGCAGCCAACTGGCCCATGCGCGGCTGGATCTGGACCGCACGACGATTCGTTCGCCGGTCGACGGCTATGTGACCCAGTTGCGGCTGCAGCCGGGTGACTACGCGGCAGCGGGCGAGACCAATATCTTTGTGGTCGATAGCCATAGCTTCTGGGTCACCGGTTACTTCGAGGAGACCAAGCTGGCTGGTGTTCGGGTGGGTGCTGTGACGTCCATCAAGCTGATGGGTTTTTCACCGCTGCTCGAAGGGCATGTGGCGAGCATTGGTCGGGGCATTGCCGACGGTAACGAGCTGCGCAGTAACAGTGGTTTGCCCCAGGTGGCGCCTACGTTCAGCTGGATACGCCTGGCCCAGCGCGTGCCCGTGCGGATTGAACTGGACAAGGTGCCGCCCGGTGTGGAGCTGGCGGCGGGGATGACCGCCAGCATTGAGGTTGCCGAGGAGGGCACGGCGGGGCGCTGGAGGCTGGTGCAATGGCTTCAGGCGTTCATGTGATGCTCCGTGCACTGCGCATGCTGGGGGCATGGGAAGCTGCTACCTCGGGCTATGTGCTGCGTAGTCTTTTGGCGGCCTCATTGGCCCTGTGGCTGGGGTTCCAATTACACCTGGATTCGCCGTTCTCGGCCGCCTCAACCGTGTTGTTGCTGATCCATCCGCTGCAGGGCGCGGTGGTCGGCAAGGGGTTCAACCGGGTGCTGGGCACCCTGGTGGGGTTGGCTGTCGCGCTGGTGCTGATCAGCCTGTTCGCCCAGAAAATGCTGCTGTTTATCCTCGGGATCGGGGTGTGGCTCGGCCTTTGTGTCGGTGCCATGACCGTGCTTCGGCACTACCAGGCCACGGCGGCGGTGGTTGCCGGCTACACCGTTTGCCTTGCCCTGGGGCCGGCCATTGTCGCGCCGCAGCAAGGTTTCGAGCATGTCGTCGGGCGGGGCACCGCCGTGGTACTCGGAGTGTTGAGCCTGAGCCTGGTGGCCACGCTGTTCAGCCGCAAGACCGTGGAGCGCACACTGCACAAGGCGCTTCAGGACGTCTCGTCCCGCACCCTGGGTGTGCTGGCCACGCGGGTTAACGCTGACGCGACGAGTGCGTCGGGCCCGCTCATCCTTGATATCAGCAAGGTAGACGAACTGCTGGGGATGGGTCGAGGTGAGTCATTCCTGATCCGCACAAGGCGGGTGACCCTGCAGGCCGGCCTTGCGTACTTACATGCCGTGGTGCTGGACGAGTGTGTGTTGCCTTCGCAGGCTCGAATCGGCGCGGACCTGCAACAACTGGCGCAAGCCATGCCCGGGTTTGCCGTGGCGGCCGACCGCGTCCGGGCGCTGCAATCCAGCCTTGAAAGCAGTGCGGGCCAACAACGCCTGAATGAACAACTGACCGACCTGGCCAGCGCCTTGTCGAGTTTTGCCTGCCTTGAGCGCGCACCTCAACCGCCAGCCCGCGCCGTGGGCTTCCACCGGCATTACGGCGCCGCAGTGCGTAACGGTGTGCGAGCCTTGCTGGCCACGCTGGCGACCGGGGCTGTCTGGTACCTCACCGGCTGGGACCAGGGGCCAACCTTGCTGGCCGTACTGGGTCCGTTCTGCACCTTGCTGGCCATCAGCCCGGCGCCCGAGCAAGGCATCGCAAGCTTTGCCAGGGGAATCTTCTACGGAATACTGGCAGCGGCGGGGTGCAAGTTCCTGCTGTTGCCTCATGTCAGCGGGTTCGGGTTGCTGACGGTGGTGCTGATTGCGTTCTGGTCAGTCGGGATTCATGCCACCACCCGGCCGCGCCATGCCCTGCAAGGCATCGCCTACCTGATTACCTTTAACACCCTCGTCGGCACCGGCGGGACCGCCCAATACGACTTCACCGAATTCGCCAATCAGGCACTCGCCTGGATGGTGACGATCGCTATCTGCCTGCTGGCCTTCCAGCTCATACCCGGGAAAACCGCCAGCCACGCTCACGTCCTGAGGAAGGCCCTGCACAAGGACACGCGCCGGTTACTTCGTCATGGGCACCGCATGGACCTGCTCAAGTGGCAGGCAACGCAACAGCACCGGATGGCTGCCTTGCAGACGCTGTCGGGCGCCGATGAGGCCGGTTCAGTGTCGCTTCAATTGGGCAGGCAGTTGAGGTTGCTGCACCGCAAGACACGCGACCTTGAACCCGACTCATCCATAGCCCAGTGCGTGCAAACCGGCAACCGGCGCATTTCCAGGCATGCCTCTCATTCAGCGATCAGCGCGGCCCAGGCCCGGCGAACATCGAAGTCATTGACCCGGCTGGGCGCCCACGACCTGGCGGCTTGCTACCAGGATTTGGCGGGGTTGCTCGACCAATACACACAGGTTTCAGCCAACACAACGAAGGTGAGATGAAATGAAGCAACTCCTAGTCTGCACGCTGTTCGGGATGATCGTGTCTGTACCAGTCGCGGTGCAGGCATCGGACGGGGCGGAGGCGCTGGCGCGCTGGCAGCAGCAATTCAGGCAAGAGCAAAAAAAGCGCACTGAGCGTCGGGCGGGCGAGCAGCATCCGGCACCTGGCGAAGCTGATAGGGATAGGCAACGCTCATAGATTTACCGGCATAGGTCGACGGTGGTTACGTGACTACCATGGGCGCACGTCAACCGAGAGGCATCTCCCATGAGTCTTCACAAAACCCTGTTTATCACCGGCATCAGCAGCGGCTTCGGCAAGGCGCTGGCGGCAGAGGCGTTGGCTGCCGGTCACCGTGTCATCGGTACCGTGCGTAACAAGGAAGCGCTACAAGCCTTTGAGGCGTTGTCCGCGGAGCGTGCCCACGGGGTAATCCTCGATGTCACGGACTTTGAGTGCAGCCGACTACGACGCCAGCTTTGATCCGGTGCGCCAGGCGCGGGAGGAGAAAAGCGGCCACCAACTGGGTGACCCGCAAAAAGCCGCACAGGCGATGTTGACGCTGATTGCCAGCGACAACCCGCCGGCGCATCTGCACGGTGCTACGATCAGGCGGGAACCCGGTTTGATAACTGCGCTCGACGCTCCATATGCTCATTCGCGACTCTTACCGCCTCGTCAGTTCGCCCCCACAACCCCGTTATCTGTGCGACGATCTCTGGCCGCGCGGAACGTGGGTTGCCCGAGCTCATTGTCGGCTGCGGGTCGTACTCGAGCACGAGTTGCGTAAACTCAGCCGCGTCCCGACCTTTGAGCTCTGCAATGACCTTCAGCGCAAAGTCGATACCTGCCGTTACACCGCCACCTGTGATTCGGTTCCTGTCGACGCATACCCGTTCGTAGCTCGGTTCGATACCCAGTGCGATGAGGGGTGGGTAGAAAGGCCAATAGGTCGCTGCACGGTAGCCCTCCAGTAGTCCCGCCATAGCAAGAAGTACAGAGCCTGTGCACACGGCGGTTACATAGGTGGCCGTCTTGCCTGCGCGAGCAATAAAATCGAGCAGCTCCTGGTCCTTCATGATTTCAGGCGTTCCTGCGCCACCTGTGACAAACAGCACGTCCAGGTTATCTGGAACGTCATCAATCGTGATCGTGGGGTTCAGGGTGACGCCCATATCCGTGGGAACGGGCTCCAGCGTCTTCCAGATGATGTGGGTCTTGGCATGAAGGCCGAACGCCGTTTGTGGGCCAGCCAAGTCCTGCAGAGTGAAACCAGGAAAAATCACCATGCCAATCTGCAGTTGGCGGTCTTCAATCGTATTGCTCATCTCATCAGGCATTACCGTCTACTCGCGTCGTGGTTGACGAAAGAGTATTCCTGCTGGATGCTACAGGTGAGTGGCTTAAATGACATCAAGCGATCGTTTACTGCCAATTGTTTTGAGTGTGAGAGCGGAGGCCAAGGTCGTGCATAAAATTGCGGTTCTGGTATTGAATGACGTAGTGCCGTTGGACTTTGGTATCGCCTATCAGGTTTTCGTTTTGGCCTCCCAGGTCGATGGCAGCAACGCATACGAGGTTGAGGTGTGCGCACCCGAGCGGACAATTCGGTCCGCAAGCTTTGATATGCAGGTGCGGTATGGCCTCGACCGTCTTGAGCTAGCCCACACTATTGTCGTTCCAGGGTGTGAAGACCCGTTTGGAGAGGTTCCAGAGGCAGTAAGAATCGCCCTTCGCGAGGCATATGTTCGTGGTGCAAGATTGGTATCAATCTGCACGGGGGCTTTTATCCTTGCCACGAGCGGTCTTCTTGATGGAAAACGCGCTACCACCCATTGGCGTTTCGCCGAGGACTTGGCCAAGCTTCACCCAGAGATACAAGTAGAACCTAACGTTCTGTTCGTCGATGAAGGAAGCATCGTGACTTCGGCCGGCGCGTCAGCAGGATTAGATATGTGTTTGCATCTCGTGCGACGCGATTTTGGTCAGACTGTTGCGGCAAACACTGCCCGTCTAGCGGTCGCGCCACTGTACCGTGACGGTGGCCAGGCCCAGTTCATTCGTCAGGAGCTTCCAGGCTCTTCAACGAGCCTGATGCCCTTGATCGAATGGATACGGGACAATCTGAACAGCTCGCACACGGTCGACAATCTTGCGGCGCGTGCCAACATGAGCTCTCGCACCTTCGCTCGGCGATTTCAAGAACAGACCGGGACTACACCTCTACAGTGGCTTCTCACCGCCCGCATTGATCGAGCGCGTGCATTGCTTGAGGAGAGCGAGACATCGATTGATCAAACGGCATTTCTTTCCGGATTCGGGTCTGCGGTGACCTTCCGTTCACGGTTCCGGAGAGTTGTTGGCCTCACGCCCACGGAGTACCGGCGTCGTTTTAACTCGGCAAGCTAAAGCTGTCATCGCAGAACCATGCCTGTGCATATCCCCTGCGTAGTGAGCGCTTTCGCATGCCGTAGAGTGTCGATTCACAGAGCCGATGCCGGCGCTGTTTCCGGCAAACGAAGATGATGACGCCGCCGAAGGGGATTCCATTACAGGCTATCAGGGTCGCCAAAAAACATTTTGACTGGGCTCTAGGACAGTATTTTCAGACAGGAAATCTTAAAATATGCCCCCAATCTTGCCCCCAGTAGCATAAGGTTAAGAGCGATCGCGAGCGGCGTTTTCTGATAGAGACCAAGATGGATTAAGGTGTCTTTCAGTGTAACTTCTCATTGGATATGGTGGAGGAGTGCAGGGCTCATCAAGAACAAGCAAATCCGCTCTCGTCGAGAGCAGCAACTCTGATCGGCTATGCTCGACCCAATATTGATCGGCGTTAAATGTAGGGCTATGCACAGCGATCGCCAGTCTCACGATCCATAACCCGCGTTAGAGATCGTAGCTAAAGCTAGCCATTATCGAGCGATCATCCTGCCGGTTGCCAAAGGTACTCATCGCATTCAAGTTCATGCCCCATCCTGAAGGAAGATGGATGTCGACTTGCGCACTCAGGCGCCCGAATGGTCTTTCGTCCGTCCCGTTGACGGGGGTTTTGATGTTGAAATTGGGCGCGTTGCGTTGAAAGCTTTCAAGCGTTCGATCACTGTCGGTCACGACTTGCTCTGCGGTCAGGCGCAGCAGTGACTTTACGGATGCCCCGTGGCTATTGATGCGCTTTCCTATCTGCCCTCCCAGGCTGGCATTCAGTTGTTCGTACTGCTGGCCGCGCGCACCCATTTGCAGTAATGAATCGCCTTGCTCGGAGTAGCCACTGATTCTGCTACGCCAGTAATCCAGGCCGATCACCGAGGCCAACTCAACCGACTCAAAGTGAAACCACCGGCCTGCACGTAGATGTTCACGTTGGAAATATTAAGCGCCAGCAGTTTCTGGTTGAAGTTTTTGGCAGCATTTGAAAGCGCTTCAAGGCCCGGATCTACCGCGGACGAAGGGCCTGCCAATAACGAGACGTCATCAGAACCAATCAGCACAAAGTTATGTGCGCCCAGTGCCTGAAGTGTGCGGATGCCTGCTTCTATATTGTTGACGTAGGTATCCAGTGCCGCGAGGGATGCGTCATCGAAAATGTCGTTGGTGCCAATCCAGATACCAACCAGGTCATTTTCGCCGAGGAATTTTTTTCCACTGACCACGTCACTGCGGAACTTTTCAATTTGGGTTAGAAAACCGGTCGGTGCTCCCACCAAGGCGTCATCAAAACCGCTATATCCACTTTTTGCGCCGCCGATTGCATAGCCATTGGTGTCGCTGAATGAAAGTCCGGACAGACCGGGTAATACTTCGGCCCATGTGCTGCCATTGGTGAATTTCCCATCTGCGCCCGGGTAGCGACCCGGGGCGTTACCGATGGCTGCGCCAAATTCACGCACAGAAATACCATTGTCGGTGAGGCTGTCGCCAAAGGAGTAGAAAGAATTGGCCTGGGCGGAGTAAGACGATAGCGACAAGGCGCCAGCGATCAGGATACTGCGGACTCGCGTGTCTGTGATATTCACTGTCTCTTCCTGTTTTTATTGTTTTGGCAGCGATTCCGTAAATACGGAAAAGTGTATTGGTGATGTAGCCATACGTTCTGGATCGAGAGGATTATGCGCAGGCTAGGGCGAGGTACAAATGCCAGAATTTAAAAAAACACTTGTGTATTTTCTAAACTAATCTACGGATAGTTGTACGTTTGTGTATTTGCAACTTGTTTATGGCCGTTATCAGGAAGTCTTGCAGAAATTTATGTTGCTGGCGTTGATCTATCGCTGAGCCCGCCAGCCAGGTCGGGGCAAATTGCAGTAGGTTCGCGATAAGCCTGGCGATGAGTTCGGCTTCAGGATCAAATATTTGGGCAGGTGTGCCCAAGGTCCTATAAAGATCGCCTTTGTAGTCTTCACGCAGGGTTTGCAAACGCTGCTGTTGCTCTTCGGTCAAGCACCCAATGTCCCGTTCCGCCAGGCGGAAGTGCCAGGGCATCTCTGCATGCAGGCGAAGGTGTACCTGAATCAACAGGTTGAGTTTTTCCGGCTTTTTCACCGCTAAGCGCCTGACGCTGGCGACGGCGGCAAGCAACTCCTCATATAACTCTTCAATCAGGTCGAACAACAAGTCCTGCTTACTGGGGTAATGGTGGTAAAGCGCGCCGGGTGACAGGCCCAGGGAGGAGGCAAGTTCACGCATGCCAACCTGACTGAAACCTTTGCTGGCCAGCAGTTCCAGCACTTGGGGCCGGTACTGGCCGAAATGCGACCGTCGTTCAGAAACAGGCATCGCCGGGCCTCTCGATAGCTCAAAAAAAGGGAGCGTGACGCGATTGCGCCACGCTCCCGTTAGAAGTTTTCAGTGCTGTGCGGCTTTCTCAGCTCCCCAGCCGGTTTCGGCACGTACGCTTTGCTGCTCGTATGCATCACGTTCGCTCGTAGTGCTCGGGCTGCGATCCAGGCAGGAAACGCTCCACGCGACGGCGAAGGCCAACGGCATCGAGAACAGGGCGGGGTAGTCGTACGGGAACAAGGCCTCGGGGTGATGCAGTACTTTGACCCATACCCCCGGCGACAGCAGCACCAGCGCCAGTGAGCTGACCAAACCGCTCAGCCCGCCCCATAGAGCGCCGCGGCTGGTGAGGCCTTTCCAGTACATAGCCAGCAGCAGAATGGGAAAATTCGACGAGGCCGCAATACCAAATGCCAGCGCCACCAGGAACGCCACGTTCTGACCCTTGAATAGAATCCCCAGCGCAACTGCCAGCACACCCAGGATCACGGTGGCCCAACGGCTGACGCGCATTTCCTTGCCACTGTCGGCTTTGCCCTTGCACAACACGTTGGCGTAGAGATCATGGGATATCGCGGACGCGCCGGCAAGCGCCAGGCCCGACACCACGGCCAGGATCGTCGCGAAGGCAACGGCGGCGAGGAAGCCGAACATCAGGTCACCGCCCAAGGCTTGTGCCAGGTGCATGATTGCCATGTTCACACCACCCAGCAGGGGGCCGCCAATCACGCCTTGGTCGAAGTAGTTGGGATCGGTACCGACGATGCTGATGGCGGCGGTGCCGAGGATGCACACCAGGATAAAAAACAGACCGATCAAACCATAGGCCACCAGTACCGATTTGCGCGCCGCCTTTGCATCCGGCACGGTGAAAAAGCGCATCATGATATGCGGCAAACCGGCGATGCCGAACACCAGCCCCAAGGACAGGGAAATCATCGACACCGGGTCCGTGGCGATCTTCAATGGTCCGAGAATCAGCTGGCCGCTCTGGTGGGTCGCGACGGCGCTGTCAATCATGCGCTCCATGCTGAAACCAAAGTGCTGGAAGGCCAGCCCTGTCAGCAGGATGCCGCCACTGAGCAGCAGCACGGCCTTGATGATCTGCACCCAGGTGGTCGCCACCATGCCGCCGAACGTGACGTACACCACCATCAGCACACCGACGCAGACCACCGCGACTTCGTAGTCAAGGCCGAACAGCAAGTTGATCAATTGTCCGGCGCCGACCATCTGCACAATCAAGTAGAAACACACGATGACGAACGAACTGAACGCCGAAAACAAGCGAGTGGTCACCGGGTTGAGGCGGTAGGCGATGATGTCGGCCAGGGTGTAGCGCCCCAGGTTGCGTAGACGCTCGGCCATCAGGAACATGATCAAGGGCCAGCCAAGAATCGCACTGACCGAGTAGATCATGCCGTCGAACCCGGTTGAAAACACCATGCTCGATACGCCCAGCAACACGGCGGCGGACATGTAGTCCCCGGCAATCGCAAAGCCATTTTGCACACCACTGATGCCGCCTCCGGCCGTATAGAAGTCCGCTGCTGAGCGCGTGCGGCCAGCCGCCCAGTAGGTGATGCCGACGGTGGTGACAACGAAGGCCAGGAAAATTGCAATGGCGGTCATATTGGGTTGGCGCGCCACAGTTTGGCTGGCTTGTGCCAGGGTTGCAAAGCTGATCAGGCATAGCACCCCAGTGGTCAACAATAGGCTACGAGCCCTCATGGTTGCACCTCCAACAGCAGCGCCTGGTTCAGCTTGTCGAATACGTGGTTGGCGCGAAATACGTACAGCCCGGTCAATAGCCAGGAGCCGACAATCAGGATGAGTGCCGACCAGATCCCCAGCGTGATGCCACCGCCCACAGGCACATGCAGCAGGACGTGGGGGAACCAGGACACCGCTGCGACAAACAGCGAATAGAGCCCTAACACAATGGCGCTGAGGGTGAAGGTCAGGCGAGCGCGGCGCCGGACCAGTTCGCGATAACGCGGGCTGCTGCGCAACGCCTGGTAGGCAGGGTGCAATGACATGTTGAGCTCCTTGATACCTTGATTGTTATTGGCTGGAGTTTTTTGTTATGGGGTTGCCATGCTTGCGCACAGCGGGTGCTGCATTACGGTCCGCAGCGTTTTCACCCCGCGCGAAGTGCGTGGTGAATCTGCCTTGCAGGGGTAACGTGGACGTCATGTCCGGTGTAGGTGGCGCTAGCTTATCCAGTGCTCCACTGGCGATTAAATAACCCGATCCGCCGATTAACTTGCATAACCCGCCAGTCCTGCGCGGCGCCTGTACCTCAGGTTTTTCGCGGGCTGCACCAGCGCGAGGGGGAGAGACCAAAGGCCTTCTTGAAGTGTCGGGTCATATGGCTCTGGTCGAAGAAACCAGCTTCGACCGACGCATCCGACAATCCTTGCCCGGCCTGGACCAGCGCCTTGACCCGGTCGAGGCGCCGTAGCGTCAGGTAGCGATGGGGGCTGGTGCCGAAAAACTCGCGGAAGTCACTCGACAGGCTCCAGCGGTCGCGCCCGGCGCAATGAGCGAGGTCATCGAGGGTGATTGCCTGGTCGAGGTTGTCGTCGATGTATTCGCGCGCGATGGCAGCAGCCGCAAAGTGATGGGACGTATTGACAATGTCACTGCTGGCGACGCTGGCGAGGGTGATGACAAATGTGTAGAGCGCGTCATCCTCGGCCATGGAGTCCAGGTCGGCATCCAGTGTGTTGAGCAGTGCGTCGGCGGCCACCGCCAGTTGCTGATTCTGAGTGATACCGGCGCCGAAAAAGGGCAGGGCGCTGCCCTTGATGATGTCTTGAACCAGCGAGGGCGGCACATACACGCCGCGATAGTGGAAACCAGCGTCGGAGCCGGCGCAACCATCATGGGATTCATCCGGGTGAATGATCATGGTTTCGCCGGGCAGGCACAGTTTGGATTCACCTCGATAGTGAAAGCGGTGTACGCCCGACAGGGTCCGCCCGATTGCGTAGGTATCGTGTCGGTGCGGATCAAACGCGTGCGAACCGAAGTAGGCTTCAAAACGCTCTACTTTTGAGGTCGGCGCTGCGTGTCTCACCCAGTCTTGTTTCGGTTGGTCGTTTTGCATGTTGGCGCACCGAGGCGATACCGCTGTTGTCTGGCAGAGCATAAGCAGAGGCATCGCCGTTTGGCTTGGACGTTTGTGGGTTTAACCTGGCCGGCGGTTTTTGCGGGGCAAAAGCAGACTGGTGGGTTATACCCGCTCAAGAATGGCGGCAATCCCTTGCCCACCGCCGATGCACATGGTGACCAGGGCATAGCGTCCGCCACTGCGTTGCAACTCGTGGATCGCCTTGATCGCAATCACTGCGCCGGTCGCGCCCACCGGGTGCCCGAGGGAGATGCCCGAACCATTGATATTGACCTTGTCCGGGTCAAACTCCAGTTGCTGCGCCACGGCACAGGCCTGTGCGGCAAAGGCTTCATTCGACTCGATTACATCAATGTCCTGGATGTTCAAACCGGCGCGCTTCAGGGCCAGGCGGGTCGCCGGCACCGGGCCAAGGCCCATGTAATCCGGGTCAACGCCGGCATGGGCATACGCGACCAGGCGTGCGAGAGGCGGCAGGTTGTGTTGCTGGATCGCGCCGGCGTCTGCCAGCACCACCGCGGCTGCGCCATCGTTGAGGCTTGACGCGTTGCCGGCGGTGACCGTTCCGTCTTTCTGAAAGACTGGTTGCATCCGACACAGCTGTTCGAGGTCGATGTTGGCGCGCACGTTTTCATCTGTGTCGAAGAGCGTCATCTGGCGCTTAATTTGCACGTCGACCGGAACGATCTGCGCCTCGAAGCGGCCTTCGCTGATGGCGCGAGCAGCGCGCTCCTGGCTTTGCAGGGCCAGGCGGTCCTGCATGTCGCGGGTGATGCCGTAGCGCTTGGCGATATTTTCGGCGGTCACGCCCATGTGAGTTCGCTTCCACGGGTCATGCAGGATGCCATTCATGTAGTCCACGGCCTGGCTATCACCCAGACGGCTGCCCCAGCGGAGGTTGGGCAGCAGGTACGGTCCACGGCTCATGGACTCCGCACCACCGGCAACGGCCAGGGCAAAATCCCCCAGTAAGATACCTTGTGCGGCACTCACTATCGCTTGCAGCCCGGAACCACATAGGCGGTTGACGTTGAAGGCCGGGGTTTCCTGGGGCATCCCGGCACCGATGGCCGCGACTCTGGAGAGATAGGCATCACGTGGCTCGGTTGGCACTACATTGCCCATGACAACATGGCCGATAGGCTCGCCATCGATCCCGGCATGGGCCAAGGCGCCTTTGACGGCGACGGTAGCCAGGTCAACCAGGGGCACATCTTTCAGGCTGCCGCCAAAACTGCCGATGGCGGTGCGCGCGGTGCCAACGAAAAACACATCTTTGTGGGCCATGGAAGGCTCCCGTTTTGAGAGGTAAAAGTTGAAGGAGGTTCGTCGCAGCCAGGGCCGCGGTGGCCAGGTCATCTGTGTTTGAACACGGGCGCACGTTTTTCGACGAAGGCGGCCATGCCTTCCTTCTGGTCGGCGGTGGCAAAGATCGAATGGAACACGCGGCGCTCGAAGCGCACGCCCTCACTGAGGCTCGACTCGAAAGCACGGTTGACACTTTCCTTGACCAGCATGGCCGCCGGCAGGGATTTTTCGGCGATGGCGCTAGCGGCCCTGAGTGTTTCCTCCAACAGCTTGTCGACTGGGAAAACGCGCGCCACCAAGCCTGCCCGCTCGGCCTCTTCGGCGCCCATGTGGCGTCCGGACAGGCACATTTCCATTGCCTTGGCCTTGCCGATGGCGCGGGTCAGGCGCTGTGTACCGCCAATACCCGGCAACACACCCAAGGTGATTTCCGGTAACCCGAAGCGCGCATTGTCGGCCGCATAGATGAAATCGCACATCACGGCAAGCTCGCAGCCGCCGCCCAGGGCATAGCCGGCCACGGCAGCGATCAGCGGCTTGCGGCGGCTGGCGATGCGGTCGGCGGCCGAGAAGAAATCATCGAGAAACACCTGAGGGTAGGTGAACTCGGCCATTTCCTTGATATCGGCACCGGCGGCAAAGGCCTTGATGGAGCCTGTGATGACCATACAGCCGATCGCCGGGTCGTTCTCCAGTTGATCCAGGGCCAGGTTCAGCTCGGTGATCACCTGGGTGTTAATGGCATTGAGTGATTGGGGGCGGTTCAACGTGATCAGACCGACGCGCTCATGGACTTCCAGCAGCAGGGTTTCAAACGGCATGGCTCAGACTCCGAAAGGTTTGCATTAACGGCCAGGCGATGGCTGCATTTTTCAAGCGGCCATTCGAGCAAGGTTGCGTTGGGTATGGGCTTTGGCCTAGCTTAGCCAGTGCGCCTGGGCGCTTGAAATAACCCGATCCGCCGAATAGTTTGCATATCACGCCATATCAGCCGTCAGCATAGGAGCGCAGCAGGTGGACCATCCCGTGGATAACACCTTGCCCATGACCTTCGTTCAAGGCTTGCTGCAAGGGGCGTTGAACATCTGCAGCGAGGCAGATATCCGTGGATTCGTCGGTGCTGCGGGCATTGCCGGACATTTGCTTGAGGCGCCGGGTGCGCGGGTGACTTACGACCAGTTTGTGCGCTTGTATCAGCAGGTCGCGCTGGGTACCGATGATGAAGTGATGGGGCAGTTTTCCAGGCGCATGCGCAGCGGCACGCTCAAGTACTTGTGTGCGAGCCTGCTGGATGCTCGTTCACTGAGTAATGCGATGTACCGCTTTACGCGATTCTGGAATTTATTGCTGGACGACTATTGTTTTGGCTACGACGAGCACGACGGCCAGATGGTGATCTCGCTGGAGGCCCGTGATCCCGCCGCCAACGCCCAGCGCTGGGGGCACGAACTGATGATGAAACTCGTGCACGGCGTGGCCTCCTGGTTGGTAGGCCAGGAAATTCCGCTGCACAGCGTGGCGTTCTCCTTCGCTACGCCGGTGTATGCATCGGAATACATGCATATGTTTCCCGGCTCTGTCCGTTTCGAGCAGCCGTGCACAGCGTTGTCGTTCGATGCCGCGTGGGGCGCAATGCAGTTTCGCCGCAGCAAGGCCGAGTTACTGCCGTTCCTGCGCGAAGCGCCGCGCTACTGGCTGTTCACCACGTTGAAGGAGCGCCTGGTGGCACAACAGGTGCGGCAATACCTGTTGGCCCATCTCAAACAGGCTGACACCATCCAGGGCGCGGCCTCGGCGCTGTTGCTGTCGACCCGCACGCTGACGCGTCGGCTCAAGGAGGAAGGAACCAGTTACCAGATGGTCAAGGATGCGTTGCGCCGGGACATCGCCGTACAACAACTGATTCATACCGACCTCTCCATCATGCAGATTGCCTTGGGCTTGGGGTTTGATTCCACGGCGGTGTTTCACCGTGCCTTTCGTGGTTGGACCGGTAGCACACCCGGTGCATATCGGCGTCCAGGCGCAGACCTACAAACGTACAATCCAATTCCGGCGCCAGCCGATAAAGTCAGCTCCACATGACGGCTGACCCAGGCCGTCATCGCGACGGAGCAAGGTTATGACCCCTTTTCTGAGTTTGATCATTCGCCCTCATCGCAAGCGCAGCGACGGTGTTTACCTGCTGCTGGCGCTCCTGACGGGATGCTTCTTTGGCGGCGTCATGGGGCTCAAGATTTCACTCGCGGCAGGGCTGACGATTGGGGTGTTCTCCACGCTGGTGCTCTACACGATGTGGCGCTCGCCGGACTAGCCAGCCCTCATACCGCTTAGCCCCAAGACAGACGTAATACGCGCGGTCGTCTCCATGCAGCCGCGTGAGGGCAAGTCACGCCTGCTCGTCACTAAAAACAATAAATACCCCAACCAAGGGGTGGAGTTGAATGATGACCCTGAAGACCGTCCAGCTCGACGATAAATACACGCTTACCCAAGGGCGTATTTTCATCACCGGCACCCAGGCCCTGGTTCGATTGTCCATGACCCAGCGTCAACGTGATCAGCAAGCGGGCCATCACACGGCTGGCTACATCTCCGGCTATCGGGGCTCGCCCCTGGGCGGCCTGGATGATCAGTTGGGCAAGGCGAAAAAACACCTTGAGCAGCACCACACCTTGTTTGTCCCAGGCATCAACGAAGATCTGGCGGCCACCACCATCTGGGGGGCGCAGCAGGCGCACCTGAGCGGTGAGGGCAAGTATGACGGTGTGTTCGGCATGTGGTACGGCAAGGGACCCGGCGTTGACCGCACCGGTGATGCGTTCCGGCATGCGAACCTCGCGGGCACCGCGCAGTTGGGCGGGGTGCTGGTGCTGATGGGCGATGACCATACCTGCGAATCGTCCAGTACCTGCCACCAGAGCGAATTTGCCATGGTCGACGCCATGATTCCGGTACTCAGCCCGTCCGGCGTCCAGGAAATCCTCGACTTCGGCCTGATCGGTTGGGCGTTGTCGCGCTATAGCGGCTGCTGGGTCGGCATCAAATGCGTCAAGGACACCGTGGAGGCCACGGCGACCATTGACGTCGACATCAACCGCGTGAAAATCCAAATCCCCCAGGATTTTGCCCTGCCGCCCGACGGCCTCAATATCCGCCAGCCCGATACCCCACACGCCCAGGAAGCGCGGCTGCACCGCTACAAGCTGAATGCGGTGCGCGCCTTTGCCCGTGACAACGCGCTGGACCGCGTAGTCATTGATGCCCCTGGCGCTACGCTTGGCGTGATCACCCACGGCAAGAGCTACCTGGATGTACTGCAAGCACTTGACGACCTGAACCTCAGCGAACAGGCCGCCGCCGTCATGGGCTTGCGCATTTACAAGGTCGGGATGGTCTGGCCTCTGGAACCCAAAGGAGCGCTACGTTTTGCCGAGGGCCTGAACAAAATCCTGGTGGTGGAGGAGAAGCGCAGCCTGCTCGAATTCCAGCTCAAGGAGCAGTTCTACGGCCGCGCCGGCGCCCCGGTTATTGTCGGCAAACTGGATGAGGCGGGCCAGACGCTGTTCCAGTCGGAAATGGCCCTTGACTCCAACCAGATCGCTATCGCCCTGGGCGAACGCCTGCTCGAACTGGGTAGCAACTCCAGCCTGCGTCTGCGCATTGAAGAGCTGCGTGCCTACCAAGTGGTCAAGGGCGACACCGCGTTGCTGGCACGCAGTTATTACTTCTGCAGCGGCTGCCCGCACAGCTCGTCCACGGTGCTGCCGGAAGGCAGCAAAGGCTACGCCGGTATTGGCTGCCACTGGATGGCGCAGTCCATGGACCGCTCCACCTTGGGCTACACCCACATGGGCGGCGAAGGCATGGTGTGGGTCGGCGAGGCGCCGTTTTCCAAGCGCAAGCACATGTTCCAGAACATCGGCGATGGCACCTATTTCCACTCCGGGTATCTGGGCATACGCGCCGCCGTTTCCGCCGGCACCAACATCACCTTCAAGATTCTGTTCAACGACGCCGTGGCCATGACCGGCGGGCAGAAACACGATGGCGCATTGACCGTGCCGGCCATCGCTCATCAAGTCAGTGCCGAAGGGGTCAAGCGCATCGTGGTGGTCAGCGATGAGCCCCACAAATACCCGCTGGAGACCGCCTGGCCCGCCGGCGTGACCTTCCATCACCGTGACGAACTCGACAACGTCCAGCGCGAGATCCGCGAGGTGCAAGGCACGTCGGTGCTGATCTACGACCAGACCTGCGCAGCGGAAAAGCGTCGGCGCCGCAAGCGCGGTACTTTCCCCGACCCGGCCAAACGCATCGTGATCAACGACCTGGTGTGTGAAGGCTGTGGTGACTGTGGCGTGAAGTCCAACTGCGTGTCAGTGCAGCCGGTGGAAACCGAGTTTGGTCGCAAGCGTGCGATTGATCAGTCTTCCTGCAATAAAGACTATTCCTGCGTCAACGGCTTCTGCCCAAGCTTTGTCACCGTTGTTGGCGGCAGCCTGAGCAAGCCGGAGGCGGCCGTGCAGGGGCAGGCGGTACCGATGCGGCCGAGTATCGATGATCGGGTCTACAGCATTTTAGTCGCGGGCATGGGCGGCACTGGGGTCGTCACCATTGGCGCCATTTTGGGCATGGCTGCGCACCTTGAAGGGCGCGGCTGTGGCTTGCTCGATATGGCGGGCCTGGCCCAGAAGGGGGGATCGGTGTGGAGCCATCTGCGCTTCGGCCCCGACCCGCAGTCAATCAAGACCATCCGTATCGCCGCCGGTGGCGCCGACCTGGTGCTGGGCTGCGACCTGATTGTGGCGGGCAACACCAAGACCCTCGCGGCAACGCGCCATGGCAGCACCTACGTCTTGGCCAACACCCAGGAAACCATGCCGGGTGCCTTTACTCGCAATGCCGATATGCAATACCCCACCCAAGCGCTGCGGCGCAATATCGTCGAGGCGGTGGGCCAGGATCATGCCGAGTTCGTAGATTGCGGTCGCATCGCCACAGCGCTGTTGGGCGATAGCATCGCCGCCAACATGTTCATGCTCGGGTTTGCTTACCAGCGCGGGCTGATTCCTATCTCTGCGACTTCAATCGAATCGGCCATCGAACTCAATGGCGCGGCCAAAAAGATGAACACAGAAGCCTTCCGTTGGGGGCGCCAGGCAGCGGTCAACCCACAAGCCGTCGAGCAATTGCTGGAGTCCAAGGCTGCCGGCCAGGGTGTGCGTATTTCACCGGAGCCCGTCAAGACACTGGATGAGGTGATCGCTGTCCGTCAGCAGTTCCTTACCGAGTATCAGAACAGTGCCTACGCCCAACGCTACAGCGCCTTGGTCGAACAGGTGCGTAACGCAGAACAACGGCTCGGCACTGGGCGTAGCGAACTGACCCAGGCCGTTGCCAAGTACTACTTCAAATTGCTGGCGATCAAGGATGAGTACGAAGTCGCGCGCCTGCATGTAGAAAGCGGTTTCCTTGACCGCATCTCCCAGCAGTTTGACGGCGACTACAAACTGGTGTTCAACCTGGACCCACCGCTGTTTGCCAAACGCGCGCCTGATACCGGACTGCCGAAGAAAAGCGAATTTGGCCCCTGGATCGTGCCGGTATTCCGCCTGCTCGCCAAGCTGCGTGGGCTACGGGGGACTGCGCTGGATGTATTCGGCTACTCCGTCGAGCGCCGTCAGGAGCGCGCGCTGATCCAACGCTACGAGGCGGTGATTGCTGAGTTATTGCCGCTGCTGGAGGACGGTGGCGCGCATTACGACACGCTGCTGGAGCTGGTTTCGCTACCCGAGCAGATCCGCGGTTATGGGCACGTTCGCGCCAAAGCCATGGCGTTGGCCAGGCAGCGCGAAAGCGTTTTGCTGGATGTGTTGCGCGGTCGCGTGATCGCGCTGAAAAAAGTGGCTTGAGACACCCAGGTCGCACCGATTATCAATGGAGGATAAAACCATGAACTCACTGATCAGACCGCCCGTTATTGCCGCCCGCATGGACGATGTGGCGCCGTTTCATGTGATTGATATCCTGACCCGCGCCAAGCGGCTGGAGGCGGAAGGGCGCGACATTGTGCACATGGAGGTCGGCGAGCCTGACTTCCCGACACCCCCCGCCATCATTGCTGCCGGCCAGGCGGCCCTGGCCAGCGGCAAGACCACCTACACCCCGGCGCTGGGGATTCCCGAACTGCGCCAGGCAATCGCCGATTACTACTTGCGGCGCTATGGCGTCACGGTGCCGGCGGCACGCATCGTGGTGACGGCGGGCGCTTCGGGTGGGCTGTTACTCGCACTGGCCTGCCTGGCCGAACCGGGCAAGGAATGGTTGCTGACCGATCCTGGATACCCGTGCAACCGCAATTTCGTGCGCATCTTTGAGGGCGTGCCTACCTCGATTCCGGTGGGCGAAGCGCATAACTTCCAGCCCTCCCTGGCTGACCTTGAAGCCCATTGGAATGATTCGACCGCCGGCGCGCTGTTTGCCTCACCGGCCAACCCTACGGGCACCATGCTCAGCCTCGAACAGGTCCGTACGTTCGCAGAGTTTATCCGCGCCAAGGGCGGACATTTTATTCTCGATGAGATCTACCAGGGCCTCACCTACGACCAGGAGTCCACCACCGCACTGCAGTGCTGCGAGGGCGTCTGGATCGTGCAAAGCTTCTCCAAATACTTCCAGATGACCGGCTGGCGCCTGGGCTGGCTGGTGGTACCCGAAGGCTATACACGGCACATCGAAAAGCTCGCGCAAAACCTCTTCCTATCGCCATCGGCACCAGCCCAGTACGCGGCGCTGGCAGCCTTTAAACCCGAAACCCTCGACTTGCTGGAGACGCGTCGCATGGAGTTCCAGCGCCGTCGCGACTTCCTTTCTGCCGAGTTGGCAAGGTTGGGCTTTCGTGTGGTGGCCAAGCCGGAAGGCGCGTTTTACATCTATGCCGACTGTTCAGCATTCACCACCGACAGCTTTGCATTCGCCATGACGCTGCTCGAAGAGGCTGGGGTGGCAACGGGGCCAGGTTTGGATTTTGGGATCAATCAACCGGAGCGCTATATCCGCTTCTCCTACACGACCAGTATTGAAAGGCTCAAAGAAGCGGTTAGTCGTATGGAGCAGTTTCTGCAGGTGCGCCATGCTCTGGGAAAAGCCAACGGGAAGGGGCAATCCCAAAACTGCGCGTGAAGTGCCGGGACATATGGCTCTGGTCGAAGAAGCCCGCATCGACCGCGGCTTTGGATAAGGTCTGCCCGGCTTGTACCAATAGTTTTACGCGGCTTAGCCGGCGTGCGGTGATGTAGCGATGGGGGCTGGTACCGTAGAACACCCGAAAATCCTTTGACAGGCTCCAGCGGTCGCGCCCCGCGCACTCTGCGAGCTCGTCAAGGGTGATTGGGCCGTCCAGGTTGTCATGAATATAGTCCCGCGCCCTGCGTGCGGCCTCGAAATGATGGGCCGTGCGTGTGCGGGGTTGGCCGGTAACGGCCGCGAGGGCGGTCACGAAGGATAGCAGTGCATCTTCTTCAGACATGGGATCGAGGTCTTGCGCGTACAAGAGTTCGAATACCGTCGTCGTCAGACGTGGGTCCTGGGATACCGCGGTTTTCAGAAACGGCAACGGTTTGCCCTGGAGGATTTGTTGTACCAGCGCGGGCGGCAAGTACAGGCCCTGATAGCGAAAGCCTGCGTCGGTGCCGGCGCGGCCATCATGCTGTTCGTCGGGGTGCACTACCATCACTTCACCAGGGGCGCAAACTTTGGCCTCACCTCGGTAATTGAAGCGGTGCGCGCCGTGCAGCGTGATGCCGATCGCGTAGGTATCGTGCTGGTGCGTGTTGAACGCATGGGTGCCAAAAAACGCTTCGAGTCTCTCTATGGGGGAGGTCTGCGGCGCGTGTCTGACCCAGTCTTTTGTCTGCATCGGGAGCGGCTACTCAGTGATTTCCCGCAGAGTACGTCTGCACTGGGAGCCGTGGCTTGCACGTTTGTGGTTGGACTATCGTTGTCGATTGCCGCCCGTTGTCGCAAACCGACTGCGATAAGCGGCTGGCGTCGATCCCACTTGCTGGCGAAACAATCGCGTAAAGGAACTGGCGTTCTGGTAACCGACTTGATTGGCAATCTCCTCGATGCTCAGATCGCCGCTCTCGAGCAGGGTCATGGAGATCTCAATGCGCAGATTTTGCAGGTAGGCGAGGGGCGTTGTCCCCAGCACGCTGTTGAAGTGGCGGATCAGCGTACGCACGCTGACTGACAGCGCAGAAGCAAGCTCAGGCAGGCTTATGTCCTCGGCAAAGTGCTTGAGCAGCCAGTGCTGTGCCTTGGCGACCATGGTGTCGCTGTGCACGGTTTCCATCTGCAGGGGCAGATAAGGCAGTTGAGTGGTCTGGCTGGTGTCGATAAGCATCGTTTTGGCGGTCAGGGTCGCGGTATTCGCGCCACAGAAATGCTCAACCATCCTGACCCCTTGCAGCAGATACGATGCATTGGCGCCGGCACACCACAGGCGGTCTTCCTCAGTCACCATCGAGCGCAATTGCAGGTTCACCGTGGGGTGGCGCTCGCGAAACAGCCGCTCCAGCCACCAGGTGGTAGTGGCCTGGCGGCCCTGCAATAAGCCTGTTTCGGCAAGCAGGAAGGTACCTGTGCAATTAGCGGCCAGCACCGCGCCCTCGCGCCATTGCGCCTTGAGCCACTCTAACTGCGGAGCGGCGGATTCGAGCATCTGTTCGAAAGCGTCATGCCCGGCGTAGTACAGCCCCGGAATAAAGATCATATCGACCTTCTCTTGCGGCAGTGGGGTGGCAATGTTCAACGCCAAGCCATTGCATGCCGTGACGGGCTTACCCTTGTTCGACACGAACTGCCAGGAAAAGGGCCGGGCAATGGCATTACCGGTCTTGTGTTGCTGGCGACTGAGGTGCGCATTGGTGACATGGAACACGTCGGCGATGCCGGCGAGGCTGGAGGCATAACAGCCATCGAGGGCAAGAATGGCGACGCGTACCGGGGTGATTTTCATAATGGCAAATTACGCATAAAAATAGTCATTAATGCCAATTTAGCACCGCGATCCGCTTCCGTACAGTGAGCTCATCAGCCATTGACCGGAGCTTTCATGAACGTACTGATTGTCCACGCGCACAACGAACCGCAGTCATTCAACACGGCCATGTTCAACCTCGCTGTGGAGGTGTTGAGCGGGCAGGGGCATGAGGTGGACGTGTCTGATTTATACGCGATGAACTTCAACCCTGTCGCCAGCGCCAGCGACTTTGGCCAGCGCGCCAACAGCGAGCACCTGGTCTACGCCCTGGAGCAGCGCAACGGTTACACCACTGGCACCCTCGCGCCGGACATCCTCGCTGAACTGGAGAAGATCAAGCGCGCCGACCTGATCATCTTCAACTTCCCGATCTACTGGTTCAGCATGCCGGCGATCATGAAGGGCTGGTTCGACCGCGTGTTCATTTCGGGGTACTGCTATGGCGGTGCACGCATTTATGACCGCGGAGGCTTGAAGGATAAAAAAGCCATGCTCGCGTTCTCCCTGGGCGGGCAGGACCATATGTTTGGTCCCGGCGCTGTGCACGGTGAGCTGGAAATCCTGTTGCAGCCCATCCAGCGCGGTGTGCTGGGCTATGTCGGTCTTACGGTGCTGCCGCCATTCGTGGCCTTCCATGTGCCCTATATCAGCCAGGCGGCGCGTGAGGACTACCTGGCGAAGTACCGCGAGCATCTGTTGACCCTGGATCAGCGTGCCGCGCTCGAGTTTCCGTCGCTTGACGACTACGACGAAATCCTGCGCCCAAAACCTTCGACGGCTCACGCGTGAAGGTCTGCGAGGTCGATATGACAGCTGCTTTAAACACAGATGCAGGCGTTCAAGTCGAACGCCAAGGGCTCATTGGTTTCATCACGTTGAATCGTCCTGAGACCGGCAACAGTGTGGATCTGGGCATGGGGCTGGCGCTGAGAGATGCGGTGCGCTCGTTGGTAGTGAACCCGCCAAGCGTTGTGGTGCTGCGCAGCAGTGGCGCGCACTTCATGGTGGGGGGCGATGTGCGCCGCTTCGAGGCTTTGTTGAATGTCTCCAACGCGGCGTGCGCCGATGAGTTGGAAACCCTGATCAGTGCCGTCAACGAAGCGGTAACCGGGCTGACGCAATTGCCCTGTCCGGTGCTGGCTTTGATCAACGGCGCGGCCGCTGGCTTTGGCCTGTCGCTGGCCTTGGCATGCGACATTCTGGTCGCGGCCGACGATGCAAGCTTCCTGATGGCGTACAGCGCAATTGGCGCAACGCCAGACGGCGGTGCTACCTGGCATCTGCCACGGCAGGTTGGGTTGCATCGGGCCATGGCCATCGCGTTGTTGAACCCGAAACTGAGCGCCGCGGACGCGAAGGCCGCGGGCCTGGTGACTGAAGTGGTGCCTCGCGATGAACTACACACCGCTGGCCTGGCCATCGCCCAGCGTTTGGCCGACGGCCCCGCGGCGGCGCATGCGGGGATCAAACGCTTGCTGCGTAGCGGCCTGGACGCAACCCTGGAAACGGCCTTGGCAGCCGAAAAAGCCACGTTCGTGGCGGTTTCCGCCAGCGCTGACTTTGCAGAGGGCGTCGCCGCGTTCTGCCAGCGACGCAAAACTCAATTTGGTGCTTCTCGTTAATTCTCCAAGAGGTCTTTCATGAACATCGAAGGTTCGGTTTTTTTCATCACGGGTGGTGCTTCAGGGTTAGGCGCTGCCACAGCCAAATGGTTGGTCGAGGCCGGTGCCCAGGTAGTGTTGGCTGATCTCAATACAGCGGCAGGTGAAGCGCTGGCGAATGAACTCGGAACGGCCGCGTTGTTTGTGCATGCGGATACGGTCGACGAACACTCCATGCAGGTCGCTATTGATAAATCGTTGAGCCGCTTCGGTCGGGTGGATGGACTGATCTGCTGCGCCGGCGTTGCGCCTGGGCAGAAGGTGCAGAGTAAAGTGGGGCCGCATGACTTGGAGACCTTTGCACGGGCAATCACGATCAATCTGGTGGGTACGTTTAACGCCATCCGATTGACCGTCGCCGCCATGAGCAACAATGTGCCCAATGGCGATGGCGAGCGCGGGGTGATCATCACGACCGCTTCCGTGGCCGCCTTTGATGGGCAAATCGGTCAGGCGGCCTATGCGGCATCCAAGGCTGGCGTGGTTGGCATGACACTGCCGATTGCCCGCGAGCTAGCACGTGTCGGCATTCGAGTCGTGACCATCGCCCCCGGCATCTTTGAGACGCCGATGCTGCTGGGTCTACCGCCAGCAGTACAGGAGTCCCTAGGCAACACGGTGCCGTTCCCGTCACGCCTTGGACGCGGTAGCGAGTACGCGCAACTGGTAGCGTCGATCGTGCAGAACCCCATGCTCAACGGCGAGGTGATTCGCCTCGATGGTGCACTGCGCATGGCCGCCCAATAAGAAGTAACGCAAGTTACAGCTTAATGTGAACAGGAAGTTTGAATAAGTTTGGTGACGTTGGGAGTCATTCCAGCGGCACTAAAGTGTGCGTCACAGTCGAAAACAATAAAAAACAGCAATAACAATAAAAATAGCGAAAGGTAGACTAACCATGCATTTCAACTTCGGTACAGTTATGCCCGCACTCTGCGCAGGCGCGGCCCTGGGTATTGTCGGATCGGCTCACGCAGACTTTCTGGGGGACAGTAAATCCACTTTGGAACTGCGTAACTTCTATATGAATCGCGACTTCCGACAGGGCGGCTCGGCGCAAAATAAAGCAGAGGAATGGGCGCAAGGATTTATGTTGCGCTTAGAGTCCGGCTACAGCGAGGGCCCGGTAGGTTTCGGTATTGATGCCATCGGGATGCTGGGGCTGAAACTGAACTCCAGCCCTGATCGGGTTGGCACTGGCTTGCTCAAGACCAATGCGGTCGGCCCAAAGCGTGCCAAGGATGAATATGGCGAATCTGGCTTTACTGCCAAGGTACGTATCTCCAAGAGCACCTTGAAGCTCGGCACAGTCCAGCCGGTGTTGCCGCCTCTGATGCGCAATGACTCACGCCTTATGCCGCAGACCTTTCGCGGGGCCTGGTTGGCCAGTAACGAGATCGAGGGTTTAAACCTTGACCTGGGCCGTCTTGATCGGGTCAATCAGCGCGACTCTTCGGACAATGAAGTGATGACGGTCTTCAATGGCGGCAAGCGCAATATAGTGCTGGGAAGTGCCAAAGCCAGTGATGAATTTCTGTTTGGCGGAGGTCGTTATCAATGGACCCCGACACTGTTCACCAGTTATTACTACGGTGGTCTTGATGGCATCTACAAACAACACTTGATCAATCTGGTGCACCAATTGCCGTTGGGGGGTGGGCAAAGCCTTAAGTCCGATATCCGATTTGCACACTCGGGTGCCGATGGCGGAAGTAACGTGGACAACGATGCTCTGGGCGCCTTGTTTACCTACAAAATGCTTGGCCACAGCTTCAGCGCCGGCTACCAGCACCTAAGCGGTCGCACCGGTTTCGCCTACGTCAATGGCGCGGACGATGCTTTGCTCAACCAGGTACAGATCAACGACTTTGGCAACCGCGATGAGCATTCATGGCAGGTGCGCTACGACTATGACTTCGCCGCGTTGGGCATTCCCGGGTTGACCCTGATGACCCGCTATCTCTCGGGTGACAACGTGGACCGCGGGGCGGGGCTGAGCGAAGGCAGAACCTGGGAGCGCAACACGGATCTGGGGTATGTCATTCAGAGCGGACCACTGAAAAACCTGGCGTTGAAGCTGCGTAACGCCACCACCCGCAGCAACTTCCTGAGTGATCTGGATGAGAACCGCCTGATCGTCAGCTACAGCTTGCCACTCTGGTAGGCCCGAAATAGTCGCAGACTGGCGCACACCCGCAGGGAATTACTGGCTTGGCAAGATTGGCATAAAAAACGTCAGTTTTGCCAATGTGCCAGCGCTGTCGACTCTCGTACTGTGCATACAGGCACAGCAGTACTTCAATGTTGAGACAGACACGATGAACACAATAAAAAGAAGTTATTCGCGTGGCGCGGTTCATATTCCGTTAATAGAGAAAACCCTGGGAGATTTCTTTGACGACGTGGTCGCGCGATTTCCCGATAATGAGGCGCTTGTTTCGTGTCATCAGAATATCCGGCTTAGCTATTCTCAACTTCAAGCTGAAGTAAACCAACTGGCGAGTGCCCTGATTGCGTTGTCACTGGCGCCAGGCGATCGTGTGGCCATCTGGGCAAACAACAGCGCCGAATGGTTGATAACCCAACTGGCGACGGCCAAGGTCGGGATCATCCTGGTCAACTTCAATCCAGCCTACAAAACCATGGAACTTGAGTACGCGTTGAACAAGGCGGGCTGCAAGGCATTGATCACCCTGTCGGCATTCAAGACCACCGATTACCTGCAAGTGATCAGAACGATTGCCCCGGAAATCAACACCTGCGCGCCTGGGCAGCTCAGTGCTGCGAGGCTGCCCGCGTTGCATACGGTGATCCACCTGGGCGAGGAGCAAGTGCCCGGTTTTATGCGCTTTCGCGATCTGATGAGCCTGGGGGATGCCTTGGACGAGCGCGTCCCGCGTGTCGCGGCGACGCTGAAGAACACTGATGCGATCAACATCCAGTTCACCAGCGGCACCACGGGCTCGCCTAAGGGCGCAGCGCTGACCCATCGCGGCATTCTCAATAATGGATTTTTCCTCGGCGAGGGCATGAGCCTCACGGCCACTGATCGTCTGTGCATTCCCGTGCCGTTGTTTCACTGCTTTGGGATGGTGGTTGGCAACCTGGCGGCATTGAGCCATGCCAGCACCATTGTCTACCCAAACGATACGTTTGACCCGGTGCGCACCCTTGAGGCAGTACAGAATGAGCGCTGCACCGCCCTGCATGGAGTGCCGACGATGTTCATCACCGAGCTGGACCACCCACGGTTTCACGAATTTGACCTGTCCACCTTGCGCACCGGCATCATGGCCGGTACGGCGTGCCCGATCGAGGTGATGCGCCGCGTTCAGCGCGACATGCATATGCGCGATGTCACCATTGCCTACGGCATGACCGAGACCAGCCCCGCCAGCTATCAAAGCACGTGTGAGACACCGCTGGAAAAACGTGTGTCGACCATCGGCAAAGTGCATCCCCATCTGGAAGCCAAGGTGGTCCACCCTGAGTCAGGAGATACTGTGCCGACCGGTGTAGTGGGGGAGTTGTGTATTCGCGGTTATTCGCTGATGCAAGGCTACTGGAATGACCCGGAAAAGACCGTTCAAACCATCGACAGCGACGGCTGGATCCACAGCGGCGACCTGGCCACGATGGATGCCGAGGGCTACGTCAGCATCACGGGGCGTATCAAGGATATGGTGATACGCGGCGGCGAAAATATTTCCCCGCGCGAAATCGAGGAGTTCCTGTATCAACACCCGGCCATTCAGGATGCGCAGGTGATCGGTGTGCCGGATGAGAAGTACGGCGAGGAGCTGTGTGTCTGGGTCATCGTGCGCCCAGGCCTGGTGATCAACGAAGACGAAATACGCGAGTTCTGCAGCAGCCAGATCGCTCGTTACAAAATCCCACGCTACATACGCTTCGTAGACGGCTTCCCGATGACGCTCTCCGGCAAGGTACAGAAGTTCAGGATGCGCGAAATCATGGAAGAAGAGCTTGCGTTGGCTGTGTGCTAGAGCGTTGCTGACATTCAATGATGCGCCAATTCAGAGGCGCCACCGATAAGGAGTGAAACATGGCATGGCAGATTGAAGTGATGGAGGGGTGTGCGGTTGTGCGCATGAATACTAACAAGGTCAATGTGCAGAACGACACCTTCTTCAAGGACCTGCATGATGCCTTCGATCGGCTCGAAACCGAGTTCAGCGAGTTGCCGGTGATTCTAACCGGGCAGGGCAATGCCTTTTCAGCCGGTATCGACTTCAAGTACAGCTTTGATGTATTTGGCAGCCAGAACAAAGAGCGAATCCGCCAGTGGTACGCCGAATACCGCGCGACCAACCTGCGTATTTTCCAGTACCCGCGCCCCACGGTGGCAGCGATCAACGGGCATGCCATTGCCGGCGGTCTGATCACGGCTCTGGATTGCGACTTCCGTATCGCTGCGCGCAAAGAGGCCAAGTTCGGCCTCAACGAAGTGCCTATCGGTATTCCGATGCCCGCCGCGTATGTGGAAATCATCAAGTACGCGTTGGGTGATCAGGTCGGCGCGCTGACCACCCTCAAGGGTGAGCTCTATTCGCTGGAGCAGGCCGAGAAGCTCGGGTTCTTCCATGAGGTGGTGGAGGAATCGCAACTGCTGGCCACCGCGATTGCCTATGCGCGCTGCATTACCCCCGATTGCAACGTGGCGTATGCCATGTCCAAGAAGGCCTTGCAGGATTCGGTCATGCAGCAGATTGACCTGCGTACCACGCTGCTCGACCAGGAACTGCCCACCGGCATGAGTGATGAGGGTAATCGCCGGGCCCAGGACAAACGCCGCCGGGAAATCATGGGTGAATAGGAGTTAAAACGCCGTGGAAATAATCGACGCCTGGATGCAGTTTCCCAACAAGCGTTTTTTGCAGGACCCGATGTTTGAGTCATTGCGGCGCTGGCCAACGGCATGGAAGGCATTAGCCGAAAATACCCCTGACATCACCTCGGCCGAGGCGCTTGAGACCTTCCGAAAGGACGGAGTATCCAAGGTCTTTGCCAGTGCCTGGTGGGGGCCGGCTGGGCCGATGATCACTAACGAAGAAGTGGCGGCTGCGGTCTCGGCGCAACCGGAGCGGGTCATTGGCGTAGCGTCGGTGGACCTGAGCCGGCCGATGGATGCGGTAAGGGAGTTGCGTCGTTGCGTCAGGCAATATGGCTTCAAGGCCTTGCGCGTGTTGCCCTGGCTATGGGGCCTGCCGCCTGATGACCGTCGATACTACCCGCTATACGCCGAGTGCATCGAGCTGGATATCACCTTCTGTTTGCAAGTGGGCCATGCAGGCCCGATGCGCCCGTCTGAGCCCGGGCGCCCGATGCCTTATCTGGATAACGTAGCGCATGAGTTTCCTGAGCTACGCATCGTCGGTGGCCATATCGGCTTTCCGTGGGTGGCCGAAATGATTTCCCTGATGATGAAGCACCCGAACGTCTACGTGGATACATCGGCCTACAAGGCGTCGCGGTTTCCTGACGAGCTGGTGGCGTATATGCGTGGGGCGGGAAAGGGGAAGGTGTTGTTTGGCACTAACTACCCGATGCTGACGCCGGCGGATTGTCTGGATGGACTCGCAGCCTTGGGGCTGGACGATAATGTCCGGCGTCTGTTCCTGGGGGAGAATGCGCGCCAGGCGTTCAAACTGAGTCGTTGAAACGCCTGGGTTCCGAGGGTCAGAACGTATGTTCAGGCCCCGGAAACTCGCCGGCCTGCACCTCTCGCGCAAAATCACTGGCGGCGGTATGGAGCACAGACCTGAGGTCCGCATATTGTTTGACGAAGCGCGGCAGCCGGCCATTGCGCAGCCCCGTCATGTCCTGCCAGACCAGCACCTGTGCATCGCACTGGTTACCTGCGCCAATGCCAACGGTCGGAATCGATACCGCTTCAGTGATCTCACGGCCTACCTCACCCGGCACCATCTCGACCAATAACGCAAAGGCGCCGGCTGCCTCGAAGGCCTTGGCGCTATGGATCAGACGTTGTGCGTCTTCCCCGCGCCCCTGCACCCGATAACCACCCAGTTGATGCTCCATCTGAGGCGTGAAACCAATGTGCGCCATGACCGGAATACCGCAGGTCGTCAGCTTCTCGACCTGAGGCAGCATTTCAATGCCGCCCTCCAGTTTGACCGCATGGGCACCGGCCTCTTTCATAAAGCGCACGGCAGTGTGAAAGCATTGTTCCACCGAGGCCTGGTAGGAGCCGAAAGGCAGGTCGGCAATTACCAGCGCTCGTTTCGTTGAACGACTGACTGCGCGCACCAGCGGGATCAGTTCGTCCACAGTGACCGAGAGCGTAGATTCGTTGCCATAGACATTGTTGGAGGCCGAATCACCTACCAATAGTACCGGGATGCCGGCCTCCTCGAAGATGGCTGCACTGTACATGTCGTAGGCGGTGAGCATCGCCCACTTCCGGCCCTCCATCTTCATCTGCTTCAAGTGCGGAATACGGATACGAGAAGCCGGTTGGGCATTGCCATAGGGTGCAGGCTGATCAGTCATTCTTGTCGCCTCACTGAAATAGGGGTTAACCCAGTAATTGCTCGATGAACAATACGATCGCGATAAGGATCATGGCTGCACCGGAAAAACGACTGACACGCTGTGCCGCAGCAGGGCGTGCCCGTAGCACTGTCTGGGATCCATAGCCGACCAACAGATAGATCACTGCGCAGCTCAGCGTATGAACGAGCCCCAGCGCAATCATCTGCATAGGTACCGGCCAGGTCGCCGTGCCATCGGTGAATTGCGGCAGCAGGGCCAGGAACAGCAGGAATACCTTGGGGTTCAAACCACTCACACACAGCCCCTTGATCGCCCAGCGTTGCCACGAGTCGGACACCTGGACCTGATCAGCATGGGGCGTGGAAGGGTGAGCAATCATATTCACGCCCAGCCACAGCAGGTAGCCCGCGCCGGCGACAGTCAGCACTGACAAGGCCAGTGGATGCCTGGCAACCAGTGTGCCGACACCGCCAGCAACGATCAGGGTGGCGATGATATGCCCGGACAGCAACCCACCGATGGCAGGCAGGACCACGCGGCCTTTGAGCCCTGCCGAAATCGCATAAGCCCAGTCCGCTCCAGGTGTGATCACGAACAGAATAGATACGGCCCAGAAGGCAACGAAGATACTCAAGGTCATGCCGCTGCCACCCTTCGTTGGTGACTCATACTTCTTTGCATCGTGGCGCCTCGCGCAATAATGAACGCGAGGAAGAATAATGAAATATTGTTAGAATGTGCTTTCAAATATTGTCATCGAAGCGCTTTGAATTGGGAGAATCTTCCGGATGGATGAGATTGATCGCAAGATTATTTCAGAGCTGCAAAAAAACGGTCGCCTATCGGTAACGGAATTGGCTGAGCGCGTGGGCCTCAGCCTTTCACCGTGCCATCGTCGCGTGCGGGCGCTGGAAGAGTCCGGGGTATTAATGGGCTATCGTGCGCAACTGGACCCCGGCGCCCTTGGCCTCAACTTTTCTGCCATGGTGTTTGCGACCCTGCGGGGGGGTGACAAGGCCGCCGTTCATGCGTTCGAGGCTGCGCTGATGCAGATTCCTCAGGTCATCGATGCCCAACGATTGTTCGGCGAGCCGGATTACCTGCTTCACGTCATTACCCAGGACCTGCCGGCCTTTCAGCGGCTCTACGATGAGAGTCTGTCAGCCTTGCCCAATGTGCAACGGTTGACCTCGACGCTCGTCATGAAGCGAGTTATCCAGGACCGGCCGCTGCCCGTGTGACGGTTGCGTCGACGCTGTAACTGCGTCGCCGGCCAACTCATCGGCGTCTGCCTGTTCCGCGCGGGACAGCTCGGAGGCGTTATGCCCGATACGTTTGAGCAGGAGCAGCATGCACACCAGCGACACCAGGGCATAGGAAGCCGAAGCGATGGCCACCCCAATGATGCTGCCGGTGGAGTTGAGCAGCCCTTGGGCAAGGACGGGGGTGGCACCGCCGACCAACAGTGAACAGAGCTGGTAGGCGATCGACAAACCGCTGTAGCGCACTTTTGTGGGAAAGGCACGCGCGAGAATGCCACCGACGGCGCCGTAGAACATCGAGTGTGGAATGGTCGCCAGGCACATGCCCACTACCGCAATCCAATAAATCTTTGTTTCGACGGCAAAGAACATCGCCGGCATCAGAATCAGTTCGGGAATCACCATGAACGCAACCGCTTTGCGCATATCAATCTTCGACACGAGAATGGCGCCAAAGGGCTGGGCGATGAACTGGACGATCAGAGAAATAATGATGACGCTGAGAAAAGTGCTTTGTGCATAGCCCAGTTCCTTGGTGGCCCAAGACAGCGCAAAGGTGCTTTTAAAGTAAGTCACATGGATGATCGGCAGCACGCCGGCGCCCAGCAGCACAATCTGCCAGTGATTGCGCAGCACCTCCAGGATTGGCAGTTTGACCGTCTTCTTTTGCGCCATAAGACGCTTCATGTCGTCGGACTCTTCGAGCTTGAGACGGATGACCATGCCTACGATGACCAGCGCCGCCGATAGCAGGAAGGGGATCCGCCAGCCCCACAGCATGAAGTCTGTCACCGGCAGGGCGCTCAAACCGAAAAACACCAGCGTGGCCAGCAGGTTGCCGGCAGGCGAACCTTGCTGGGCGAAGGCGGCGTACAGGATGCCTTTACCTTTTGGCGCGTTTTCACTGGCGATGAGGATGGCGCCACCCCATTCGCCGCCGACGGCGACCCCCTGAATTACCCGCAGTACCACCAGCGCGATCGGCGCCCAGATGCCGATTTGCAGGTAGGTCGGAAGTAAACCGATGCAGGTGGTAGCTATGCCCATCATCACCAGGGTGATCACCAGTGTGGTTTTGCGGCCAATCTTGTCACCCAGGTGACCGAAAATAATGCCGCCTACCGGGCGCGCGATGAATCCGGCCCAGAGCGTCAGGAATGAGAGGAGGGTGGCAGTGCCTGGGTTGAGGTCTGAGGGAAAGAACACTTTGCCGAAGACCAGTGCAGCCGCGATGCCGTACGCGTAGAAGTCATACCACTCGATTGTCGTGCCGATAAACGAGGCAACACCTGCCTTGCGAGCTCTTTTGTGAGCGGCAATATCCTGGGCGGTATTCATAGTGAGATCCTGTTGTTTTTATTGGAAACAACCCTTCTTCACTGCGCGAAGGGTTATGAGCGGATCGGCCCGCCAAGGCACACGCAAGGCCGATAGCTCAGAGCCTATACAGCCAACAGTGATAAAAATAATGATTAAAAATTATTGCGTGATACGGGATTTCGTATCGTTGAGGTCATTGGTAGAGGGGAGCGTAGGCTGCAACGTTTTGAACCGCTCCAGAAAACTTTGCGCGGCGGCGGACGGCGTTGCGGCCAAGCGGATGGCGTGAATTTCGGAAAGTGCGCCGTCCCCAGTTATCGCGCAATAGCGCACGCCTTCACGCAGGGTCTTGGCCAGGGTTTGTGGTACAAGCGCCACGCCCATTCCGTAAGCCACCATGGTTACCACCGTCTGCCAGAGGCGTGTTTCGTGGCGAATGCGCGGGCTGAAACCTGCGTCGACACAGCGTGCGATGATCAGGTCGTGGTAGTGCGGCGACACTGTGCGCGGGAACAGAATGAAATCTTCGTCTGCCAGTGCCTGCAGGTCGATGCGGTCGCGGTCAGAGAGCCGATGTGACGTAGGCAGACAGCAGACAAAAGGTTCGCGCAACAGCCGTTCGCACTCGATGCTGTCGGGGAATTTGCTCCAGTGCACAAACCCAATATCGATTTGCCCGCGTTGTAACGCCTGGGCCTGTTCCGCGCTGTTCATCTCCATCAGCACGATCTCCGTATCGGGGTGGTCCTGCTCGAAGGTTTTTACCGCCTCGGGCAAGCCGCGGTACAACACAGAATTGACGAACCCCACACTCAAGCGCCCGGCAAACCCTTGGGCGGAGCGCAGGGTCAGGCGCTTGGCCTGCTCGGCACGCAATAACAGGTAGCGTGCTTCATCGAGCAGGACCTGGCCCGCATTGGTCAGACTCACCGACTTGTTATTGCGGTTCAGCAACTGGATATCCAACTGACCTTCAAGCTTCTTGATGTCGAAACTCAGGGCCGGTTGAGAGATGAACAGCCGTGTGGCAGCGCGTCCAAAGTGAAGCTCTTCGGCCACCGCAACAAAATAACGCAGCTGTTTGAGATCCATGGCACGCCCTCGGCTTATGATAATTTTTTATTATCGTAGTTGATTTATTTTGTATTAGATACTTATCGATGCTGACCCTACTCTGAGTCCACAAGAACCAGGAGAGTCACCATGAATGCCGTGTCCAAAGCGCTCCACGACCCCTTGAATATTCCTGATAGTCGTGGCCTCAACCTGTTCGAATGTGACGCCGGCCTTGCCGCGCTGCTCAAGGTTTACCTGCCCTCCGATCTCTATCAACACTGGTTGCCGACCTGGCAACAGCTGGGGGCTCGCGCCGGTAACGAGCTGGATATACTGGCTCTGTCGGCCGACAAGAATCCGCCCAAGTTGTTGCCGCGCACCCGCCGTGGTGAAGACATCCAGAGCATCCAGAAGCATCCGGATTTTATCGAGCTGGAACGCGTGGCGTATGCCGAGTTGGGCCTGGCAGCCATGAGTCACCGCGATGACGGGACGCTGCCACTGGTCAAATATGCCCTCACGTTTCTGTTTGTGCAGGCCGAGTTCGGCCTGTGCTGCCCCGTGAGCATGACCGACTCCCTGACGCGTACCTTGCGAAAATTCGGCGCGCCGGAACTGGTGGCGCGCTACCTGCCGTCCCTGGTCTCTCAGGACTTTGACACGCTGTTCCAGGGCGCCATGTTCATGACCGAGCAGGCTGCCGGTTCGGATGTGTCGCGCACTCAAACCCGCGCCACGCTTAAGGACGGCGAATGGCTGTTGAGCGGTGAAAAATGGTTTTGCTCCAACCCGGATGCCGACCTGGCAATGGTCCTGGCGCGCCCGGATGACGCCCCGGACGGGATGTCCGGTGTGAGCCTGTTTTTATTGCCAAAGCGGCGTCCGGACGGTTCGCGCAACGCTTACCGGATTCAGCGTCTGAAAGACAAACTCGGCACACGCTCGATGGCCAGCGGTGAAATCACCCTGGAAGGCGCCACGGCCTACCTGATCGGTGAAGTGGGGCGCGGTTTTCAGCAGATGGCCGACATGGTCAATATGTCACGCCTGTCCAATGGCGTGCGCGCCGCCGGCCTGATGCGGCGCGGCGTGAACGAGGCCTTGTATATCGCTCGGCACCGTCGCGCGTTTGGCAAGCATTTGATCGAGATGCCATTGATGCAACGGCAATTGCTGAAAATGATGCTGCCTACCGAGCAGGCGCGCTCGATGTTCATGCAGATTGCCACGTTGCTGCCCAAGGCGGATGCGGGCGATGAAGCGGCGCGCAAGTGTGTACGTATCCTCACGCCACTGATCAAATTCCGCGCCTGCCGCGATGCCCGCCGCGTGACGGGTGACGCCATGGAAGTACGTGGCGGGATTGGCTATATCGAAGAGTGGAGTGATGCGCGGCTGGTGCGTGATGCTCACCTGGGCTCCATCTGGGAAGGCACCAGCAATATCGTGGCCCTGGATATCGGCCGTGCCGTCGTCCGTGAACAAGCGCTTGAACCGCTGCAGCAGCACCTGTCGACACTGCTGGCCGATGCTGGCTTGCCCGCGCAGAGCCATTGTCTGTTTGCAAGCCTGTTGGATCGCACGGTGGCGCGTATGTCGACCGTCGCCGGCGAGCGACGTGACGACGAAGTGCGCCAGGCCGGTAGTGCCCTGTATCACATCGCCACGGCGATTTTCATGGCGTGGGAAGCCAGCCAACAACCGGATAACAGTCGCCGTTTGGCCCTGGCCCATTTGTTGTTGCAACACAAGCTGCTGCCCCGCGACCCGCTCAACCCTGAACCCGCGATCGACGCGCAATTGCTGTCACGCCTGGCCGACGAAAGTCCGCTTTCCCACGCCGAGGCCATGCAGCTGCTGCCGGTTTGAATCCTTTTTTTATTGATCGCAGGTGCACTGATGAACCATTCCAAAGGGGCCCTCGACGGCCTGAAAGTGATCGACCTCAGCCGTGTGCTGGGCGGCCCTTACTGCTCTCAGGCGCTCGCCGACCATGGCGCCGAGGTCATCAAGCTGGAACCGTTGAGCGGCGACGAAACGCGCGGGTGGGGGCCACCCTTTGAAGGCGCCGACGCCTCGTACTACCGTGGCGTCAACCGCAACAAGCAGGGGATCGCCGTGGACCTGTCCCGGCCCGAAGGGATTGAATTGCTGATGGGCCTGCTTGAAGGCGCCGATGTGCTGATCGAAAACTTCAAGCCTGGCACCCTGAAACGCTGGGGTATCGATTACAGCGAAGTGTTAAGCCGGCGTTACCCCAGCTTGATCCACTGTGCCATCTCCGGATTTGGCGGCGATGGCCCGCTCGGCGGCCTCCCAGGCTACGACGCCGTGATCCAGGCCATGGCCGGCCTTATGAGCGTCAATGGCGAAGCCGACAGCGGCGCGTTGCGCATTGGCCTTCCGATTGTCGATATGGTGACGGGGCTCAACGCACTGGCTGGCGTACTGCTGGCACTTAATGAGCGTCATTGCAGCGGCCTCGGGCAATCCCTCGACATCACCCTGTACGACTGCGGTGTGTCGCTGTTGCACCCCCATGTGCCCAACTACCTGGCCGCCGGTAAAACGCCGCGCCGCACCGGCAATGCCCACCCCAACATTGCGCCCTACGACAGTTATGCCACGGGTACCGAACCGATTTTCCTGGCGGTGGGCAATGACCGCCAGTTTGCCAAGTTATGTGAGCAGTTGGGCGCGGGCGAAATGTTTGAAGACCCTCGATTCGTCAATAACGGCGCTCGCTCGGTCAATCGCGAGGCGCTCAAGCTTGCACTGGAACAGCATATGGCTCGCCATGATGGTCCGGCGCTGGCTCAGCAGTTGATCAGCGTGGGCGTGCCGTGCGGAGCCATTGCAACCATCGATACCGTGGTGGCCCACCCACACACGCAGCATCGCGGCCTACTGGTGGACATCGGCGACTACCGTGGCATCGGCTCGCCGGTGAAGCTCTCGCGTACCCCGGCGACCTATCGCAGCCCGCCACCGACCTTGGGACAAGACACGCGCAAAGTGCTTGAGAACCTCGGGTTGGACGCTCAGCAGATTGAGCGCCTCTATGCCTCCGGCATCGTTCGTGGTTAACGCCTGCCCACTTACCTGGCCACGGAGCCTCTATGAGCCACGCATCTGATTGTCCCGAACCCTTGGTTCTGCACGAACAACCCGCACCCGGCGTTGCACTGTTGCGCCTCAATCGCCCCAAGGCTCGCAATGCGTTGAATATGGCATTGCGCGAAGAGCTGGCAGCACAGTTTCGACGTCTCGACGCATGTCCTGATACACGCGCCATCATCCTTACTGGCAGCCCTACGGTGTTCGCCGCCGGTGCGGACCTGAGTGAAATGGTCGACGCCACTGCGCTTGAGCTGTATGCCCGACATGCCGAGCGGCGTTGGCAGGCGATTTCTGGATGTCGCAAACCGGTGATTGCCGTCGTAAACGGCTTCGCTCTCGGCGGCGGCTGCGAGCTGGCGATGCACTGCGATGTGATTATCGCAGGGGAATCGGCCCGTTTCGGCCAGCCCGAAGTCAAGGTCGGGATCATGCCCGGCGCGGGCGGTACCCAACGCTTGTTGCGTGCGGTGGGCAAATTCCAGGCGTTGCGCCTGCTGTTCACGGGCGTCCAGTTCACCGCCGGCGAAGGCCTGCGCATGGGTGTGGTCAGCGAAGTAGTACCCGACGCGCAGACCCTCACCGCAGCCCTGGCAATGGCGGTGGCCATCGCGGCTATGCCGCCCATCGCCGTCGCGCAGATCAAAGAAGTGGTGCTTGCCGGCATGGATCTGCCGCTGGAGCAGGCACTGACCCTGGAGCGTAAATCCTTTCAACTGCTGTTCGGCTCCTACGACCAGAAAGAAGGCATGCAGGCGTTTTTGCAAAAGCGCACACCGGAGTACCTCGGCCTATGAACGCATTACCCATTCAGCGAATCGGTGTGGTCGGTGCCGGTGCCATGGGGCAGGGCATTGCCCAGGTCATGGCGCTGGCCGGCTTGAACATCTCACTGTTCGATGTGCGCCCGGGGGCGGCGCGCACCGCGCAAAGCGCATTGGTGACGACGCTGGCCATGTTGCAGAGCAAGGGCCGTATCAGCCAGCAGGCGGCGCGTGATGCGCTGGCGTTGGTGCAGGTGGTTGATCGCCTGGAAGCGCTGGATGACTGTGAGCTGGTGATCGAAGCGATTGTCGAAGATCTTGAGGTCAAACAGCAGCTGTTCCGGCAACTGGACGAACTGCTCGATGAAACCACACTGTTGGCGAGCAACACCTCGTCGTTGTCCATTACCGCGATTGCCTCAGTCTGCAGGCATCCAGGGCGGGTGGCCGGCCTGCACTTTTTCAACCCGGTGCCGCGGATGCGCCTGGTCGAAGTGATCGGGGGCATCGCTACACAGCCCGATGAGCTTGAGCGGCTACGCGCATTGGTCCGCAAGGTCGGCCATTATTCGGCGGATTCCAAGGATTCCCCGGGGTTTATCGTCAACCATGCCGGTCGTGCCTACGGTACCGAAGCGTTGCGCATGCTCAGCGAAGGGATCGCCACACCGGCGCTGATCGACGCGCTGCTTCGGGACGGCGCGGGTTTTCCAATGGGGCCGTTCGAGTTGCTGGACCTGGTGGGGCTGGACGTCAGTGTACCGGTGATGGAATCGGTATATCACCAGTTCTATGAGGAACCGCGCTACCGACCCCATCCATTGCTGCGCTTGATGCAGGCCGGCGGGCACCTGGGACGAAAGACTGGCCAGGGCTTTTATCGATACGACGGCAACAGCGCCAGCCCCGCGACGCTCCAGCCCGTACCGACGTGCGCGCAACTGCCCGCCGTGTGGGTGGCTGCGGACGATGATCTGGGCAAGACCCGTGTGCTGGCACTGCTTGGGCAATTGGGCGCACGCGTCGAGACAGGCGCGAGCCCATCGCTCGACGCCTTGTGCCTGCTGGCGCCCTTGGGTGACGACACCAGCGAATCGGCTTTGCGCCATGGTGTCGACCCCACCCGCAGCGTAGCGATCGATACCGTGCTGGAGTTGGGTGCGCTGCGCTGCCTGATGGTCAACCCGGCAACCCGCGTCGATATGCAGGAGGCCGCCCATGCGCTGTTCAGTCGCGACGGTGGCCACGTGGTGATGCTGCGCGACAGCTGCGGTTTTGTGCTGCAGCGCACGCTGGCAGCAATCGTCAACCTGGGTTGCGACATCGCTCAACAGGGCATCGCCAGCGTCGAGGATATCGACATGGCGGTGCGCTTGGGCCTCGGCTACCCCCACGGGCCGCTGGCGTGGGGGGACACCCTGGGCGCGGGGCGACTGCTGCTGATTCTGGAGCGTATGCATACCCTCACCGGCGACCCGCGTTACCGCCCCAGTAACTGGCTACGCCGCCGGGCACGCCTGGGAATCGCCCTGTGCAGCGCCGAAAACTCAATGCCGGCAGCCGCCGAGCCACTTTGATTGAGCGAGAAATTTGCCATGCTTGATGCCTATATCTACAGCGGTTTGCGCACCCCCTTTGGCCGTCACGGCGGCAGCCTGTCGGGCATGCGGCCGGATGACCTGGTCGGCAACCTGCTGGCGCACCTGATGCAGACCTCAGGTCTGCCGGAACATGCCGTGGAGGATGTGATCCTCGGCTGCACCAACCAGGCCGGCGAGGACAGCCGTAACGTGGCGCGCAACGCATTGCTCAGCGCCGGGCTGCCGTGCTCCGTTCCAGGCCAGACTGTCAACCGCTTGTGTGCCAGCGGATTGTCCGCAGTCATCGATGCGGCGCGGGCGATCACCTGCGGTGAGGGGACGCTGTACCTGGCCGGAGGCGTCGAAAGCATGTCGCGGGCGCCGCTGGTGATCTCCAAGGCCGAGGGTCCATACAGCCGCACCCAGGAGTTGGCGGACAGCACCATCGGCGCACGTTTTTCCAATCCGAAACTGGTTCAGCGGTATGGCAACGACAGCATGCCGCAGACCGGTGACAACGTCGCCCTGATGTATGGCATAACCCGCTATGAGGCCGATCACTTTGCTGCCGCGTCGCAGGGACGTTATGCCCACGCGTTGAAGTCGGGCTGGCTGTCCGATGAGATCCTGCCGGTGGAGGTGCCCACTGGGCGCAAGGGGCAAACCCAGCTGATCAGCGTTGACGAACATCCACGGCCACAGTCCGATTTTGCTGCGTTGTCGCGGCTCAACCCGCTGTTCCCCGGCGGCGTCGTGACTGCCGGCAACGCGTCGGGCATCAACGATGGCGCCGCAGTCTTGCTGTTGGGTAATCGAGCCATCGGCCAGGCCCACGATGTTGCGCCCATGGCCCGAATCCTGTCTTCGGCAGTGGTTGGCGTAGAGCCGCGCATCATGGGCATCGGCCCGTACCAGGCGATTAACGTGGCGTTGCAGCGCGCCGGTATCAGCCTGGCACAGGTGGATCTGATCGAGATCAACGAGGCATTTGCGCCGCAGGTGTTGTCCTGCCTCAAGGCGCTGGAACTTAGCTTTGACGACAGCCGCGTCAATCCTTTGGGCGGCGCGATTGCTATCGGGCATCCATTAGGGGCCTCAGGCGCCCGGTTGGTGCTCAGTGCCTGTCGCACTTTGCAGCGTAACCAGCAGCGCTACGCCGTGGTCAGCCTGTGTGTGGGGGTTGGACAGGGCGTCGCGATGGTGATCGAGCGCGTTTGACCCTTGCATGACGGGGTATTAAAGGGCGGCCCCCAGGCCGTTCCTCGATAAATGTCATCCATAACAACAATAATCTCACTGGACATACTTCCCATGAAAATATCCCTGGCCCTCACGGGCTTGAGCGCCGGCGCTTGCCTGCTGTTCTTCGGTCAGCCCGCGTCGGCGGACTTTGTCGGCGACAGCAAAGCCACGCTGGGCCTGCGCAATTACTATTTCAACAACGATTACCGCGACCGGGCAGGGCCAGCCAGTCAGAGTAAAACTGCGGAGTGGGCCCAAGGTTTCATGCTCAATTACACCTCGGGGTTTACCAATGGCCCTCTAGGATTTGGCCTCGACGCCATGGGCTTGCTCGGCGTGACGCTGGACAGCGGGCAAGGGCGGCATCGCGGCAGTTCGATGATTCCATCCGCAGGAGACCACGCCACTGACGAATGGAGCCGCCTTGGCTTGACCGCCAAGATGCGCCTGAGCCAAACCGAACTGCGCTACGGCACGCTGATGCCCAAGCTGCCGATCCTGCAAGCCAATGACGGCCGCCTACTGCCGCAGACCTTTGAAGGCGCCCAGATCTCCAGCACAGAAATCGACAACCTCAGCCTGACGGCGGGTCGTTTGGAACATGCAACCGGGCGCGGCTCCACAGACAGCACCGGACTGGCCGTCGCCGGTGGTACACGCCAGAGCACTGCCTTCGTATTTGCTGGCGGCGATTTCAAGGTCAACAAAGACCTGACGCTGCAGTACTACGTGGCCAACCTTGAGGACTATTACACGCAGCAATTTTACGGCCTGCAGCACGTGCTGGGATTGGGTGAAGGGCAGGCGTTGAAGACCGACCTGCGCTACTTCGACACCGATTCCAGTGGTGCCAATGGCCGCGCGGCAGGGCGTAGTGCCGGTTATCGCACCAGTGGCTACAGCGACGATGCCTCGGGTGAGATCGATAACCGTACCTGGAGCGCCATTTTCACCTACAGCCTCGGTGGCCACGCATTGACGGGCGGCTACCAAAGCATTTCGGACGCCAGCAACTTTGTCCAACTCAACCAGGCATCGCTGCCGGACAAAGGTGCTACCGGCACATCCCTCTACCTGTTCACCGATCGCATGATCACCAGCTTCAACCGCGCCGGTGAACAGACCTGGTTTGCCCAATATGCCTACGACTTTGCCGCCGCCGGTCTCCCTGGCCTGCGCGCCTCGGTGGTCTACCTCAAGGGCGACAACATCAAGACCACCACCGGCCGCGATCAACAGGAATGGGAACGCGACCTGGCACTCGACTACGTGATCCAGGACGGCACCTTCAAGGGCCTTGGGTTCGCCATGCGCTCGGGGGTGTTGCACTCCGAGGCGGATGCCAATCAGGACCAGACCCGCATGACGGTGAGCTACACCGTCGCGCTGTTCTGAGGTGTTGATTCAGTAATTTCCATCGGGTGCACGACGCTGTCGTCGTGCGCCTTTCTACTCGACAAAAAAGAGGATGTAGCAATGAATGCCTTCGCCCCGCTCGACGTTGCGGTCATGCAGCCACCAGCAACCTTCCAGGGCTTTTCAATCAAGCCTTCGGCCCAGTCTCCACGCCTGCTTGAATTAACGTTTGCGCAATCGACGGTCAGTGCGTTTTTGAGCGCTGTGGCTCAACTGCCGGTGCAGGCGCTGGAGTACAAGTCTTTCCTGCGATTCCAATTTGGCCAGATCCTTGATGAGCTCTGCGGCGGTACCCTGCGCCCAATGCTGGTGAACACGGTGATGGACCGAGCAACCGGGGGACTGCTGATCGTCCCCCAAGGCCTGGATAACGTGTCCCAGGCCGACGACATGGTCAAATTTTCCACCGCCGTGGCGCATTTGCTCGGGCGCTCTAACTTCGATGCCATGAGTGGTCAGTTCTATGCGCGGTTCGTGGTGGAAAACGTCGACACCTCAGACAGCTATTTGCGTGCTCCGCACCGTGTGATGGAGTTGCACAACGACGGCACCTTCGTGAATCAGATTACCGACTACGTGCTGATGATGAAGATCGACGAACAGAACATGGAAGGCGGTAACTCGCTGATCCTGCACCTGGATGACTGGGCGGACCTGGACACGTTCTACAAGCATCCCCTGGCGCGTCGTCCCCTGCGCTGGACGGCGCCGCCGAGCAAGAACGTCAAGGAGGATGTGTTCCATGCCATCTTCGACACCGATGAAGTCGGCCGGCCGACCATGCGTTATATCGACCAATTCGTGCAGCCTGAAAATTTCGAAGAGGGCACCTGGTTATACGCGCTCGGCGAGTCACTGGAAAACAGCGATGCCAAGCTGTCCGTGCCGGTCGCTGTGGGTTCATTCCTGCTGATCAACAACTTGTTCTGGCTGCACGGCCGCGATCGCTTCACTGCGCACCCGGGCCTGCGTCGTGAGTTGATGCGGCAACGTGGTTACATCAGCTATCCCAAGCTGGCGCATCAGCACGGGCAAAGCGCCAACTGACACGGCGCGGGGGCGCAGACGCCCCCGTTTGCCCATGACGGATGTAAGAGAGGGAATACAGGTGTACGACTTTGTGATCATCGGTGGCGGCATCATCGGCATGTCCACCGCCATGCAGTTGGCGGGCGAATACCCGGATGCGCAGATTCTGCTGCTGGAAAAGGAATCGGGTGCGGCCCGTCATCAGACCGGGCATAACAGCGGTGTGATTCACGCCGGGGTTTACTACACCCCTGGCAGCCTCAAGGCGAAGTTCTGCCTGGAGGGCAACCGGGCGACCAAAGCGTTCTGTGATGAGCACGGCATTCGCTACGACACCTGCGGCAAGCTGCTGGTGGCCACCAATGACGTCGAGATGCAGCGAATGCAGGCGCTGTGGGGCCGCACGGCGGACAACGGGCTGGAGCGTGAATGGCTGACTGCAGATGCGCTGCGTGAAAGGGAGCCGAACATTATCGGCCTTGGCGGCATTTATGTGCCCTCAAGCGGTATTGTCAATTACGCCGAAGTCACCCGGCAAATGGCTAACGAGTTCACCCGCCAGGGCGGTGTTATCCGTTACAACAGCGAGGTCATCGCGCTCGATGAGCGCGAGAATGAGGTGGTGATCACGACCACTACCGGGGTTTATCAGGGTCGATTTCTGATTTCCTGTTCCGGGCTGATGGCTGATCGTGTGGTGCGGATGCTCGGCCTGGAGCCTGAGTTCCAGATTTGCCCGTTCCGGGGCGAGTACTACTTGCTACCCCATGAGCATAATCAAATCGTCAATCACTTGATCTACCCCATTCCCGATCCTGCCATGCCGTTTCTGGGCGTGCACCTGACCCGCATGATCGATGGCACGGTGACGGTCGGCCCCAATGCCGTACTGGCGCTGAAAAGGGAAGGCTACAAGAAAACCGATTTCTCACTGGTGGACATGTTCGAGATCTTCACATCTCCTGGGGTGTTGAAAGTGCTCAAGGCTAACTTCAAGCCTGGGTTGATCGAGATGAGAAACTCGATCTTCAAGCGCGGCTATCTCAAGCAGGTGCAAAAATATTGCCCTTCTATCAAGCAGGATGAGTTAAAACCCTATCCGGCAGGTGTCCGCGCCCAGGCCGTCTCCAACAGCGGCAAGTTGATCGACGACTTCCTTTTCGTGAACACAAGGCTCAGTGTGAACGTGTGTAACGCGCCGTCGCCGGCAGCTACATCGGCGATTCCTATCGGTGCGTATATCGTCAGCAAGGTCAAGGTGCAACGCGGCGCTTGAAGGCTTCAGCCGAGTGCCTGGCAAGTGTCCACCAACAGTCCGCGCAGCCATGTGTGCGCGGGGTCATGGTGAGTGCGCTCATGCCACGCCACAGTCTTGCCGAAACCTGGAATGTCCAACGGCGGTTCACGCATGAGCAGCCCATCGGCGTGCAATGCCAAACGGCGGGGCACCACGGCGATCAGGTTGCTGGCACGCAAGATCTCCGGCAGCACCAGGAAGCTGGTCACCGAGACGGTCACGCGCCGTGACCTGCCGATGCGGGCGAGCGCGTGATCGGTCACCCCTTCAAAAGCGCCACCGGCGGGGGAGACCAGCGCATGATCCAGCGCACAAAAGCGCTCCAGGGTCAGCGCCTCATGCCGCGACTCAGGGTGATCGTCGCGCATCACGCATACATAACGCTCATCGAACAACGCTGCAGAATGCAGGCCTGGCGGGGTGCTTTCCGGTGTCACGAGGGCGAGGTCGATATCGCCACGGTCCAGTTGGCCAGGCAGTTGCTGAGGGTCGACGGGTTGCACGGCGATACGAATATTCGGCGCTTGCACACGCAGTGCGCTGAGGAAAGGCACCACCACGGCCCGTAACGCGTAGTCTGTGGACGCCAGTGAAAGCGTCATCGTTGCCGTGTGCGGTTCAAACGCATGGGGTTGCAGCATCTGCCCAATAGCACTGAGCATCTGCTTGATCGGCCCGGCCAATTGTTCAGCCCGAAGCGTCGGCACCATGCCGCGTTGCGCACGCACGAACAACGGGTCGTTAAAGCTTTCGCGCAAGCGTGTGAGCATGCCGCTGACGGCGGGCTGGGTCAGTGACAATCGCGCGGCGGCACGGGTGACGCTGCGCTCATCCAACAAGGCATCGAGGGCCTTGAGCAGGTTGAGGTCGAGGTGCCTGATATCAGGATTCATGATGCTCTGCATAAAAGATGACGATTGGTTTTATTTCACGCTAGCACCGAACATGGCACCAGTCCATTACCACTGAGTGCTGAGCATGAAAGAGATCATCTGGCCGCAAGGCTACCTGCCGGGCTTCACCGAGAATTTTGTCTCCAATGAAATTATCGTCGCCGGCCTCGCCGCCGCCGATATCTGGCCGTTGTTGAGCCACGCGTCGCAATGGCCGAGCTATTACGCCAACTCGGCTAATGTGCGCTTGTATGACGGCCCGGGTCCTGAGCTACAAGACGGGATGCGCTTCTACTTTGAGACCTTCGGATTCCCGGTCGAGGCGCAGTGCAATGAATTCGTCCCGCCGGCTGATGGCCAACCAGGGCGGATTGCCTGGCACGGTTGGGCGGGCGAGGGCGATACCCGCCTGGATGTACACCATGCGTGGCTGATAGAGGATCTGTCGCTGGGGCGCGTGCGCATCCTTACCCAGGAAACCCAGAAGGGTAAGCCGGCAGTAGAATTGGCCCTGGCTCGGCCAAACCCAATGATCAATGGCCATCAGGACTGGTTGGATGGATTGGTCAGGGCTGCACGTGAGGCGCGCCAATAAGCGCGGATTGCAATAACCACTGTCGGAGTTGCTCGACGGGTGTACGCAAGGGCGCGCTATCACTGTGAACCAGGTAGTAGCCCTTGTTGACGGACAGGGTTGCTTCGAACACCTGCTCCAGTTGCCCTTGCTCCAGGGCCTCTTCGACCAGCCAAGGACTGGTCAGCACCACCCCCTGACCACGCCGCGCCGCATCGATGGCGAGTTCGGGCTGGTCGAAACGCAGGCCGGTTGCCATTTGTGCATCGACCATGCCGAGCTGTGCGAGCCACGCGGGCCAATGCATATGCGATGTCGTGTAGAGCGGCGTCGTGCGCGTAAGGTCGGCGAGCGAGTGTAATTGCAGGCGCTCGCGATACAGCGGGCTGCAATACACCCGGACCTCATCCGCCAGCAACAACTCGGCCACCAACCCTCGAACCTGCCCATCGCAATGGCGTACGGCAAGGTCAAATCCATCGTGGCTGACGTCAACCAGATCGGTGCTCGCACTCAGGTGCAGCTTGAGTTGAGTGTGCTGGCGAGTGAGTGTCGGCATACGCCGAGCGAACCATGAGTTGGCAAAGGCGGGAGGCAGGCTGAGACGCACTTCCTGGGCGTGTCGATGACGCAGCGCAAGGCTGGCGTTCTCCAACGTCTGAAGTGCGGGTTGCACCTGTTGCCAGTAGGCCAACGCTTCCTGAGTAGGATTCAGCTTGCGCACGGTGCGAGTGAACAACGACACGCCCAGCCAACCTTCAAGCTTACGGATCTGCTGCGTCACGGCTCCTGGAGTCACAAACATCTGCTCGGCAGCCAGGACGGCACTGCCGGTGCGCATTACTGCGTCGAAGCAGGCGATGGACTTGAGGGGGATATCAGGTTTCATGGCGCAGTTTTTCTCTTTCATGAGGCGATAAACGATGATTTGTCATACCCCAGGTCAGGCATAAGAATCAAAGGCGTCATTGGCCCTGAGGAAATGCAGATGAATGTCCTGATTGTATATGCCCATCCGGAACCTCGGTCTTTCAATGGTGCACTGAAAGACCTGGCGAGTGAAACCCTGACGGCCCAGGGGCATAAGGTTCAAGTGAGTGATTTGTACGCGCTGGAATGGAAGGCGCCCCTGGATGGTGCGGATATCACCACGCCGCGTGTAAACGCAGAGTTTCTGAACCTCCCCGCTGAACAGGAACACATGTTCTCCCAAGGCCGACCGACCTTTGATGTGGAACAGGAGCAGGCCAAGGTGCTTTGGTGTGATCTGTTGATTTTCCAGTTTCCGATCTGGTGGTTCTCAATGCCCGCCGTGCTGAAAGGCTGGGTTGACCGCACCATGACCCGTGGCTTTGCGTACGCGTCCGGTGAGAAATACGACAACGGCAAGTTCAAAGGCCGCAACGCCATGGTCTGCGTCACCACCGGCACCGCCGAAAGCCTGTATCAGCCGGATGGGATCGACGGCTGTATGACCCACCTTCTCTGGCCGATCCACAACGGGATATTCCGCTACCTGGGGTTTGACGTGCTGCCACCCTACGTTGCCTGGATGCCGGGCAATGTGTCTGAACAACAGCGTAAAGCTTACCTGGTCGGGTACGAGCAGGTGTTGCGTTCGATCGATAGAGCCAAACCGCTGTTTTTCCATCCGCACGAAGATTATGACGAGGATCAGCGTCTCAAGCCCGGGGTATTGGCCCGGTCGGGTTTTCAGTGGAACCCACGGGCGGGGCAAGGCCACGACCAGGCGGCTGACGACTTCACCTGATCGACGCTGACTGACCTACGAACAATTGGATATTTAAACAGCTACGCAACCTCCGACGACTTGCACCAAAAAATTTCATAGGGGGTCAGAAGATAGTAGGCGATAGGCTGATGTGGTCGGATAGCGCTCGACGGCGGTTTGGGAGCGGTAGCGTATAACTTTTCCGAGAAGGGGCTGTGGGACCACAGGCTGGGGGCATCCTTTTCAAACCATCCAAAGCATGCCCTCAGATTTGCCCCCGATGTAGCAATGCACTGGAAGTGGATGGAGCTCCATGGTTTGGCGAATGGCAGAAATGATCAGCCGAACAGCCTGCCAGACGACGCCTAAAGACTCTCAGGATCGCCGAAGAACATCTGAATCCGCGACCTTAACCACCGTTCCCCCGGATCATTGTCCTGTGACCCACGCCACGCCATGTGCAATTCAAATGTGCGCACCGGCAGTGGCGGCTCCTCAGCCCGCAAGCCACCCGCTGAAGTCAACGCTTCAGCGGCATAGTCCGGCACGGTCGCGACAATATCGGTGCCCGCCAGCAACGTCCCCAGCCCATTGAACTGCGGCACAGCCAGCACGACATGGCGCTTGCGGCCCAGTTTTTCCAGTTCTTCATCCAGAAACCCGCTCAAATCCCCGGCGAATGACACCAGGGCATGGGGCCGCGCGCAGAAGTCATCCAGGCTCATGGAGCCCGGCATGCTGTCGGCTCGCAACAGCATCGGCTTGCTGCGGCGCAATACCTTGCGCTTGGCGTTGGCCGGCAAATCGGTGGTGTAGCTCACGCCGATGGAGATTTCGCCGGAGGCCAGCAGGCCGGGCATCAGGATGTAGTTGACGCGGCGCACTACCAGCACGATGCCGGGGGCTTCGGCCCGCAGGCGCTTGAGCAGCAGCGGCAGCAGGGCGAATTCGACGTCGTCCGACAGGCCGATGCGGAATACCGCGGTGCTGGTGGCCGGGTCGAATTCGGAGGCGCGGCTGACGGCCGTGGAAATCGAGTCCAGGGCCGGGGAGAGCAGGGCGAAGATTTCTACCGCACGGGCCGAGGGCTCCATGCTGCGTCCGGTACGCACGAACAACGGGTCGTCGAACAGGCCGCGCAGGCGTGACAGGGCTGCGCTGATGGCCGGCTGGCCAAGGAACAGTTTCTCGGCAGCGCGGGTCACACTGCGCTCATGCATCAAGGTTTCGAATACGATCAACAGGTTGAGGTCGACACGACGCAGGTCGTTACGGTTCATCTTGTGTCCCAGGCGGCGTCAGTAAACTTGACGGGAGCGGTCATATAAGAACAATGACCGGCATGAATCTTACGGGGAAAGGCTGGTACTCTGCACCGGCTAATTCAGTTTTCCTACATGGCTTGGCACCTTTTCCGTATGTGCGGAATCAATGACAGGCATGTCGACTATTAACGGCGACCGGTGGTCTTGCCCCGAAAGCCCAGATAGAGTTCATGGCAATAGAGGTTACTTTGACGAGGTTTGCGATGTCCCGCACGATCCGTTTTCACAAGTTTGGTCCGGCCGAGGTGCTCAAATGCGAAGAGCATGCAGCCGCTAAGCCCGCACCGGGCGAAGTGCAGGTGCGCGTCGAGGCGATTGGCATCAGCTGGTACGACATTCTGTGGCGCCAGAACCTGGCGTCGTCCCATGCCCGCTTGCCTTCCGGCCTTGGCCATGAAATGGCCGGCGTGGTTGTGGCCGTTGGCGAGGGTGTCGACGACCTGGCGGTGGGTGACAAGGTCGCCAGCTTCCCGGCCGAGAGCCCGAATGACTACCCGGTGTACGGCGAACAGATCGTCCTGCCGCGCTCGGCGCTGACCCGCTACCCGGATGTCCTGAGCCCGATCGAAGCCAGCGTGCACTACACGCCGCTGCTGATTGCCTACTTTGCGTACATGGACCTGGCGCGGGTCAAACCCGGGCAATTCGCCCTGGTAACGGACGCCAGCCACTGTGCCGGCCCATCGTTTGTGCAGCTGGGCAAAGCCCTGGGGGTGCGGGTGATTGCCGCCACCAAGACCAGTGATGAGCGCGAATACCTGCTGTCCCTCGGGGCCGAGAAGGTCATCGTCACCGAAGAGCAGGACCTGCTGATGCAAGTCAACAAGTTCACCGACAACCGCGGCGTAGACGTGGTGTTCGATGGCTTGGGTGGCCCGCAGATGTCGTTGCTGGGTGATGTGCTGGCGCCCCGTGGCAGCCTGGTGCTGTACGGCCTGCAAGGTGGCAACCAGACGCCATTCCCGGCCTGTGCGGCGTTCCAGAAGAACATTCAGTTCTTTGTGCACTGCATCGGCAACTTCACCGGCAAACCGGAACTGGGCATCATCCAGGACCAGGTGGCCTTGCAGCGAGCCTTGCGTGACATCAACCAACTGACCGCCGACAAGGTGCTGGTACCGCTGAAAACCACGGTATTTCCGTTCAGCCAGTTCGTTGAAGCGCACCGCTATATGGACGAATGTCCGTGCCGTGAACGGGTTGCCTTGCAGGTAGAAACTGTTTGATCTGTGGGAATATTCTCAAGCGAGTATTCCTGCCCCCGGGCGCATGGGGCAAATGCGCCATTTGACAGGACTTAACCTGCCCACCGCTTGAATCGGGATTTCAGCACTTCAGCCCGATAAACCAGATGTATGCCCCTGACGCCGCCCTGAATCCCAGCGCGGCGTTGTCGTGTCTGCACACTCGATACTCAATGCAAGCCCCCATCTGAACCGGTTTTAGCCGGTGTTCTGTATCTGTTAATCATTATTCAAGTGCCGATAATTGCCCCGTCACTTTTATCTCAAGGATTGAGCAATGATTGAATATATGAAATCACCCCGTACATCCGTCAAGCCCAATAATGTTTCCCATGGCTGTTTTGCCGGAACATCAATATTGAAGTGGGTTATGTCGGATGCTTCTCTAGTTTGTAAGTTAAAGCAGCGTAGGAAGTTGTCAGAGCGTTCCTAAGACTTTCAGTTTGGGCTGCGTGCCCCTTGGCTTGGCGCCTTTTCGGGACTGGAAGCCCCCAAAGGCAGGCTTGGCAGGTAGGGCCCGGTGCTAATCTCCATTGAATGTCACATGTTGTAACGCCCCTACAGAAACAACAGGTCAGGCAAATGCCGTCAACGATTGCCCGAAACTGATATTTCAACTCAGGTAGTAGAACTATGAGCGCTATTCACGAACAAGCCATGAACTATGTCTATCAACAAGTATTGCAACGCTTGATAGGGCATTTCTCTCGAACAGAACGTACCTCGCTCCAGTTATTGATTCAACGAATCGTGGTAGCGGCAGGCGGCATGGAGCGGATCGGTGAATACAAGGTGCTGGTCGCTCACGGCGCAGGCGCCGGCAGCAGCTATGTCCTGGCGTTGTTGCGGGCAGCCCAGCTGACGCTTGCAGGCCGGGCGCCGCGGACGTTTCAACTGCGGGTCGCGACCTTGCGCCATGCCGGCATGTCGCAAAATGCCCTGGACACGCTGCATCGCGGCTACAGCGCGCTGTTCCTGCATGACGATGCGCGTGTCGAATTGCTGATGGTCGAGAATCAGGAAGTCTTGCCGTTCAACCACCTGCGGCCGGCCTCCAGTGCGGCGCGCGACACCAGCCGGCGCAATATGCTGATGGTGGGGCACCTGACTTCGGGAGATCTTCGCCAAACCCTGTGCAACGACGCCTACCTGGCCCTCGGTGACTTTTACCAGCGCGTCACCACCTGCAATGGCGGCGTGCACGCGCTGGTCAGCGGTGACTCCGCGCGCAAGCAGCGGGAGTACCTGGCGTGGCTGAAGAAGGCTGCGCTGGCGAGCGGTGCAGAGATCCCGCCGCGCCAGCCCCTGGTGCTCAGCGGGCTGTTCGCGCGCATGGACGAGTGGAGCAACGCCTATTACTGCGACCTTTACGGCGAGCGCTACGCCGTCGCCGATAAGTCCGACACGGACAACCATCGCCACTTGGCCTATATCGGCGCTGCCGACCTTAAGGACGCGGCCGAATACACCTCCGGGCCGCTGTTGCGTCAGTTCATGGGCTATGAACCGGACGAGTTTGGCTTTCATTTCAGCCACGCGAGCTATGCGAATCCGTTGCTGATGGCCCATCTGCGGGGCCTGCAGGCCGAGTGCCTGCGGGAACTGGATTACGAGGAGGGTGCACAGGGCTTCATGCAGCAGGCCGCGCTGTTCATGCGGCGCAAGCAGATTCCCGAACACCTGATTGCCCAGGCAGCGACCCAGGATGGTCGAGCGCTGGCGGCCGACTACGCCCAGGCGATGTTCCGATTGGATGAAAGCCAACTGAACTGCCTGATGTTTTCGCCGTTTATCCGTCACGGAGAGCGCCTCGAAAGCTTTTTGCGCCAATGCCACCCCGGCATGCTGGTGGCACTTCCCGAGCTGCACAAGGCGCTGCAAGGCAAGCCGGTGGCCGAGATGCTGGTGCAATGGGCCATCGACACCAGCGGGTTGCCGATCGACCTGCTGCAACATCTCTATCGCAAGCGGCCAGCCACCGGCGTGCCGGGCATGGCCGAGACGGCACAGCAAGGTGCGCCCGCCCTGGCAGCCTACCAACTGGCGGGGCGTTAAGCGGGTGGCGGCGGGTGACCAGCGATGAACCTCAAGGACGACCGGCAAACCGACTTCGCCTACCAGGCGGTGTATCGCTACATGATCAATCTCATCGGCGAGGTGGGCACGGATGCCCGGGTAAAACTGCCATCATTGCGCCAATTGGCGGAGCGCCTGAATGTGTCGATCTCGACCATTCAATACGCTTACTCGTTGCTCGAGAAGGAGGGCCGGGTGTACTCGGTGCCCAAGTCGGGCTACTACGCCTGGCCGGTGTTGAATAAACCGCCAGGCAGCAGCGGTGGCGACCTGCTGGAACGCCTCTATGCCAGTGCGCGACGTCCGGGAATGCGCGTACTCAGCGCCGATGAGCCGGCACTTGCGGCGTCACTGGACGCAGCGCTGTTGCTGCTCGAGCGCGAACTGTTGCGGCATTACCCGCATCATCTGCAGCCATGGTCGCAGCCCTGTGGTGTGTGGGAACTGCGGGCGACGCTCGCGGCGCGCTATACCTCGTCGCCGACCCGTTGCTGGCAGGCGGACGAGGTATACATCGGCGCCGACTTGCGCGGGGTACTGGAAATCCTGATCGAGGTGCTGGGTCTCAAGGGCGCTGCGATCATCGTCGAATCCCCGTGTGACTGGCTGATCCTGCGGTTGTTGCAGGGTGCAGGCGTGAGGATTCTCGAATTGCCATTCACGGCGGACGACGGCCTGGACCTGGCGTTGTTCGAACACTTGCTCAGCACCGAGCCGGTGCAGCTGGCGTTGCTGTCATCCGGTGTCAGCCTGCCCTCCGGCGCGGTCCTGTCCACCCATGACCGCCTGCAGTTGGTGCGATTGCTGGACCAGCATGGCTGTTGGTTGTTAGAAAATGACAGCCATGGTGACCTCGGCTTCGGGCAGCCAATCACCGCGCTACGGGACCTGGCCAATCCCGAGCGGCTGATGGTGTTTTCCACGTTCGAGAAGATGCTCGGGCCGGAAGCGCCGTTTGGCTATTTGCTGTCGCGCCACCTCAGCGGCGAGCTGCAGCGCCAGTTCCTGTTGCGCGCATTCCGGTTGTCCTCTATCCGCCAGCGCGCGATTGCGCGGCTCTATCAAAGCGGGCGCATCGACCAGCATCTGCGGGAGTTGCGACCGCAACTCAAAGAGCAGGCCCGGCTCATGGGCCTGCGGCTGGACACGCATCTGGGCAACCAGGTGAGCTACCGAATGCCCGCCGCTGGCGCGACCTTCTGGTTGCGCTCAGAGGCCCCGGTGGATATGCGCCAGGTGTTCCAGCGCCTGCTCACCCGGCAGGTGGTGATTGCGCCGGGGGAGTTGTTCAGCCTCAGTGGCCTGCACTGCCAGCATCTGCGGCTGAGCCATGCCGTTGACGGCGCCCATAACCTGGAGAATGCCCTGGATGAGCTGGCTCTGGCGCTCAGGCAGGCACAGACCGGCACTGAATGAAATTTCGCTGATTGCTGTAGGATTTATAACGTCGCGGAGCAGTCCAAGTCCCAGTAAACTGCACTTTTTTCCGAATCCTTCTCTTTCAGAGGTTTATGCATGACTCTCAGTCCTTTTGCGGGCAAGCCGGCACCAGCTCAATTGCTGGTAGACATCCCGCGACTGGTAACGGCCTATTACACCGGCCAGCCTGATGCAGCGATCTCCACCCAGCGCGTCGCCTTTGGTACCTCCGGGCACCGCGGCAGCTCGTTCGACCTCAGCTTCAATGAATGGCACGTGCTTGCCATCAGCCAGGCCATTTGCCTGTACCGTGAAGCCCAGGGCATCAACGGCCCGCTGTTTGTCGGCCTCGACACCCACGCGTTGTCCACCCCGGCCGGCGCCAGTGCGCTGGAAGTGCTGGCCGCCAATGGCGTGCACGTGATGCTCGCCGAAGGCGATGAGTACACCCCGACACCGGCGATTTCCCACGCCATCATTTGCTACAACCGCGGCCGCACCAGTGGTTTGGCCGACGGCATCGTGATCACGCCGTCCCACAACCCGCCACAAAGCGGCGGCTACAAGTACAACCCGCCCAACGGCGGCCCGGCCGACACCCACATCACCAAGTGGATCGAAGCCAAGGCTAACGAACTGCTGGCCAATAAGCTGGCCGGGGTCAAGCGCATCACCCATGCCCAGGCGCTGAAGGCCGACACCACTCATCGCCACGACTACCTCAACACCTACGTGGCCGACCTGGTCAACGTCATCGACTTCGATGCCATCCGCAACGCTGGCTTGCGCCTGGGCGTCGATCCGCTGGGCGGAGCAGGGGTGCGCTACTGGTCGGCCATCGCCGAGCATCACCGCCTGAACCTCGACGTGGTGAACACCGAAGTGGATTCGACCTTCCGCTTCATGAGCGTCGACTGGGACGGCCAGATCCGCATGGACCCGTCCTCCAGCTACGCCATGCAGGGGTTGATCGGCCTCAAGGACCGTTATGACGTGGCATTCGCCTGCGACCCGGACCACGACCGCCATGGCATCGTGACGCCGTCCGGTGGCTTGCTGGCGCCGAACAACTACTTGGCCGTGTCCATCGACTACCTGTTCCAGAACCGCCCCGAATGGCGCGCTGATGCTGCGGTGGGCAAGACCGTGGTCAGCAGCGGCTTGATTGATCGCGTGGCCAAGCGCATTGGCCGTCGCCTGTACGAAGTGCCGGTGGGCTTCAAGTGGTTTGCCGATGGCCTGTTCGACGGTTCGCTGGGTTTTGGTGGCGAAGAAAGTGCCGGCGCCTCGTTCCTGCGCAAGGATGGCAGCGTGTGGAGCACTGACAAGGACGGTTTGATCCCGGCGCTGCTGGCGGCGGAAATGACCTCGCGCAAAGGCCAGGACCCAAGCCAGATTTATCGCGGGCTGACCGATGCACTGGGTGAGCCGTTCGCCATTCGGGTGGATGCCAAGGCGACTCCGGCGCAGAAGGCCTTGTTGGGCAAGCTGTCGCCAGACCAGGTAACGTCCACGCAGTTGGCCGGGGAAAGCATCCAGCAGATCCTCAGCCACGCGCCGGGCAATGACCAGGCGATCGGTGGGCTGAAAGTCATGACTGAAAACGGCTGGTTCGCCGCACGGCCATCGGGCACCGAGGACATCTACAAGATCTACGCCGAGAGCTTTATCGGCGAAGATCACCTCAAGCAACTGGTGGAAGAGGCCCAGGTGTTGGTGGACGGGGCGATCTCGGCTAACTGATACCCAACCTATGACTGATTAACCTGTGGCGAGGGAGCTTGCTCCCGCCGGACTGCGCAGCAGTCCCATTTTTGGGGGCGCTTCGCACCCCAGCGGGAGCAAGCTCCCTCACCACATTCAAGCTCGGTCAGGCGAGGTCGACCAACACGATCTCGCTGTCCTCAACCGCTGTCACCCGCAGTACCTGCTCATCCTCAACTGCCACACCGTCTCGAGCTTGTGCACGCAAGCCATTGACTTCAATCACCCCGGTGGCCGGTACCAGGTACGCCCGGCGTCCGTTGTCCAGCCGATACTCGGCACTTTCACCGGCTTTCAGGTTTGCCGCTACCAAGCGTGCATCGGCCCGAATCCGCAGGCTTTCGCTGTCTCCGGCCTTGCCACTGGCCAGGGTCACAAACCCTTCGCGGTCACCCTTCGGAAACGGCTTAGCGCCCCACGACGGCGGCAAACCGGCCTCATTGGGAATGATCCAGATCTGGAAAATCTTGGTCGGCGTAGCTTCCAGGTTGTACTCGCTGTGGGCAATCCCGGTGCCGGCGCTCATTACCTGGACGTCACCGGCCTCGGTGCGGCCCTGGTTGCCCAGGTTGTCGGCATGGCTGATGGCGCCTTCACGCACATAGGTGATGATTTCCATGTCCCGGTGCGGGTGCTGCGGGAAGCCGGTGCCCGGTGCGATGAGGTCATCGTTCCACACCCGCAGGTTGCCCCAGTGCATGCGCTTGGGGTCATGGTATTCGGCAAACGAGAAGTGGTGGTGAGCGTCCAGCCAACCGTGATTGGCGCCGCCCAGGGTGTTGAAAGGTCGAAGTTCAAGCATGATCGTCTCCTGTGGATGGGAGCCATCATCCAGCAGCGCCAGATCGATAAAAAGCGTAAAAAATGCTGGATTCCTATCGAATGCTTCGATGCCGATGCTCAGGACTTGTCTTCACTTCATCGCCTAACTGCATGAGCGCAAAGCAATTGGCTGGAACTGTGGGGCATTTGCGGCGACCATAGGGCTCTTGTCCGAGTTAAAGCATCGCAGGAGTCCGCGTGCCGCAACACACCCCCGATCTGCCTCCCGAACTGCGGCCACTGGCCGAAATGCCCCTGTTGAAACGGCTCGCCGCCCGATTATTCGGTCACGGCCTGACGCGCCTGCGGGCACAGCACCGTTTCTCATGGCTGCATGGCCAGGCCGACGGCTTTCGCAGTGGCCACACGGCCGGCGTGGAGTATGGCTATAAGGAAGGCAAGGCGGATGGTATCGAAGAAGGCCGCCAGGTCCTGCTGATTCGTGACTTCCGGCCGGATGAGCACACTGCGCCGGGTGTTGACGACAACCTGTTCGATGATTGGCGCCTGCCGCTGACCGCCGAATTGAAAAAACGCATCAAGGCTGATGTGGCGCGCCTGCTGCCGGCCCATGCCCAGCCGAGTGCGGCGCAATGGAAGATGATCTTCAGCGACACGCCGTCCACCTCGGTGATCGCCGGCGCCGGCGCGGGTAAATCCACCTCGCTGGTGCTGCGTATCCTGCTGCTGACCCATTACCTGGGCTTCGAGCTGAGCTCGATGACGGTGGTGACCTTCACCCGTGAGTCGCGCAAGGACTTCATCAACAAGCTCATGGAAATTCTCGCCTTGTGGGGCCAACCCCTTGGTATGAAAGAAGCGCAAGCGGTGGTGCGGACCTTTCACTCACGCATCCTGCCAATGGTGCGCAGCCTGCCGGGCCTTGAACGGCTGCAGGCGTTCGAGAACCTCAATGCGCGGACCGAAGCGGGCTTTGATGAGGCCGACAGCAACCCCTTCGAATTGCGGATCAACGACGCCCAGCGCCAGCAACTGAATGCCTGCTATCACCGGCTGCATGGCCGCCATGAACGCTTCCGCGAACTGATCGCCCCGCTGGCGCGCCATGCCCTGCAACTCAAGGAGCTGGAGCGCGATCACCCGGACGTGCAAAAACGCGTGGCGGTGACCGAACTGGCGGCCAAGCGCGATGAAGAACTCTGCGATGTGATCGAAGACCTGTGGTTTCGTGCCGGCGCCTGGCCGATCAAGGGCATCGAGCCCAATCGCCAGACGTTCGATATCAACGGCGCGAAGTTTCACTGCCATGGCTACATTGCCGAACTGGATGCCTGGGTCGTACTGGGCTTCGACCCGCGGGAAAATGCCCAGCTCAGTCGACCCGGGTCCAAGCTGTCAGTACGTGCCGAATGGGCGGTAAAGCGAACCCTGTTTCAAGCTTTCTGCCGTAAACCATTGATATGGCTAGAAAGCTACGAGTCTTCCAAGCGGCTTTTAAGCAGCCTGGCAGGTGACGCAACAGCGGGCCCGGGCTTCGATTACAAGGTCAAGGGCGAGCTGGGTTCGGCACCGTTGCTGGACAGCTTTGTTGCCGCCGCCGGGTTCATCGAGAACCTCGGGCTGGATGTGCCCACCGCCGTGGGCAAGATGAGTTTTGCCAAGGATGATCCAGACCGTTTTTACTTCGAGGCACTGAGCATTTTCTGGAAGGCCCTCGAAGATCACTTGCTGGACCAGTCGCCACCGGTCATGACCTACAACCGGATGTTCTCGCTGTTTGGCGAAAACACCCCGGAGAACCTGAAGTTGCTCAGCGACCCGCTGCTACGGCCGATGTCGCACCTGATGATCGACGAATTCCAGGACGTATCGCCGCAGATCGTCTCGTGGATCCGGGCCAGCCTGCGGGAGATCCGCAGCCGTGGGCCGGCCATGCACGTGGGGCGTGGGGCCCAGCGCTCTTCGCTGTTGTGCGTGGGCGATGACTGGCAGTCGATCTATGGCTGGCGTGGCAGTTCGCCCAAGTATTTCATGGAGTTCAACAAGGAGTTCCCGTCACCCACGACCACCCGGGTGATGCTGGGCGAGAACTACCGCAGCCATCAGCACGTGATCGATGCTGCCGAGCACATTGTGCGGGCGGCCCCGGCCATCAGCGGCAAGAAAGCCAAGGCCAGTGGAACCGCGAAGGTGTTGGTGCCGGTCACGGTGCGTGACCGTGACGATGCGGCGCTGGGCCAACAACTGCTGGCGCACTATCAAAAGGGTGACTCGGTGTTAATGCTGTATCGAAAAAGCAGCGATAAGTCATTGATGCAAGAGCATATTCAATCGGTAGTTAATGTGGATTCTAGCTTGCCGTACGGCAGCCGCCGGCTCAAGCAACTGACTTATCACAGCGCCAAGGGCTTGCAGGCGGATGCTGTATTCCTGCTGGGCGACTGCCAGCACTTGACCAGTTCGCCGTACAAGAACCAGGTCTACCGCATGGCAGGACTGGGCAAGGACGGCGATACCGAAGCTTACGACAGCGCGCAGAAAGACGAAGTGCTGCGCCTGGCCTATGTGGGCATTACCCGGGCGGTGAGCCATTGCTATTGGTATGTCGACGGCCAGGATGGCCAAGGGGTGAATGTGCCAAGGGCTTCGGACCGGGTTGCCGGGGACAAACCGTTTTTTGACGACCAGCGCATCAGCAAATCATAAGGGGTGACGTTGAATCCTGTGGCGAGGGAGCTTGCTGTGGCGAGGGAGCTTGCTCCCGCTGGAGTGCGCAGCGCTCCCAGGATTTTGGGGCTGCTACGCAACCCAGCGGGGAGCAAGCTCCCTCGCCACAGGATACCTGCGTTGCCAGATCAAGCCCGCAGCGACAGCGGCGGCACAAACGACTCCAGTTCATCCTCAACCGCCTCGATGATCCGCTCCACGTCAGCAGCGTTCATCACCGTGGCGCAAGGGATACCGGCAATTGCAATCAGGGTTTCCCCGCTGGCGCGGTCGAACAGGCGGGCGATCATACTGCCGGGAGCATCCATGCTCGCCTCAAAGCCCATGGGATGAAAGTGCCAGCGCATCAACTGGCAGGCGTTGGGGAATGTCACTTTGTTCATGTTGCCCACCTTGTTCATTGAGCGCTTCCTTTAGCTCGCTGCAGGGGCGCCATGACCGTCACTGGTCCTGGCCGTCGTGAGCACTAAAAATAGCATTCGTTCGCATCGGGCATGGGAGTTTTTTCGTCCCGTCCGGCAGTTGTTTTGAATAACGTTGATATGGGTCACGTGCTGCGTGGTATTAAGCGAAAGGCCATTAGTCGGAAATATCAAATGGCCGTTGAGCGGGTACGGGCAGTTGGGCAAGCTGCCTCTTTTTTCACCGGCGTAGAGCGCTCAATGCAAGACATCATTCCGGATGACTCCCAGAAAACCCAAGCTACGGCCAAGCTGGTACTGCGTCACCATCTGTGCTGGCGGGATCGGGACCTGGATGGAGTGATGTCGTACTACCATCCGGACATCCAGTACCACGATTTCTTCCAGAACCGCGTGGTGGGTGCCGGCGAGCTGCGCGAATACCTGCAAGCCAGCATGCCCCGTGGCGCCGACGAAGCGATCGAACACACCGACCGCATCCGCGCCGACGGCGACACCGCGTTCATCCAATACCGCATCACCTTGCGTGGCGGCCAGGGCCTGGTGTCGTTTCGCACCAGCGAAGCGATTACCGTGCGCGATGGCTTGATCTGGCGGGTCAACGAGTACGCCTCCCTGGTCCACGAGCAGTCTGCCAGCCGCCGCGAGACCACACGCCCGACCGTCAGCCGCCTGGGCCTGTCGCCGCAGCAACTGAGCTACATGGCCAACGACCTGCAACAGTACTTCGAGCGCCAGCAACCCTATCTGGACCCCGAACTGGACCTGCAACGGGTGGCGAAGGAGTGCGGGTACAGCCGCAACCAGATTTCCTACCTGTTGAACCAGGTGCTGGGGCAAAGTTTTTATCGCTACGTCAACCAGGCACGCCTCCAGCATCTGCTGGCTGCACTGGAAATGGCCGCGCCGCCGATCCGCATCGACGAACTGGCGTTTGCCGCCGGCTTCAATTCGACGTCGGCGTTCTACAGCAGCTTCCGCCAGCACACCGGCCAGTCGCCCAAGGCCTACGTCAAACAAATTTCCCTGCGTGCACGCGCGCAAGACAGCCCCTGAGGCCAGGCTCTAGGATCGCTGCCATCGAAGTGTGGTGGTGGAGCTTGGCATGCCTGCATGGCGCAATATCAGTTTATGGATGGACCAGCTGGACGAGCCGCTGCTGGCACGCGCGTCCCTGGAGCAGGACCTGGACGTCAACGTGGCCATCATCGGAGCCGGCTACACCGGGCTCTGGACCGCGTATTACCTGAAGCGCCAGGCGCCCGAGCTGAAAATCGCAATCATCGAGGCGCAAACCGCCGGGTTCGGTGCCTCGGGCCGTAACGGCGGCTGGCTGATGGGCAACCTGCTGGGAGAGGACCGCCTGTTGGCCGGCCTGACCCCGGAACAGCGCCGGGCCTCGTTCGACCTGCTGCACGCCATCCCCGACGAAGTCGCGCAAGTGATCGAGCGCGAAGGCATCGACTGCGACTACCGCAAGGGTGGTGTGCTGTATTGCGCCGCGCGCTACCCCGAACAGGAAGCCACCCTGCGTGCATACCTGGCCAAACTTCACAGCCAGGGCCTGACCGACGACGACTACCGCTGGCTTGGCCCGCAACAACTGGCCGAGCAGATCCGTATCGCCAAGCCTTATGGCGGCATCTATGCACCCCACGTTGCCACGATTCACCCGGCCAAGCTGGTGCGCGGCCTGGCGCGGTTGGTGGAGCGGATGGGCGTCAAGATCTACGAAAACAGTCCCGTCACTCATTGGCAGTCCGGCAGCCTGCGCACGGACAAAGCCTCGGTGCGCGCCTCCTGGGTGGTGCCGGCGGTGGAAGGGTATGCCACCACGCTGGCTCCGCTGGGGCGCTATCAGTTGCCGGTGCAAAGCCTGATCGTTGCCACCGAGCCGTTGCCGGCCAGCACTTGGGACGAGATCGGCCTGAATCGTGGCCAGGCGTTCGGCGAGAGCAGCCGGCAAGTGACTTACGGCCAGCGTTCGGCGGACAACCGCCTGGTGTTCGGCGCTCGCGGGGGTTATCAGTTTGCCGGCAAGTTGCGGCACAACTTCGAGCTCACCGACAGCGAAGTCGAGCTGCGTCGCTACCTGTTCGGCGAATTGTTCCCGCAGCTCAAGAAAGTCCGGATCACCCACGCCTGGGGCGGCAACCTGGGCATGTCCCGGCGATTCAAGCCGCACATGCTCTGCGATCACGCGGCAGGCATCGCCCTGGCCGGTGGTTACGGCGGCGAGGGCGTAGGCGCCAGCAACCTCGGTGGCCGCACCCTGGCGGACCTGATCCTGGGGCTCGATACGCCGTTGGTTCGCCAGCCATGGGTGATTCAGCCGGGCCGGCTGGACGGGCTCAAGGCCTGGGAACCGGAACCCTGCCGCTGGCTGGGCTACAACGCGATCATCCGCAGTTTTGTGCATGAGGACCAGGTGTTGGCCAACCCCAATACCGCCCCGTGGCGCCGCAAACTGGCCAGCGGGGTTGCCGGGTTCATGGAAGGTTTCATGCACTAAGTCGTTTCAATCACCACAGGTATGAACATGAGCATTACCCAGTTCAAAGACACACTCAGCGCCCATTTGCCGGATTCCTCGCCCGTCGCCGTGCCACTGGGCACACCGGTGGCGGTGGCCTCGACCTTGAGCGTGGAACGTAGCGACGGCGTCGAAACCGGCATCTGGGAATGCACACCCGGGCGCTGGCGCCGGCAGATCAAAGCCCAGGAGTTTTGCCACTTCATCCAGGGACGCTGCACCTTCACCCCCGACAACGGGGAAATACTCCACATAGAAGCCGGTGATGCACTGATGTTGCCGGCCAACAGCACCGGTATCTGGGACATCCAGGAAACCGTGCGCAAGACCTATGTACTGATCCTCTGATTCTTTGATCTTTGATCGCCTGCCATAAAAACAGCCCTAAAACCGCCAGGAAATCGAACCATGAGACCCATTGCCCTGTTGCCGCTGGTATTCGTCGCCACCCTCAGCCAAGCCGCCGAGACGGTGAAGATCTACAACTGGTCGGACTATATCGCCCCCGACACCACCAGGAACTTCCAGAAAGAAACCGGGATCGGCTTCACCTACGACGTGTACGACAGCAACGAAACCCTCGACGGCAAGTTGATGACCGGCAAATCCGGCTATGACGTGGTGTTCCCCTCCAACCACTTCATGGCCCGGCAGATCCAGGGCGGGGCGCTGAAGAAACTCGACAAGAGCCAGTTGCCCAACTGGAAGAACCTCAACCCGGTGCTGCTCAAGGCCCTGGAAAACAACGACCCGGGCAACGCCCACGGCTTCCCGTACCTGTGGGGCAGCACTGGTATCGGCTACAACATCGACAAGGTCAAGGCGGTACTCGGCGACAACGCCCCAGTGGATTCCTGGGACCTGATCTTCAAGCCCGAGAACATGCAAAAACTGCAGAAGTGTGGCGTCGCCATCCTCGACAACGGCCCGGAACTGCTGCCGGCGGCGCTCAACTACCTGGGCCTGCCGCACCACAGCAAAAAGGCGGAAGACTACAAAAAGGCCGAGGACCTGCTGATGAAAGTGCGGCCGTACGTGGCGTATTTCCACTCCTCGAAATACACCGCCGACCTGGCCAATGGTGACATCTGCGTGGCCGTCGGCTTCTCCGGCGATATCCTTCAGGCCGAAAGCCGCGCCAAGGAAGCCAAGAATGGCGTGAACATCGGCTACAACATTCCCAAGGAAGGCGCCGCGATCTGGTTCGACATGGTCGCCATGCCCGCCGATGCGCCGGATGAAAAAGCCGGCTATGCGTTCATGAACTACCTGCTGCGCCCGGAAGTGATGGCCAGCATCACCAACTACGTGCACTACGCCAACGGCAATGCCGCGGCGGACAGCCTGGTGGACCCGGCAATCAAGAGCGACACCAAGGTGTACCCAAGTCCGGAAATGATGGGCAAGTTGTTCGCACTGGAAGCAATGCCACTGAACATCGACCGGATTCGCACGCGGGTATGGAACACCATTCGTACCGGGCGTTGATGATCGTTCCCACGCTCCGCGTGGGAATGCATCCTGTGACGCTCCGCGTCACGACTTCAAAAGCGCATGCGGAGCGTCCAGGGCGTGGGAACGATCATTAAGGATTCTCCAAGTCATGCCCCAACGATTGGATAAACAACGAAAACAGCTCCGGCTGCGACGAGATATCCAGCTTGGCATACAGGTGCCGGCGGTGAACCTTGACCGTATCCGGCGAGATATTCAGCCGTTCGGCCATGGCTTTTGACGAAAACCCACGCAACACCAACCGCGCAATTTCCAGCTCCCGCTCCGACAATACGCCACAGCCGAAATGACTCAACGCGTCCCGTATCTGGCTGGCCATTTCCGCCGGCGCGGCCACTCGCTGAGTGCTTTGCTGCCAATGCTGCTGCATCAACGGCAACACCCAGGCCGCGAGCGTGGTCATCAACCCCGTTTCCTCGCCGGTAAACAACCGCTGCATCCCCAACGACAGCGATAACGTCCCCGCACCCGGCAATTGCAGGATGAATTGCACCTCGTCTTCCAGCACGTTGTCGTGGAAGTAATTGAGGAAGTATTCACTCTGGCGAAAATGATCCGGCGCCACTTCCTCAAGGCGGTACACGCCACTGGCATACCCCTCTCGACACGCCTGGAAAAACGGGTCCAACAGGTACAAGCCATTCAGATAAACCAGCATCGACGCCGGTTTGCTGCTCGGTTGTGCGTCGTATTCTTCCAGCGCTTCGGGCGGGCCATCGGCGGGGTAGAAGATCGCCAGGGCATTGTCGAAGGGCAGGCATTGGTGCAGCAACAGCACCAGTTGCTTCCAGAAACGCCCGGTGCCGATCTGTGCGACGGTACGCCCCAGGCCCGCGTGCATGCCGACTTCCCTGAACAGGCTCATGTGCAGCTCCACGCTAAGGATTCAGGCCGCAAGGGTTCGACTTTTGCCCGGCGGCGTCAAGGGGAGTACTCCAATAGGGGAATTGGCCGATCTACACAGAGTGTTTAAGTTGGCCGTCAGTCAGCGGGGAACATACCCTGCGCCGCTTCACCTTTTCGTTTCTGCCTCAAACCAAGAACAATCAAGAGGATAACGATATGAGTGCTCCTTCCACGCCCGACGGCGTGCTGAAACCCACCCTGAGCGTATTCGATGTAGTGGCCATCACCGTCTCGGCGGTCACCCCGGCCAGTTCAGTGTTCGTGATTGCGCCGTTTGCCATCCAGCAGGCCGGCAGCGGGGTGTTCCTGGCCTTTGTGATGGCCGCCTTGCTCGCGCTGATGTTCGCCTTTTGCTACGCCGAACTCGGGCGTGCCCACAACAGCGCCGGCGGCGAATACGTGTATGCCAAGCGGGTGTTCGGCGGCATGGCCGGCTACGCGACGTTCCTCACGGTACTGGTGATGCTGTTGTTTATCCCGCCGGTACTGGCCACCGGGGCGGCGACTTACCTGAATAACGCCCTCGGCACCCAATTCGATTCGCAAACCGTGGCCCTGGTGATTGTGGTGTGCAGCTACGCCCTGGGCATCCTCAATATCAAGCTGAATGCCTGGATCACCGGCACCTGCCTGCTGCTGGAAGTGGCGGCGTTGCTGGTGATCGTGTTTATCGGCTTCGGCAACCCGGTGCAGCCGGTCAGCGTGCTGTTGCAACCGCAAATCGTCGAGAACGGCGTGCTGCACCTGGCGCCCTGGGCGCTGGTCATCGGCGCGGTGGGCATCGGCCTGTTCTCGTTCAATGGCTACGGTCCCGCCGTATTGCTGGCCGAAGACATGAAGTGCGGCGGCAGGGGCGTGCACAAGGCGGTGTTGTGGTCCCTGGGCCTGGTGGTGGTCATCGAGCTGGTGCCGATCACCGCCTTGCTGATCGGTGCGCCATCCCTCAGCGCGATGATCAGCAGCCCCGACCCGATCGGCTACCTGCTGACCAGCCACGGTAACGAAACCCTGTCGCGGCTGGTCAGCGCCGGGATCTTCCTGTCGGTGTTCAACGCCATCGTCGCCATCGTCATCCAGATTGGCCGGGTGGTGTTCAGCAGCGGCCGCGATGCGCTGTGGACACCCACCATCAACAAACTCTTCACCCGGATTCATCCACGCTGGGATTCCCCGTGGTTGGCTACGCTGTTCCTGGCGGTCCCTTCGGCATTGCTCAGCTTCAGCTCCAACCTGGCGGACCTGACGTCTTTCAGCGTGCTGCTGATCATGCTGGTGTACCTGATCGTGGCGTTGAGCGCGTTGATGAGCCGGGTGTTGCTGCGTGACCGCGAGCACCCGTATCGCATGCCGTTGTGGCCGGTGCCGGCCTTGCTGGCGGTGCTGGGCGCCGGCTACCTGTTGGTGACCCTGGCGATTGCCGCCTCGGTTCGCGACATCATGATTATCATCGGCCTGTTGGCACTGTCGGTGATCCTGTATTGCATCAGTGGCCGGTTGAGTCCGGCGTTTCAGAAATTGTAAGGAGTGGTTATGCGTGCACGTCAATTGGGCATCACCTTGGGACTGGGTACGCCCGGTGAGTTGAATGCCATCACCGACGTTCCAGGGGTTCGGGTCGGCCACAGTACGATCAAGACCCGCATCGACGGCAAACAGGTACGTACCGGCGTGACGGCGATCCAGCCCCGGGCCGGTGCCGCGCGGTATCAGCCATGTTTTGCCGGCTACCACGTGCTCAACGGCAATGGCGACGCCACGGGCCTTGAGTGGATCAGCGAATCGGGGTTGCTGACCACGCCGCTGGCGATCACCAACACCCACAGCATCGGGATTGTGCGCGACACGCTGATCGCCCTGGAGCGCGAAAGCCTTGAAGACCCCGCCGTGTACTGGTGCATGCCGGTGGTGATGGAAACCTACGACGGCTTGCTCAACGATATCTGGGGCCAGCACGTCGGCCCGGAGCATGTGCGCGAGGCGCTGGCCAACGCCGAATCCGGGCCGGTGGCGGAGGGCGCCGTGGGCGGCGGCACCGGGATGATCTGCCATGAGTTCAAGGGGGGCATCGGTACCGCGTCACGGCGCTTGCCGGCGGAGCAGGGTGGCTGGACCGTCGGTGTGCTGGTGCAGGCCAACCATGGCAAGCGCCAGGAACTGCGCGTGGATGGTTACCCGGTAGGCCGGCAATTGATGGACATCCCGTCACCCTTTGCCGATCGCGGCACACCCGGCATGGGCTCCATCGTGGTGATCATCGCCACCGATGCGCCGTTGCTGCCCCATCAATGCCAGCGCCTGGCACAACGCGCGTCCATCGGGATTGCGCGCACGGGTGGCGGTACCGAGGACTCCAGCGGGGACCTGTTCCTGGCGTTCGCCACCGGCAATCAGGATTTGCCGGTGGCCGACTACGGGCGCAAGGGCTCACCCCTCAGCACAGCCTTGCAAATGGTCAATAACGACCACATTTCACCGCTGTTCAGCGCGGCGGCGGAGGCCGTGGAAGAGGCGATCATTAATGCCATAGTGGCCGGCGAAGACATGACCACCGACCAGGATGTGCGGGTGCCCGCGCTGGATGCCCACACACTCCTGCAGGCATTGCGCCAAACCGGCTGGCGCGGCCAGTAAGTAAACTAAGTCTTGTCCCGGTAATACGGGACAAACACTTAAATAGTGGCTATTCAATACTAACAATGACACGGTGACACTTTCTTAGTGCACCTCAGTCAATACTTTGGATCCATTCGCGACCAAATGTCTTTAGGAGTATTTAATATTTAAATAGCTGGATTTTAATAACGCGCTATTTGCCAGTGTTTGCAGGTTTTGTTCACCAGCCCAACTTTATCCTTGGATAAAAACCGCTGGACGAATGATTTCAGGTTGTGTCAGTTTTCTTTCGCCTTCAAAAGGGGCGAGTGATCGGACTTACTCGCCAGAGTGGGTCCGGTCGGACAAAAACTGTTCCACTTGCAAACAAGGAAGTACGTTTATGTCAAAAGTAAAAGACAAAGCTATTGTGTCGGCGGCTCAAGCAAGTACCGCTTACACCCAGATCGATAGCTTTAGCCATCAATACGACCGCGGTGGCAACCTCACGGTCAATGGCAAACCTTCGTTCACCGTTGACCAGGCCGCCGACCACCTGCTGCGTGAGAACGCCGCATACCGGGACGTGGATGGCAACGGCAAGATCGATCTCACCTACACCTTCCTGACTTCGGCTTCGAACGCGACCATGAACAAGCATGGGATCACCGGGTTCAGCCAGTTCAACACCCAGCAGAAAGCACAGGCCGTACTGGCCATGCAATCCTGGGCCGATGTGGCCAATGTCACCTTCACCGAGAAAGCCTCGGGCGGTGACTTCCACATGACCTTCGGCAACTACAGCGGCGGCCAGGACGGCGCAGCGGCCTTTGCCTACCTGCCAGGCACCAACGCCAAGTACAACGAAAGCGGTCTTGACGGCACTTCCTGGTACCTGACGAACAACAGCTACACGCCGAACAAGACCCCGGACCTGAACAACTATGGCCGGCAGACCCTGACCCACGAAATCGGCCACACCCTGGGCCTGGACCACCCTGGCGACTACAACGCCGGGACCGGCAACCCTTCGTACAAAGACGCGGACTATGGACAGGACACGCGTGGCTACAGCGTCATGAGTTACTGGAGCGAGAGCAACACCAACCAGAACTTCAGCAAAGGCGGGGTAGAAGCCTACTCGTCCGGCCCGCTGATCGACGACATCGCCGCGATCCAGAAGCTCTACGGCGCCAACTACAACACCCGCGCCGGCGACACCACCTACGGCTTCAACTCCAACACCGGGCGTGATTTCCTCAGCGCCACTTCATCGGCCGACAAGCTGGTGTTCTCGGTGTGGGACGGTGGCGGCAACGACACCCTGGACTTCTCCGGTTTTACCCAGAACCAGAAGATCAACCTCAATGAAACCTCGTTCTCCGACGTTGGCGGCCTGGTGGGCAACGTTTCCATCGCCAAGGGTGTGACCGTGGAGAACGCCATCGGCGGTTCGGGCAACGACCTGCTGATCGGTAACGCAGCCGCCAACGTCCTCAAGGGCGGTGCCGGCAACGACATCATCTTCGGCGGCGGCGGTGCAGACCAGCTGTGGGGCGGCTCAGGCAACGACACCTTCGTGTTCGGCGCCAGCTCCGACTCCAAGCCGGGTGCGGCCGACAAGATCTTCGACTTCACCTCGGGTTCCGACAAGATCGACCTCACCGGCATCACCAAAGGTGCAGGCCTGACCTTCGTCAACGCGTTTACCGGTCATGCCGGCGACGCGGTGCTGTCCTACGCTTCGGGTACCAACCTGGGCACATTGGCCGTGGACTTCTCCGGGCACGGCGTGGCGGATTTCCTCGTCACCACCGTTGGCCAGGCAGCCGTCAGCGACATCGTGGCCTGATACACGCGTAAAGGAGGGTGGCGCACACGCGCCGCCCTCTGCCCTTGCATCCACCCCATGAACGGGCGAAGGTGATGACGCTATTTCGCAGTACCGTGGCCTGGAGTTTCCAGGTGTTGCTTATGTCGGCAGGAGCCACAGCAATGGCAAGCAGTCTGGTTTTACCTACTTCCGCGCAGTTGGCCGGGCATTGGGCGCTGCACCAGCAAGAGCAGGTGTGCGCACTGGACTTGATTGAGCAGGCTAACGCGTTAGGGGGCGATGTGGAGTGCGCCGGACAATGGCTGGGGGAAGCCCCCGTTAGTTGGACGCCTACTCCCGATGGTATTTGGCTGATGAATGCCGAAGGCACCGGCATAACCCATTTGAATCGCCAGAAAGAAGGCGAATATGAAGGTCGCGCAAAAAACGGCGCGGTACTGATATTGCAACGTGCACCGTAATAGTTCGTTATAACGATATAACCCGATTTTAATGTTTGCCCGCCCCTTATTGGGGCGCTCGGTAAACTATTGCGCGTCATTCGGCTCAGGGAAGATCAGGCAACATGGCGAAGACCACTCCCGTTGCACCATTGTTCAAGGCACTCGGCGACTACAAAAGTATTCTGATCAGTATTGGCTGTTTCACGGCATTGATTAACGTATTGATGTTGGTGCCGTCGATTTATATGTTGCAAGTCTACGACCGCGTGCTGTCTTCACAGAACGAAACCACCCTGGTGATGTTGACGCTGATGGTGGTGGGGTTCTTCGCCTTTATCGGTGTGCTGGAGGTGATCCGCAGCTTTATCGTGATTCGCATCGGCAGCCAGCTGGAGCGGCGTTTCAACCTGCGGGTCTACAAGGCCGCTTTCGAGCGCAACCTGCAACGGGGCGAAGGCCATGGCGGGCAATCCCTGGGGGACCTGACCCACATCCGCCAATTCATCACCGGGCCTGCGCTGTTCGCGTTTTTCGACGCGCCGTGGTTTCCGATCTATCTGTTCGTGATTTTCCTGTTCAACGTGTGGCTGGGTGTCTTGGCCAGTGCCGGTGCCGTGCTGCTGATTGCCCTGGCGTGCCTTAACGAATACCTGACCAAAAAGCCTCTGGGTGAAGCCAGCGGTTATTCCCAGCAATCCACCCAATTGGCCACCAGCCACCTGCACAACGCCGAAACCATCCAGGCCATGGGCATGCTCGGTGCATTGCGCAAGCGCTGGTTCAAGGTGCATTCGCAGTTCCTGGGCCTGCAGAACAAGGCCAGCGACACCGGCTCGATCATCAGTTCCCTGAGTAAATCCCTGCGCCTGTGCCTGCAATCGTTGGTGCTGGGCCTGGGTGCGCTTCTGGTGATCAAGGGCGACATGACCGCCGGGATGATGATCGCAGGCTCCATTTTGATGGGTCGGGTGTTGAGCCCCATCGACCAGTTGATCGCCGTGTGGAAGCAATGGAGTTCGGCCAAGCTGGCCTACCAGCGCCTGGACAACCTGATGCGCGAGTTTCCGCCTCAGGGCGAGCAGATGGCCTTGCCGGCGCCCAAGGGCAATGTGAGTTTCGAGCAAGTCAGCGCAGGCCCGCCGGGGCGACGTGTGCCGACCTTGCATCAAGTCAGCTTCAACCTGACGGCGGGCGAAGTGCTCGGCGTGCTGGGTGCTTCCGGCTCCGGCAAATCAACCCTGGCCCGCGTGCTGGTGGGCGTATGGCCAACCCTGGCAGGCACCGTGCGCCTGGACGGAGCCGACATTCATCGCTGGGACCGCGACGACCTCGGGCCGCATATCGGTTATCTGCCCCAGGACATCGAACTGTTCAGCGGCAGCATCGCCGACAACATCGCACGCTTTTGCGAAGCCGACCCGGAGCGGGTGGTGCAGGCCGCCCAACAGGCAGGTGTGCACGAATTGATCCTGCGCTTGCCCCACGGCTACGACACCGTGCTCGGTGACGAGGGCAGCGGCCTGTCCGGTGGGCAGAAACAACGGGTCGCCCTGGCCCGCGCGCTGTACGGCGGGCCACGCCTGATCGTGCTCGACGAGCCCAACTCCAACCTCGACACCGTGGGTGAAGCCGCCCTGGCCAGCGCGATCATGCAGATGAAAGCCCAGGGCAGCACGGTGGTACTGGTGACTCACCGTTCCTCGGCGTTGGCCCAGGCCGACAAGCTGCTGGTGCTGAACGAAGGTCGTTTGCAGGCATTTGGTCCGAGCCAGGACGTGCTGCGCGCACTGTCCGGCCAGCAGGAAGCACCACGAGAAAAGGCCGGGGTCAGCCTCAGCCGTCAGTATCAAGCCGGAAGGAATCCAGGCGCATGAGCAGCGACAGCAGCATTCAAATCAACCGCGATTACGAACAGACCCATCCCGAGCACGACGCGCGTTTCTTCGCCCGCATGGGCTGGCTGCTGACGGTGGTCGGCGCCGGCGGGTTTTTCCTCTGGGCCAGTCTGGCGCCGCTGGACCAGGGGATCCCGGTACAAGGCACGGTGGTGGTCTCGGGCAAGCGCAAGGCGGTGCAAACCCTGAGCCCCGGCGTGGTCAGCCGGATCCTGGTGCGTGAGGGCGAGGCGGTGAAGCAGGGCCAGCCGCTGTTCCGTCTCGACCAGACGCAGAACCAGGCCGACGTGCACTCCCTGCAAGCCCAGTACCGCATGGCCTGGGCCAGCGTGGCACGGTGGCAGAGCGAGCGGGATAACCAGTCGACGATCACCTTTCCGCCCGAGCTGAGCGGCAACCCGGATCAAGCCCTGGCACTGGTCCTCGAAGGCCAGCGTCAACTGTTCAGTAGCCGCCGCGAAGCCTTTGCCCGGGAACAGGCCGGGATTCGCGCCAGTATCGAAGGCGCTACGGCGCAACTGAACGGCATGCGTCGCGCCCGTAGTGACCTGACGGCCCAGGCGCAATCCCTGCGTGACCAGTTGAACAACCTGCAACCCCTGGCCGACAACGGCTACATCCCGCGCAACCGGCTGATGGAATACCAGCGGCAACTGTCCCAGGTGCAACAGGACCTGGCGCAGAGCACCGGCGAAAGCGGGCGGGTGGAGCAGGGCATCCTCGAGTCGCGCCTCAAGTTGCAGCAGCACAGCGAGGAGTACCAGAAGGAAGTGCGCAGCCAACTGGCCGACGCGCAGCTGCGCAGCCTGACCCTGGAACAACAACTGACCTCCGCCGGTTTCGACCTGCAGCACAGCGAGATCAACGCGCCCGCCGATGGTATCGCGGTCAACCTGGGCGTGCACACCGAAGGCGCCGTGGTGCGTGCCGGTGAAACCCTGCTGGAAATCGTGCCCCAGGACACCCGCCTGGAAGTCGAAGGGCGCCTGCCGGTGCACCTGGTGGACAAGGTCGGTGCGCACTTGCCGGTGGACATTCTCTTCACCGCCTTCAATCAGAGCCGCACGCCGCGGGTGCCGGGGGAGGTGAGCCTGATCTCCGCCGACCAGATGCTCGACGAAAAAACCGGCATGCCTTACTACGTGCTGCGCACCACCGTCAGCAGCAGCGCCCTGGAGAAACTCCATGGCCTGGTGATCAAGCCGGGGATGCCCGCCGAGATGTTCATCCGCACCGGCGAGCGCTCCTTGCTCAATTACCTGTTCAAGCCGCTGCTGGACCGCGCTGGCTCGGCGTTGACCGAGGAATGAGCATGAAGCCGATGTTCATCGCCTTGCTGCTCGCCTGCAGCAGCGCCCAGGCCGCCATGGGCCCGTTCGATGTCTACGAACAGGCCCTGCGCAACGACCCGGTATTCCTCGGCGCCATCAAGGAGCGCGACGCCGGCCTGGAAAACCGCACCATCGGCCGCGCCGGCCTGCTGCCCAAGCTCTCGTACAACTACAACAAGGGCCGCAACAACTCCCAGGCCACCTTGCCCGACGGGCGCGGCGGCAATTATCACGATGACCGCAACTACAACAGCTATGGCTCCACGTTCACCCTGCAACAGCCGCTGTTCGACTACGAAGCCTATGCCAACTACCGCAAGGGCGTGGCCCAGGCACTGTTTGCCGACGAGAGCTTCCGCGACAAGAGCCAGGCGCTGCTGGTGCGGGTGCTGACCTATTACACCCAGGCGTTGTTTGCCCAGGACCAGATCGACATTGCCCGCGCCAAGAAAAAGGCCTACGAGCAGCAGTTCCAGCAGAACCAGCATCTGTTCCAGCAGGGTGAGGGCACCCGCACCGACATCCTGGAAGCCGAGTCGCGTTATGAGCTGGCGACTGCCGAGGAAATCCAGGCGCTGGATGAACAGGACGCCTCGCTGCGCGAACTCGGGGCGCTGATTGGCGTGCAGAGCGTCAACATCAACGACCTGGCCCCGCTGAACCCGGGGTTTGCCGCCTTCACCCTGACCCCGGCCAATTACGACACCTGGCACGAACTGGCGCTGACCAACAACCCCAACCTGGCCTCGCAACGCCAGTCCGTGGAAGTGGCGCGTTATGAAGTGGAGCGCAACCGCTCAGGGCACCTGCCGCGCATCACGGCGTATGCCAGCTCGCGCCAGCAGGAATCCGACAGCGGCAACACCTACAACCAGCGCTACGACACCAACACCATCGGCATCGAAGTCAGCATGCCGTTGTATGCCGGTGGCGGCGTCTCGGCTTCCACCCGCCAGGCCAGCCGCGCCATGGAGCAGGCCGAGTACGAACTGGAAGGCAAGACCCGCGAAACCCTGATCGAACTGCGACGCCAGTTCAGTGCTTGCCTGTCGGGAGTGAGCAAGTTGCGGGCGTATCAAAAGGCGCTGACCTCGGCCGAAGCGCTGGTGGTCTCGACCAAGCAAAGCATCCTCGGCGGCGAGCGGGTCAACCTCGATGCGCTGAACGCCGAGCAGCAGCTGTACAGCACCCGTCGCGACCTGGCCCAGGCACGGTACGACTACCTGATGGCCTGGACCAAATTGCATTACTACGCGGGCAACTTGCGTGACACCGACCTGGCCAAGGTGGATGAGGCGTTTGGTCCTGAGAGCCGCTGATGCCTGGACGAGTAGCACTTGGTGCAAGGGAGCTTTGGTGGCGAGGGCGCTTGTTTTGGCAAGGGAGCTTTCTGTGGCAAGGGAGCTTGTTGTGGCGAGGGAGCTTGCTCCCGCTGGGCTGCGTAGCGGCCCCAAAAACTTGGGAGCGCTGCGCACTCCAGCGGGAGCAAGCTCCCTCGCCACAGGTATTTCAACAATAAGAAAAGGGACTCTTCATGATCACTGGTTCACCTCGCTTCAAACCCTTCACCGCAGGCTCCTTGCTGCTGCTGTCAGTGGCGGCCCACGGGCAGTACATCGAAGCCGGCAAAGTCGGCGACCCCGGCAGTTGGCGTTCCGCCGAGTTCCAGAGCGACTGGGGCCTGGAGCGGATGAAAGCCAACGAGGCCTATGCGAGCGGCATCACCGGCAGTGGCGTGAAGATCGGCGCCCTCGACTCGGGTTTCGACCCCAACCATCCCGAAGCCTCAAAAGACCGCTATCACGCGGTCACCGCCAGTGGCACCTATGTCGATGGCAGCCCCTTCACGACCACCGGCGCGCTCAACCCAAACAATGACTCCCACGGCACCCACGTGACCGGCACCATGGGCGCGGCCCGCGATGGCGTGGGCATGCACGGCGTGGCGTACAACGCGCAGATCTACGTCGGCAACACCAACGCCAATGACAGTTTCCTGTTCGGCCCCACGCCAGACCCCAAGTACTTCAAGGCGGTGTACAGCGCGCTGGTGGATTCCGGCGTGCGCGCGATCAATAACAGTTGGGGCAGCCAACCCAAGGATGTCAGCTACCAGACCATTGGCGACCTGCACGCTGCCTATGCCCAGCACTACAACCAGAACACCTGGCTGGATGCCGCTGCGGAGGTGGCCAAGGCCGGGGTGATCAACGTGTTCAGTGCTGGCAACAGCGGCTACGCCAACGCCAGCGTGCGTTCGGCCTTGCCTTATTTCCAGCCGGAGCTGGAAGGCCACTGGCTGGCGGTATCGGGCCTGGACAAGGCGAACAACCAGAAATACAACCAGTGCGGCATCGCCAAGTACTGGTGCATTTCCACCCCCGGGGCGTTGATCAACAGCACCATTCCCGATGGCGGTTATGGGGTGAAATCCGGCACCTCGATGTCGGCGCCCCATGCCACCGGCGCACTGGCGCTGGTAATGGAACGCTATCCGTACCTGAACAACGAACAGGCCTTGCAGGTGCTGTTGACCACGGCCACCCAGCTCAATGGCGCGGTCACCGACGCACCGACCACCCAGGTGGGCTGGGGCGTGCCGGACCTTGGCCGGGCGATGCACGGGCCCGGGCAATTGCTCGGGCCGATGAATGTCACGTTGGCGGCCGGGCAGGGCGATGTGTGGAGCAATGCGATCTCCGACAAGGCGCTGATCCAGCGTCAGGCCGAAGACAGCGCCGAAACCCTGGCCTGGCAGCAAACCCTGCGCGACAAGGGCTGGGAGAACGGCGTGGGCGCCGACGCGAGTCAGCAGGACCAGACGGACTATGCCGTTGGCACTGCCCGTGCGACAGCCGCGGCCCAGCGTATCTACGAAGGCAGCCTGACCAAATCCGGTGCGGGCAGCCTGATCCTGGCGGGCGACAACACCTACCGTGGCCCGACCACCGTGAATGGCGGCCGGTTGGCGGTGAATGGCTCGCTGACGTCCGCGGTGACGGTCAATGACAGCGGCACGTTGGGCGGCTCCGGTCGCATCGCGGCGTTACAGGTCAATAGCGGCGGCACCGTGGCGCCGGGCAATTCCGTGGGCACCTTGCAGGTGGCCGGGGATGTAAACCTCGCCGCCGGCTCCACCTATGCGGTCGAACTCACCCCCACCACCAGCGACCGGATTGTCGCCACGGGCAAGGCAATCCTCGGCGGCGGCACCGTGACCCTGGCCCTGGAAAACAGCCCGACCCTGCTCAGCCTGCAACAGGCGGAAAGCCTGGTGGGGCGCCAGTACAACATCCTCCAGGCGGCTGGCGGGATCCAGGGCCAGTTCGGTGCCGTGTTGCCCAACTACCTGTTCCTCGGCGGCACCCTCGACTATGCCGCCAACGGTGTGCAACTGGGCATTGCCCGCAGTGATGCGAGTTTCGCCAGTGTCGGTGCCACTCGTAACCAGCGTTCGGTGGCGGCGGCCGCCGAGCAGTTGGGCGCCGGTAATCCGGTGTACGAAAGCATCCTGCGGTCAGACTCGGCAGCCACGGCGCAGTCGGGTTTCCAGCAGCTGTCGGGAGAAATCTACCCGGCCATCGGCACAATGCTGATCAATGACAGCCGCCAGGTACGCGATGCCGTGGGCGAGCGCCTGCGCCATACGCCGGTTACCGGTGAGAGCAACGTGTGGGTCAAGGCGCTCGGCAGTTGGGGCAAGACCGACAGCCGCAGCGACACGGCAGGCTACACCAGCTCACTGGGCGGCATGCTGGCCGGTGTCGACGGCGCGCTGGACGAGCAGACCCGTGCCGGTCTCGTGGCCGGTTACAGCGACAGCTCGCTGAACATGGGCAGCGGCACGCATTCATCGGCGTCCATCGACAGCTACCACCTCGGCGCCTACGCCGGGCATGAGCTGGGCAATTGGCGCTTGAGCGTCGGCGGTGCCTACAGCTGGCATCGCGGCGACGTGAAACGTGACTTGCAGTACGGCGAAGTCAGCGGCAAGCAGAAGACCAAGCTGGATGCGCGCAGCGCCCAGGTATTTACCGAAGCGGCCTACCGTTTGAACGTGTCCTCGGTGGCGCTGGAGCCGTTCGCCAACCTGGCTTACGTGCGTCTGGACAACGAACGTTTTCACGAGAAGGGCGACGCCGCCGCGCTGGAGCGTGGCAGTGACAGCCGCGATGCGGTGCTGAGCACCCTGGGCCTGCGGGCGGCAAAAACCTTCCCCCTCAATGACCGCCAGCAACTGGACGTTTCCGGCTCGCTGGGCTGGCAGCACAGCCTGAGTGCCGTTGAATCCGAAGAGCACCTGGCGTTTGTCGCCGGAGGGCCGTCGTTTGCGGTGCAAAGCTCGCCGTTGATGCGCGACGCGGCATTGGTGGGCGTGCAGGCGAGCCTGGCGTTGAGCAAAAGCACACGGGTCAACCTCGACTACACCGGCCAATTGGCTGGCCGGGAAAAAATCCAGGGCGTGGGGCTGAGCCTGAACTGGCAGTTCTGAGCAAGATCCTGAGGCCGAAAGAGGTCAACTGTGGGAGCGGGCTTGCTCGCGAATGCGGTGTGTCAGTCGACGCACCTGTAGCTGAGCCACCGCATTCGCGAGCAAGCCCGCTCCCACATGGGGTCGGCGACGCTTGGGAGAAACGTGATTTATACAAGTGCAATAAAAACTAAGGAAGGTCACCGTGAAAAAAACAAAACGAGGGTTTCAATCCGCCATCCCAACAGGCCCGGGCTACCCGCTCAAGGCCCTGAGCTGCGTGCCATACGGCGCGTTGCTGTGTTGCCTGGCCAGCCTGGGTACCGCCCAGGCCGCACCCTACGTGGAAACCGGAAAACTGGGAGATGCTGCCAGTTGGCGCAGTAATGAATTCAAGGCCGATTGGGGCCTGGGCGCCGTGCATGCAGACGCCGCCTACGCCGCCGGCTACACCGGCAAGGGTGTGAAGCTGGGGATCTTCGACCAGCCGGTGTATGCCCAGCATCCGGAATTCGCCAGCCCCGGCAAAGTGGTCACGATCGTGACCGAAGGCATTCGCCAATACACCGACCCGTACATCCCGGTGAAGGCCGGGGACGCGTTTCGCTACGACGGCACGCCTTCCCTGGGTTCCAACGGCAAGCTCGGCAATCACGGCACGCACGTAGGCGGGATCGCTGCGGGTAACCGCGACGGCGGGCCAATGCACGGCGTGGCGTTCGATGCGCAGATCATCAGCGCCGAAAACGGTGACCCGGGCCCCGAAGACGGGATCATCCTGGGCAACGACGGCGCGGTCTACAAAGCCGGTTGGGACGCGCTGGTGGCCAGCGGCGCACGCATTATCAACAACAGCTGGGGCATCGGCATTGGTGACCAGTACGCCAAGGGTGGACGTGACCCGGCATTCCCCAACTTCACGGTCAATGAAGCCCAGGCGCAGTTCAATAACATTCGGCCGATCCTTGGGACGATCGCAGGTGGCGCTTATCAGGGCGCCATTGATGCGGCCCGCAGCGGCGTGCTGACGATCTTTGCCGCCGGAAACGACTACAACCGCAACAACCCGGATGCGATCTCGGGCCTGGCGTACTTCGTGCCGGAGATTGCACCCAACTGGCTGTCGGTGGCGGCCTTGCAACAGAATCCCGACACCGCCAGTTCCGATCCTTACGTGATCAGTACCTTTTCCTCGCGCTGCGGGTATGCCGCCAGCTTTTGCGTCGCGGCGCCCGGCACCAAGATCTACAGCTCGGTGATCAACGGCACCTCCCTGGAAAACCTGACCACCGACTACGCCAATTTCAACGGCACCTCCATGGCCGCGCCGCATGTGGCCGGCAGTGCAGCGGTGTTGATGGAGCGCTTCCCGTACATGAGCGGCGACCAGATCTCCACGCTGCTGAAAACCACCGCGACCGACCTCGGCGCACCGGGCATCGACTCGCTGTACGGTTGGGGCATGATCAACCTGGGCAAGGCCATCAACGGCCCGGGGATGTTTGTGACGGCTGAGGATATCCCGGCGGAGTTTCGTATCGACGGCGCCTACGGCTCCGGCCAGTTTGTCGCGGACCTGCCAGGGATTGGCGCCGTGGTAGATGCCGGCAAACCGACCCAGCGCACGTGCACCGATGTGCATTGCGGGCTGGATGTGTGGAGCAACGATATCTCCGGGCATGGCGGCCTGACCAAGCAGGGCATTGGCGCGCTGGTACTGACCGGCACCAACACCTACAGCGGCCCGACCCTGGTCAACCAAGGGTTGCTGGCGATCAATGGCTCGATCACCTCCGACGTTACCGTCAGCAGCAGCGGTGTAGTGGGCGGTTCAGGGCGCATTGGTTCGCTCACGGCGAACAGCGGCGGTACCGTGGCACCGGGCAATTCCATCGGCACCCTGAACGTGGCCGGGGATGTGAACTTCGCGGCGGGCTCCACCTATGCGGTGGAGTTGTCGGCCACCAACAGTGATCGCATCGTCGCCGGTGGCAAGGCCACCCTCAGCGGCGGTACGGTGACCCTGGCCCTGGAAAACAGCCCGACGCTGCTGACCCAGACCCAGGCCGAAAGCCTGATCGGTCGCCAGTACAACATCCTGCAGGCTGCAGGCGGGATTACCGGCAGCTTCGGTTCGGTGCTGCCCAACTATCTGTTTATCGGCGGCACCCTGAACTACGCCGCCAACGGCGTGCAGCTGGATGTGGGGCGTAATGCCAACACCTTTGCCAGTGTGGCCGCCACCCCGAACCAACGTTCGGTGGCCGCTGCTGCCGAGCAGTTGGGCGCGGGCAACGCCGTGTACGAAAGCCTGTTGCTGGCGCCGAATGCGGCCTCGGCCCAGGGTGCATTCCAGCAGCTGTCCGGGGAAATCTACCCGGCGCTGGAAACCGCATTGATCAATGACAACCGCTACCTGCGCGAAGCCGTGGGCGAGCGTTTGCAGCAAGGGCAAATGGGTGCATCGAGCCAGACCGTCGACAGCCGTGGCAACGTCTGGGTCAAGGCGTTGGGCGCCTGGGGCAAGACCAACAGCGGCAGCGATACGGCGGGCTACACCACCTCCATCGGCGGCATGCTGGCGGGTGTGGACGGCGCGTTGGATGAAGACACGCGTGTGGGCCTGGTGGCGGGGTACAGCGATACATCGCTGAACATGGGCAGCGACACCCATTCCCGGGCATCGGTGGACAGCTATCACCTGGGTGCGTATGCCGGGCACGAGATCGGTGCCTTGCGCTTGAGCGGTGGTGCGACCTACAGCTGGCACCGCGCCGATGTGAAGCGCGAACTGCAATACGGTGAAGTCGCCGGCAAGCAGAAAGCCAAGGTGGATGCCCGCAGTACCCAGGTGTTTACCGAAGCGGCGTATCGCCTGAACCTGCAACCCCTGGCCCTGGAACCGTTCGCCAACCTGGCGTACGTGCATCTGGATGCCGATGGGTTTACCGAGAAGGGTGATGCGGCGGCCTTGAAGGGCCGGGATGACAGCCGCGATGTGGTGTTGAGTACCCTGGGTGCTCGAGCGCTGAAAACCTTGAATATCAATGACCATCAGCAACTGGAGCTTTCCGGCACCCTGGGTTGGCAGCACAACCTGAGCAGCGTCGATTCCGAGCGGCACCTGGCGTTTGCCGCGGGCGGCCCTTCGTTCACTGTGGAGAGTTCGTCGATGGTGCGTGATGCGGCATTGGTGGGGGCGCGGGTCAGCCTGGCGCTGAGCAAGGATGCGAAGGTGAATCTGGATTACAACGGCCTGCTGGCCAGCAAGGAGAAAGTCCATGGGGTGGGTTTGAGCCTGGACTGGGCTTTCTAAACACCGCAGTTGGAAATGTGGGAGCGGGCTTGCTCGCGAAAGCGGTGTGCCAGTCGGTGGATGGGTTGACTGATCCACCGCCTTCGCGAGCAAGCCCGCTCCCACATTGATCCGGTTCCAATCGTCCATTTGTGCAGATTCGGCTTTCTCGACAATTCCAACAAAAGAGAGGCAATACCATGGGTGTTTTCGACTATAAAAACCTCGGCACCGAGGGCTCCAAAGCGTTGTTCGCCGATGCCATGGCGATCACGCTGTACTCCTATCACAATCTGGACAACGGCTTTGCCGTGGGTTACCAGCATAACGGTTTTGGCCTGGGGCTGCCCGCCACTCTGGTGGGCGCGCTGCTGGGCAGCACCGATTCACAGGGGGTTATTCCAGGGATTCCCTGGAACCCCGACTCGGAAAAAGCCGCCCTCGAGGCGGTCAACAAGGCCGGCTGGACGCCCATCAGCGCCAGTACCCTGGGCTACGGCGGCAAGGTGGACGCCCGGGGCACGTTCTTCGGTGAAAAGCCCGGCTACACCACCGCGCAGGTGGAAGTGCTGGGCAAGTACGATGGCGACGGCAAGCTGCTGGAAATCGGCATTGGTTTTCGCGGGACTTCGGGGCCTCGGGAAACCTTGATCAGCGACTCCATCGGCGATTTGGTCAGTGACCTGCTGGCGGCGCTGGGGCCCAAGGACTACGCGAAAAACTACGCCGGCGAAGCCTTTGGCACCTTGCTCAAGGATGTCGCGGCGTATGCCGGCAGTCATGGCCTGACGGGCAAGGACGTGGTGGTCAGCGGTCATAGCCTGGGTGGCCTGGCGGTCAACAGCATGGCCGACCTGAGCGGCAATAAATGGTCGGGGTTCTACAAGGACTCCAACTATGTGGCTTATGCCTCGCCAACCCAGAGTGCCGGCGACAAGGTGCTGAACATCGGTTATGAAAACGACCCGGTGTTTCGCGCGCTGGACGGTTCGTCGTTCAACTTCTCGTCACTGGGCGTGCACGACAAGCCCCATGAGTCGACCACGGACAATATCGTCAGCTTCAACGATCACTACGCGTCGACGCTGTGGAATGTCCTGCCGTTTTCCATCGTCAATGTTCCCACCTGGCTTTCTCATTTGCCCACCGGGTATGGGGATGGCATGACGCGGGTCCTGGACTCGCAGTTCTACGACCTGACCAGCCGGGACTCGACGATTATCGTGGCCAACCTGTCGGACCCGGCCCGGGCCAATACCTGGGTGCAGGACCTCAACCGCAATGCCGAGCCGCACAAGGGCAACACGTTCATCATCGGCAGTGATGGCGATGACTTGATCCAGGGTGGCAAGGGCGTGGATTTCATCGAGGGCGGCAAGGGCAATGACACTATCCGCGACAACAGCGGGCATAACACCTTTCTGTTCGGCGGGCAGTTTGGGCAGGACCGGGTGATTGGTTATCAGCCGACCGACAAGCTGGTGTTCCGGGACGTGGAGGGCAGTGCGGACTGGCGTGACCACGCCAAGGTGGTGGGGGGCGATACCGTGCTGAGCTTTGGCGCGGACTCGGTGACGCTGGTTGGCGTTGGGCTCGCCGGGGTTTGGGGCGATGGGGTTTCCATCGGCTAAGTAGCGCTGCTTCTGTGGGAGCTGTTGATCGTTCCCACGCTCTGCGTGGGAACGCCGCCCCGGACGCTCTGCGTCCAACTGCCAACCCACGGTTCACGTCTTGCGCAGTGGTGACGCGGAGCGTCACGGGATGCATTCCCACGTAGAACGTGGGAACGATCATTGCGAAGAAACGATCATGGCAAAGAAAAGTGGGAGCCGACGGGCTCCCACTTTTTATTTCTCCTTCATCACGGTCGCGACGTCATCGGCCTTGACGCGAATATGCTTGCCGGCGATATCGGTGAATTCGTAGAAGCCATCGGCGGTTTTCGCGTTGGGCACGTCCTTGGTCAGGTATTGAGTGCCGTTCTGCAACGTCACCACCGTCTGCGTGGAGCAACCGGCCAATACCAGCAACGTGAACATACCCACCGCCAGACCCAAATTCTTCATGCTCATAACCCTTACCCTGATCCTTCGAAAACCCCGCACCTGAGCGGTCGGGGGAGACTCATTTAATGTGGCTGACAGCCATCTGATCATTATTACGCAAAAAGTTGCGTGTGCCTTTGATCTATTACTGATTGCAACAGTCGGTCAGGGACGGCACTCTGTATGCATAAACAGTGGTTGATCCAGTGCCTGAAATGTCCAATACCCTAGAAGATCCGCTCTATTACCTGCATAACTTCCGCCAAGTGCTCGCCTGGCTGGGGCAGCGTTATGCCGATTTGCTGGCCCCGGACGAAGAGCATTTCATTCAGCAATTTGACAGCTTGCCGCAGGCTTCCCAGGCGTTACTGGTACGCATGGTGATGCGCAAGGGCGCGCATTTCCGGGCGGGCAAGCTTAACTATGTCGAGATCGGCGCGGTGCACGAGGCGGTTGTGCCTTTGCTGGAACAGGGTTGGGTGACGGACCAATGCCTGTTGTCGTTCGCCGAGCTGTTCGGCCTGTTGCAGAAAGCGGAAATCCTGGCGGCGTTCAAACCCTGGATCGAGCAACCCAAGGCCAGGAAGGCGGACTGGCTGGAAACGCTATCAACGCAGTTTTGTGAACTGCGTCACTTCCAGCACTGGTGCCCGGACCTGGCCGATCAGCTTTACAGCCTCACCGTGATGGAACTGTGCGACCGCCTGCGCCTGATGTTCTTCGGTAATCTCTATCAGGACTGGTCGGAATTTGTGCTGGCGGACCTGGGGATCTTTACCTACGAGAAAGTCGAATTCTGCGCCGAATCCCGCGGTTTGCGCAGCCGTGACGATGTGCACGGCTTCCTGTTCCTGCATCAGTGCCAGCAGGCCTTTGAAGCGGGCGAGGCACTCGATGGCGTGCTGGAACAAATCGCTACCTTGCACACCGACAACCCCTGGCTGGAGAAACGTCGGGCCAAGCTGTTGTTCCAGGTGGGCCAGTATTGTGAGCGCAGCGCCGAGTTGGCCCTGGCGGAAGCTATCTACCGGGGCTGCACCTATCCCGGCGCACGGGCGCGGCTGATCCGGGTGCTGGAGCGCCAGGAGGATTTTGCCCAGGCGATGGGGCTGGCCCGTGAGGCGCAACAGGCCCCGGAAAGCGCTGCCGAACAGCAGCACTTGCTGCGCGTGATACCCAGGCTGCGACGCAAGCTCGGCGAGCCGGCGCTGCCCAAGGCAAAACCCCGCGAGATCGTGCGCCTGGACCTCGAACTGCCGGCCCCGGAACCGATGATGTCGGTGGAGTATTGCGTACAGGCGCACCTCAGCGACCATGGTGCACCCGTGCATTACGTCGAGAACAGCCTGATCAATTCGCTGTTTGGCCTGCTGTGCTGGCCGGCGATTTTCGCGCCGTTGCCGGGGTCGTTTTTCCACCCGTTCCAGCGCGGGCCGGTAGACCTGCACAGCGAGGATTTTCATCTGCGGCGCGCCGAGCTGTTCGCCGAGTGCCTGGGCCAACTGGACGATGGGCGCTACAAGCACACCATTCGCCAGCGTTATGTAGACAAATGGGGCATCCAGTCACCCTTCGTGTTCTGGAACGTGCTCAGCGAAGAACTGCTCGACCAGGCCCTCGACTGCCTGCCAGCGGCGCACCTGCGCCACTGGTTCGAACGCCTGCTGCTGGATATCCGCGCCAACCGCGCCGGCATGCCCGACCTGATCCAGTTCTGGCCCGAAGAAAAAACCTACCGCATGATCGAAGTCAAAGGCCCCGGTGATCGCCTGCAGGACAACCAGTTGCGCTGGCTGGAGTTCTGCGGCGAACACCAGATGCCCGTCACTGTGTGTTATGTGCGCTGGGCGGGGCAGGCCGCTTGAGCTACAGCGTCGCGGTGCGTGCATTATGTGAATTCACCGCCAAGGTCGGCGACCTCGACCTGCGTTTTACCCCGTCTCCCAGTGCCCAGGAAGGGATTGTCGGCCACCGCACGGTGGCCTCTCGGCGCAGCGCCCATTACCAGAATGAAGTCGCGCTGGAGGGCGAATACCAGCAGTTGAAAGTCCGGGGCAGGGCGGATGGCTACGACCCGGACCGCAACCAGCTGGAAGAGGTGAAAACCTATCGCGGCGACCTGGACAAACAACCGGCCAACCACCGGCAACTGCACTGGGCCCAAGTCAAGGTCTACGGCTGGTTGATGTGCCAGAAGCTCGGGTTGTCGGAGATTGTCCTGGCGCTGGTGTACTTCGACATTGTCGGCGAGCACGAGACGCTGCTCAGCCAACGGTTTCAGGCTGATGACCTGCAGGCATTCTTCGTGCAGCAATGCACCCTGTTCCTCGGCTGGGCCGAACAGGAAATGCACCAGCGCGAAGCCCGCAATGCCGCAGCGGTTGCCCTGGGCTTTCCCCATGCGGCGTTTCGCCCGGGCCAGCGCGCCCTGGCGGAAACGGTCTACAAGGCGGTCAGCACCGGCCGCTGCCTGATGGCCCAGGCGCCTACCGGAATTGGCAAGACCGTCGGCACGATTTTCCCGATGCTCAAGGCCATGGCGCCACAACAGCTGGACAAGGTGTTCTTCCTGACCGCCAAGACCCCGGGCCGCAAACTCGCGCTGGATGCGGCGCAGGTGCTGTATGACAGCAGCCCCGATCTGCCATTGCGGGTGCTGGAGCTGGTGGCGCGGGACAAGGCCTGCGAACACCTGGACAAAGCCTGCCACGGCGACTCCTGCCCACTGGCGAAGGGTTTTTATGACCGCTTGCCGGCGGCCCGCGAAGCTGCTTCCCGCGTGCGCCTGCTGGACCAGCGCAACCTGCGGGAAGTCGCCTTGGCCCATGACGTCTGCCCCTATTACCTGAGCCAGGAAATGGCACGCTGGGCCGACGTGGTGGTCGCCGACTACAACTATTACTTCGACTTCGGCGCCATGTTGTTCGGCCTGGCCCAGCTCAACCAGTGGCGCGTCGCGGTGCTGGTGGACGAAGCCCACAACCTGGTGGAGCGTGGCCGCTCGATGTACAGCGCGGCCCTCGACCAGTACACGCTCAAGACCCTGCGCGAGATCGCACCCGAGCCGCTGAAAAAGCCGCTCCAGCGCCTGAACCGTGAGTGGAATGCCCTGCACAAGGAGCAAGTGGCACCTTATCAGGCCTACGCCCAGAAACCCGACAAACTGCTGCAGGCGCTGAGCCTGTGCACCAGCGCCATGGGTGAATATTTCAACGACCATCCCCAAGCACTCTATGGCGAACTGCAAGCCTTCTACTTCGAGGCCTTGCAGTTTGCCAAGGTCGCCGAGCTGTTCAACGAACACTTCATTTTCGACATCAGCAAACGCGAACTCAGCGGCAAGCGCAGTTCATCAAACCTGTGCCTGCGCAACGTGGTGCCCGCCGAATTCATTCGGCCCCGGCTGACAGCGGCCCGCAGCAGCGTGTTGTTTTCCGCAACCCTGAGCCCGCGGCACTACTACGCGGACTTGCTGGGAATGCCGCCCGACACGGCCTGGGTGGATGTGGAATCACCGTTCAAGGCCGAGCAGCTGCGGGTGCATATCGTCGACCGGATCTCCACCCGGTTTGTCCATCGCCAGGCGTCCCTGGAGCCCATCGTCGAGCTGATTGCAGCGCAGTTTGCCCAGGCGCCGGGCAACTACCTGGCGTTTTTCAGCAGTTTTGATTATCTGCAGCAAGTGGCGCATTTGCTTGCCGAGCGGCACCCGCGCATCCCTCTGTGGCAGCAGTCACGGGGCATGGCCGAGGCTGAACGCCAGGCATTTCTCGACCAGTTCACCCAGCACAGTCAGGGCATCGGGTTTGCCGTGCTTGGCGGCGCATTCGGCGAAGGCATCGACCTGCCGGGCACCCGGCTGATCGGCGCGTTTATCGCCACCCTGGGTCTGGCGCAACTCAACCCGGTGAACGAGCAGCTCAAGCTGCGGATGGGCGCGATTTTCGGCGCCGGTTATGACTACACCTACCTTTATCCGGGCATCCAGAAGGTGGTGCAAGCCGCGGGCCGGGTGATCCGCAGCCAGCAGGACCGAGGGGTGGTAATGCTGATTGATGACCGGTTTGGCGAAGCGCGGGTGCGCCAGTTATTGCCGCGCTGGTGGTCGATCACTGCGGCGGATACACCGCATCCCGCAACTGGTGGGTGAACTGGCCGGACATGCCTTCGTAAGCCGTATTGGTCAGTGCCACCACCGTAAGCTTCTGCTGCGGGTCGACAAACCAGCTGTGACCGTAGGCGCCGCCCCATTCAAAGGTGCCCCGGGATTGCGGTGTGCCTGCCAACGCCGGGTCATCCAGCACCGCCCAGCCATAACCGAACCCCCAGCCCGGGTCCTGGGTTTGCGCCTTGGCGCCGACCGAATCGGTGACCATCAACTGCACGCTGTGTGCCGACAGGATCGGAGCGCCGCCCCGGCGAATGGTTTCCAGGAACCGCGCAATATCACCTGCCGTCCCGGCCATGCCTGCGCCGCCGGAAGGGTAGGCCTGGGGATCGAGAATCCGCCGCACATCAAACAGCGCGGTGCTGTTGCCCGAGGTGATCGTGGCCTTGTCGACCATGCGCAACGGCTGTGGCGAGCCATCCTGATAGGCGGCGGACAGGCGTTTTATATCCGTCACGGAAAACCCGGTATCGCTTAGCCCCAGTGGTTCGGTCACCGAGTCGCGGAGCAATGCCGGCAGGCTCTGGCCGGACGCCTTTTCCAGCACCGCACCCAGCACATCGGTGGCCATCGAATACTGCCAGCCGGTGCCCGGCGGGTAACTCAGGGGCACGCTCGCGATACGCTTGAGATTCTCGGCAAAGCTGATCTCGGGCTCACCCAAACCATCGGAAACCCCGACGGTGCGGTAAGGGCCATGGGTACTTTCCAGGAATCCATAGCTCAGGCCGGCTGTGTGGTTAAGCAACTGGCTGACGGTGATCACCGGGATGGTGCCATCCGCCAGCTTGGGATTGAAGTCGGGCAGCCAGCGGCTGACCGGATCGTCCAGGCCCAAGCGACCTTGTTCCACCAGGTGCATCGCGGCGGCGGATACCAGCGGTTTGGTCACCGATGCCAGGCGAAAGATCGTGTCCTCTGTCATCGGGCGCCCGTCTTCGCGGTCCGCCAAGCCGGCAGCACGGTGATAAACCAGCTGCCCGTCCCGCAGCACCAGCACCACGGTGCCCACCAGGCGATTGTCGGCAATGGCGCTGTCGACCACAGCATCCACGCGCTTGGCGAGCAGTGGGTCGTGGCTGTCGGCGCAGGCGAGGGTGGCGCAAAGGGAGGCGGCAAGGGGCACGAGGTATCTGGCAGGAGGCTGCATGGTTCAGGTCGCTCATTGGCAGTGCATGACTGCCAAATATGAACGCTGGGGTCCCGGACTACAACGTGACATTGCACAACTGCTGACTCACTGCCCATAAGCGTTCGGCCTGCTCCGGGTCGACAGCCCAGGGCCATACGCCGTTACGGCTGGTGTCATCCTGCGACCAAGCGGCCACATCGCAATCTTCGCAGTAGAGTCCGCCCATGCCCTCCAGTTGCGGGCTGACAGCGCACCACACCGAGGTCGCGGCGCCTTGCTCGGGGCTCTTGTAGTGACTGGCGCGGCGGATATTGCCGTGCTCATCCAGTGCGCCGACGAATGCCAGGTCGTCCTTGTCCAGGTAGCGGATCAGGTCGGTGAGGATTTCCCCCGGGTGCACGGAAAATGCGCGCACACCCTCCGCTTTACCTCGTCGGTCCAGTGCTACCGCGAACAGTGCGTTGGCGGTTTTTGATTGGCCGTAGGCGAGCCACTTGTCATAGGGGCGGTGTTCAAATTGCGGGTCATCGAAATGCACAGGGCTGAGACGATGGCCGAGGGATGATACCGAAACCACTCGTGCGCCATTAGCCTCACGCAGCGCCGGCCACAACCGCGCGGTTAGCTGGAAGTGGCCCAGGTGGTTGGTGGCGAACTGCGCTTCGAAACCTCGCGTATCCCGTTGCAGTGGTGTGGCCATGATTCCGGCGCTATTGATCAGAAGGTTCAATGCCCGGTCGCTGGCGAGGAAGTTTTTGGCAAAACGGTCGATGGAAATCGGGTCGAGTAAATCCAGGCTGGCGTGTTCAACACCGATGATGCCCGAGAGGTTGCGTTCGGCCTTTTCAGGATCCCGCGCGGGAACGATCACCTGCGCACCCGCGTCGACCAACACGCGAACCGTTTCCAGGCCAATGCCGGAGTAGCCACCGGTGACAATCACCGTCTTGCCTTGCAAATCGCTGCCCGCCAAGGCTTGCTGGGCGGTAGTGCCGGCATCGAAGCCGCTGCCAATTGGGGTTTGTTTGTCAGCCATGAAAGATCTCCTTATGGGAGGCCTAGAGTCTCTCGCTGGAGCCCGGACGCGGAATGCCCTAGAGTCCGTGTTTCTGTCGCGATCGTCCGGAGCTTTTATGGATACCCTTTCCGATGTGCTGGCACTGTTAAAAAGCCATCGCTCGACCTTCGCCGGCCTGAAGGCTGGGGGCACCTGGGCCATTGACTTTGCGGCGCCGGATGGCATCAAGTTCAACGCGGTGGTGGAGGGTAGTTGCTGGCTGGAAGTGGAAGGGCTGGCAGTACCGATACGCTTGTATGAGGGAGATTGTTTCCTGTTGACCCAGGCACGCCCGTGGAGGCTGTCCAGCAATCTGTGCCCTGAAGGACTCGATGCACGTGAGGTGTATGCCGATGCGGTGGGAGGCATCGCCACGGTGGGTGCCACGGTGGATCTGTTCTTGATCGGCGGACGATTTATCTACGGGGACGACGCCCGGTTGTTGCTGGACAGCCTGCCGCCGGTGTTGCGGGTGAGTGCCAACTCCGAACAGGCCGCCGTGTTGCGTTGGTGCCTGGATCGCCTGGCCCGGGAATACGCCAGCCCGTTACAAGGCGCGGCGCTGATGACCGAGCATTTGGCGCAAATGATGCTGGTGCAAATCCTGCGGCTCTATCAATCTTCCATGGGCACCCATACCACCGGCTGGCTGGGAGCCTTGACGGATCCAAGGCTGGCCCCGGTGCTGCGGGAAATTCACGCAGCACCCGCCCGGCGCTGGACATTGAGTGAAATGGCCGGCGTGGCGAGTCAATCCCGCTCCACCTTCGCCTTGCACTTCAAGCAACGGGTAGGGCTGGCACCGCAGGAATACCTGACCCGCTGGCGTATGCACCTGGCGGTACAGGCCTTGAAAGCCAGCGACAACAGCGTGTCCACGATCGGCCAGTCCCTGGGTTATCAGTCAGACAGCGCTTTCAGCAATGCTTTCAAGCGCGTGATGGCTTGTTCTCCCCGGGAATACCGCGAGCGAACCCCACACAAGGAACCCAGTGATGAGTGAAACCCAGCAGCAGAAGGTCAAGGTCAACGGCATTGAGTTGAACGTGCACATCGCCGGCCCCGAGAGCGGCCCGCCGGTGTGGTTGCTGCATGGGTTTCCCGAGTGCTGGCACTCCTGGCGCGAGCAGATTCCGGCGCTGGTGGCCCAGGGTTATCGGGTGTTTGTCCCGGAAATGCGCGGCTATGGACAATCCAGCGCGCCGCCGGAGGTGGCCGACTATGACCTGCTGACCCTGTGCGCTGATATCCAGGGCGCCATGGACCTGTTCGGGCATCGCCGGGTCGTCATGATTGGCCATGACTGGGGCGCCGTGGTGGCCTGGCACCTGGCGTTGCTGGAGCCAGAGCGCGTCAGCCAGTTGGTGACGATGTCGGTACCGTTCGCCGGACGCTCCCGCAGGCCGGTGATCGAGATCATGCGCGAGCTGTACGCCGATCGCTTCAATTACATCCTGTACTTCCAGGCCCCGGGCGTGGCTGAAAAGGAACTGGATGCCGATATCGAGCGGACATTACGGCTGTTCATGCAGGACCAGGACGTTTTCCTGCAGAAAAAACCCGCCAGCGCGAAGCTGCTGGAAGGTGTGCCGCTGCCCGGTAAGCTCCCGGCCTGGTGCAGCCAGCAGGACCTCGACGTGTATGTTCAGACCTTCGCCAATGGCGGCTTTCGCGGCCCGTTGAACTGGTACCGCAACTTCGAACGCAACTGGCAGCGCACCGAGTTCCTCGCCGGGAGGCAGGTGCTGCAACCGACGCTGTTCCTGATCGGCGACCGCGACCCGGTCGGCGTGTTCGAAGCCCACACCCTCAAGCGCATGCCCGACGTCGTGCCGAATCTGCAACAAAGCGTCCTGGCCAACTGCGGCCACTGGATTCAGAACGAGCAGGGGCCCAAGGTCAACGAACTGCTGCTCGGGTTTCTAGGGCGAACGTGAACGTCGCGCCGCGCCCTGGCACATCGATCAGGCGGATTTCCTGACCGTGCAGTTGCAGGATCCGGTGCACGATGCGCAAGCCCAGGCCGCCATCGCGTCGAGCCCCGCCAATGGTGAAGGCGCGCAGGAACAGACCTTCGCGCAGATCCGCCGAAATCCCGGGGCCGCTGTCGCTCACCGTGACTTCAACAAAACCGGGCTTGGGGGCCAGGGTCACTTCAACTTCGCCATTGGGCGGTGTATGGCGCAGGGCGTTATCCAGCAGGTTGGTGAGTACCCGTTCGATCAGGCCCAGGTCGGCCAATACGGTTGGCACCACCGGCGGCAGGCTGGCGGTGAGGGTGATCGCCCGGGCTTCCGCGGTCAGTTCGAACTTCTGGAAAATGTCCTGCACCAGGTCGGGTATTGAAAAGCCTTCGATGACCGGCTGCACAAACCCGTGTTCCAGGCGTACCAGTTCCAGCAGCGACTGGGCCAGCCCGCCGACCTTGCGGCTCTGGTCGAGGGCGATGCCCAGGTAACGCCGGCGTTCCTGCGGGGTCAGGCTGGCGTCTTTCAGGGACAGGGTTTCCAGGTAGCCATGCAAGGAGGCCAACGGTGTGCGCAGGTCATGGGAAATATTCGCGACCATCTCCCGGCGTTCCTGCTCTTGGTGGGTGATGGCGCGCCACTGTTCACCCAGGCGGTTCTCCATCTGCACGAAGGCGTGGTCGAGCACGGCGATTTCATCCTGGCTGGCAACCTCGGGCGCCACGGCCTGCGGGACTTTCGGTGCGCCGTTGATGTCGAACTGGCCGACCTTCTCGGTCAGTTGCCGCAAGGGCCGGGTGATCCAGGCGAACGCGGTCAAACCCGCGAGCAAGCACAACAATGCCACCAGGGCGATGGACCACAGGGCGATGTTCAGTGCCATGCCGGTGGCATCCCGGGCGTCGAACACATCATGGGCTTCGCCCAGCAGCACCACATACAGGTAGCCGGTCTGCTGGCCGTTGACCCGCAGCGGCGCGGCGCTGAACACCTTGAGGCCGTCGACGCTGCGTGGGTCGTCGCCGAGGATCGGCAGCATCGCGCCGCTGAGGAAGCGGCGCACCGGTTCCAGGTTGACCTGGTCGCGGCGCAGGTGGCCGCTGGGCGCAGCGTTGCCGACCACGCGCCCGTTAATGTCCAGCAGGTACACCTCGACACTCGGGTTTACCAGCATCAACTGGCTGAACAGGTTGCGCACCGCGTCCGGCTTGAGACCGTCGGCGTCCATCAACTGCGTATCCCGGGCGATGTGCGCGGCGAGGTCGCGGGACAGGCCTTGCACCACTTCCAGTTCATGCATGTGGTTGGAGCGCACTTGCAGCCAGGCCGACGTGCCGCTGCAAATCAGCAGCAACAGCGCGAACACCAGGGACAGGCGCTGGGTAAGGGTCAGCCTCATGCCGATTGCTCGGCAAACTTGTAGCCACGGCCCCACACCGTGAGGATGCGCGCCGGGTTGGCCGGATCGGCCTCGACCTTGGCCCGCAGGCGGTTTATATGGGTGTTGACGGTGTGTTCGTAACCTTCGTGGCTGTAGCCCCACACGGCGTTGAGCAGGTCCATGCGCGAGAATACCTTGCCCGGTTGGCGGGCGAAAAAGTACAGCAGGTCGAATTCCCGGGGCGTGAGGTCCAGCCGCTGGCCTTGCAGGGTGGCGTCACGGGTCAGCGGGTTGATGAACAACTGGCCGAGGTCGAGGCTGCCGGCGTCCATCTTCAAGTTGCGCGCCATGGCGTCGACCCGGCGCAGCAGCGCCTTGACCCGCGCCACCAGCTCCGGCATGGAAAACGGCTTGGCCAGGTAGTCATCCGCCCCCAGTTCCAGGCCGAGGATGCGATGCAGCTCGCTGGAGCGGGCACTGGTGATAATGATCGGCGTGTAGCGCGTCATTGCCCGGGCCCGCCGGCAGATCTCCAGGCCGTCGACGCCGGGCAGCATCAGGTCCAGGATCAACGCATCCCAGCCGCCTTGCTCCAGCAGGCGCAGGCCTTCGTCACCATCGGCACTGTGAACCACCTCGAACTGCTCGTCCCGCAGGTGCAGGCAGATCAAATCGGCAATATGGGCATCGTCCTCGACCACCAGGACACGTTTGGGCTGATCCATTGATAGAAACCTGTCTTCTTGATTCGCGCATTGTGCGGCTTTTGCAACAGTGTAGTTATCACGAATTGTTTAACTCTGCGTGAGGATTCCGCGACCACCCCAGGCCTAACCTTACTCATCGCAACGGCCAAAGTACGCCCCCCTCATTGTGGCGAGGGAGCTTGCTCCCGCTGGGTCGCGCAGCGGCCCCAAAAAAGCCGGGAGCGCTGCGCACTCCAGCGGGAGCAAGCTCCCTCGCCACAGTTTGTTTGTCAGCCATAGGGGCTTCGCCAGCCATCCGCACTTGTGTGAGGAGCAACTCATGTATTCACGTCGACAGATCCTGCTCGCCGGCGGCGGCCTCGGCCTCGCGGTAATCGCCGGTGGCCTGCTGCAAAAAATCAACGCCGGCCCCGCCCTGATCGCCGAAGCCGAAGCCGCCGAACATTTCGAAGTCAGCCACACCGACGCCGAATGGCGCACCCTGCTGACCGCCGAGCAGTACGCGATCCTGCGGGAGGAGGGCACCGAACGCCCCTACAGCAGCGCCCTTAACAGTGAACACCGCAACGGCACCTTCGCCTGCGCCGGTTGCGCTTTGCCCCTGTACGCCTCAGCCACCAAATTCGAAAGCCACACCGGCTGGCCCAGCTTCTGGCAACCCCTGGAAAACGCCGTGGCCAGCCACGTCGACACCTCCTTCGGCGTGGTACGCAAGGAAATCCACTGCCGCCGCTGCGGCGGTCATCAGGGCCACGTGTTCGATGACGGCCCGGCACCCACCGGCCTGCGCTACTGCATGAACGGCGCAGCCATGACGTTCACCGCGACTTAATTCAATGTCTTCCTATAAGGGTCTACCCCATGTGGCTTTTGGTTCTCGCATATCTGGGCGGCGTGCTGACGATTGTCAGTCCCTGCATCCTGCCGGTTCTGCCTTTTGTCTTCGCTCGCACCGGGCAGCCGTTTTTGCGCAGTGGCTTGCCGCTGCTGCTGGGGATGGCGATGACCTTCGCCCTGGTCGCCTCGCTCGCGGCGGTGGGCGGCGGTTGGGTGGTGCAAGTCAATCAGTACGGTCGCTGGCTCGCGTTGCTGTTTGTTGCGCTATTCGGGCTGACGCTGCTGCTGCCAAGCCTGTCCGAGCGCCTGACCCGGCCGCTGGTGGCCGCGGGCAGTCGCCTGTCGGAAGCCGCCGGGGCCGATTCGCGGCCGCGTCCGGGCGCATCGTTCCTGATCGGCGTGGCCACCGGGCTGCTGTGGGCGCCGTGCGCCGGGCCCATCCTAGGGCTGGTGCTGACGGGCGCCGCGCTGCAGGGCGCCAGTATCGGCACTACCTTGCTCTTGCTGGCCTACGCGGCAGGGGCTGCCACCTCCCTGGCCTTGGCGCTGCTGGTCGGCGGTAAAGTCTTCGGTTTCATGAAGCGTTCGCTGGGCGCTGGTGAATGGCTGCGTCGTGGGCTCGGCGCCCTGATGTTGGCCGGTGTGGCGGCCATCGCCCTGGGCCTGGACACCGGGATCCTGGCGCGCCTGTCGACGGCGTCAACCGGTGGCCTGGAACAAAGCCTGGTGGAGAAACTCAGCGCCAAGCCTGAACAGAAGAGCGGGGCGATGATGGCCGGCGGCGCGATGATGGCCGCCAACCACAGTGACACGCTGCCAGTGGAAGGCCAGTTGCCGCCGCTGGACGGTGCCGTGCAATGGCTCAACTCCGAGCCACTGACTGCCGAGGCGTTGAAAGGCAAGGTGGTGCTGGTGGATTTCTGGACCTACTCCTGCATCAACTGCCTGCGCACCTTGCCGTACGTCAAGGCCTGGGCCGAGAAATACCGCGACCAGGGCCTGGTGGTGATCGGTGTGCACGCTCCGGAATTCGCCTTCGAACGCGACGTGAACAACGTCACCAAGGCCATGAAGGACCTGGGCATCACTTACCCGGTGGCCATCGACAACAACTACAAGATCTGGCGCGCCTTCAACAACCAGTACTGGCCGGCGCATTACTTTGCCGATGCCAAGGGCCAGATCCGCTATCACCATTTTGGCGAGGGTGACTACGCCGAGTCCGAGCGAGTGATCCAGCAACTGCTGCGTGAGGCGGGCGCTACCAAGGTGGCGGGCGGCTTGATCGAAGCCGATGCCAAGGGCATCCAGGCCGCACCGGACATGAACGAAGTGCAGTCGCCGGAAACCTACCTGGGCTTCCAGCGCGCCGAGAACTTCGTGACCACCGGCACCCTGGGCACCGACAAGGTGGTGAACTACCCGGCAGCCGGCAACCTGGCCTTGAATAACTGGACCCTGGAAGGCCAATGGAACGTCGGCGGCCAGCAAGCCACCCTCGCAGCGGCCAACGGCAAGATCGTCTACCGCTTCCACGCCCGTGACCTGCACCTGGTGCTGGGCCCGGGCGCCGACGGCAAGCCGGTGCGCTTCAAGGTCAGCATCGACGGCCAGGCGCCGGGGGATGCCCACGGCACCGACGTCGCACCGGATGGCAGCGGCACCGTGACCGAACAACGCTTGTACCAGTTAGTGCGCCAGCCGGATGCCATCAAGGACCGTACGTTCAGCATCGAGTTTCTTGACCCACACGTGGCGGCTTACGCCTTCACCTTCGGCTAACCCGGCGACGTAACGCTTGAACTGAAAACCCAATCAATGTGGGAGCTGGCTTGCCTGCGATAGCGATGTTGAATTCACCACCGCCATCGCAGGCAAGCCAGCTCCCACAGTTGACCGCATTTATCCTGATGTTTCGGAGTGACTGAGATGAAACTGCTTAAGTACTTACCGGCCCTGGCGTTCGCCGCCTTTGTCGGCCACAGCTCGGCGTTCTCCTTCGGCCCGTCCGACGAAGCCGTGGCCATCGCGCCACCGGCCATGGACCTGCCGGCAGACGCGAACAACCTGCAAACCGCGGTCTTCGCCGGCGGCTGCTTCTGGGGCGTGCAGGGTGTGTTCCAACATGTGCAAGGGGTGAAAAACGCCGTCTCCGGCTATGACGGCGGCGCGGCGAGCACCGCGCAGTACGAAAGCGTCAGCGGCGGCGACACCGGCCACGCCGAGTCCGTCGCCGTGACCTACGACCCGAGCAAGGTCAGCTACGGCAAGCTGCTGCAGATCTACTTCTCGGTCGCCCACAACCCCACGGAACTCAACCGCCAGGGCCCGGACAGCGGCACCCAGTACCGCTCGGCGATCTTTGCCCAGAACGCCGAACAGCAAAAAGTCGCCCAGGCCTACATCGCCCAGCTCGACGCCGCGAAAGCCTTCGACAAGCCGATCGTGACCAAGATCGAGATGGGCAAAGCCTTCTACCCGGCGGAGTCCTATCACCAGGACTTCCTGACCGAAAACCCGTCGTACCCCTACATCGTGATCAACGACCTGCCAAAGGTGGCCCAGCTGAAAAAATTGTTCCCTGAGCAGTACCGCGCAGAACCGGTACTGGTGAAAAACCAGTAGACCTATGATCGTTCCCACTCTCGACGATCGTTCCCACGCTGGACGATCGTTCCCACGCTCTGCGTGGGAATGCCGCCAGGGCGCTCTGCGTCCGCTCTTGAAGTCGTGACGCGGAGCGTCACCGGATTCATTCCCACGCGGAGCGTGGGAACGATCAGCGTGGGAACGATCATCATCAGACGACTTCAAGGTAGGAGCTATGAATCGCCCGCGCCAACTCCCGCACGGTGTCGATAAAATCCGTCAACCGGCTATGCAGCCCATCCTCCAGAATCTCATCAATCCCCGTATACCTCAGCCGCGCCTCAAACTCCGCCGCCAAACGCTGGGCCGTACGCCCATAACTCCCCGGCAGGTCCGCCAGGATATGGCTCAACTCCTCGATACACGCATGCAACGAGCGCGGCACATCACTGCGCAACAGCAACAACTCCGACACCGACCGCGCATTCAGCGCATTCGGGTACAGCTCGGTATACGCCTCAAACGACGACAGCGCCCGCAACAACGCGCTCCACTGGTAATACCCGCGTGCCGAAAGGTCGCTGACTTCCTCGGACTCTTCCCCAAACATTTCATACCGCGCGTCCAGCAACCGCAACGTGTTATCCGCCCGCTCGACAAACGTCCCCAGCCGAATAAACCGATACGCATCGTTACGCATGATCGTCCCGGACGTCGCCCCACGAAACAGGTGCGAGCGCTGCTTCACCCAGTCACAAAAGTGGCTGATGCCATGCCGCGCCAACCCGCCGGCCGCAATACTGCGCATCTCCAGCCAGGTGGCGTTGAGGTTTTCCCACATATCAGCCGTGATCCGCCCCCGCACCGCATGGGCATTACCCCGTGCAGCCCGCAGGCAGTTGTAGATACTGGCGGGGTTTTCCTCGTCGAGGGCGAAGAAGTGCAGCATGCGCTCGGCGTCCAGTTGCTGATGGCGCTCAAGGTAACTGTCCAGGGTGCCGCTGCTGAGCAGCGACATGGCCAACTCGTCCAGCCCGTCACTGCGCCCGGCCTGGGGCATCAACGACAGCGAATAACTGACTTCCAGCATGCGCGCCAGGTTCTCGGCACGCTCCAGGTAACGGGACATCCAATACAGATCTGCGGCGGTTCTACTCAGCATACTCAGCCCTCCACCACCCAGGTGTCCTTGGTTCCGCCGCCTTGCGACGAGTTGACGATCAATGAGCCTTCGCGCAGCGCCACGCGGGTCAAGCCACCCGGCACCAGGCGGGTTTCCTTGCCCGAGAGCACGAACGGTCGCAGGTCGATATGCCGCGGCGCGATGCCGTTTTCGACAAATGTCGGGCAAGTGGACAGGCTCAAGGTCGGTTGGGCGATGTAGGCGTGAGGGCGGGCCTTGATACGCTGGCGGAAGTCCTCGATCTCGGCCGCGCTGGACGCCGGGCCCACCAGCATGCCGTAGCCGCCGGAACCCTGGGTTTCCTTGACCACCAGCTCCGGCAGGTGCGCCAGTACGTGGGACAGCTCATCCGGCTTGCGGCACTGGAACGTCGGCACGTTTTGCAGGACCGGCTCTTCATCCAGGTAGAACCGGATCATTTCCGGCACGTACGGGTAGATCGACTTGTCGTCCGCCACGCCGGTGCCGATCGCATTCGCCAGCACTACGTTGCCCGCGCAGTACGCCGCGACCAGGCCGGGCACACCGAGCATCGAATCGGGGTTGAAAGCCTGCGGGTCGAGGAAGGCATCGTCGATGCGGCGGTAGATCACATCCACGGCCTTGGGGCCGTCGGTGGTACGCATGAACACCTTGAGGTCGTGCACGAACAGGTCGGCGCCTTCCACCAGCTCCACGCCCATTTCCCGGGCCAGGAATGCATGCTCGAAGAACGCGCTGTTAAACCGGCCCGGCGTCAGCACCACCACATTCGGGTTGTCCAGGCGGCTGGAGCTTTTCAGGGTCTTGAGCAGCAGGTTGGGATAGTGGTCCACCGGGGCGATGCGTTGCTTGGCGAACACCTCGGGGAACAGGCGCATCATCATCTTGCGGTCTTCGAGCATGTAGCTCACGCCGCTGGGGGTACGCAGGTTGTCTTCGAGCACGTAGTAGGTGCCGTCGCCATCGCGCACCAGGTCGACCCCGGAGATGTGCGAGTAGATATCGCGGTGCAGGTCCAGGCCAACCATGGCCTTCTGGTAGCCCTCGTTGCCCAGCACCTGATCGGCGGGAATGATCCCGGCCTTGATGATGCGTTGGTCGTGGTAGATGTCGGCAAGGAACATGTTCAGCGCATTCACCCGCTGGATACAGCCACGCTCGATGACACTCCACTCACTGGCGGGGATGCTGCGGGGGATGATATCGAAGGGGATCAGGCGCTCGGTGTCTTGCTCGTCGCCATACAGGGTGAAGGTGATCCCGGCGCGGTGAAACAGCAGGTCGGCTTCACGGCGGCGCTGGGCCAGCAGTTCTGGCGGCGTGTTGGCCAGCCAGCGGGAGAATTCCTGATAATGCGCACGGCAAACGCCTTGTGCGTCATTCATTTCATCAAAGAAAGATCGAGCCATTCCAATTACCTTGTCAGTGCCGGGACTAACTGCGCTTTGGCACTGCCGCTTTAGAAAACGCATTTTTTTATGAGCCCGTGGCTGATGGTGCCAGCAGGCCTGGTCCTTACTTTCTTTTGGGGTGGGCTCTGGGTCGGGGGGTAACGATTGCTCCTGTATCCGGGCAGATAAAGGACTAAAGCAATGCCTGTGCCATCCACCTGGTGGCGAGGGAGCTTGCTCCCGCTGGGCTGCGCAGCGGCCCCAAAAAGGAACCAGACCGCTGCGCACCGAAGCGCTGTCCCGGTCCAGCGGCACCAAGCTCCCGCGCCACCGATGCGGCCCTATCGCCTCAAAACGGTGCACTGATTACTTGAACTTTGCACCAGCCCGGTTCTTCTAAACTGCTTCAAATGCCAGCACGGAGCACGGATGTGCCCAGAATCATCTCCCCCGACACCCCGGAATCGAGCCTGACCGACCACAGCGAACACAACGCGAAGATTTTCGGTTCGCCCAAGGACCGTCTCGACTTTTACCGGCGTGAAATCCAGTACGAAACCAGCATCCTGGCCAACCGTACCGACGCCTACCTCACGGCCCAGTCATTCCTGGTGATCGCCTTTGTGTCTGGCATGGGCAACCTGAACCCCGAATGGGGCAAGCTGTTCACCCTGGTGGTGCCCGTGTTCCTGGCGACCCTGGGCATTCTCAGTTCCCTCAACGCCTGGCCGGGGATTCGGGCGGCCTACGAAATCATCGACCACTGGCATTACAAGCAGAGCGAACTGCTGCGCAGCGAGCCGGTGATGGGCCTGGCCTACGATGAGTCGCCACTGTTCAGTGAGATGGAGTCGTCCCACAAGGGCTATCGCAAGTCGCTGTTGTTCTCGATGCGCGCGCCCTGGCTGTTCATGGTGTTCTGGGTGATGCTGGGGGCCTACGCGTTTTACATCCAGGTGGACAACCCCGGCTCATAAGCAATTGGAACTTCACCGACCCGCACGGGACCTTACCTTTACGCAGTCTGCGTTTTCCAACAGAGGTGAGCCATGAGCACAGACAACGACCCGCAAACCAGCAACCGTAACGATCCCGCCATCGACCGCGGCGAACCGGCCCCCGGCACCGCGGCCGACGCGCCGAAAGACCCCAAGCCTGCCAGCGACCCCAAGGCCAAGGAAAACGACTACAGTCCAGACTTCAAGCCCGAGCGCGAGCTCAAGCCTGAAACCGATGCCGATATCGATACCCAAGGCGGTTAGAGGAGACGGTGATGTCAGTTGAAATAGACGAAGACGATGAACTCAATGACCCGGGCAATGAAGACCCGGGTTCATTGATGGATGATGCCGAAGTACCGCTTAACGACCTGGATGATGCCGCTGACGTCGGCAATACTGAAAACCAGGAGTAGACGTCATTGTTGTGCCTGGGCACGTCGTTCATACCACGCCAGCATCGGCTGCGTGCTGAGACCATGAACGACGATGCTCAGGGCAATGACTGACAGCGTCAGGTTCACCGCGACCGCGCTGCTGGTGCCCACCAGCCCGTGGTTGATGGCATAGAACAGGTAGTAGATGCTGCCGATCCCGCGAATCCCGAACCAGCCCACCAGCCCGCGCTGATGGCGATTCAGCAAGCTGCCCCAGGGTATCGACAGCACGCTGAGGGGGCGAATCACGCAAAACAGCGCCGCCCCCACCGCAAGCGCCCGCCAGTCCCAATGGCTGACCAGCACCACGCCCAGCAGGGTCACCAGGAACACTTCCATCGAACGCTCCACCAGCCCACCAAAGGCGAGCATGTCGCCCATCATCACTCCGGCGGCGATCTGCGTGTCCTGCAGTTGCCCGACATCGCCATGCAACGCATGCTCCGGCTCAACTTCCATGTGGCCAACCACCGGCTGTGCCAGATGTTCCGCCGGGGTTTGTGAGTTGCCGGTGGACTTGAACTCGGCCTGGCGCAGCCCCAGGCCGGCGGCAAATACCGACAGGAAGCCGTAGCCGCCGATGGCTTCGGCCACCACATAGGCGAGGGCGATCAGGGCCAGCGTCAGGTAGTCATTCGGTGACAGGGTGCTGTCGGCATTGGTGATACGCATCTTCAGGGTGACGCGACCGATGCCACGCCCCATCCAGTAGCCCACGAGCAACCCGGCAGGTACGGCCCAGAGCAGGTTTTTCAGCACCCAGCCGCCCAGCCAGTCACCGTCGAACCCGCCGTGCTGCATGAACATCAGCGCAAAGATCACGAACGGGAAGGCCGTGCCGTCGTTCAAGCCTGCCTCACCGGAAAGACCGAAGCGCAGCGCGTCATAATCCTGTGCGTTATTGACCTGCACCAGGCCCGCGAGCACCGGGTCGGTGGGCGCAAGAATCGCCCCCACCAGCAGTGAAACACCCCACGACAACCCCAACAGCCAATGCAGCACCAGGCACGTCCCGAGAATGGTCAAGAGCATCACCGGCCCGGCCATGCCAAACGCAATGCGCCAGGTTCGGTGCTTGAGGGGCAGGCGCAGTTTCAGCCCGCTGACGAACAGCGAAAACAGCACCGCGACTTCCGTCAGGTGTTCCATCCAACTGGCCGAGGCCTTGATGTCCAGATGCAGCAGGTCCATGCCCAGCGGGCCGATGCCCACGCCGAGCAACAGGCACACCGCCGAGGTGGTGACCGGCATCCAGCGCAGGTAGGAGGAGGTGAGGGCGAGGGTGAGCAACACCGCGCCCAGTACGGCCATCCACAGAATAAAAGTCATCAAGCGTGCACCGGGCCGTGGTCTATCCAGGTTTGAGGAGCACGGCCCGGTGCAGGTTCAATGTAATTCCAGCCACGGTGAGCCAGTGGTTTTCAGACGGATCATGTCGATCAGCTGCCGCAACCCCGGCTGCGACTGCCGGCGGCTCGGGTAGTACATGCACAACGGCGCGCCAATGCAGGTCCAGTCAGGCAGCACCTGCACCAGACGACCGTCGGCCAGCTCTGACAGCACGCGATTTTCCAGGCAGTAGGCAATGCCCACGCTTTGCAGCGCCGCGTCGACGATGGTTTGTGTGTCGGCCGCGCTGAAGTGGCCAGGCACGTCGAGACGCTGCTGGCGAGCGCCGTTGCCCAGTTCCCATTTGTAGGTGGTCTTGTCGCCCAGGTACATGCGCACGCAAGAGTGCGCGAGCAAGTCCTTGGGTACCGACGGCGTTCCGGCCTGCTTGAGATACGCGGGGGATGCGACCATGATCCAGCGCAGCTCGCCGGTCAGCGGCACGGCCACCATGTCCTGGGGGACCGTGGCGCCATAGCGGATACCCGCGTCGTAGCCTTCGGCGACGATGTCGAGCATGCGGTCATCAATCATCACGTCCAGGCGCAATTGCGGGTAAGCGCGGGTGAACTCACCCAAGATGGGCGAGACGAGCAACACCGCCGCATCCCGTGGCACATTCAGGCGCAGCCGGCCAATCGGTGCCTCGCGGTAAAGTCCAAGGGTATCGAGGCCATCCTGAATCGTCGCAAAACCGGCACTGAGCTTTTCCGCCAGTACCACGCCGGCATCGGTAGGCTCTACGGCGCGGCTGGTGCGATACAGCAACTTGACCCCCAGGCGGGTTTCCAGGTTGCGCATGGTGTGGCTCAGGGCCGAGGTGGTGACGCCAAGTTCATTGGCGGCATGCCGGAAACTGCGGCGACGGATGATCGCCATGAAGACATTCAGGTCGGCCAACTCGGAGCGGTTGAACGCAGCCATATCAAGCACCTTTTAGGGGGGTTGGGTTGCACGCGGCGTTGAGCCCGATTCAACCACGGATGATCTAGAGTAATCGTTTTTTTACTGATTGTTTCTGGCGGAGGCTTTTTCATGAGTATCGAAACCATCAAGATCCCGGGCATCGACAAGGCCGTCTCGCGGATTGCCCTGGGCACCTGGTCCATGGGCGGCTCGATGTGGGGCGGCGCCGATAATGAGGTCTCGGTCAAGACCATTCGCCATGCACTGGCCAGCGGCATCAACTTTATCGACAGTGCGCCGGTCTACGGCCTTGGGCTGTCGGAAGAACTGATCGGCCGGGCCCTGCGCGGCGTACGCCACACGGCGGTGATCGCCACCAAGGCCGGGTTGCAATGGGACGACGGCACGGTGCGCCGCAATGCCACGGCCCGGCGTATCCGCAAGGAAATCGAAGACTCACTGCTGCGCCTCGAAACCGACTACATCGACCTCTACCAGATTCACTGGCCCGACCCGTTGGTAGCCCAGGAGGAAACCGCCGGCGAGCTGGAAAAACTACGCCGTGAAGGCAAGATCCTGGCCGTGGGGGTGAGCAATTATTCGCCTGCGCAAATGGACGATTTCCGCCAGTACACGCACCTGGACACCGTGCAGCCGCCCTACAACCTGTTTGAGCGGGGGATCGACAGCGATATCCTGCCGTACGCCAAGCAAAATTCACTGGTGGTTTTGGCTTACGGTTCGCTGTGCCGGGGTTTGTTGAGCGGCAGCATGCACGCGGCCACGGGTTTTACCGGGGATGACGTGCGCAAGCTCGACCCGAAATTCAAGGCGCCACGCTTTGAGCAGTACCTGGCGGCGGTCGCGGCATTGGACGTGTACGCTCGCGAATGCCACGGCAAGTCTGTGCTGGCCCTGGCGTTGCGCTGGGTGCTGGACCAGGGCCCCACGGTTGCACTGTGGGGCGCCCGCCGGCCGGAGCAGCTAAAAGGCGTTGAAGATGCGTTCGGCTGGCAGCTCACGGCCGATGACCTGCAACATATCGACCGTATTCTGGCCAGCACGATAAAAGACCCGGTAGGGCCGGAGTTCATGGCCCCGGCCCAGCGTTAACCTTTGCGACAGGGATGTCTTGCAGCTGCAAAACACAAAAGACATTCCTTTGGCGTTGAGGTTTTTGGCATGAAGCGCGGTCCCTTGTTCAAGATCATGGGTGGTTTGCTGTGTGTGGTGGCAGTGGCAGCCGCCTGGAAATGGCGCGGCAATCCCGATGTGCTGTGGCAGATCGTCAGCCGTCAATGCGTGCCCGACCAGAACCAGCACCAGAATCCGCGCCCCTGCCTCGAGGTTGATCCGGACAAGGGGTTCGCGCTGCTCAAGGACCTCAACGGCCCGTACCAGGACTTACTGATCCCCACCGATAAAGTCACCGGAATCGAAGACGTCGCGCTGGCCCGGGACTTGTTGCCGCATTACTTTGCCCAGGCCTGGAAACACCACGACGTGCTCTCCGCCGGCCTGCAAACACCGATTGCCGACCGTTATGTATCCCTGGCGATCAACTCGCGGTATGGCCGCACGCAAAACCAGTTGCACATTCATATCGCCTGCCTGCGCCCCGACATTTTCAACACCCTCAACGAACGCGCGGCAACCCTCGACGAGCACTGGCAAACCCTGCCGGTAAAACTGCAGGGGCATACCTACAGTGCCCGTACGTTGTCGGCGGTGGAATTCGACCTGCGCGACCCATTGGCCATCCTGAATGACTACGTGCAGGCCCAGGGCGACGCCATGGCCAGTTACAGCTTGCTGTTGGCACCGGCGGCGAACGGCAACTTCGTCCTGTTGACCACGCGGTTGACGCTCAAGGAATGGAACCTGGCCTCCGCCGAAGAACTGCAGGACCGCCAGTGCAACCTGATGGGCAAACCACCACAACGACCTGTTTTAGCTGTTAACGACATCCGGTGAAGTTTGCCGTTGAACGAGTGTTCAGTTTCAATTATGTTGGCTGCACCCCTGCCTGGTAACAGGCGGGCTTGCGCTTTTTCTGATTGAACGAGAGGCACTGGCATGCGGTTTTCACCTTTTGTCGAGCGAATTGCAGGGCAGGGCGTAGCCGCCTGGGACATCCACCACGCCGCCTTCCAGGCCAGCAGCAAAGGCGAAGACATCATCATCCTGAGTGTGGGCGATCCGGATTTCGCCACACCCTCGTTCATCACCGACGCCGCCGTCGAGGCCCTGCGCCAGGGCGACACCCACTACACCGAAATCCCCGGCCGCCCGGCACTGCGCGATGCCATCGCCGCCCGCTACAGCCAGTCCCTGGCTCGCCCGCTCAACGCTGAAAACGTCATCACCGTGGCCGGTGCGCAGAACGCCTTGTTCGTCACCTCGCTGTGCCTGTTGCAGGCCGGTGATGAAGTGATCGTGCTCGATCCGATGTACGTCACCTACGAAGCGACCCTCAAGGCCAGCGGCGCAACGCTGGTGCGGGTGCCGTGTTCCGCCGACTCGGGCTTTCGCCTCGACCCGGCACTGCTGGCTGCCGCCATTACGCCTCGCACCCGGGCAATCTTCTTCTCCAACCCCAACAATCCCACCGGCGTTGTCCTCAACCCCCAGGAATTGCAGGTGATCGCCGACCTGGCGATCGAGCATGAACTGTGGGTAGTGGTGGACGAGGTCTACGAAAGCCTGGTGTTCGATGGCGAATACCATAGCCTGGCCGCGTTGCCGGGCATGGCCGATCGCTGCATCGTGATCGGCAGCCTGTCCAAGTCCCATGCCATGACCGGCTGGCGCATCGGCTGGATCGTCGCCGCGCCTGCGATGGTGGCCCACGCGGAAACCCTGGTATTGAGCATGCTCTACGGCTTGCCGGGGTTCGTGATGGAAGCCGCGACCGCCGCCGTGCTGGCCCACGATGAAGTCACCCAGGGCATGCGCGAAACCTACCGCCGCCGCCGCGACCTGGTGGTAGCAGGCCTCGGCGGTTGCCCGGGCATTCACGTGCGGGCCCCGCAGGCAGGCATGTTCGTGTTGGTGGATGTGCGGGACACCGGTCTCGGCTCCCTGGATTTTGCCTGGCGTCTGTTCCGCGAAGCAGGGGTTTCCGTGCTGGATGCCGCGGCCTTCGGCGAGCCGGCCCAGGGTTTTGTGCGGCTGTCGTTTACCCTGGGTGAAGCGCGACTGGCCGAAGCCTGTGAACGTATCAGCCGCTTCGTCGCCAAGCTCGCCGGAGAACCGCGAATCGAGCCTGCGGCGAAAATCATCAGCGTACAGCCGGTGGCTGCGAAGAAGATGATCGAGGTGCTCGACCTGCATAAACGCTTCGGCAATATCGAGGTGCTCAAGGGCATCTCCCTGACCGCCCACGAAGGCGAGGTGATCTCGCTGATCGGCGCCAGCGGCTCGGGCAAAAGTACCTTGCTGCGCTGCATCAACATGCTCGAAGTGCCGGACCAGGGCAGCATCCACGTCGACGGTGAAAGCATCAAGCTCAACTACGGCCGGCCCGGCGCACCGCTGGTGGCCGACGCCAGGCAACTGGTGCGGATTCGCTCGACACTCGGCATGGTGTTCCAGAACTTCAACTTGTGGCCCCATCGCACTGTGCTGGAGAACCTGATCGAAGCGCCGATCCAGGTGCTGCGCGAAAGCCGGGCCGAAGCCATCGAGCGCGCCGAAGCCTTGCTCGACCGGGTTGGCCTGGCCGCCAAGCGCAATGAATACCCGGCGTTCCTCTCCGGCGGCCAGCAGCAGCGGGTGGCCATCGCCCGAGCCCTGGCCATGCGCCCCAAAGTCATGCTGTTCGACGAACCCACCTCGGCCCTCGACCCGGAGCTGGTGGGCGAAGTCCTGCGGGTGATTCGCTCCCTGGCCGAAGAAGGCCGCACCATGATCCTGGTGACCCATGAAATGGCGTTCGCCCGGGATGTGTCATCCAAAGTCGCGTTTTTGCATCAAGGCCTGATCGAGGAAACCGGCTCGCCGGACTCGGTGTTTATCGACCCACGCAGTGAACGTTGCCGGCAGTTCGTCAACGCGCATCAAACTCGCTAACTCCAAAAAAAGACGGGGCAAGATCATGAAATCCAAACGATTGGCAAAGTGGTTGAGCAGTGCTGTGTTGATGCTGGCGGCAGGTACTGCGTTGGCGGCGGAGAAACCCATTGTGTTCGCGGTGGCGGCAGAACCCTACCCACCGTTCACGGTGAAGGGCGGCAATGGTGAGTGGACGGGCTTTGAAGTCGACCTGATCCATAAGCTCTGCGGCTTGATGAAGGCTGAGTGCCAGATCAAGGAAGTGGCCTGGGACGGGATTATTCCGTCACTGCTGGCGAAGAAAATCGACGTGATTTTCTCCTCGATGTCGGTCACCGAAGAGCGCGAAAAACAGATCGCCTTCAGCCGCGCCTACTACGATTCGCTGCTGGGCATTGCCGGCCCCAAGGGCACCACCGTCGAAGTCTCGCCGGCAGGGCTGAAGGGCAAGATCATCGGCGTGCAGATCTCCACGGTCAGCGCCAACTACCTGAAGAAGTACTACGAGAACATTGCTGACCTGAAGTACTACGACACCCAGGAATCGGCCAACGCCGACCTGATTGCCGGGCGCACCGACCTGATGATGGCCGACGGCGTCGCCATCGCCATGATGGTCAAGACCCCTGAGGCCCAGGGCCTGGCCGAAATCGCCGAAGTGCCTTACGACCCGATCATCGGTCGCGGCGTGGGGGCCGGCCTGCGCAAGGAAGACACTGAACTCAAGGCACGCCTGGACAAGGCCATCGGTGAGTTGCTGGTGAGCAAGGACTACGCCGACCTCTCGCAGAGCGTGTTTGGTGTGTCCGTCAGCCCGTGCAAAAGAGCCGATACCCCGGCGTACGTCAGCAAGGTATGTGACAGCCCCTACACCAACTAACCCGGTAGAAAGGGAGTGCTTGTGGCGAGGGAGCTTGCTCCCGCTGGGGTGCGAAGCGCCCCCAAACAATGGGCCTGCTACGCAGTCCAGCGGGAGCAAGCTCCCTCGCCACAGCAAGCTCCCTCGCCACAGGGTCACTGCGTGTCATCGAAATAGGGAGCCGCGATGTTCGATCTACTCAACTTCAGCGAACAAGGCTGGGGCAACGCATTGCTCAAGGGGTTATGGATGACCCTGCAGATCTCCGCCGGCTCGTTTGCGGTGGGGCTGCTGATCGGCCTGGTGGTGGCCTGCGCCAAGCTCAGTGCACCGCGCCCGATAGCCATGCTGATGCGCGGCTACACCACGGTGTTTCGCGCGGTACCCGAGTTGCTGCTGATCCTGCTGCTGTATTACGCAGGCTCGATGGGCCTCAACGCATTGATGCTGTGGCTGGGGTTTGCGCAGTTCAACATCAGCGGCCCGCTGGTAGCAGTCCTGGTACTGGGGCTGGTGCAAGGCGCGTACGCCTCGGAGATTTTCCGCGCGGCGATCCTCGCGATTCCCCATGGCCAGATCGAAGCGGCGCGGGCGTTTGGCTTGAGCGGCTTTGGCCTGTTCCGTCGGGTGACCCTGCCGATCATGGCGCCATACGCCCTGGCGGGGATGTCCAACCTGTGGATCAACCTGATCAAGGACAGCGCGCTGATCAGCGTAGTGGGCACCAACGAACTGCTGTACACCGCCAAACAGGCGGCGGGCTCGACCCGGCATTACCTGTTGTTCTACCTCACGGCCGCCGCCTTGTATTACCTGGTGACACTGGCCTCCAACTACCTGTCCGGGCGCCTGGAGCGACGTATTCGTCGCTGGATGCCGGTTGTCGAGTGAGCCGCACATGCCTGAGTGGATAAGTTATTACGCAGGATTGATCGCCAAGGGCTTGCAGACGACGCTGTCGCTGCTGGTGATCTCGGCAGTGCTCGGCTTCGCTTTGGCGGTGCTGGTAGCGCTGGCGCGGCTGTCCCGGCGCAAGTGGCTGGCCCGTTGCGCACTGGGCTACACCAGTGTGCTGCGGGGCACGCCGTTACTGATCCAGATCTACATCTTCTATTACGGCCTGGGCAGCCTGTTCGCCCAGTTCCCGATGATTCGCGGGAGTTTCCTCTGGCCGTTCCTGCGGGACGGTTACTGGTACATCGTGTTCGCCCTGGTGTTGTCGGTGGGCGCGTACGTCGGTGAAGTGATTCGCGGCGGGCTGCTGGCCGTGCCCAAGGGTGAAATGGAAGCCGCCTCGGCGTTCGGCATGACGCCACGCCAGGCACTGTTGCGGGTGCGCCTGCCACGGGCCATGCGCCTGCTGCTGCCGACCCTGGCGGGGGAGACGGTGATGCTGCTCAAGTCCACGGCGCTGGCCTCGACCATTGCCGTGGTCGACCTGCTTGGCGCCGCCAACGTGGTACGCGCCCAGACCTTGCAGATCTACCAGCCGCTGCTGCTCGTGGCCGGGGTCTACCTGTGCCTGACCTTTTTGATTGAAGCCCTGTACGCGATTGCCGAGCGACGCGGCACACCGTTGCGCAGGTCTGCCGGATGAAAACCGATCGCTCGTTGCAAGGGATTGCCCTGTGCTCGCTGGCCTATGCGTTCCTGGCGCTGCAGGACGCCGGGATCAAATGGCTGGTGGCCGACTACTCAGTGTTCACCATCCTGTTCTGGCGCAGCCTGGTGGTGGTCGCCGCATGCGTGATCGCCGGGCGAATGGGTTTGCTCAAGCGTGCCTGGCACTCGGTCAGCCGCAAGCTGTTGATCATCCGCGGCCTGCTGTCGCTGCTGGCCTGGCTGCTGTACTACACCGCCGCCAAAGACCTGACACTGGCGGAAATGACCACGCTGTATTTTTCCGCACCGATCATGGTCACGTTGCTCGCGGCATTGATCCTCAAGGAGCGCGCCAGTCGCGGCCAGTGGATTTCTCTGATCATCGGCTTTGTCGGCGTGGTGATCGCTTGTCGCCCCAGCAACATGCTCGACCCATTGCCAATCGCCCTGACATTGGCGGCAGCACTGTGTTGGGCGTTTACCTATATCCAGTTGCGCCAGGTGGACGACAACACCTCGGTGCTGGAGCAGATGCTGATCACCAATGTGGTGTTTGTAATCTGCATGGCGCTGACGCTGCCCTGGACCCACACGCCATCGCCGACCCCGGCATGGCTGGGCATGCTCGGCGCGGGGCTGGTGGGCGGGATTGGCCAGTTCCTGCTGTTTGCGAGCTTCCGCCGGGCCACGGCGACGCTGCTGGCGCCGTTTGAATACACCGGTTTGATCTGGGCGTTCCTGCTGTCGAGCCTGGTCTGGGGCACGGTGATGGACGTGTCGCTGATTTTCGGTGCCGTGCTGATCGCCATCAGCGGCACCCTGGCCATGCTCAGCGCCCGGCACCCGGTGTCACAGGATGTGGTCGGCGCCGAATGCTCCGTGACGCAGCCCCTGTATCCAGCAACGGCAGATGTGCAGCCCGTTGGCGGGGCTGAAGGTGCCGGGGTTGAGGCACCACTCGAGCCAGAGTCCGTCGAGCATCGCCGATAAGCCGATGGCGGCCAGGCGCGTGTCGTGGATCACGAAGCCTTCGCTCTCGGCCAGGTCGTCGAGCAACTGGCGGATCAGGTCGAGGTAGGCGCGGTAGCTTTTTTCATGGGAGTCATTCACGTGGTTCGAGTGGCGGATCAGGCTCCAGAACACCACCCAGACGCCCAACAGTTTCGGGTCCATGACCCGCGAGGAAAACGAGCCGGCGAGGAATGCATCGAGCCGCGCGGCAGGGCCCACGGCCTGGTCGACTTCCTGCCACAGGGCGGTGGTCAGTTCGCTGGCGAGTTTGTGGTAGGTCTCGGCGATCAGTGCATCGATGCTGCCGAAATGGTGATTGAGCAACCCCACCGAAACCCCGGCTTCAGCGGCGATGCGCCGCACGGAAATGCCGGCATGCCCGTCACGGGCGAGGCTGGTGAGGGTGGCGGCAATCAACAGGTCGCGACGGTCTTCGGCCACAGGCACACCCTCGGTGAAGATACATGGTTGAACGTGTGTTCAATATATACCTGCAGAACCAACAAGAGGAGGGCAACGGCATGGCAAAAGACCTTTCGTGGCAAGTCCCCGGGGATTCCGGGAACACCCTGCACATTGGCGCCTGGCGCTTCGAGGGTGACGGCGACGGCCCTCGGGTGCACCTGCAGGCCGGTGTGCATGCCGATGAAATCGCCGGAATGCTGGTGTTGCATCAACTGCTGCCGCGTTTGCAGGCCTGCCAGGATCAGGGCCGGCTCAAGGGCACGGTGACGGTGGTGCCCCAGGCCAACCCGTTTGGCATTGGCCAGTTTCGCCAGGGGCGGTTGTTGGGGCGGTTTCACGAAGCCACCGGGCAGAATTTCAACCGGGCGTTTGATCATTCATTGGCCATGGAGCGCCCGGCCAGCAACCTGGCGCAATGGCAGAAAAGCCTGGTGCAACTGGCCGCCGATGCTGACCTGGTACTGGACCTGCACACCGATGATGAAGCCCTGCCATATCTCTACATCCACCGCAGCTTTTGGCCCGCGGGCCGGGCGCTTGCGGCGGCGTTGCAGGTGGATGTGGTGATTGTCTGGGACGAGGGTGGTGATGGGTCGTTTGAGGAGACCATCATTGATCATGGGCAGCCGCGGTTGGCGGCGACGATTGAATTGCGTGGGCAGGCGGATGTGAATGATGCCCTGGCCGGGCAGGATGGCGACGGGATCTGGGCTTGGCTTTGTGCCAGTGGGGTGATTGATGAGGCGCCGGTGATTGCTCAATGGCGGGGGCAGGTAGTGGACATGGGCTGTATGGAGACCATCCTGGCGCCGTGTGCCGGGGTGTTGGTGTTTGAAAAAGGTTTGGGTGAACAGGTGGAAGAGGGTGAGCGGTTTGCGCGGATTATTCGGCGGCCTGGGGATCCGGCGTCCGAAGTGATACTGCATGCCGTGCAAACCGGGCGCATGGTGACCGGACATCGGGAGCGCCTGGTGTCTCAGGGAGCGGTGGTGGCCAAGTTTACCGGTTCGCGGTTGTCTGACAGCTACAGCGGCGGGGTGTTGGATCCTTAAAATGATCTCAGTGTTGCCTGGACTTGTACGTCAAGGCAGGGAAGCAGAAAGCCGCATGCGCGCCCCCCGCCGTGACGTTACAAGACAATCCCAAGGGTCACCTATGCTGGTCACGTTCAACAATTATGTTTGCTATCCCCGTTTTTTTTAACTGCCGCATCCCACTCTCCAGGTGCGCACGGGCACTGGCCGGATCGCCGTCGCGCATCTGTTCATAAGCCCGTTGTGCAATCGCCGGTTCGATCGGTTTGAGTGCCCGCCCGGTGGCCATGGCCTTGAGCTGGACCTCGGCTGCACGCTCCAGGTAATACAAGTCATCCCAAGCCTCGGCGATGTTCGGCCCCACCACCATCACCCCATGGTTTTTCAGGAACAGCACATCCGCATGACCCAGCGCCGCGGCAATCCGGTCGCCCTCAGCGGCGTCCAGGGCCAGGCCGTTGTAGTGTTCGTCCACCGCCGTACGCCCGTAGAACTTCAACGCGGTTTGCCCCAGCCACAGCAAGGGTGGGCCTTGCAGCAGGCACAGCGCGGTGGCGTTGGGCATATGCGTGTGGAACGCGGCTTTTATCCGCGGTTGTTGCTGGTGCAGGCGTGCATGGATGTAAAACGCGGTGGCCTCCGGCACCCCGTCGCCGTCGATCACGTTGCCGGCAAAATCACACACCAACAGGCGTGACGGGGTGATCTCATCAAAGGCATAGCCATAGGGATTGACGAAAAACAGTTGGTCGTGACCCGGCACCATGGCGGAAAAGTGGTTGCAGATGCCTTCCTCCAGGCCATGCAGTGCCGCCAGTTGAAAGCAGGCGGCCAACTCGACGCGGGCGGCGATCGCGACGGCACTGTCCAGGTTCAACCGCCCGGTGCGGGGGCTCAGAGAGCTTGGGGTAAAGGTATGGGCCATGACTCACCACCCCAACGACTTAAACAACCCAGGCACACCTTCCAGCGTCGGCAAAATCGCATCCGGCCGGTAGTCAGGCAACAACTGCCGCCCAGTCTGCCGATCAATCCAGACACACCGAAACCCGATTTCCCGCGCCGCCGCGTGATCCAGATGCGGGCTGGCGCAAATATGCACCACTTGCTCAAGACTCACCCCCAACTGCGCATGGGCATGGTCAAACAACCGCCGATCCGGCTTGTAGGCCCCGGCCTGCTGGGCGGTGATCACCCGGTCAATGGTCCCGCCCAGTTGGGCAACGTTGCCGGCAATCACATCGTCATCGGTGTTGGAGACGATGCACAGCTTGTATCCCATAGCCTTCAGTTGATGAAGCGTGCGGACCACCTCCGGGAACGGCGGCATCGCACTGATGCGGTCCGTCAGGATCGCAGCGTCGTGCACATCGGCTGGCAAACCCAAATCCTGCAGCGCCTGCCGTAACCCAAGCCCCGCCAACGTCCGAAAGCTGCGATGCGGCGGCGTTTGCTCCAGCGCATGTTCATGACGGTCGTACATGCTGATCAACGTCTCCGTATCGACCCTGTGCGCGCCCTTGGCGGTGAGAATCTGATCGATCGCCGCACGCAAGCCTTCATCCCACTGTATCAACGTGCCGTAGCAGTCAAAGGTCAGCCAGAGCGGGCGAGGGGAGTGTTCAAGGGACATGGAGCACCTGTTCAGGGAAGTCAATGATGACTGAAGCATAGGAACAGTACCCATCAGTTGGAAATTAAATTACCTTCTCCATCTCAGTTGAATTGTCGATATGAAGGTCGCGCCATGTTTGATCTCGAACTGCTGCACACCCTGGTCTGCGTCGTGGATGAAGGCAGCTTCACTCGCGCTGCCGAGCGCGTGCACCGCACTCAGTCCACGGTCAGCCAGCAGATTCGCAAGCTCGAAGAAAGCGCCGGGCAGACGCTGTTGGTGCGTGACCGCTCCGGGCAACAGGTAAGCCCCACCGAGCAGGGCGAGTTGCTCACCCACTACGCACGCCGGTTGCTGAACCTGTCCCGTGAAGCGCGGGACGCCCTGAGCACCGAAGCCAGCGTGGTGCCGGTGCGCCTGGGCGTGCCGGAAGATTTCGACGCCGTGCGCATGGCCTCGATGCTCAGCGGGTTTGTGCGGGCGCGCCCCGAAGCGCGCCTGGAAACCGTCAGTGGCATGAGCATCGACCTGCGCCGGCAACTGGACGCCGGCGAAATCGACATCGCCCTGGTCAAGCGTGAAATCGGCAGCGGCGACTGCCACGCCAGTTGGCCCGAGCCGCTGGTGTGGGTGAGCGGGCAAGGCCAGGACCTTGACCTCGAGACCCTTCCACTGGCGCTGTACCCCCAAGGCTGCATCTACCGCCAACGTGCCACCCGCGCCCTGGACAAGGCCCGCCGCAGTTGGCGGGTGGCGTTCGGCAGCCACAGCCTGACCGGGATTCAGGCGGCGGTGACCTCCGGGTTGGGGCTGAGCATTTTGCCGGTCAGCGCCGTACTCGCCAGCCACCGCGTATGTACCGAACTGCCACCGGTGCCGCCCTCGGAATTGGCACTGGTCAGTGGCGCCGAGCACCTGAGCCCGACGCACCAAGGCCTGATCGAATTCCTGCGGGATGAGATTTCACTGCCATCCACTGGTGCATCTTATTGAGTGCCTGCAACTTCCTCGTCCGTCACTACAGTGGTTTGCCCGCAGCCTCGACTACGGCAAGACCATCAAGCAGGTCAGTCACTCTTCAGAGCAAATGCGCCTGAAACTGGTGGGAGTTGTTCGAAGTCAGTGAGGCTGCGGCCTGACCAGGCTGCGCTTATCCAGCAGCAGGCGCTCCAGCTCCTTCATCGGCAAAGGCCGGCTGAACAGATACCCCTGGATCTGATCGCAGCCGGCTTCCCGCAGAAACTCCAGCTGCGCCTGGGTTTCCACGCCTTCGGCCACCACTCGCAGCTTCAGGCTGTGGGCCAGTTCGATGATGGTGCGGGTGATAGCCGCGTCCTGCGGGTTGCTGGTGACTTCGCGGATAAACGCGATATCGATTTTCAGCGTATCGATCGGGAACCGCCGCAGGTAGGCCAGGCTGGAATAGCCGGTGCCGAAGTCGTCGATGGAGATCTTCACCCCCATCGCCCGCAGGCGCTGCAAGCTGGCGATGGTGTGCTGGGTGTTCTCCATCAGCGAGCCTTCGGTCAATTCAACTTCCAGCCAATGCGCTTCCACGCCGGCCTGGGCGAGGGACTGGGCGATATCGGCAATCAGGTCACCCTCGATCAATTGATGCCCCGAAACGTTGACCGATACCTCCACCGCGCCCACCGTGCCGGATTGCCACGCTGCGATCTGGCGGCACACGTTGTCGATCACCCAACGCCCGAGCGTGACGATCAAGCCCTGGCTTTCCAGGATCGGTATGAAGACCGCCGGAGACACTGCACCGTAACCAGGCCGGTCCCAGCGCAGCAGGGCCTCAAGGGCGCACACCTGACCGTTGGCCAGTTCGACCTTGGGTTGGTAATGCAGCACGAATTCTTCGCGCTCGACCGCCACGCGCAGGGCTTTTTCCAGGTCCAGGCGCGCCAGGTCATGCACATTCAGCCGCGAGGATTCATGTTGGTGGTGTTTAAGTTGCTGCTCCAACAACAGGCTATGGTTTTTCAACTGATCGCCGTGGGCCTTGAGCCGCAGCAGGTTGCGCACCCGTAGCCATAACTCGACCCGTTCCACCGGCTTGCTGATGAATTCTTCAGCACCGGTTTCCAGGCCACTGAGCCGCGCGCTGGACTCACTCAATGCCGAAAGCATGATGATCGGAATGTTCGCCGTGGCCGGGTTGCCCTTGAGCTGGTTGGCCACTTCGTAACCGTCCATGCCCGGCATCATGATGTCCAGCAGGATCAAGTCCGGCGGCCGTTGCGCCACCACCTGCAAGGCTTCTTCACCACTGGCGGCGCTCACGGTCTGGTAACCCTCGTGGCGCAGCAGGGTTTCCAGCAGCTTGCGCACCTGGATTTCATCATCAACGATCAACAGCGTTGCGGGTTGGCTGGCCATGGAGAGGACTCAAGTCGAGGGAGTAATGTTCTTTTGCAGCAGCGTGTCGATCACCTGGTACAGCTCTTTGTAGCGCAGGGGCTTGATGATGTAGGCATCGCAGCCGGCCCGCAGGGTCTTGTCACGGTCTTCCTTCATGGCCATGGCCGTCAGGGCGATCACCGGGATGTGCGCGGTATGAGGGTCCTGCTTGAGCAGTGACGTGGCTGCCAGGCCGTCCATGCCCGGCAACTGGATGTCCATCAGGATCAATGCCGGTTGTTTTTCCCGGGCCAGGGTCAGCCCGGTCTCGGCATCGGCGGCCCACAACACGCTGTGGCCGGCGTTCACCAGCAACAGGCGGGCGAGGCGCATATTGGCCTCGTTGTCTTCGACGATCAGGATTTCGGCCATGGGGCCTCCGCATCCGCGGCGCGGTGCAGCGGCAGCCACACCACAAATCGCGCGCCGGCACCTTCGCGGCTGGCCACGGCGACACTGCCGCCGTGCAGGTCAGTCAGTTGCTTGACCATCGCCAGGCCCAGGCCCGTGCCTTCGAATTTGCGCGCCAGGCTGCTGTCGATCTGGCTGAAAGCCTTGAACAGCTTGCTCATGTCGTGCCGGGCGATCCCGATGCCGGTGTCGCTGACGCTGAATTCCAGGAACTGTTGGTGCTCGCTGGGTTGCAGGGCAAAACCGTAGGTGGGCCAGTCGCCGGGAACCTGCCCGACTTGTGCACGACTCACCTCGCGCACCGACAGGGTCACGGAGCCGCCGTGCTCGCTGAACTTCACCGCATTGGCCAGCAGGTTGTAGATGATCTGTTTGGTCTTGCGCAGGTCGAGTTCCAGGGTGCCGAAGTCGTCCGGGCTTTCGAGTTTCAACTGGATGCGCTGCAATGCGGCCTTTTCCCGCACGATCAGCAGGCTGTTGGCCAACAGGCCGGCCAACTCCACGGCTTCCAGTTCCAGGTCCATCATGCCGGCCTCGACCTTGGACAGGTCGAGGATGTCGTTGATCAGCGACAGCAAGTGCTGGCCGCTGGTGAAGATATCGCCGATGTACTCGCGCTGGATATCGCTCATGTCGCCCACCAGGCCGTCCTTGAGCGCCTCGGAAAAACCGATCACCGCATTCAGCGGCGTGCGCAGTTCGTGGGACATGGTGGCGAGGAATTCGGACTTCATGTGGCTGGCGTGTTCCAGCTCCAGGTTCTTCTCTTCCAGGGCGCGCTCAAAGCCTTTGCGTTGCGCCTCTTCCTGCTTGCGCGCGGTGTTGTCGGTGCCGATCAGCAGGTAGCCGATGATCGCGTCGTTGCGGTTGCGCAGGGCGGTCACCGACACCATGGCCGACAGGCGACTGTTGTCCTTGCGGATATAGGTCAGCTCGTAGATGTCCTCGATGCCCCGGGAGGCCTTGAACACTAGGGCTTCGAAGCCGGGCGTGATCGGTGTGTCCAGTTCCAGGCTGAGGGCGGCGGCGCGGGTGATCAGCTCGGCGGGGTCGGAAATGTCGGCCGGTGTGACGCGGTTCAGCACATCGGCGGCGGCGTAGCCAAGCATGCGTTCGGCGCCGACGTTGAAAATCTGGATTACGCCTTTTTCGTCGGTGGCGATGCTGGAGAAGTAGGCGCTGTTGAAGATCGCATCTTGCAAGGCGCCGGCCTTGAGCAGGGTTTTCTGGCGTTTGAATTCGACGATTTTTTCAGCCCGGGATTGCGGCTCCGCCGGGCTGTCGACTGAAGAGTTGTCCATCGTGCAGTGTTCCGTGAACTTCAGGCCCGACGCTGCCAAAGGCGGCGCCGCAGAGCATGCTCACAGAAGATCGCGCAGGCGCGATGAGGAGGAGATGAGGTCTTTGGACGATAGCAGATAAACCGCAACTGACAGGGATCGTAGTGGCCAAACGCGGTGTTATTTTTAGAAAAGCACTCAATCGGATAGGTGAAGGTGGAAAAACGGCGATTTTATCTGCAATGAGTCACTCCAGGTCGCTGGATGAACATTTATTCATCAGGTGAAACGTTTAATCAAACGATAAACGGCTGACGCAAGCGCTTGCGTAAGCAAATGTATCTGATTAGAGTCGGCAGCAATCAGGTCTGCCGATGACTGCCATCGGCAAACGCCCGAACACAACAATAATAAAACCAGGAGCTCAGTCATGAGCCTTGAACCCTTGCTTGAAATGCAGGGCATCAGCAAGACCTTCAATGGTCTGCGGGTGCTCAAGAACGTCAGCCTGAAGGTCTACCCCGGTGAAATCCACGCCTTGATGGGTGAGAACGGCGCCGGCAAATCGACCTTGATGAAGATCCTCTCCGGTGCCTACCAGGCCGACGACGGCGGCACCATCCGCATCGATGGCCAGCCCGTCGCCAGCTACAACCCAGCCTCCGCCAAAGCCCTCGGCATTGCCGTGATCTACCAGGAACTGAGCCTGTGTCCGAACCTCACGGTGGCCGAGAACATTTACCTGGGCCGTGAACTGCGCCGTGGCTGGACCATCGACCGCAAGGGCATGGAAGCCGGGGTGGCCGAGGTGCTGGCAAGGCTCGGTGCGGAGTTCCTGCCCACCACCCGCGTCGCCAGCCTGTCCATCGCCGAGCGCCAACTGGTGGAAATCGCCCGGGCCTTGCATGCCCACGCAAAAATCCTGGTGATGGACGAGCCCACCACGCCGTTGTCCTCCCGGGAGACCGACCGCCTGTTCGCGCTGATCAAACAGCTGCGCAGCCAGGGCCTGGCGATCATCTACATCAGCCACCGAATGGCGGAAATCTACGAGCTGTCGGACCGGGTCTCGGTGCTGCGGGACGGCGAGTACGTCGGCGAACTGGCGCGGGACGTGCTGTCGGCCGAAGTGCTGGTGAAGATGATGGTGGGCCGCGACCTGTCAGGTTTCTACAAAAAGGAACATGCGGCCTACGACCCCGGCCAGGTGGTGATGCGCGTGCGTGACATGGCCGACGGCAAGCGCGTGCGCAACTGCAGCTTTGACCTGCACGCCGGTGAAGTGCTGGGCATCGCCGGCCTGGTGGGCGCCGGGCGTACCGAACTGGCACGGCTGATCTTTGCCGCCGACCCACGCACCTCCGGCACCCTGGAGGTGGTCGGCAAAACCGTGACCCAACTGCGCAACCCGGCGGATGCGATTCGTGCCGGTGTCGTCTACCTCACCGAGGACCGCAAGGCCCAGGGTCTGTTTCTCGACATGAGCGTGGCCGACAACATCAACGTCTGTGCGTGTGTGCCGGATGCCCATGCCGGTGGCGTGCTCGACCGTGGCCACGCCGCACAACGCTCACGCGATGCGATCAAGTCCCTGTCGATCCGCGTGGCGTCGGGCAAGGTCAACGTCGGCGCGTTGTCCGGTGGCAACCAGCAGAAGGTGCTGCTGGCACGGCTGCTGGAGGTCAAGCCGCATGTGCTGATCCTCGACGAGCCCACCCGTGGCGTGGACATCGGCTCCAAATCCGAGATCTACCGCATCATCAACCAGTTGGCCAAGGCCGGCGTAGGCATCGTGGTGATCTCCAGCGAACTGCCGGAAATCATCGGCACCTGCGACCGCGTGCTGATCATGCGCGAAGGGCAACTGGTGGCCGAAGTGGGCGGGGCATCGGGGCTGGATATTTCCCAGGAGGCGATCATCGACCTCGCCACCGGCAGCGAACAGGTGGCCGCCCATGGCTAATTCAACGACAAGCGGGAGCAACACCATGACTGTGGCAACGATCGGCAAGGCTGAGCGTATTCGCGAACTGATGCGCACGGTGGGCATGTTGCCGGTGCTGGTGCTGCTGCTGGTGGGCTTTGCCCTGGCCAGCGAAAACTTCATGACGGTGCAGAACCTGTCGATCATCACCCAGCAGGCGTCGGTCAACGTGGTGCTGGCGGCGGGCATGACCTTCGTGATTCTCACCGCGGGCATCGACTTGTCGGTGGGAGCGATTCTTGCGGCTTCGGCTGTGGTTGCGTTGCAAGCGTCGATGTCACCGCAGTTCGGCATGTTCGGGATTGCCGCCGGAGTTGGCTTCGGCCTGTTGCTGGGCCTGGTCAACGGCGGCCTGATCGCCTTCATGCGCCTGCCGCCGTTTATCGTCACCCTCGGTGCGCTGACCGCCATGCGCGGTTTGGCACGCCTGTTGGCCGACGACAAAACCGTGTTCAACCCTGATTTGCCGTTTGCCTTTATTGGCAACGATTCGGTGCTGGGCGTGCCCTGGCTGGTGATCATTGCCGTGGCCGTGATTGCGCTGTCGTGGTTCATCCTGCGGCGCACGGTGATGGGGGTGCAAATCTACTCCGTGGGCGGCAACCCGGAAGCGGCGCGGCTGTCGGGGATCAAGGTGTGGAAGGTCCTGCTGTTCGTCTATGCCATGTCCGGTGCGTTGGCCGGGTTGGGCGCGGTGATGAGCGCGTCACGCCTGTTCGCCGCCAATGGCCTGCAACTGGGGCAATCCTATGAGCTGGATGCGATTGCCGCAGTGATCCTCGGCGGTACCAGTTTTACCGGCGGCGTCGGCACCATCGGCGGCACGCTGATTGGTGCGCTGATCATCGCGGTGTTGACCAACGGCCTGGTGCTGCTGGGCGTCTCGGATATCTGGCAGTACATCATCAAGGGCATCGTGATCATTGGCGCGGTAGCGCTGGATCGCTATCGCCAGTCCGGTGCGCGGACCTGATTTCACTCAAACAACAATCACAAGAGAGTCATCATGAACTTCAAACGCATGTTTCCTGTTGTCGCCTCCCTGGGCGTTGCCGTGTTGATGTCCCAAGCCGTAGAAGCCCGTGAACTGAAAGCCATCGGCATCAGCATGGGTTCCCTGGGCAACCCGTATTTCGTGACCTTGGCCGACGGTGCCACGGCGCGGGCCAAGGAGCTGAACCCGGCGGTGAAAGTCACCTCGGTGTCGGCCGACTATGACCTGAGCAAGCAGTTCTCGCAGATCGACAACTTCATCTCGTCCAAGGTCGACCTGATCCTGCTCAACGCCGTCGACCCGTCGGCCATGGCCTCGGCGATCAAGAAAGCCCGCGACGCCGGGATCGTGGTGGTGGCCGTGGACGTCGACGCCAAGGGCGTGAATGCCACGGTGCAGACCGACAACGTCGAGGCCGGCAAGCTCGCCTGCCAGTTCATCGTCGACAAACTGTCGGGCAAGGGCAATGTGATCATTCAGAACGGCCCGCAAGTCACCGCCGTGACCGATCGGGTCAAAGGCTGCAAAGCCGCGCTGGCCAGCGCCCCGGAGATCAAGGTGCTGTCGGACGACCAGGACGGCAAGGGCTCCCGCGAAGGTGGCTTGAACGTGATGCAGGGTTACCTGACGCGCTTCCAGAAAATCGACGGCCTGTTCGCGATCAACGACCCGCAAGCCATCGGCAGCGACCTGGCGGCCAAGCAACTGAAACGCAGCGGCATCATCATCACCTCCGTGGACGGCGCGCCGGACATCGAGAATGCCCTGAAGACCGACACCCTGATCCAGGCCTCCGCCAGCCAGGACCCATGGGCCATGGCCCAGACCGCCGTCAATGTCGGCAATGACATTCTCAATGACAAACAACCCGCCGAAGCGGTTACCCTGCTGGCGCCAAAATTGATCACCCGCGATAACGTCGGTTCCTACAGCGGTTGGTCCAGCAAACATTAAAAGAAACCAGGAGTGAGCACCGTGGCAACCATGGAGGATGTGGCAAGAATTGCAGGGGTGTCGACGTCGACGGTTTCCCACGTCTTGAACGGCACCCGCAAGGTCAGCCCGGACACGGTGCAAGCGGTGCAGGACGCGATCCGGCAGGTGGGCTACATCCCCAACACGCTGGCGCGTTCCCTGGCGCGGTCCACCACCAATACGATTGGCGTGGCGATCTCGGCACTGTCCAACCACTACTTCAGCGAAACGGTGCACGCGATTGAAACCGAGTGCGCCAAGCACGGCTACATGATGTTGTTTGTCGATACCCACGACGATCCCGAGCAGGAATTGCGCGTAGTCACGACGCTGCACCATCGGCGGGTGGACGGCATTCTGCTGGCGCCGTCTACCGGTTCGCTGGCCCTGGAATACCTGCAGGCCAATCAAGTGCCGGCGGTGCTGGTGGACCGGATGATGTGTGATCGTTTCGATCAGGTCGGGGTGGAAAACACCCAGTCGACCCAGGACCTGGTGGCGCACTTGATCGGCCATGGACACCGGCGCATCGGCTTTATTTCCGGGCGCACGGGGCTCGGCACTTCCGATGAGCGCGTGGCCGGCTATCAAGCCGCGTTGCAGGCGGCAGGGTTGGTGTTTGACCCGCAATTGCTGGTCAACGGTGGTTCCAGCAGCGAGCCGGCACGGCAAGCGACCGCGCAGTTATTGACCCTGGCAACACCGCCCACGGCAATCATGGCGGGCAACAACCTGATGACCCTGGGTGCGATGCACGCCTTGCGTGATGCGAATATCGACGTGCCCGGGCAGATGGCCCTGGTGGGCTTCGATGATTTTGACTGGGCGGATTTCTTTGTGCCACGCCTGACCCTGATCGCACAGCCGGTCCAGGAACTCGGCGCCCGGGCGGTCGACCTGCTGCTTGAGCGCATGGCGTCGCCCAAGCGTAAAACACACAGCGTGCGGCTCGCGCCCACCCTGAAGATTCGTAACTCATGCGGCTGCCCCTGATATGAACAACGCGGTTTCCCTTGGCATTGATCTCGGCACTTCGGAACTCAAGGCGATCCTGATGGACGAGCAAGGCAACGTCCTCGCCCATGCGGGCGCGCGGCTGACGGTCTCGCGCCCGCACGCAGGCTGGTCCGAGCAGGTACCTGAGGATTGGTGGCAAGCATGCCTGAAGGCCCTGGACCAACTGCGTACTGATCAGCCGGATGCCTATGGCCGTGTCGGCTGCATCGGGTTGTCCGGGCAGATGCACGGGGCGGTATTGCTGGGGCAAGACGACCGGGTGTTGTACCCGGCGATTCTCTGGGATGACTCCCGTGCGATGGCCCAGGCAGAAGCCTTGGGCAGTGAATTTGCCGACGTCACCGGCAGCTTGCCGATGGCCGGTCTCACGGCGCCCAAGCTGCTGTGGTTGCAGGAGCATGAACCGGCGGTATTCAGCGCCATTGATTGCGTGCTGTCGCCCAAGGACTACCTGCGCCTGCGCTTGAGTGGCGAGCGGGTGAGTGATGTGTCCGATGGTGCGGGGACGCTGTGGCTGGATGTGGCCAACCGTGAATGGTTTGCACCGATGCTGCAGGCCACGGGTTTGCGATGGGCGCAGATGCCACGGCTGGTAGAAGGTGGCGCGGCCAGTGCTTGTTTGAATGCGGCTGCGGCGGGGCGACTGGGCTTGGCCGAGGGCCTGGTGATTGCCGGCGGTGGCGGGGACAACCCGGTGGCGGCGGTGGGCATAGGGGCGGTGAATGCGGGTGATGCGTTTATCACCCTCGGTACGAGTGCGGCCATCGTGGCGATTACTGATCACTCGGCGGGGAATCCGGCGAGTGCGGTGCATAGTTTTTGTCATGCGTTGCCTGGGCGTTGGTACACCATGGGGGCGATGTTGGCCGGGGCCAGTTGCTTGCGGTGGGTGACGCGGTTGACGGGGTCGGTTGATGAGCAGGCGTTGCTGGATCGGGTGCAGGCCGAGTGGCCGATCGGGCAGGGCGTGCCGGTTTCCAATCCGTTGTTTTTGCCGTATTTGGCGGGGGAGCGTACGCCCCATAACGACCCGTTGTTGCGGGGTGGTTTCATGAGCCTGGGGCATGACTGCACGCCGGCCATGCTGGGTTATGCGGTGATGGAGGGCGTCGGGTTCGGGTTGTTGGATGCATTGAATGCAGTGCAGTCGGCCGGGGCCACGGTGGGGGCTTGTGCG
>Ga0209173_100062_pt1 | contig 152365 bp, 140 predicted proteins | sample SynthPrep_16_END_FD_187206 | JGI IMG/M metagenome (GOLD analysis project Ga0209173, IMG submission 187206) | Synthetic microbial communities from Ohio, USA - SynthPrep_16_END_DS12_MetaG (SPAdes) (version 2) | ecosystem: Engineered > Bioreactor > Aerobic > Activated sludge | place: USA: Ohio...
GCCGTCTGGCTTTCGACCGTACTCGTTCGAAAGCTATCGTTGGTAAGCTCTTCAACGACCTGGGCAAGCGTTACGCTACCCGTGAGGGTGGCTACCTGCGCATCCTCAAGTGCGGTTTCCGCGCTGGCGACAACGCGCCTATGGCGTACGTCGAGTTGGTTGATCGTGCTGTCGGCGGTGAAGCTGTATCCGCTGAGTAAGACGTCAAATACAAAGAACCGGGCCTAGTGCCCGGTTTTTTGTGTCTGTTGTATTAGAAAATTTCTATCGATAGCAATCATTTAATGCATTTGATGCTGTCATCTTGATAGTCGATACTCCTCGTCAGCCGATTAGCCGGCAGTTCCAAGACTGACAGAGGAAGATTGAGCATGAGCCAAAACAAAACGCTTACCACCGCAAGTGGCGCTCCAGTCGCCGATAACCAGAATTCCCGTTCTGCTGGCCCTCGTGGCCCGCTGCTGCTCGATGATTTTCATCTGATCGAGAAGCTTGCCCACTTCAACCGTGAAAACATTCCTGAGCGTCGCGTACACGCCAAGGGCTCGGGTGCCTACGGCACTTTCACTGTGACCCGCGACATTACCGAATACACCAGCGCCAAGCTTTTCGAGTCCGTGGGTAAGCAGACTCCTACTTTCCTGCGGTTCTCCACCGTAGGTGGCGAGCGTGGTTCGGCTGATACCGAACGTGACCCGCGCGGTTTTGCCCTGAAGTTCTATACCGAAGAAGGTAACTGGGACATCGTCGGCAACAACACGCCTGTGTTCTTCATTCGCGATCCACTGAAGTTTCCCGACTTTATCCACACCCAGAAACGTCTGCCGCAGAGCAACCTGAAGAGCGGCCAGGCCATGTGGGACTTCTGGTCACACTCTCCCGAGGCGCTGCACCAGGTCACCATCCTGTTCTCGGATCGCGGGATTCCGGACGGCTATCGTCATATGCACGGCTTCGGTAGCCACACCTACAGCTTGATCAACGCCAAGGGCGAGCGTCACTGGGTGAAATGGCACTACAAGACCCGGCAGGGCATCAAGAACCTGGCACCGGCCGAGGCTGCCCGCCTGGCGGGTACCGATCCGGATTACGCCCAACGTGACCTGTTCAACGCGATCGAACGCGGCGACTTCCCGAAATGGAGCGTATGCATTCAGATCATGACCGAGGCTGAGGCGGCCGCTCACTACGAGAACCCGTTCGACGTGACCAAGACCTGGTCGCAGAAGGAGTTCCCGCTGATCGAGGTCGGTGAGCTGGAGTTGAACCGCAACCCGCTGAACTACTTCGCAGAAGTCGAGCAGGCTGCCTTTGGTCCTAGCAACATGGTTCCAGGCGTCGGCCTGTCGCCGGACCGCATGCTGCAAGGCCGCGTATTCGCTTACGCCGACGCTCATCGCTATCGTGTCGGCACCAACCACCAGCAACTGCCGGTCAATGCCCCGCGCAGCCCGGTGAACAGCTACCAGCGCGACGGCTCTATGGCCTTTGGCAGCAATGGTGGCGCGGCGCCGAACTATGAGCCGAACAGCTACGCCGATGCGCCGAAGCAGGCTCCTCGCTACGCGGAGCCGGCGCTGGCCCTCAGCGGTGCGGCGGACCGTTACGATCACCGCGAAGACACCGACTACTACAGCCATGCGGGCGCTCTGTTCCGCCTGATGAATGATCAGCAGCAAGCCCTGTTGATCAACAACATCGCCGGCGCAATGGCGGGTGTCAGCTCGGACGTGGTCCAGCGTCAACTGCAGCATTTCTTCAAGGCTGACCCGGCTTATGGAGAAGGAATCGCAAAGGCGTTGGGCGTACAGCTTAACTAAGTCTAAACGAGAAGCAGAACCGCCCTCATTTGGGCGGTTTTTGCGTTTTTTCGGCTACTTTTCTCTGAAAATCTTCACTTTGTTAGCGTTTTTACAGTGACCTGCAAGTCAGCTTGGTTCAAAATACAGACTTTCAAGCAGGGAGATGTAGGGCGATGCAAGGTCACCCGGACGTAATCGATTACCTCAACACGTTGCTGACGGGCGAACTGGCGGCGCGTGACCAATATTTCATCCACTCGCGTATGTATGAGGACTGGGGCTTCAGCAAGCTCTACGAGCGCATCAATCACGAGATGGAAGAAGAGACTCAACATGCCGATGCATTGATGCGTCGCATCCTGATGCTCGAGGGCACGCCACGCATGCGCCCTGACGATCTGGATATCGGTACCACCGTGCCGGACATGTTCGCCGCCGACCTGCGCCTGGAGTACAAGGTCCGCGCTGCACTGTGCAAAGGCATCGAACTGTGCGAGAAGCACAAGGACTATGTCAGCCGCGACATCCTGCGTGTGCAGTTGGCCGATACCGAAGAAGACCATACCTACTGGCTGGAAAAGCAGTTGGGGCTGATCAAGTCGATCGGTCTGGAAAACTACCTGCAGTCGCAGTTCTGATGTCCTAGCCCGCGTCTGCAGGCAAATGCGGGACTGACGAGCACAAAAAAGCCCCTGCCATTTCACAATGGCCGGGGCTTTTTCATTGGGCTCAGGCCCGGTCGCGGGTCAGCAGTGGCTTGAGGTAGTAGCCGGTATGGGATTGCGGCATTTCTGCCAGCTGCTCCGGCGTACCCTCGGCAATGATCTGTCCGCCCTTGGAACCGCCTTCCGGCCCCAGGTCCACCAGCCAGTCGGCGGTCTTGATCACGTCCAGGTTGTGCTCGATCACCACCACGGTGTTGCCGTGGTCACGCAGGCGATGCAGAACGTCCAGCAACTGCTGGATATCGGCAAAGTGCAGGCCGGTGGTCGGTTCGTCGAGGATGTAGAGGGTCTTGCCGGTGTCACGCTTGGACAGCTCGCGAGACAGCTTGACCCGCTGCGCCTCACCGCCGGACAAGGTCGTCGCCGACTGCCCCAACTTGATGTAGGAAAGCCCCACGTCCATCAGCGTCTGCAGCTTGCGCGCCAGCGCCGGCACCGGGTCGAAGAACTCCCGCGCTTCCTCGATGGTCATTTCCAGGACCTCGTGGATGCTCTTGCCCTTGTACTTGATCTCAAGGGTTTCGCGATTGTAGCGCTTGCTCTTGCACACATCGCACGGCACGTAGATGTCCGGCAGGAAGTGCATTTCCACCTTGATCAGGCCGTCGCCCTGGCAGGCTTCGCAGCGTCCGCCCTTGACGTTGAAGGAGAAGCGGCCTGGACCGTAGCCGCGCGAGCGCGATTCGGGTACCCCGGCAAACAGTTCGCGGATCGGCGTGAACAGCCCGGTGTAGGTCGCCGGGTTGGAGCGCGGGGTGCGACCGATCGGGCTTTGATCGATATCCACCACCTTGTCCAGGTGCTGCAGGCCATTGATGCTGTCGTGCGCAGCGGCTTCCAGCGTGGTCGCGCCGTTCAGCGCCGTGGCGCTGAGGGGGAACAGGGTGTTGTTGATCAGGGTCGACTTGCCCGAGCCGGAGACACCGGTCACGCAGGTCAGCAGGCCGATCGGAATCTCCAGATCGACGTTGCGCAAGTTGTTGCCGCGAGCCCCTTTTAGGGACAGTGAAAGCTTTTTGTTACGCGGCGTACGCTTGGCCGGCACGGCGATTTTCACGCGCCCTGACAGGTATTTGCCGGTCAGCGAGTCGGGATGGGACATCACCTCGTCGGGAGTGCCCTCGGCGACGATCTGTCCGCCATGCACGCCAGCGCCCGGGCCGATGTCCACCACATAGTCGGCCAGGCGAATGGCGTCCTCGTCGTGTTCGACCACGATCACCGTATTGCCGATATCCCGCAGGTGTTTCAGGGTGCCCAGCAAGCGATCGTTGTCGCGCTGGTGCAGGCCGATGGAGGGTTCGTCGAGGATGTACATCACCCCCACCAGGCCGGCGCCGATCTGGCTGGCCAGACGAATACGCTGCGCTTCGCCGCCGGACAGGGTATCGGCGCTGCGATCCAGGGTCAGGTAATCCAGGCCGACATTGACCAGGAACTGCAGGCGCTCGCGGATTTCCTTGAGGATCTTGTCGGCAATCTCGCCACGGCGTCCGGTTAGCGACAGGGTGCCGAAGTAATCGGTGGCATCGCCGATCGGCAGACTGGTAACGGCCGGCAACGTCTTCTCGCCGACCCACACGTGGCGAGCTTCGCGACGCAGGCGAGTGCCGCGGCAATCCGGGCACGGCTGGGTGCTGAGGAACTTGGCCAGCTCCTCGCGCACGGTGGCCGACTCGGTCTCGCGGTAGCGGCGTTCCAGGTTCGGCACTATGCCTTCGAACGGGTGGGAGCGTTTGACGATATCGCCACGATCGTTGAGGTACTTGAAGTCGACGTTCTGCGTGCCGCTGCCGTTGAGAATGACCTTCTGCTGGTCGGCCGGCAGCTGGTTGAACGGTACTTCCAGGCTGAAGCCGTAATGCGATGCCAGCGAGCCAAGCATCTGGAAGTAATAGACGTTGCGCCTGTCCCAGCCGCGAATCGCCCCTTCGGCCAGGGTCAGCTCGCCATTGACCAGGCGCTTGATGTCGAAGAACTGCTTGACCCCCAGGCCATCGCAGGTCGGGCAGGCACCGGCCGGGTTGTTGAAGGAGAACAGCTTGGGTTCCAGTTCGCTGATGGCATGGCCACAGATCGGGCAGGCGAAGCGCGCGGAAAAGATGATTTCTTCACCGGGTTCGTCGTCCATCGGCGCCACCAGGGCGATACCGTCGGCCAGCTTCAGCGCGGTCTCGAAGGACTCGGCCAGACGCTGCTGCAGGTCGGCGCGGACCTTGAAGCGGTCGACCACCACATCGATCGAGTGCTTCTTCTGTTTATCCAGCTTCGGCAGCTCATCCAGCTCGTAGAGCTTGCCGTTGACACGGGCGCGGACGAAGCCCTGGGCGCGCAGTTCCTCGAAGACCGACAGGTGCTCGCCCTTGCGCTCGCGAATCACCGGCGCCAGCAGCATCAGCTTGCTGCCTTCCGGCTGGGCCAGCACCAGGTCGACCATCTGGCTGACGGTCTGGGCTTCCAGCGGGATGTCGTGATCCGGGCAGCGTGGCGTACCCACGCGCGCATACAGCAGGCGCAGGTAGTCGTAGATCTCGGTGATGGTGCCCACGGTGGAGCGCGGGTTGTGCGAGGTGGATTTCTGCTCGATGGAAATTGCCGGCGACAAACCTTCGATGGTGTCGACGTCGGGTTTTTCCATCATCGACAGGAATTGCCGGGCATAGGCCGACAGCGACTCGACATAACGGCGCTGCCCTTCGGCGTACAGCGTATCGAACGCCAGGGACGATTTGCCGGATCCGGACAGGCCGGTGATGACGATCAGTTTGTCCCGTGGCAGGGTCAGGTCGATGTTCTTCAGGTTGTGGGTTCGGGCCCCACGAATCAGGATCTTGTCCAAAGTGGCCTCGCTCGGCGGGCGTCGAAAACGTAGGAGTATAAGGGCAAATACTGGATGGATGCACACTATCAAATGAGGTCTGTGCAGCCGTAGATGAAACCTGCGCGGCAAAGCGTCGCCATATACCCCGTCAATCGATCGGACTGGTAGAATCGCCGCCGGTTCACACGAGGTTTTTCCATGCATGATCCCCACAGCGAGCGCATGAGTGGCGCCGAGACCCGCGCGGCAAGCGGTCTGGCCCTGGTGTTCGCCTTCCGTATGCTTGGCATGTTCATGGTGTTGCCGGTCCTGGCGACCTATGGGATGGACCTGGCGGGAGCGACCCCGGCCCTGATTGGATTGGCGATCGGCGCTTACGGCCTGACCCAGGCGATTTTCCAGATCCCGTTCGGGATCATTTCCGACCGCATCGGCCGTCGTCCGGTGATTTACCTGGGGCTGATCGTCTTTGCCCTGGGCAGTGTGCTGGCGGCCAACGCCGATTCGATCTGGGGCGTGATCGCCGGGCGCATCCTGCAGGGCGCCGGGGCGATTTCCGCGGCGGTCATGGCGCTGTTGTCGGACCTGACCCGCGAGCAGCACCGGACCAAGGCCATGGCCATGATCGGCATGACCATCGGCCTGTCCTTTGCCGTGGCCATGGTGGCCGGCCCGCTGATGACCCGCGCTTTCGGCTTGCCCGGGCTGTTTTTCGCCACCGGCGGCATGGCGTTGCTGGGCATTTTCATCGTCGCCTTCATGGTGCCGCACTCGACCGGCCCGTTGCAGCACCGCGAATCCGGGGTCGCGCGCCAGGCCCTGTTGCCGACGCTCAAGCACCCGGACCTGCTGCGCCTGGATCTTGGTATCTTCGTGTTGCACGCGATGCTGATGTCGAGCTTCGTCGCCTTGCCGCTGGCCCTGGTGGAAAAAGCCGGCCTGCCCAAGGAACAGCACTGGTGGGTCTACCTCACCGCGCTGTTGATCTCCTTCTTCGCCATGATCCCGTTCATCATCTACGGCGAGAAGAAACGCAAAATGAAACGAGTTCTGCTGGGCGCGGTCAGTACGCTGCTGCTCACCGAGCTATTCTTCTGGGAGTTCGGCGACAGCCTGCAGGCGCTGGTGATCGGCACGGTGGTGTTCTTCACCGCGTTCAACCTGCTGGAAGCTTCGCTGCCGTCGCTGATCAGCAAGGTTTCACCGGCCGGCGGCAAGGGCACGGCCATGGGGGTCTACTCCACCAGCCAGTTCCTCGGTTCGGCGCTGGGCGGCATTCTCGGCGGCTGGTTGTTCCAGCATGGCGGTTTGTCGGTTGTATTCCTGGGTTGCGCAGGGTTGGCTGCACTCTGGCTGGCCTTTGCTGTTACCATGCGCGAACCACCTTACGTGACGAGCCTGCGCTTGCCGTTATCGCCCGAAGCGATCCGCGAAGCCGGTCTGGTCGAGCGCCTGAAGGCCGTTGTTGGGGTAACAGATGCAGTGATGGTGGCCGAAGAAGCCGCCATTTACATCAAATTGGACACCGAATTATTGGATCGCGCGACCCTCGAGCAGCTGGTCAACCCAGCCCGATCGGCGTGCGAAGCCTAGGAGAACGTTATGGCCCGTGGGGTTAACAAAGTCATATTGGTCGGCACTTGCGGCCAGGATCCTGAAGTTCGCTACCTGCCTAACGGTAACGCCGTGACCAACCTGAGTCTGGCCACCAGCGAACAATGGACCGACAAGCAGACCGGCCAGAAGGTCGAGAAGACCGAGTGGCACCGTGTGTCGATGTTCGGCAAGGTTGCGGAAATCGCCGGTGAGTACCTGCGCAAAGGTTCGCAGGTCTACATCGAAGGCAAGCTGCAGACCCGCGAGTGGGAAAAAGACGGCATTAAGCGTTACACCACTGAAATCATCGTCGACATGCAGGGCACCATGCAGCTGCTGGGCGGCCGTCCTCAGGGCGACCAGGGCCAGGGCATGGGCAACTCCGCGCCACGTCCGCAGCAGTCGCGTCCGCAGCCTTCGCAGGCGCCACAACGCGAATCGCGTCCAGCGCCTCAGCAGTCCTCGCCGCAGCCGGCGCAGAACTTCAATGACAGCTTCGATGACGATATTCCGTTCTAAGAGAGCCCTCTTGGCAACGGCATGAAGAAAGCCCGTAGCGCGTAAACGCTACGGGCTTTTTGCTTTCCATCTATCGCGAATTCGGTGCTGGGGACGAGGTCCCCAGCAAGGTGCTGCCTGGCAGAGTCAACGGCTGCCCGCCAGAAACTCATCGGTGGACACCAGGCTGGCGTAGGCGAACCCCAGGGACGACATGAACGCGGCATGCACCTGGGCCGCCGGCACTACCACACCATTGAATTCGAGGTCGCGGGTGGCACAGGCGTCATGGATCACCGTGACGTCGTAACCCTGGTCGGCGGCGGCGCGGGTGACGCCGTCGATGCACATGTGGCTCATGCTGCCGACCACCACCAGTTGTTCGATGCCGTGCTGGTCAAGAATGGCCTTGAGCTCGGTTTCGCGGAACGAGTTGACGAAGTGCTTGAGCACCACCGGCTCGTCGGCGCGGTTGCTGACCTTCGGATGCAGTTGCGCGCCGCTGGAGCCGGGGGTGAAGAACGGCGCGCTGTCGGAGGTGAATTCGTGGCGGATGTGCACCACCTGCTGGCTGCTGTCGCGGAAGGCCTGGATCAGCCGCGCGGCGTTGTCGGCGGCGGCTTCGGCGCCGACCAGGGGCCACTTGCCGTTGGGGAAGTAGTCGTTCTGGATATCGATTACGATGAGCGCTTGCTTGGCCATGGGTGTTTCCTCTGAAGTAGTGGTTGGCTGTGGAGCCCAGTATCGGCTCCGGCGGGCCGGTCGAGGATTGGCCGCACCGACAATAGAAGGGGGAAAACTGACAATGGGTATGGAAAGCGCAGTCGCCGAACTGGGCGTGCTGATCTATCCCGGCGCACAGATGGCCGCGGTGCATGGCTTGACCGACCTATTCGAGGTTGCCAACCGCATTGCCGCCGAACAGCGCAGCACACAGTTGCCGCTGCTGCGCATCAGCCACTGGCAGGCCCAGGCCGACCAGGCGCCCGTACGGGTGTACGACAGTCACTCGGGTGCTGACGGTCCATTGCTGGCGGTGCTGATCCCGCCCTCGGTGGCCAGTTTTTCCCAGGCGCAGGCACCGCAGGCGCTGATCCAATGGCTGCGCCAGCAGCATGCCAATGGCGCGACCCTGGGCGGGGTCTGTGTCGGTTCGATCCTGCTGGCCGAAAGCGGCCTGCTCGACGGCCGCAGCGCCACCACTCACTGGAGCTCGGCGAAGCAGTTCGCCGAGCGCTACCCGAACATCCGCCTGAACGCCGACAAGCCGATCGTCGACGACGGCGACCTGATCACCACCGCCGGCCTGATGGCCTGGTCCGAGCTGGGGCTGCGCATGGTCGACCGCCTGCTGGGCCCGAGCATCGCCAGCGGCACCGCGCGTTTCCTGGTGATCGAACACAGCGACAGCGCCAGCCAGTGCGGCAGTAACTTCGCGCCGATCCTAGGCCATGGCGACGCGGCGATCCTCAAGGTGCAGCACTGGCTGCAGGCCAATGGCGCGGTGGACGTTTCCCTCGCCGTCATGGCACAGCAGGCCGGGCTGGAGGAGCGCACCTTCCTGCGGCGCTTCCGGGCCGCCACCGGGCTCAAACCCACCGAATATTGCCAGCACTTGCGGGTAGGCAAGGCACGGGAAATGCTCGAGTTCACCAACGGCACCATCGACCATATCGCCTGGACGGTCGGTTACCAGGACCCGGGGGCGTTCCGCGCCACCTTCAAGAAGATCACCGGGCTTGCGCCCAGCGAGTATCGCGCGCGTTTCGGCGTGACACCGCCGGCACCGCTGGCGCGGACCGGGCAGGGCTGACCCCGCGGGTCGTGCAAAATACCGGGCGTCGCCGGCCGATCGTGCAAAATAAAACAGGCGCAATGCCAGCAGCGATGGCCTGGCGCGCTTATTCCATGGGGGCATTCGACTTCCCCCTGGCCTTGGCGTGATCCCTGCACCCTGGCTTGTACATTCATCACGCCGATGACGAAGGGGGACGCATGACCCCGACGCAACGCAAGAAGCTGGTGGTCGCCCACTCGGTCCATCCGGGGGCCTCGCAGCATGTCGTGGAGACCAATCGCGCGCTGGCCCGCTGGCTGGCGCAGATCCTCGGGTTGCAGTTCGCCGGTGACTACGACCCGCTCGTGCATGGGCAGAGCGAGCTGTACCTGTTGCCGACGCAGACCATCGTCGGCCCCGCCGCAGCCCGGCAATTGCGGCTCAAGGGGCCGGACGACCTGTGGGGCGGGTATGTCGAGCATGACTTTATCTGCACCAAGGCCATTACCCATGGCCTGTTGAGCAGGAACGCCGTGGCCCCGCCGGGCTGGGCGCCGCTGTTCTCCCAGCGGGTGCGCAATGTGGTGCTGGACGGCCTGAGCGTGTTTTCCCTGAATGACGCCCGGCCAGCGGCCAGTCATTTGCTTTACAGCGGGCCGATCCGCATGAAACCGATCCATGCCTGCGCCGGTCGCGGCCAGCAGGTGATCGAGAGCCTGGAGCGCTTCGACGAGATGCTGGCGCAACCGGACGTCGCCCGGCAGTTCAATCAAGGCGTGGTCCTGGAGCAGGATCTGCAACAGGTGGCCACCTACAGCGTCGGCCAGTCCTTTATCGCCGGCCACGTCCTCAGTTACTGCGGCCAGCAGTACCTGACCGAAGACTCCGACAGCGAGCAGGTCTACGGTGGTTCCGAGCTGTTGGTGGTGCAGGGTGGCTACCCTGAGTTGCTGGCGCTGCAACTGCCGCAGCAAGTGCGCCTGGCGGTGCAACAGGCGCGGGTTTTCGACGCCGCCGCCGATGAGGCCTATCCCCGATTCTTCGCCTCCCGGCGCAACTACGACATCGCCCAGGGCCTGGACGCCGAAGGCCGGCAGCGCAGCGGCGTACTCGAGCAATCGTGGCGCATGGGCGGTGCCAGCAGCGCCGAAGTGGCGGCTTTGCAGGCCTTTATCGAGCATCCGGACATGCGCGCGATTCGTGTGTCCGCGGTGGAAACCTATGTCGACCGGCCCTTGCCGGCCGATGCCATCGAGGTCTATCGCGGGCCCGCGGAACACAGTGACTTTCTTCTCAAATATGTAACGGTCCAATCCTATGACGGCTAGAAGCGAAAGCATTCAAATCGACATCGATGACGAGCAGATGCGCGGGACTTTCCTCAGCCCCAAGTCGAAAGTCCCCGGCGTACTGTTTGTCCACGGCTGGGGCGGTAGCCAGGAGCGCGACCTGGAGCGCGCCCGCGGCATCGCCGGGCTGGGTTGCGTGTGCCTGACCTTCGACCTGCGGGGCCACGCCGGCAGCGGCATCCCGCTGAACCGCGTGACCCGCGAAGACAACCTGCGCGACCTGTTGGCGGCCTATGACCGCCTACTGGCCCATCCGGCCCTCGACACCTCGGCGATTGCGGTGGTGGGCACCAGTTATGGCGGCTACCTGGCGAGCATCCTGACCTCGCTGCGACCGGTGCGCTGGCTGGCGCTGCGGGTCCCGGCGTTGTACCGCGACGAAGCCTGGAACAGCCCCAAGCGTGACCTGGACAAGGCCGACCTGCTGGATTACCGCAGCAGCCTGGTGCGTGCCGACAGCAACCGGGCGCTGCATGCCTGTTCGACGTTCACCGGGGATGTGCTGCTGGTGGAATCGGAAAACGACGAGCATGTGCCCCACGCCACGTTCATGAGCTACCGCGCGGCCTGCCAGCAGACCCATTCCATGACCCACCGGATCATCGACGGCGCTGACCATGCCCTGAGCGATCCCGTGTCGCAGCAGGCCTACACCTCGATCCTGGTGGACTGGATCACGGAAATGGTGGTGGGAGAACGCTTGAGCATCATTCAGTCGCGATAGTCGCAAGCGCTGGTTGAATGAGGCGCACAAGCTCGCTCCTGGAGAGGAACGCGCGCGTTTGTCGCGATAGCGTCAGCCGCCTTTGCGCGGCTTTTTCTCCACGCGCAACGCCTTGGCCCTGGCCTCCACCACCAGGTACATCAGCAGCGCGATCAGTAGCGGCAGGATGAAGTAGATCGCCCGGTAGGCGATCAAGCCGGCCAGCAGGCTGCCGCGGGACACCTCATGTTGCAGCAGGGCGATAAACACCGCCTCCAACACCCCGAGCCCCGCCGGAATATGGGTGATGACCCCGGCGATGCTGCTGATCAGCAGCACCCCGAGCACCACCGGGTAATCGAGCTTGCTGGGCAGCAGGGTAAAGATCACCGCTGCCATCAGCGACCAGTTGAGTGCGCCCAGGGCCAGTTGCAGCAGGGCCATGTGCAACGAGGGTAAGTTGATTTCGACCCCGTGTATCGACCACTCGCGCCGTCGGGAAAACCGACAGGCCGCCAGGTAACCCACGCCCAGCACCAGCAGCAGGACGCCCACGCCCTGCAACGCGCCGTTGCTGAGTTGCCAGCCGGGCGGCAACTTCATCAGGCCACTGGCGAATACCGTGCCGGCCAGGGCCATGTAGCCGAACCAGTTGGTGGCCAGGCTCAGGCCGAGGATCTTGGCGATATTGCCGGTGCTCACCCCGAGCCTGGAATACAGCCGGTAGCGCATGGCGATACCGCCAATCCAGGCGCTGAGGTTGAGGTTGAAGGCGTAGCTGATGAACCCCACCGGCAGGATCTGCCGCCAGCCGAGGTTCTGCCGGATGTAGGTGCGACCGATCAGGTCGAAGCAGGCATAGACCAGGAAGCTGGCCAGGGTCAGGCCCGCGGCGATGACCAGGGTGCGCACCTTGAAGTCGGCCAGGGTGCCGAGCACTTCGCTCCAGTCGATGCGCCGGGCCAGCAGGGTGAACAGCACGATCAACAGCAGGAAGAAGGCGATGGTCAGCGGTTTCTTCAGGCGTTGCCAGCGCGACCGGGAGTGCGACGCGGCGGGCGTCGAGCCGTGGGCGTCAGTGCGGCTCATGGGGCGACTCCCGCGGGGTGGCGGCCTGGCCGAAGGGCTTCAGTTGCGGTTTGTGGGCGGGCAGCCAGCCGGCCCAGGCCGGGAAGTGACGCAGGATGTGAAACACCAGGAAACCCACGGTCAGGCGCCACAAGCGGCCACGCCCGGAGCCCTTGGCCGGCATGGCCTGACAGTGGTCGCGACTGAGCCGGTCGAGGCGCTCGAACAGGTCGCGATTGAACGCCCGGTCGCGGATCAGCACATTGGCTTCCAGGTTCAGCGACAGGCTCAGCGGGTCGAGATTGCTCGAGCCCACGGTACTCCAGTCGTCGTCCACCAGCGCGACCTTGCCGTGCAGTGGCCGTTCGCAATATTCGTAGATGGTCACGCCGTCCTTGAGCAGGTAGTCATAGAGCATGCGTGCCGCCAGCCTGGCCACCAGCATGTCCGGCTCGCCCTGCAGGATCAGCCGCACCTCGACGCCACGGCGCGCGGCGTTGCGGATCTCGCGCAGCAGCCGATAGCCGGGGAAGAAGTAGGCATTGGCGATCACCACCCGCTGGCGGGCCCCGCGCAGCACCAGGCGGTAGACCTCTTCGATATCGCTGCGGTGCTGGCGGTTGTCGCGATAGACCAGGCGCACCTGGCCGTCATGGTCGGTCAGGGCCAGCTCCGCGCGGCGTTGCCGGCGGCGTTGCCACCAGTAGCGGGCGCGGGCCGGGCGGTCGCCTTGCAGCAGGGCGAAATGGTGGATATCCACCACCGCCGGCCCCTGGATCTCTACCGAGTAATCCTGCTTGGCCTGGGGGCCGAAATCGGCCAGGTGATCGGCGGAGAAATTAATCCCGCCGACAAAGGCAATGGCGCCGTCGACCACCACGATCTTGCGATGCAGGCGGCGGAACCAGTTGGTGCGCACCCCGAAAATCGGCTGTGCCGGGTCGAATATCTGCAAGCGCACCCCGGCGTTGCTCATGGCGGCAAGGAACTCGGTGCTCAATTCGCCGCAACCGAAGCCGTCCAGGCTGACGATGACCCGCACGCCACGCTGTGCGGCCTCGATCAGGATACGGTGCAGCTCGTGGCCGACCTTGTCCTCGAAGAGGATGAAGGTCTCCAGCAGGATCTCGTTCTGCGCCTGGCGCAGCACTTCGAACACCCGGGGAAAATACGCTTCGCCATTCTCCAGCAGCACCACCCGGTTGTTGCTGTGCCAACCGTATTCGAGGTCCATCCGTAGCGGCTCGTGGGCCAGCCCCGCGTCAGGCGGGTGGTCCACCGTGGTTTTTTCCAGGGGCATGTCGTTCATAACTCGACCTCGACCGACAGCGGTGCGTGATCGGAGAGATGGGACCAGGGATGGGAGGCCAGGACCTGGGGGCGGTGGATTTTCAGGTGACGCACGTAGATCCGGTCCAGCCGCAGCAGGGGCAGGCGCGCGGGGAAGCTACGCGCCGGTTTGCCGTGCTGGCTGACAAAGGCCTCTTGCAAACCACTGGGCGCAAGCTGTGCATCGGCGCGCAGCCGCCAGTCGTTGAAGTCGCCGGCGACGATCAAGGGCGCGTCGGCGGGGAGTTCGGCGATCAGTTGCAGCAGCAGATCCAGCTGTTGCTGGCGATGGCTTTCGCGTAACCCCAGGTGCACGCAAATGGCGTGCACTTCCAGGGCATCGCCGGGCAGGCGCAGCACGCAATGCAACAGGCCGCGGCTCTCGTGCCCGGACAGGGAGATGTCGAGGTTGTCGTAGCGAATGATCTGGAATTTCGAGAGCAGCGCATTGCCGTGGTCGCCGGCCGGGTATACCGCATTGCGTCCATAGGCGAACTGCGGCCAGATGCTGTCGGCGAGGAATTCGTATTGCGGCATGCTCGGCCAATTGTTGTAGCGCTGCGGGTGCTGGTCGTGGGCGCCGTGCACCTCCTGCAGGAACACCACGTCGGCGGCCACGCTGCGCACCGCCTCGCGCAGCTCGGGCAGGATGAAGCGCCGGTTCAGGGCGGTGAAACCCTTGTGGGTATTCACCGTCAGCACCGTGAAGCGGCGCGCGGCGGCGAGCCCGATCGCGGGCGGTATCGGGTTGTTGGCCGACTCGTCATGGCTCATGGCAGCACCCCGGGCGCGGCAGGCTCGCCGGGCGCCGTCGCCAGTGCCACGCCGTGCTGGCGCAGCAGATGAGTGAATTCGGGCACGGCAAAGCTTGCGTGGCGAATTTCCACGGCATGGCGCATGGCTTTTTTGCCGTAGGCCTTGGTGCTGGCGTGGCCGTTGAGGCGTGGTTCGTGCTGGCGGGCGAGGGTGGCGGCCTGTTCGGTATCGGCGGGCAGTTGCTGAAGAAAGGCGCCGAACAGCTCGGCGTCGAACTGAAAACTTGGCGGAAACTGCCACAGGATCGGCCCGAGCTTGTTCTTGAGCTCCAGCACGCCCGAGGCGAAGAAGTGGGCGATCGGCTTGTGCACATCCCGCAGCCGCAGGATATGGGTGATGTAGCGCGGCGCCTTGACGCTGAACACGAAGTCCTTGGGTGTATCGGCATACCAGTCGGCATAACGCTCGGGGGGCTGCAGCGCGTAGAACGAACCGTTGATTTCGATGCTGTTGACTGCGCGCGAAGCGAATTGCAGCTCGCGCTTGTGCGTCAGCCCCTCGGGGTAGAAATCTCCACGCCAGGGCTTGTAGCGCCAGCCGGAAATACCGATATGAATCGCCGCCATGTCCGCTCCCGTCTTGGGGCCTTCGAACCACCTCTGTCTTTTGATGACTGCCCGGCTGACGGGAAAGTTTCGACCTTCCTACGGACGGTGTTTTCGATCCTCTAGGAGCCGACCCTGTAGGAGCGCAGCTTGCGCGCGAAGAACGACAACGCGGTGGAGCAGGCATTGCGCGGCGTGGCGTTCGCGGGCAAGCCTCGCTCCTACAGGGGAGCCAATCGTTTAACTGATCGGCATTAGCCGGTCAGGGCTGTGGGCTCAGTGCCCGACCACCACCCGGCTCGACCCCTCGGCCGGTTCGGCGTACACCGGGCCGAGGCGATCCAGGCGGCCGCTCCAGGCGGTCAGGGCCAGGGCGCCCAGTACCACCAGGCCACCGATCCAGGCGGTGTGGATCAGCCCCAGGTGGGCGACGATCAGGCCGCCACCCCAGGCGCCGCCGGCGATGCCGAGGTTGAAGGCGGCGATGTTCAGGCCCGAGGCCACGTCTACCGCTTGCGGGGTGTGATGTTCGGCCTGGCGCACCACGTAGACCTGCAGGCCCGGTACGTTGCCGAAGGCCACGGCGCCCCACACCAGTACGGTGGCCAGTGCCAGCCACGGGTTGCCGGCGGTGAAGGTGAGCAGGAACAGCACGCCGGCCAGCAGGGCGAAGATGATCTTCAAGGCGCTGATCGGGCCGCGCTTGTCCGCCAGCTTGCCGCCCCAGATGTTGCCTACGGCGACCGAGATCCCGTAGACCAGCAGCACCAGGCTGACGGTGCTGGCGCTGAAGCCGGAAATGCCCTGGAGAATCGGCGCGAGGAAGGTGAAGGCGATGAACGAGCCGCCGTAGCCCACCGCGGTCATGGCGTACACCAGCAGCAGGCGCGGTTGTTTCAGCACTTGCAGTTGTTGCAGCAAGGACGCCGGTTTGCTGTGGGCGATGTTTTTCGGCACGTAGATCAGGCTGCCGATAAAGGCGATCACACCCAGGGCGGATACCGCGAGGAAGGTTTCGCGCCAGCCGAAATGCTGGCCGATAAAGGTCCCCAGCGGCACGCCGGTGACCAGGGCTACCGTCAGGCCGGTGAACATGATGGCAATCGCGCTGGCGGCTTTTTCCTTGGGCACCAGGCTGGTGGCGATGGTCGAGCCGATGGAGAAGAACACGCCATGGGCCAGGCCGGTGACGATTCGCGCCAGGACCAGGGATTCATAGCTGGGCGCTTGCCAGGCCAGCAGGTTGCCGAGGGTGAACAGCACCATCAGCGACAGCAGCAACAGCTTGCGCGGGACCTTGCCGGTCAGCGCGGTGAGCACCGGCGCGCCGACGGCGACACCCAGGGCGTACAGGCTGACCAGCAGCCCGGCGGACGGCAGGCTGACGCCGAGGTCGGCGCCGATGGTGGGTAACAGGCCAACGATGACGAACTCAGTCGTCCCGATGGCGAAGGCGCTGAGGGTCAGCGCGAGCAAGGCAATGGGCATGGCTGCAACTCCGGTGGATTTGACAATGGAGCGCAGTGTCCGGATTTGAATCGTGCGGAAAAATAGCGGTTCCGGTATTTGATATTTGATCTGCGAGCAAATATCGAATGCCGGCAGGCTTCTGTAGGAGCGAAGCTTGCTCGCGATAAGGTCTACACGATGTACCGCGGCCCGATATCAGTGGCGAATCAACCGGGTCCGCAGCTCAAGGCTGGCCTGCGGCTCAAGGTCCAGCCAGACATGCGCTTTGCCGGCGATCTCGGCGGCCGCGGGCAGGCCGTCGCGGTACACCAACCGGTTGCCGGCCAGGGCCGGAACCTTCGGCCCGGGCAGCAAGGTGCCGGCGAGGTTCAGCGGGTCGACGCCACACACCGCGATCAGGCTGCCATCCAGCGGGCGGCGGCGCACTTCGCGCAACAGGGCGATGGCCTCGGGCAGGGCGAACTGCTCGCCGGCCAGGCCGCTGACAAAACGCCCGCCGCGAATTTCGCCGCGGGCCTCCAGCCGATGGAAGGTGCGCAACAGTTCGCGCCAGCTCGGCAGCCAGTCGGCCTCGCGTTCCAGCAGGCGCCAGAACACCACGCCATAACGCCGCAACAGGGTCATGGCGATGTGTTCCAGGGTGGCCGGTGGGGTTGCTTGCCCATGACCGCCGACGCCCTCCGGTACTGGCGACGGACGCCGTAGCAGGGCCCAGCGCCCCGCATCGTCCATGCCGCCGACCACGGCCCCGCGCCCGCGTCGGCCGCTGCGGGCCAGACGCTTGCTGGCCGGGGTGATCAAGGCGCGCAGGCCGGCAAAACTGTCGGCATTCACCCACCCTGCGGCCACCAGTTCCTGCAGGGCGATCTCCAGCTCGGTGCGCAGGACATGGGCTTCATGCTGCAGTTCATCGAAGAACAAGGCGCCGTGCTGGCTCAGGGCCTCATGGACCTTCTGCGCCTTGGGCGACAGCGCGCTGCTGTCGGGCTGTGCGCCCAGCCCGCTCCACAGCGCGACCTGGCTGCGCGGCAGCAACACGATCGGCGTGTTGCGCAGGGTCACGCCGACGGCTTTGTGCGGGGCGCTGAGCCGGCTCCAGACCACCTTGCCGTTGCGGCACAGCTCATCCAGCCAGGTGGCGGAGTAATCCTTGATCCGCGCCGGCAGCAGGTCGCTGTCCCAGGCGCCGGCCGCGGCGGCATAGCCTTCGAACTGGGCGACGGTCTGCGCCAGCATGGCACTGCCCTGGCCCTGGGTGGCGCTGGACAGGTGCTGCCAGTCGAACAGAAAACGCATCAGGTCCTGCAGCGACACCGGTTCGATTTCCCGACGCAGGCGTTTGACGGTGTAGCGATGAATCCGCGCCAGCAGATGCCGTTCGCACCATTCCTCCCGGGCCTCGCCGGGGCTGAAGCGGCCGCACAGCACATAACCTTCGCCTTCCAACTGCGTCAGGACCTGGGTGACCTCGCTGGCGCTCAGGCCCAGGGGCATGGCGATGCTCTCCAGCGGCAACGGGCCGAAGCCACTGAGCCGGGCTCGAATCACTTCGACCACCGCTTCATCGCGCTGCCATCGCTCATCGAAGCCGGGCGGCGCCTCGAGGAGCGGTTGCAGCAGCGCCTGTGGATAAATCGCCCGCAGGCAGCCCAGGCGCTCGATGGCCAGCCACAGGGCTTGTCCGCCGCCGATCTGCAAGCGGCTGGCGCGCCCGCTGTCCGCCAGGGTTTGCAGCCAGTCGGTCCACCGCGGGTTGGCCTGGACTTCGTCCTCGCCGATACAGGCCAGGCTCATCAGCGCTTCATGCATTTCGTCCGGGTTGCCGGGGGCGGGCCAGGCTTCCTCGCGCACCGACTGGATGGCCTCGGCGTCCAGGGCGCCGAGGTCGTCGCTGGACTCGGGGTCGCTCCAGCGGCGGCTGAGCACGGCCTGGGTGCGGCGCTCTTCCAGCGGTGCGTCGTCGAGGAAGGTGTAGGGCCGGGCGCTGAGGATTTCCGCGGCCAGGGGCGAGGGCGCCGGCAGGTCGCGGCTGATCAGGCGCAGCTCGCCGCGCTCCATGCGCCGCAACAGCGTCAGCCAGCCCTCGCTGTCCATGGCTTCGTGCAGGCAGTCGTCGAGGGTCTGTTCCACCAGTGGGTGATCGGGAATCTGCCGTTCGCCGGCGAGGTTCTCCAGGCAGGCGATCTGGTCGGGAAACACGCTGGCGATCAGGTCTTCGCTTTTCATCCGCTGGATCTGCGGCGCTACCTTGCGCCCGCCGACAAAGCGCGGCAGCGCCAGGGCCACCCCGGCATTCCAGCGCCAGCGCACGCCGAACAGCGGCGCCTCCAGCACGGCCTGGACCAGGATGTGTTCGGCGCTGTTGCTGTGCAGGTAACGCCAGACGTCGTCGAGCTCGAAACTGTGGCCGGTGGACAGCGACAGCACGATGGCGTCTTCGCTGGCGGCGGCCTGCAATTCGAAGTTGAAGGTGCGGCAGAAGCGCTTGCGCAGCGCCAGGCCCCAGGCGCGGTTGATCCGGCTGCCGAACGGCGTGTGGATGATCAGTTGGGTGCCGCCGGACTCATCGAAAAAACGCTCCATGATCAGCGTGTCCTGGGACGGCAGCGCGCCCAGGCTCTGGCGTGCGCGGGCCAGGTAGTCGACCAGTTGTTCGGCGCTGGCGGCGTCCAGGCCCAGGCTGTCGCCCAGCCAGTCGAGGGCGGGCTGTAGTTGGCCGGGGGTGGCGCCGAGCAACACGTCGAGCCGGGCCAGCAGGCGCGCCACGGCAAACGACAGTTCGGCGCTGCGCCCGGGGGCCTCGCCAAGCCAGAACGGAATGGTCGGCGGCTGGCCGTGGGCGTCCTCGACCCGCACCCGGCCGGTTTCCACCCGCAGGATGCGGTACGAGGTATTGCCCAGCTGGAACACATCGCCGGCGATGCTTTCCACCGCGAAGTCTTCGTTGACGCTGCCGATATTCAGCGCCTGGGGCTCCAGCAGCACGGCGTAGTCGGCGTTGTCGGGGATGGTGCCGCCACTGGTCACTGCCGTCAGCTGGCTGCCCCGCCGACCGCGCAGGCTACGGTTGACGGCGTCGCGATGCAGGTAGGCGCTGCGCATGCCCTGACGCCCGTTGTAACCCTCGGCGAGCATGCGTAGCAGCGCCTGGAAATGCGCTTCGTCGAGCTCGCTATAAGGCGAGGCACGACGGATCATTTCCAGCAGCGGCTGCTCCTGCCATTCCTGGTTGCTGACTTCGGCGACGATCTGCTGCGCCAGCACATCCAGCGGCGCCCTGGGGATCAGCAGGGTGTCGAGTTCGCCGCGATGCACGCAGTCGAGCAGGGCGGCGCATTCGATCAGGTCGTCGCGGGTCAGGGCGAACAGGCGGCCCTTGGGCGTGCCGCCGACCTGGTGCCCGGAGCGTCCAACCCTTTGCAGAAAGGCCGAGATCGAACGCGGCGAGCCGATCTGGCACACCAGGTCGACATCGCCGATATCGATGCCCAGCTCCAGCGAGGCGGTGGCGATCAGTACTTGCAGGTCGCCGCGCTTGAGACGCTGTTCGGCGTCCAGGCGAAACTCCTTGGCCAGGCTGCCATGGTGGGCGGCCACCGCGTCCTTGCCCAGGCGTTCGCTGAGGTGGCGGCTCAGGCGTTCGGCCAGGCGCCGGGTGTTGACGAACACCAGGGTGGTACGGTGCTCCCGCGCCAGTTCGGCGATACGTTCGTAGACCCGTTCCCAGACGTCGTTGGCCATGACCGCCGACAGCGGCACGGGCGGCACTTCGATAGCCAGGTCCCGGGGGCGGGCGTGGCCGATGTCGACGATCTCGCAGGGGCGTTCATGGCCGACCAGGAAACGCGACACCGCTTCGATGGGCTTCTGCGTGGCCGACAGGCCGATGCGCGTCAGCGGCTCGGCGCATAGCGCTTGCAGGCGCTCCAGGCTCAACGCCAGATGGCTGCCGCGTTTGCTGGTGGCGATGGCGTGGATCTCGTCGACTATCACCGTGCGCGTGCTGGCGAGCATTTGCCGGCCGGAGGCCGAGCCCAGCAGCACATACAGCGATTCGGGGGTAGTCACCAGGATATGCGGCGCGCTCTTGCGCATGGCGCTGCGGTCTTTCTGCGGGGTGTCGCCGGTGCGCACCGCGGTGCTGATGCGCAATTGCGGCAGGCCCATGTGTTCGAGTTGCGCGGTGATCCCGGCCAGCGGGTCCTGCAGGTTGATCTGGATATCGTTGCTCAAAGCCTTGAGTGGCGAGACGTAGACCACCAGGGTCTGTTCCGGCAGCGTGCCGCCGTTTTCCAGGCCGCGATGAACCAGCTCGTCGATCACCGCGAGGAAGGCGGTCAGGGTCTTGCCCGAGCCGGTGGGCGCGGCGATCAGCGTCGAGCGGCGCTGGCGGATCAGCGGCCAGGCCAGGGCCTGGGCGGCGGTCGCCGCCGGGAAGCAGCTGTCGAACCAGGCGCTGACCGCGGGATGAAAACCCGGCAGGGCGTTGGCGGGGATCTGGGGAAGGTTCATGCACAACGTTATGCGACCGCCGGAGTGAAGTTGCAAGCCTGCCTTGTCGCCGCTGGCGGCAGCAGCCCTGAAGGGCTGTGTGCTTTGTTGCTCTACACTTTCTCAGTGACGGTTGCGCCGGAAACCCGCAAAATGCAACGATTCTGAGCAATATTCATGGCCAAACCCGCGGGTCTGGCCGATTCAAACCATCGTTCCGAACAGATTGGGCCTGCTGACTCTATGCGAATGCGCCTTATGTTACTGGGCGGCGGAAATGCCCTTGGGCAGGCGCTGATTCGCCTCGGTGCGGAGGAAGACATCGGTTTCCTCGCCCCCCGTCCGCCGCAAGACGGCTGGGATGCCGCGAGCCTGACGCAACTGCTCGACGACACCCGCCCGGATGCCTTGATCAACCTTGCGTACTACTTCGACTGGTTCCAGGCGGAGAGTGTCCCCGAGGCACGCCTGGCTGGCCAGGAACGGGCAGTCGAGCGGCTTTCCGAGCTGTGCCAGCATCACAACATCATTCTTCTGCAGCCTTCCAGCTACCGGGTGTTCGACGGTTCGCGGGCCACCGCCTACAGCGAAAAGGACGAACCGGTACCGCTGGGTCTGCGTGGCCAGGCCTTGTGGCGGATCGAGCAGAATGTGCGCGCCACCTGCCCGCAGCATGTGCTGCTGCGTTTCGGCTGGCTGCTGGACGATAGCGCCGAAGGCACCCTGGGGCGTTTCCTGGCCCGTGCCGAGCAACCCGAAGAGCTGCTGCTGGCCGACGACCGTCGGGGCAACCCGACGCCAGTGGACGATGCCGCCCGGGTGATCATCTCCGTGCTCAAGCAACTCGATTGCGCCGCGCCGCTGTGGGGCACTTACCACTACGCTGGCCATGAGGCGACCACGCCGCTGGCGCTGGGCCAGGCGATCCTCACCGAGGCCCGCAGCCTGCATCCGCTGGCCATCGAAGCGCCGACCGCCCAGGCCCACGCCGCCCGGCCGGACGCTGCCGAAGAACCGCAGCACGCGGTGCTGGCCTGCAAAAAAATTCTGCACACCTTCGGGATCAAGCCTCGTGCCTGGCGCGCGGCACTCCCGGCTCTACTGGATAGGTTTTATCGTCATGGCTGATGGCCCAATCTTGATCACCGGCGGTGCCGGCTTCATCGGTTCGCACCTGACCGACGCTTTGCTCGCCAAGGGCTACTCGGTGCGGATCCTCGACGATCTGTCCACGGGTAAACCCGGCAACCTGCCGCTGGACAACCCGCGGGTCGAGCTGATCGAAGGCGACGTCGCCGACGCGGCCCTGGTGGCGAGGGCCATGAGCGGCTGCCAGGCGGTGGCGCACCTGGCGGCGGTCGCTTCGGTACAGGCTTCGGTGGACGACCCGGTGCGTACCCACCAGAGCAACTTCATCGGCACCCTCAACGTCTGCGAAGCCATGCGCCAGGCTGGCGTCAAGCGCGTGCTGTTTGCTTCCAGCGCGGCGGTTTATGGCAACAATGGCGAGGGCGAATCGATCGACGAAGACACGCCCAAGGCACCACTGACGCCCTATGCGTCGGACAAGCTGGCCAGCGAGTACTACTTCGATTTCTATCGCCGCCAGCACGGGCTGGAGCCGGCGATCTTCCGCTTCTTCAACATCTTCGGGCCGCGCCAGGATCCATCCTCGCCGTACTCCGGGGTCATCAGCATCTTTTGCGAGCGCGCGCAGAAAGGCCTGCCGATCACCGTATTTGGCGATGGCGAGCAAACCCGCGACTTCATGTATGTCGAAGACCTGGTGGACGTGCTGGTGCAGTCCCTGGAAACACCGCAACTGGAAGTCGGCGCGGTCAATGTCGGCCTGAACCAGGCCACTACCCTCAAGCAGTTGCTCGAGGTCCTGGGCGAGGTGTTGGGGCAGTTGCCACCGATCAGCTACGGCCCGGCGCGCTCCGGGGACATTCGCCATTCGCGGGCGAACAACCAGCGCCTGTTGCAGCGCTTCAAGCTCCCCGAACCGACGCCGATGAGCGTCGGGCTGGCACGTTTGCTGGGCCGCTGAGCTTTCCCCAGCGATGAAAAAAGGCGCCTTTGCAGGCGCCTTTTTTTGTCTGGCCGATTTAGAACTTGTAGCCCAGGCCGACCATGTAGACCCATGGATCGACGTCTACGTCGACCTTGGCCCGGGTGCCGCCGGCGACCGCGTTGTTGTTCACGTAGGCGGTGGTGTCGATGTCGACGTAGCGCACCTGGGCGTTGATCATCACGTTGTCGGTCAGCATGTAGTCGGCACCGACCTGCCAGGCCAGGCCCCAGGAGTTCTTCGCCCGGAAATTGTCGAAACCGGCGGCGCTGGCGCGGCTGCCGACGTGCTCGTCATAGATCCAGGTGTAGTTGATGCCGGCACCGACGTAAGGCTGGAAGGCGGCCTTGTGGTCCAGCGGGTAGTACACGACGCTCAGGGTCGGCGGCAGGTGCTTGAGAGTACCGAGCTTGCCGTTGGCGGCGTCCAGCGAGGTGCCCTTGAGTTTGACGTCATGCTCGAACGGGGTGGCCGCGAGCAGTTCGATACCGACGTTGTTGGTCAGCATGTAGGCGAAGTTCAGGCCCAGCTGGGTGTCGCTGCTCATGGTCGCCTTGCCGCCGAGGTTGGCACCGGCCAATGGACCGCGGTCGACCTTGACGTCGCCGCTGTCGGCTTTCGGATTGACGGTGATGGCACCGGCGCGAACGATGATGTCGCCGGCTTCGTGGGCGTGGGCGAGCGGGGCGGCGAGCGCGAGCGCGAACAGGGAGGCGCTGAGCAGGGACTTGTGCATGGGAGCTCCAAAGGACGATTCGAGTTGGCTAGGTCCAATGGTAAGGATCGTCAAGGAACAGGCTTTGACTCAGCTCAATGAAAACCGGATCAGCGTGGAGGCAGTGGAACTGCGGGTGTTGTGTACGCTGTGCAACTGATCGCGGGCAAACGTGCGGCTATAGGGAACTGTGCTGTTTTGTGGGCGCAGGCTTGCTTGCGATGAGGTCATGAATGGCACTGCGAAAAACGCGGTTTCACTCCTGCAATTCGTACATGTAAATTTTCTCTGCCTCCATCTGGTAACCCGCGTCGGCGATGTCGCTGGTGGACGCCTTGACCTGCATCGGCCCCTCGATCCAGTACGGCTGATACAGCTCGTCGAGCTTCACGCCGACGGCGCTTTTCACATGCACGATCTGGTTCGACGGCGGTGGCGGCACGTGGATGCAGGCGCCGAAATACGGCACCAGCAGAAACTCCGTGGTGCGGCCTTCCTCGCTGACTTCCAGCGGCACGATGTAGCCGGGCAGGCGCACCGACAGGCCGTCCAGGCTCTGCACCACCGGAGCGTTGGGCATGTCCTGCTTGGCTGCCGGGGCGGACTCGGCGGCCAGGGCGTCGCTCATCTGCGACAGGTCGTGCAGCGGCTGCATGTTCGGCACCTCCGCTGGCGCGTCCGGCGGGATCATTTCCGACCAGGCCAGGTCACGGGGTTCGGCGGCCCATAGCGGCAGGGCGACCAGCATCAACAGCGCAAGCAGGGCACGGGGCATGCCGGAGCTCCTCATAACCAGAAGTTCCTCATAAACGGATGGACAGGCCATCGGCCAGCGATTGTCGGTAGGCGCGCCAGGCCGGCACGCTGCCCATCAGCAGGGCGGCGATCAGGATACCGCCGAGCAGCGTCCACTCATACTCGTTTGGCCAGGACAGCGGCAGGTACAGGCCGTAGCTCGACTGCACATAACCCTGGGCCAGGGCGATGCCCAGGTACAGCAGGCCCAGCCCGGCGAGCACACCGGACAGCGCCAGGGCGAAGGCTTCCAGCACCAGCAAGGTCGCAATATGCCAAGGCCGGGCGCCGACCGAACGCAGGATCGCCATCTCCCGGCGGCGCTCGTTGAGGCTGGTGAGGATCGCCGTGAGCATGCCGATCAGGCCGGTCAGCACCACGAACAGCGACACCACGAACAAGGCCTTTTCCGCGGTGCCCATCAGGCTCCACAGCTCCTGCAGGGCGACCCCGGGCAAGATCGCCAGCATCGGTTCGCCGCGGTATTCATTGATCTCGCGCTGCACCGCGAAGGTGGCGATCTTGCTGTTCAGGCCAAGCATGAAGGCAGTGATCGCTTGCGGCGTCAGATCCATGTTGCGCGCCTGGTCGGCGCTGATGCGGCCGCTGCCCTGGGCCGGCACGCCGTTGTGCCAGTCGATATGGATCGCCTCCATGCCACCGAGGCTGATGTGCAGCGTGCGGTCCACCGGGGTGCCGGTGCGCTTGAGGATGCCGACCACGGTGAAGGGTTTGTCGTCATGCTTGACCAGGCTGATGGCCGCCACGCCGTGGGCCAGCACCAGCTTGTCGCCGAGCTTGTAATGCAGGGCCTCGGCGACTTCGGCGCCCAGCACCACTTCGAACGGATCGCTGGCGAACTCGCGGCCGCTGGCCAGTTGCAGGTTCTGCTGGTGGCCGTACTGGTAATGCTCGAAGTAGGCCGCGGTGGTGCCCATCACCCGGTAGCCGCGATGGGAGTCACCGAGGGAAATCGGGATCGCCCATTTCACTTTCGGGCTGCTGGCGAAGTGCTCGAAGCTGTCCCAGCGAATGTTGTTGGTGGCGTTGCCGATGCGGAACACCGAGTACAGCAGCAGGTTCACCGAACCGGAGCGGGCGCCGACGATCAGGTCGGTACCGCTGATGGTGCTGGCGAAGCTGGCGCGGGCTTCGGTGCGCACCCGTTCCACCGCCAGCAGCAGGCAGACCGACAGGGCGATGGCGAAGGCGGTGAGGATCGCGGTGAAGCGGCGGTTAGCCAGGCTGGCCATGGCTAGACGGAACAGATACATCTCAGACCTCCGCGGGCGTGGCGGCGCGATTGAGTTCGGCCAGCGACAGGTTGCGATCGAACAGCGGCGCCAGGCTCTGGTCGTGGCTGACGAACAGCAGGCTGGCCCCGGCCTCGCGGCATTCGGCGAACAACAGGCGGATAAAGGCTTCGCGGGCGTCGTAGTCCAGTGCCGAGGTGGGTTCGTCGGCGATCACCAGTTCCGGTTGGCCGATCAGCGCGCGGGCGGCGGCGACCCGTTGTTGCTGGCCGATGGACAGCGAGTCGGCGCGACGGCCGAGCAGGCCGGGGTCTTTAAGCCCCAGGTGGGCGAGCAGGGTGGCGGCTGCCTGGTCGACACTGCCGTGGCGCTGTACGGCGCGGCTGGCGCGCAATTTGGAGAAGTGGCAGGGCAACTCGACGTTTTCGCGTACCGAGAGAAACGGCAGCAGGTTGAACTGCTGGAAGATGTAGCCGGTGTGATCGACCCGGAAGCGGTCGCGGGCGCCGGCGGAGAGTTCGGTCAGCTCCTGGCCCAGCAGGCGGATGCTGCCGCGGCCGGGTTTCTGCACACCGCCGAGCAGGCCGAGCAGGGTGGTCTTGCCGCTGCCGCTGGGGCCCTTGAGGAACAGCGTTTCACCCGCTTCCAGGCGAAAGGCCGGGATATCCAGCAACTGTGGATGGCCGGGCCAGTTGAAGCCCAGGTCGGACAGTTCGATAAGTGCTTGGGTCATGTTGGGCCGATCATGGAGTGAGTTTTGTAGCCGCTGCCGAAGGCTGCGATAAGGTCCGCAGGACCTTGCGAAAACCTCAAGAGCAACGACCCCTTCGGGCTCGATCGCAGCCTGCGGCAGCGGCTACAGGAGTTGCGGTCAGAACTTCAGGCTGGCGGCCTTGGAGGTCGCTTCCACGCCTTGCTGGCCACTTGGCGAGATGAGTTGTACCTGAATTTTCTGGGTGGCGGGGAAGGTCTTGAACACGCCGGCCAGGTCCAGGTTCTTCAGCGCGCCCGGCGTGGCACAGGTGAACTGGTAGTGCGCATGGATCTCGCTGTGTTCGTGATGATGCTCGTGGCCGCCGGCATTCTTCGCGTCGTCATGGTCTTCGTCGTGATCTTCGGGCTTGTCGCCGAACAGCGGGCTTTCCAGTTCCTGTTGCGCCACCACGCAACCGGCGGCGGGCGGCAGGCTGAACAGCGCCAGCGGTTTTTCCAGCTGGGCGCGCACGGCGGCGACCTTGGCCTTGTCCGCGTCGGTGCTGGCGGCGTGCTCGAAGCCCACCAGGTTCATCGCCGGGCTTTCCAGTTCCAGCTCCAGGGTCTGGCCGTCCAGCGCGGCGTTCAGGCGGGCCACGCCATGCTCGTGAGCACCGAGGCTGCCGTGCTCATGGTCGTGGTCGTGTTTTTCGGCCGCGTGAGCGATGGCCAGGGGCAACAGAGCGAACGGCAGGGCGAGCAGCAGACGACGCATGGCAAGTCTCCGGGAGCGAACATGAAAATAATGTTATGTAATCTTATAACGGAAGTGGCGAGAGTTTGACCGCCTGCTTGGCGTTGCGCAAGACGCATGGGAGCATGCTCGTCAGAAATTTTCAGGAGCAGAGCGATGGTGCGGATTCGTGGAAGCATCGGCGAATGGCCGGTGGATTTGACCCTGGAACTGGACGAGGCCGACTGGGATCAGTTGAGTGCCCGGCTGGGGACGCCGTTGCAGGCGGCCAAAGCCGAAAGCGGCGCGCCTGTGGCCAAGCCGGCGAGCCAGGACGATGCGCTGTGGCAGATCACTCAGGACCTGCTGCGCAAGGCCGGGCAATTGAGCGGCCCGGATCTTTTGGAACAACTGGAAGGCCTGACCGGCAGCGCCGCGGCGGGCAAGCGGCTATTGGTGCGTTTGCGCCACAGCGCACAGGTCAAGGTGGTGAGCGGCGGCGATACGCCGCTCTACAGCTGGATCGAGTAGGCGAAGGCTGCGCCGGCTTGCGATAAACCGGCGCGGCTATCAGCTATGAATCAGTACAGCGCGGCGAACAGCTTGCGACGGTAGGTGGTCACCAGCGGGTGGTCGTTGCCCAGAAGCTCGAACACTTGCAGCAAGGTCTTGTGCGGCAGGCCTTCGTTGTAGCTGCGGTTGCGGATGAACAACTTGAGCAGGGCATCCAGCGCCGCGTCGTACTGCTGGCGCGCCAGTTGCTGGATGGCCAGCTGATACACCGCCTCGTCATCCTGCGGGTCCTGCGCCAGGCGGCTTTTCAGCTCGGCGCTGTCCGGCAGGTCGGCAGCCTGCTTGAGGAAGGTGATCTGCGCCTTGGCCCCGGCCAGCGCCGCCTTGTGTTCATCGCCGGTGACCGCGTCGAGTACGGTCTGGGCTTCGCCCAGTTCGCCGCGTTCGGCCAGGCAGCGGGCGTAGAGGATCAAGGCCTTGGCGTTGCTGTTGTCTTCACCCAGCAGCACTTTGAGCGTGGCTTCGGCATCGGCGATGCGCCCTTCGGCGAACAGCGCTTCAGCCAGCTCCAGCGGGTCGGCGGCCTTGGGCGGCGGCATCTGCACATGGGGTTCGAGCATGGCGCGCACCGCGGATTCCGGTTGCGCCCCGGCAAAACCGTCCACCGGCTGACCGTCCTTGAACAGCACCACGGTCGGCAGGCTGCGAATGCCGAAGCGGGCAACGATGTCCTGCTCGATATCGCAGTTGACCTTGGCCAGCAGCAGTTCGCCCTGATAGCTCTCGGCGATCTGTTGCAGCATCGGCATCAGCGCCTTGCAGGGCGCGCACCATTCGGCCCAGAAATCCACCAGCACCGGCTTGTGGAACGAGTTCTCGATCACCGACTGGTCGAAGTCGGCGGTGCTGGCGTCGAAAATGTACGGCGTGTCCTGACTCATGGGGGATCTCGAAGAACGTGAATGGGCCAACTATAAGGCTTGGCGGGGGGCGGCTGAAAGCGGGGTATCGGGTGGCCGGTAGATTGTTTCCCGGGCAAGCCTCGCTCCTGCAGATGCTGCTGGACGTTGCTCGATAGAGCACAAGGTGATTTGTCCTTCATCAATCGCGCTGCGCGTGATACAGGCTCACTTCGCGGAACTCCCAGGGCTCGGCCAGATCCGGTAGGGTCAGGGCGTGGAGCATTTCCAGGCGTTGGTACAGCGGATGTTGGAAGTCCTTGACCCGGGAGTCCGCCACCAGTGCCTGGCGTCCGCGGCTAAGGAATTCATCCAGCAGCGGCAGGTTGGCGCGGTCGTAGAGCACGTCGGCTACCAGGATCAGGTCGAAGCGATCCGCTTGCGCGAAAAAGTCCGTGGAGTAACCCAGTTCAACCCCGTTGAGCGCCGCATTCGCCTTGCAGGCGGCAATGGCCAGCGGGTCGAGGTCGCAGGCCACCACTTCCAGCGCGCCGGCTTTCAGCGCCGCGATACCGGCCACGCCGGAGCCGGCGCCGAAATCCAGGACCCGCTTGCCTTGCACCCACTGCGGGCGCTCTGCCAGATAGCGCGCCAGGGCCAGGCCGCTGGCCCAGCAGAAACTCCAGTACGGCGGTTCGTGGAGAATTCGCCGGGTTTCTTCCGGGGTGAAGGCGCGGTCCATGTTGTCGGCATCGATCAACCACAGCTTCAGCTCGGTGTCCGGCAGTTCGCAGGCCACCAGTTGGGCGTCGCCCAGCAGTTCGCTCAGGGCGCGTTGCAGGTCGAGCGGTGGGGTCATGGTGCTTTGACGAATTGCAGCTGGCCCACGGCCTGGGTGGTCGGCTGGGTGATGAGTTGCGCCGGCAGGTGCAGGATCAACTGGCCGGACTGGCTGGCACGGCCGCGCAGTTCAACGCGGGCGCCTACCGGGAAGACATCGGGATTGAAGCGAAGGCGAAACGCCAGGACCTTGTTGTTGCCGATCAGGTTGCTGCTGGCCAGCAAACGTTGCGGCCGGCCGCGCTCGTCGATCACCAGCAGCGCCAGTTCCACCTCGGCACCGCTTGGTACGCCCTGCAGGGTGCCGCTCAGTTCACGCTGATAGGCCGGCAGGGGGCCGAGGTCAGTGGATTCCTGGGCTTTTTTCACACTCTGCTGGGGCGGCACGGTGGAGGCGGCCGGTTTCGGGGCGTCGCTGCTGCAAGCGACCAGCAGGCTGAAAAGGCTGAGCAAAACGAGCGGTCGTAGTGGCATGCGAAGCTCCAACAAGGCGAAATTCCATGTGCAAAACATAATAGTCGGTCTGTATACCGTAAAGGCTATGGCTTGTCTTGCCAGTGGGATGCGCTACCATGGCCCTCCCTTTTTTTGTTGCCTGCCACCATGCACTGTCCCTTCTGCGGTGCCAACGACACCAAGGTCATCGACTCGCGTCTGGTCGCCGAAGGCGAACAGGTGCGCCGCCGGCGTGAATGCCTGGCCTGCGGTGAACGTTTCACCACTTTCGAAACCGCCGAACTGGTGTTGCCGCGCCTGATCAAGACTGACGGCAGCCGTCAGCCCTTCGACGAAGAAAAACTCCGCGCTGGCATGCAGCGTGCCCTGGAAAAGCGTCCGGTCAGCGTCGAGCGCCTGGAAGCCGCGCTGGTGCATATCAAGCACAAGCTGCGCGCCACCGGCGAGCGCGAGGTCAAATCCCTGGTCGTCGGCGAACTGGTGATGGCCGAGCTGCAAAAGCTCGATGAAGTGGCCTATATCCGCTTCGCTTCGGTCTACCGACGGTTCCAGGATCTCAATGAGTTCCGCGAAGAGATCGACCGTCTCGCCCGCGAGCCGGGCAAAGAATGAATACCTCCAGCGAACAGGCGGTGCTCGACGCCCACTATATGGCGCGCGCCCTGGAGCTGGCCGCAAAAGGCCGCTTCAGCACTCATCCCAACCCCCGGGTCGGTTGCGTGATCGTGCGCGACGGCCAGGTTGTCGGCGAAGGCTGGCATGTGCGGGCCGGCGAGCCCCATGCCGAAGTCCACGCCCTGCGTGCCGCCGGTGCCAACGCCCGCGGCGCCACCGCTTACGTGACCCTCGAACCCTGCAGCCATCACGGTCGTACGCCGCCGTGCGCCGATGCCCTGGTGGATGCCGGCGTGGCGCGGGTCGTGGCGGCGATGCAGGACCCCAACCCGGAAGTCGCCGGCCGTGGCCTGCAGCGCCTGGCCCAGGCCGGCATCGCTACCCACAGCGGGGTGATGGAGCAGCAAGCCCGTGCCCTCAACCAGGGTTTCCTCAAGCGCATGGAGCACGGCCTGCCGTTCGTGCGGGTCAAGCTGGCCATGAGCCTGGACGGGCGCACCGCCATGGCCAGTGGCGAAAGCCAGTGGATCACCGGCCCCGCCGCGCGTTCCGCGGTGCAGCGCCTGCGGGCCCAGGCCAGCGTGGTGTTGACCGGTGCCGACACGGTGCTGGCGGACAATGCCCGGCTGACGGTACGTGCCGAGGAACTGGGGCTGGATGCGGAACAGACCGCCCTGGCCATGAGCCGTCCACCCTTGCGCGTGTTGATCGACGGCCGTTTGCGGGTGCCGCTCGATGCGCCGTTCTTCAAGGCGGGGCCGGCGCTGGTCGCCACCTGCGCGGCGGTGGAAGAACAGTATGCCAACGGTCCGGAATGCCTGATCGTGCCGGGCGCCGATGGCCAGGTGGACCTGCGTCGGCTGTTGGGCGAGCTGGCTGCCCGCGGCGTCAACGAGGTGCTGGTGGAAGCCGGCCCGCGCCTGGCGGGGGCGTTCGCCCAGCAAGGTTTGGTGGACGAGTACCAGATCTTTGTCGCCGGCAAGTTCCTCGGCTCTACGGCCCGGCCGCTGCTCGACTGGCCGCTGGCGCAGATGAGCGAGGCGCCGCGGCTGAAAATCATTGAAATGCGCGCCGTAGGCGATGACTGGCGAGTCATTGCCATTCCTCTGCCAGCAGCGAGCGTATAATTTCGGGCCTTCGCCACGCGGCGACCCTGTTCTCGAGGAGGACTCCATGTTTACAGGCATCATCGAATCCATCGGCAGCATCCGTGCATTGACCCCCAAGGGTGGCGATGTGCGGGTGTATGTGGAAACCGGCAAGCTCGACCTGGGCGACGTGAAGCTGGGCGACAGCATTGCGGTGAACGGCGTCTGCCTGACCGCGGTGGAACTGCCGGGCGACGGCTTCTGGGCCGACGTCAGCCGCGAGACCCTGGACTGCACCGCTTTCCATCAGTTGAAGGCCGGCAGCCGGGTCAACCTGGAAAAGGCCCTGACCCCGACCACCCGCCTGGGCGGTCACCTGGTCAGCGGCCATGTCGACGGCGTCGGCGAAGTGGTGGCCCGGGAAGAAAATGCCCGCGCCATCCAGTTCCGCATCCGCGCGCCCAAGGACCTGGCCAAGTACATCGCGCACAAGGGCTCGATCACCGTCGATGGCACCAGCCTGACGGTCAACGCGGTCAATGGCGCCGAGTTCGAGCTGACCATCGTCCCGCACACGCTGGCCGAAACCATCATGGCCGACTACCGGCCGGGTCGGCAGGTCAACCTCGAAGTCGACCTGCTGGCGCGCTACCTGGAGCGCCTGCTGCTGGGCGACAAGGCCGCGGAGCCTTCGAGCGGTGGCATCACCGAAAGTTTTCTGGCCGCTAACGGCTACCTCAAATCCTGACTCAAGGGGGTGCCGCGTGGCGCTCAACAGCATCGAAGAACTGGTTGAAGACATCCGCCAAGGCAAGATGGTCATCCTCATGGATGACGAAGACCGCGAGAACGAAGGCGACCTGATCATGGCCGCCGAGTGCTGCAAGGCCGAACACATCAACTTCATGGCCAAGCACGCCCGCGGCCTGATCTGCATGCCGATGAGCCGCGAGCGTTGCGAGCTGCTCAAGCTGCCTTTGATGGCGCCGCGCAACGGTTCCGGGTTCGGCACCAAGTTCACCGTTTCCATCGAGGCCACTACCGGCGTGACCACCGGCATCTCCGCCGCCGACCGCGCACGCACGGTGCAGGCTGCCGCCGCCAAGGACGCCAAGGCCGAAGACATTGTCAGCCCGGGCCACATCTTCCCGCTGATGGCTCAGCCGGGTGGCACCCTGGCTCGCGCCGGCCACACCGAAGCCGCCTGCGACCTGGCGCGCATGGCCGGTTTCGAGCCGAGCGGGGTGATCTGCGAAGTGATGAACGACGACGGCACCATGTCCCGTCGCGCCGAGCTGGAAGCCTTCGCCGCCGAACACAACATCAAGATCGGCACCATCGCCGACCTGATTCACTACCGGATGATCCACGAACGTACCGTTCAGCGGATTGCCGAGCAGCCGCTGGACAGCGAATTGGGCCAGTTCAACCTGGTGACTTACCGTGATTCGGTGGAAGGCGACGTGCACATGGCGCTGACCCTGGGCAACATCTGCGCCGAAGAACCGACCCTGGTTCGCGTGCACAACATGGACCCGTTGCGCGACCTGCTGATGGTCAAGCAGCCTGGCCGCTGGAGCCTGCGGGCCGCCATGGCCACGGTGGCCGAGGCCGGCAGCGGCGTGGTGCTGTTGCTGGGCCACCCGCTGGACGGCGACGTGCTGCTGGCGCATATCCGCGAAACGGCCGAGCACGTGCCTGCGAAAAAACCGACCACCTACAGCATCGTCGGTGCCGGTTCGCAGATCCTGCGCGACCTGGGTGTACGCAAAATGCGCCTGATGAGCGCGCCGATGAAATTTAATGCGATATCCGGTTTCGACCTGGAAGTTGTAGAATACGTGCCCTCCGAATAAAAGCCAGTTGTTGCGGGCTTGAAATTCGCGGTTCAAATATCACTAGTGAGCGCGTAGTGAACGCGCTCCGGCTCTTTAAGAGATTTGTCGAATGACCCTGAAGACCATCGAAGGTACCTTCATCGCCCCCAAAGGCCGCTATGCCCTGGTGGTCGGCCGTTTCAACAGCTTCGTCGTCGAAAGCCTGGTCAGCGGCGCCGTTGACGCCCTGGTCCGTCACGGCGTGAGCGAAAGCGACATCACCGTGATTCGTGCCCCTGGCGCCTTCGAGATTCCGCTGGTTGCGCAGAAAGTCGCGCAGAAGGGCGAGTTCGCGGCGATCATCGCCCTGGGCGCGGTCATTCGTGGCGGCACTCCGCACTTCGAATACGTGGCGGGCGAATGCACCAAGGGCCTGGCCCAGGTGTCCATGGAGTTCGGCGTACCGGTCGCCTTTGGCGTGCTGACCGTCGACTCGATCGAGCAAGCCATCGAACGTTCCGGCACCAAGGCCGGCAACAAAGGTGCTGAAGCTGCCTTGTCCGCTCTGGAAATGGTCAGCCTGCTGGCGCAGTTGGAGGCCAAGTGATTAGCGACGATAGCGATCGTTTCAACCCGCGTGATCCGAAACCTGCGGACGCTGGCAAGCCATCCAAGAGCGCCAAGCGTCGCGAAGCCCGTCAGCTCGCGACCCAGGCGCTGTACCAATGGCACATGGCCAAGCACTCGCTGAACGAGATCGAAGCGCAGTTCCGGGTCGACAACGATTTCACCGACATCGACGGTGCCTACTTCCGTGAGATCCTGCACGGCGTTCCGGCCAACAAGAATGAGATCGACAACGCTCTCACCCCTTGCCTGGACCTCACCATCGAAGAGCTGGACCCGGTCGAACTGGCGGTTTTGCGCCTGTCCACCTGGGAACTGCTCAAGCGCGTCGACGTGCCGTACCGCGTTGTGATCAACGAAGGTATCGAACTGGCCAAAGTCTTCGGTTCCACCGACGGCCACAAGTTCGTCAACGGCGTACTCGACAAGCTGGCCCCGCGTCTGCGTGAAGCTGAAGTGAAGGCATTCAAGCGCTGATCCGCGCTTGCAGCTGCCATGGGCGAGTTTGAGCTGATCCGTAACTTCTTCGCTGCCGCGCCTTGTGCGCAGGGCGGCGAGGGCGTTGTACTGGGGATTGGCGACGACTGCGCCTTGCTGGCTGTTCCCCCTGGCGAACAGTTGGCGATTTCCACCGACACCCTGGTGGCCGGTGTGCATTTCGCAGATCCCTGCGACCCTTTCCTGCTCGGCCAGCGCTCGCTGGCGGTGGCGGTCAGCGACCTGGCGGCCATGGGCGCCGCGCCTGTCGCCTTCACCCTTGCCCTGACCCTGCCGACGGTTGACGCCGATTGGCTGCAAGCCTATGCCAACGGCCTGAGCGCCATGGCGCAGAGCTGCGGCGTGCGCCTGGTAGGCGGTGACACCACGCGCGGCCCGTTGACCCTGACCATGACCGTGTTCGGTCGCGTGCCCGCCGGCCAGGCCCTGACCCGCAGTGGTGCCCGTCCGGGCGACCTGCTGTGTGTCGGCGGCGAGCTGGGCAATGGCGCCGGGGCCTTGCCCCTGGTGCTCGGACAACGCAGCGCCGAGCCGGCGGTCGCCGAGCCTTTGCTGGCCCATTACTGGTCGCCGCAACCGCAACTGGCCCTGGGCCAGGCGCTGCGCGGCAAGGCTACCGCGGCCATGGATATCTCCGATGGCCTGCTGGCCGACTGCGGGCACATTGCTGCCGCTTCAGCTGTCGGCTTGCTGATCGAAAGTGAAAAACTGCCGATGTCCCGGGCGTTGTTGAGCTTTCTCGGTGAGAATGGCGCCCGCTCGGCGGCACTCAGCGGCGGTGACGATTACGTGCTGGTCTTCACCTTGCCCGAAGCCGAGCTGGCGCCGCTGCTCGCCGCCGGCTGGCCGGTGCATGTGCTGGGCCGGGTCGTGGCCGGGCAGGGCGTGGTGCTGCTGGATGCCGAGGGGCGGGACATCACCCCGAACACTCGGGGCTATCAACATTTTCGGGAGACACCGTGACAGATCATCCCAAACAGGTTCCGGCAGAGTTCGTGCCGCCCTCCGTCTGGCGTAATCCCTGGCATTTTCTGGCCTTCGGTTTCGGTTCGGGCACCTTGCCCAAAGCTCCGGGTACCTGGGGCTCGCTGGTGGCGCTACCGTTCATCCCGCTGTGGCAGATGCTGCCGGACTGGGGTTACTGGCTGATGCTCGGCATCACCATGCTGTTCGGCTTCTGGCTGTGCGGCAAGGTGGCCGACGACCTGCGGGTGCATGACCACGAAGGCATTGTCTGGGACGAAATGGTCGGCATGTGGATCACCCTGTGGCTGGTGCCGGAAGGCTGGCAGTGGTTGCTGGCGGGTTTCCTGATGTTCCGCTTCTTCGACATTCTCAAGCCCTGGCCGATTCGCTGGATCGACCGGCATGTGCACGGCGGTATCGGGATCATGCTCGACGACGTGCTGGCCGGTGTCTTCGCCTGGTTGGCGATGCAGGGGCTGGTGTGGTGTTTTACCTGAGGAATCAGCCATGCCGGCCGCTCGCGTTCTGCTGGTAACGCTCTGTGTCTTGACCGCCAGCCTGGTCCGGGCCGCTGAGCCGGCGGCGCTTCCCGGCGAAATCCGGGTGGCCAGCGAGGAGTGGGACAGCTACACCCAGGCCGATGGCCAGGGCATGGCCTGGGATATCCTGCGCGAGGTCTTCGAGACCCAGGGCGTGAAGCTCGACATGCGCAGCGTGCCGTACACCCGCTCGGTCGGGCTGGTGCAGCGGCGTGAAGTCGACGCCCTGGTCGGTTCCTATCGGGACGAAACCGATGGCGCCCTGTATCCGCGCTGGAATTACGACACCGACCATATCTACAGCCTGGGCCTGGCGACGAACCCGCCGCCGACCCTGGCCACGCTCGGCAACTATCGCCTGGTCTGGGTGCGCGGCTATCGCTACCAGGACTACTTGCCCAATATTCAGCGTTTCAATGAGATCCGCCGGCGTGTCGGTATCTTGCCGATGCTCCAGCAAGGCCGCGCCGACTTCTATATCGATGCCCTGACCGAGGTCGATGTTGTCCTGTCCCAGGCCGGGGACCGCTCGCAGTTCCGGCGCAGCCATTTGGCCGAACTGCCACTGTTCCTGGGGTTTGCCAACAATGAACGGGGGCGGGTGCTGTGCGCGCTGTTCGATCGGCGGATGGCCGAGTTGGTGAAAAATGGCCGTTTGCGCCCGATTTTCCAGCGCTGGCAGCAGCCCTATCCGTTCGATACCGGGCGTCCGCCTGAAGACCGTTGATCTAACTTCTCGATCTTTATGTCCGATAATTCAGCCTAAGCGTCTGTCGGAAGCTGCTGTTACAATGCCGCCTCTGCGAATCTCCAGTCCCATACAGATCAGGAGCACAACGGTGCCCGTCGTTTTTGTTGCCGCTTCCAAGCTGCCTACCCCTTTTGCGCAATTCACCATGCACGGTTTTCTCGATGAAGCCACCGGCCGCGAGCACGTCGTGCTCAGCCTGGGTGATATTGCCGATGGTGCTCCGGTGCTCGGCCGGTTGCACTCCGAATGCCTGACCGGCGACGCCCTGTTCAGCCAGCGCTGCGACTGCGGTTCGCAGCTGGAAGCCGCCCTGCAGGCGATCGCCCGCGAAGGCCGTGGCGTGCTCCTGTACCTGCGTCAGGAAGGCCGCGGCATTGGCCTGCTCAACAAGATCCGCGCCTATGAGTTGCAGGATGGCGGCGCCGACACCGTGGAAGCCAACGAACGCCTGGGCTTTGCCGCCGACCAGCGTGACTACGCCATGTGCCTGCCGATGCTCGAGCACCTGGGGGTGAAATCCCTGCGCCTGATGACCAACAACCCGCGCAAGGTCAAGGCCCTGACCGAGATGGGCATAGTCGTTGCCGAGCGTGTGCCGCTGCATACCGGCCACAACCCGCACAACAAACTCTACCTGGCCACCAAGGCCAGCAAGCTCGACCACATGATGGGCAACGAGCACCAGGGCGAGGTAGACCGGGCGTGACCCGCGGTCAGGTCCGGCGGCGCCTGGCCGTCAGCTGGTGGCAATACCTGGCGCTGGCGCTGCTGCCGCTGTTCGTGATCAATCTGGTGTTTGGCCAGGGCGAGCCGCTGCTGCCGATTCTGGCGATGCCGTTTTTTATCGCTGGCGTGGCCTCGATGTTTGTCAGCCTGCGTTTTTTCGGCGGCTACAAACGGGCCCTGATCGCCACCCATAAAGCCCTCGATACCCCTGAAGAGCCAGCGGCCTGGATCGAGCTGGCGGCCCGTCGTCGCGCGGCGTTTCTGGCCGCGGCCCTGCCGGCCTGGGTCGGTGCCCTGGCGGTGTTCGTCGGCCTGGAAGCGGTGCCGCTGATCCTCCTGGCGCTGTCCACCGCGGTGCTGTTCTACCTCTACCGCATCCCGCGTCAGCTCGCTTGATGCGCCGCTGGCTGGCAGTCCTGCTGCTGGCCCTCGCAGGCCCGGCGCTGGCCGTGGAGCGCGTGGTCAGCCTCGCGCCTTCGCTATCGGAAATCGTCGTCGAACTGGATTCCGTCGACCTGCTGGTCGGTGTGCTCGACGCCGGCGAGCGCCCCCCTCAATTGCACAACCTGTCGTCGGTGGGCCGTTATGGCCAGCTGGACATGGAGCGGCTGCTCAGCCTCAGGCCGGATCTGCTCCTGCTCTGGCCCGGCAGCGTTGGCCCGGCCCAGCGCGAGCAGCTCGCTCGCCTGGGTATCCCGACCCTGGTGGCCGAACCCCACAGCCTCGACCAGCTCACCACTCAAATTGCAACTATCGCCGCCCGGCTAGGGCGCCCACAACGCGGCCTGGAGCGTGCCAATGAGTTGCGGCAGCAACTGGCCGGCCTGCGTCAACGCTATGCCCGCAGCGCGCCCCTGGCAGTGTTCTATCAGGTCTGGGACCAGCCGCTGTACACCGTGGGCGGCGGGCAAATCATCAGTGATGCCTTGAGTGTGTGCGGCGCGCGCAATGTGTTTGCCGACTTGCCGCTGCCAGCGCCCCAGGTCAGCGTCGAGTCGGTGTTGCAGCGCAACCCTGAAGTGATTCTGGCCAGCACCCAGGCGCAACTTGACGCCTGGAAAGCCTGGCCGCAATTGAAGGCGGTGGCGCAAGGCAGGTTGTTGCTGATCAGCGATAAAGGCCTGGAGCGGCCGAGCGGGCAGATGATCGCTGCGACGGCCAAGCTCTGTGAGTTGCTTGATTCTGAGTAGCTGCGGCTAGCGCATCGCGGGCAAGCCTCGCTCCTACAGAAAAATGTGCAATCCCCGTGTAGGAGCGAGGCTTGCCCGCGATAGCGTTCTTACAGGACCGACCTGACTAAAGCTCCGGCGTCCAGGTCACCCCGAACATCCAGGCCCGGCCTTGCTCCCGATACCCGTACTGCGCGCCGTCATGGCTGTACAGCACCCGGCTGTAGGACTTGTCGAGCAGATTGTCGACCTTCAGTTCCAGCCGGACTTCGCGATTCAGCGCCCAGCTGCTGCGCAAGCCCAGCAGGGCATAGCCGCCGAGGCGTTGCTGATTGGCCAGGTCGTCATAGCTGCTGCTCACTGCTTGCCAGCTGGCGCCGAGGCCCAGGCGGTCGAACTGCCGATCCAGGTCCAGGCTCAAGGTGCGCCGGGCACGACGGGCCAGGGTGTGGCCGGTGTCGCGGTCGCGGGGATCGATGATCGCCAGCCCCAGATTGCTCTGCCAGCCGAACAACTCCTGCTGCAGCGTCGCCTCGAAGCCGTTGATGCGTGCCGAGGCGACGTTCTGCGGGCGCGAATTGCTGCCGAAGATAATCGCGTCTTCCAGGTCGGTGCGGTACAGCGAGGTCTCCAGGCGAGTGCTCTCGCTCAACTGGCTGCGCCATTGCAATTCGTAGCTTTTCGAGGTCTCGGGCTTGAGGTCAGGGTTGCTGAAGTCGGGGTAATACAGGTCGTTGAAGGTCGGGGCGCGAAAGCCTTCGCTGTAGGTCAGCAGGACATCGTTGTCTGCATTCAACGGCAGGGTGAGGGTGCCGCTCCAGCTGTTCTGGCCGCCGAACTGCTGGTTCTGGTCGCGACGCAGGCCCAGTTCGGTGGAGAAACTGTCGGCCTTGAAGCGATGCTGGACAAAGGCCGCGCGGTTCCAGCGGCTATCTTCGGCGAAGGCGGTACTGCTGTTGACCCGGTCTTGGTACCAGTCGCCGCCGACGATCAGGCTGTTGCGTTCGTCGAGGGTCAGGTCGTTCTGCCAGTTGACCGAGTCGCGGTAGGTGTTGAACACCGTGCGTTCGTCGCTGAGCTTGTCGAAGGTCTTCTCGCGGTTTTCGCTGTGGCCTAGTTCCAGGCGCGACTTCCAGACGTCGTTGATACGCCCGTCGATATAGCTGCTGAAGCTGCTGACCGCGAATTCGCTGTAGGGCTTCTGCGGGAGGCTCTCGAAGGCGCTGCCATTGAAATACGAACGCCCGAAGGGGTTGTCGAACTCGCTTTTACCGCGGTTATCCAGCAGGTTCAGACCGGCTTCCCAGTCGTCGTTGAAGGCGTGGCTCAGGCTCAGGCTGAGGGACTGGTTGCGGTAGGCGTCATTGTCGCGATCGCTGGCATAGGACTCATGGGTGCGATTGCTCCCGGCCGTGTCGTCGAGGCTGGCACCCAGGCTGAAGCGGGTCTGCTGGTCGCCGCCGGACAGGCCGATGCTGCGCTCCCAGGTCTGGTGGCTGCCGACCCCCAGGTGCAGGCGGGGTTGCAGGCCCTGCTCGGCGCTGCGCCGGGTGAAGATCTGGATCACCCCGCCGATGGCGTCGCTGCCGTAGATCACCGAGCGGGAGCCGCGCAGCACTTCCACCCGCTCGATCTGCTGGATATTCAGATGCTGCAGGTTGCTGTCGCCGGAGCTCGAGCTGCCGATGCGCTGGCCATCCACCAGTACCAGGGTCTGCGCCGACGAAGTGCCGCGGATATAGATCCCCGGCACGCTGCCCCGGCCGCCGCTCTGCGCCACTTGCACACCAGGCACCCGTTGCAGCAGGTCGGTGACGCTGGAGGGTTGCAGGCGGTCAATGTCGTCGCGGGTGAATACGGTGTTGGCGGCGCTGCTGTCGTTGCGTGCCTCTACCTGGCGGTTGGCGCTGATCAGCGTGTCGGGCAGCTTGAGGGCCTGTTCGCGGTCGAGAGTGTCGGCCAGCAGTTGGCCGGTGGGCAGCAGGACAAGGGGCAGGACGAGGAGGGCGGGTTTCATCGGCAATCCGTGGCGCTTGGCGAGCGAGGCGGGAGCGGGGGGATAACTCCTGTAGCCGCTGCCGAAGGCTGCGATCGGCCCCGAAGGGGCCGTCGCTTTTAAGGCTTACAGGTTACAGGCCGAGCCGTTGCAGGCGTGCCCGTACGGCGGCTTCGATACCGGCTTCGTCCAGGCCGCATTCGGCCAGCATCTGCGCCGGCTTGGCGTGTTCGACGTAGAGGTCCGGCAGGCCCAGGTGCAGGATCGGCTTGAGGATCGCCTCGCGCGCCAGGAACTCGCCGACCGCGCCACCGGCGCCGCCCATGATGGCGTTCTCTTCGATAGTCACCAGCAGTTCGTGGCTGGCGGCGATTTCGCATACCAGGGCTTCATCCAGCGGCTTGACGAAACGCATGTCGACCACAGTGGCATCCAGCTTGTCGGCGACTTTCAGCGCCTCGGCCAGTTGCACGCCGAATACCAGCAGGGCGACCTTGCTGCCTTGGCGACGGACCACGCCCTTGCCGATCTCGATCGGCTGCAGGTCCTTTTCGATGGTGGCGTTCGGGCCGGTACCGCGTGGATAACGCACGGCGGCCGGGCCGTTGTACAGGTGGCCGGTGCTGAGCATCTTGCGCAGCTCGTTCTCGTCGCTTGGGGTCATCACCAGCATGCCGGGGATGCAACGCAGGAACGACAGGTCGAAGCTGCCGGCGTGGGTCGGGCCGTCTTCGCCCACCAGGCCGGCACGGTCGATGGCGAACAGCACGTCGAGGTTCTGCACCGCTACGTCATGCACCAGCTGGTCGTAGCCGCGCTGCAGGAAGGTCGAATAGATCGCCACCACCGGCTTGGCGCCTTCGCAGGCCATGCCGGCCGCCAGGGTCACGGCGTGCTGCTCGGCAATCGCCACGTCGAAGTAGCGCAGCGGGAAGCGCTCGCTGAAGGCCACCAGGTCCGAGCCTTCCTTCATCGCCGGGGTAATGCCCACCAGGCGTGGGTCGGCAGCGGCCATGTCGCACAGCCATTCGCCGAACACCCCGGAGTACTTCGGCCCACCGGCCTTTTTCGGCGCGGCGGCAGGGCTGTCCAGAGGGTCGAGCTTGGTGATGGCGTGGTAGCCGATCGGGTCGACTTCCGCCGGGGCGAAACCCTTGCCCTTCTTGGTCACCACGTGCAGGAACTGCGGGCCCTTGAGGTCACGCATGTTGCGCAGGGTGGCGATCAGGGTCGGCAGGTCGTGGCCGTCGATCGGACCGATGTAGTTCCAGCCCAGCTCTTCGAACAGGGTGCCGGGAACCAGCATGCCTTTTGCGTATTCTTCGGTGCGACGGGCAATTTCCCAGGCGCCGGGCAGGCGCGACAGTACCTTCTTGCTGCCTTCGCGCATGCTGGCGTAGGTGCGGCTGGAAAGAATCTTGGCCAGGTAGTTGGACAGGCCGCCGACGTTGCGCGAGATCGACATGTCGTTGTCGTTGAGGATCACCAGCATGTTGGCGTCCACTTCCGGCGCGTGGTTCAGCGCCTCGAAGGCCATGCCCGCGGTCAGGGCGCCGTCGCCGATCACCGCGATGGCCTTGCGCTCGCTGTTCTGCAGGCGGGCGGCAATGGCCATGCCCAGCGCCGCGCTGATCGAGGTGCTGGAGTGGCCGACGCCAAAGGTGTCGTACTCGCTCTCGGAACGCCGCGGGAAGGCGGCCAGGCCGTCCTTCTGGCGCAGGCTGGCCATGCGCTCGCGACGACCGGTGAGGATCTTGTGCGGATAAGCCTGATGACCCACGTCCCACACCAGGCGGTCGTCCGGCGTGTCGAAGACGTAATGCAGCGCGATGGTCAGCTCGATGACGCCCAGGCCGGCACCGAAATGCCCACCGGTCTGGCCGACCGTATAGAGCAATTCCAGGCGCAACTCATCGGCCAGGGTTTCCAGCTCGGCTTCGCCTAACCGGCGCAGGCCGTCCGGCGTGTTGGCACGGTCGAGCAGGGGCGTGGTCGGGCGCTTGCGGGGAATCTCATGAAACGTCGTGGGCATCAGGCGAATCGTTATAGGTATAAAAGAGGCGGCAGTTTACCTTATGCATCGCAAGCTGCCCACGCAGAGCGCGGAACTTGGCCGATATGCGGTCTGCCGCGCCGGGGTCGATCAGCTGCGTCGTTCGACGATATAACGCGCCAGCTCCCGCAGGGGCTCGGCGCCCGCGTCAAAGGGTCGCAGTGCGTGCAGGGCCTGATCGCGCAGTTCCAGGGCATAGGCCTTGGCCGCTTCCAGGCCGAGCAGGGCCGGGTAGGTCGGTTTGTCCCGGGCGATGTCGGCACCCTGGCGTTTGCCGAGGGTCGCGGTATCGCTTTCCACGTCGAGAATATCGTCCTGCACCTGGAACGCCAGGCCGATGGCCTGGGCGTAGGTCTGCAGGGACTTGAGCTCGTCTTTTTCGGCCCGGCCGCTGGCCAGGGCGCCGAGCTTGACGCTGGCCTCGATCAGCGCGCCGGTCTTGTGCCGGTGCATGTACTCCAGGGCTTTCTGGTCGAGCTTGAGGCCCACCGAACCGAGGTCGATGGCCTGGCCGCCGACCATGCCCGCCGGGCCCGCGGCCAGCGCCAGGGCGCTGACCATCCGCAGGCGGATCTCGGCGCTCGAATCGCTCAGGCGCGGGTCGAGCAGGGCGCTGAAGGCCAGGCTCTGCAACCCGTCGCCGGCGAGAATCGCGCAGGCTTCATCGAAGGCTTTGTGGGTAGTTGGCTGGCCGCGACGCAGGTCGTCGTCGTCCATCGCCGGTAGATCGTCGTGCACCAGGGAATAGGCGTGGATCAGCTCCACCGCGCAGGCCGCGCCGTTGGCCTGTTCCGGCCGGGCACCGAGGGCTTCGCAGGCGGCGTAGGCCAGCAGCGGACGCACGCGCTTGCCGCCGTTCATCACGCTGTAGCGCATGGCCTGGTAAAGACGGGCCAGCTCCGGGCTTGGCGTGTGGAACAGGGTTTCCAGTGCAGCATTGACCCGGGCCTGGCTGCTGGCCTGATAGGCCGCGATCATTCTGGTTGTTCCGCGTCGAAGGGTTCTTCGGCCAGTTCGCCATCGCGCTCCAGCAGGATCTGCACCTTCTGCTCGGCCTGGGCCAGCGCCGCCTGGCAATCGCGGGTCAGGCCGATGCCTTGCTCGAAGGCGGTCAACGAGTCTTCCAGCGACAGCTCGCCGTTCTCCAGACGCTCGACCAGCGTTTGCAGGTCGGCGAGGGATTGTTCGAAATCTAAGGCAGCTTTTTTGCGGGCCATGGCGGCTATCCCGGTTGACGTTAAACCGGCGCGACACTAGCAGACATGGGGTTTTGGGGCAAATGAGCGGCGGTTGCCGAACGGCTCGGCAGGGCGATTTTCTGCCCTGGGTCAGGGCCCGGTTGCGCGGGTCGACCTTCTGTCGCCATTTCTTGCTTTACGACAAGGAAAGTTGCGCGCACTTGCCTTGCAATGCCCCATCGTTGATTGGCAAGGAGAAGCTGCAATGAGTGTTTTTCGAAGTGTATTGGGGGCCTGTGTGCTGCTTGGCAGTTGTGCCAGCAGCCTGGTCCTGGCCGGTGGGGCAGAGGGTTTGCAGCGGGTGCAGGTCGAGCTGGTCGCACCGCCGCTGGTTCATCCTCATGAGCAAGTGGTCAACGGGCCGCCCAAGGTGGTGCAGTTCCGCATGAGTATCGAAGAGAAAAAAATGGTCATCGACGACCAGGGCACCACGCTCCAGGCCATGACCTTCAACGGGTCCATGCCTGGCCCGACGCTGGTGGTGCATGAGGGTGACTATGTGGAGCTGACGCTGGTCAATCCCGCGACCAACAGCATGCCCCATAACGTCGACTTTCATGCGGCCACCGGCGCCCTGGGCGGAGCGGGCCTGACCCAGGTGGTGCCAGGGCAGGAAGTGGTGCTGCGTTTCAAGGCTGATCGCAGCGGTACCTTTGTCTACCATTGCGCGCCGCAAGGCATGGTGCCGTGGCACGTGGTGTCGGGCATGAACGGTGCACTGATGGTGCTACCCCGTGACGGCCTGCGCGATCCTCAGGGCAAGCCCCTGCATTACGACCGCGTCTACACCATAGGCGAATCCGACCTGTATATCCCCAAGGACAAGGACGGCCACTACAAGGACTACCCGGACCTGGCGTCCAGCTACCAGGACACTCGCGCGGTCATGCGCACCCTGACTCCGAGCCACGTGGTGTTCAACGGCCGTGTCGGCGCCCTGACCGGTGCCAACGCGCTGACCTCCAAGGTTGGTGAAAGCGTGCTGTTCATCCATTCCCAGGCCAACCGCGACAGCCGTCCGCACCTGATTGGCGGCCATGGGGACTGGGTCTGGACCACCGGTAAATTCGCCAACCCGCCGCAACGCAACATGGAAACCTGGTTTATCCCCGGCGGCTCCGCGGTCGCGGCGTTGTACACCTTCAAGCAGCCGGGTACCTACGTGTACCTCAGCCACAACCTGATCGAGGCCATGGAACTGGGGGCCCTGGCCCAGATCAAGGTGGAAGGACAGTGGGACGATGACCTGATGACCCAGGTGAAAGCGCCGGGGCCGATCGTCGAGAGCAAGTAATAGGTGGACGGGCGGGGATATTGCTCGGATCTTGAACATTTCGTAAAAGTCCGTAATATCCTCGCCATGCTCATCGACCAAATCAAAGCCCTGGCCAGCGACATCCGTATGCAGATGCTCGAATGGCTGAAGGACCCGGAAGGCAACTTCCCGCCCCAGGGGCATGACGCGCCGAAAGAAATCGGCATCTGCATGACTCACCTGCAGCACAAGGCCGCGCTTTCGGCGTCCAGCACGTCCAGCCATCTGGCGATCCTGCAGCAGGCCGGGCTGGTCGAGGCCACGCGTATCGGCAAATGGACTTACTTTCGCCGTAACGAAGCGGCCATTGCTGCTTTTGCCGAGCAACTGAAGCGCGAGCTCTGAGTTTTTTTACTTGAACATTTCGTTATTTTTCGAAATGAAAAGGCAACCCAGGAGGATCTGTTCATGAAAGCAATCTACGTACAACCCGGTGGTGGCTACGACAAAGTAGTGGTCGGCGAGGCTCCGGCCGCGGCGCCACAAGCGGGCGAAATCACCGTGCGCCTGCGCGCCAGCTCCCTCAACTACCACGACTTCGCGGTGGTCAGCGGCATGTGGGGGCCGACTGAGTCGCGCATCCCGATGGCCGATGGCGCCGGTGAAGTGGTAGCGGTGGGCGAGGGTGTCAGTGAATTCGCCATCGGCGACTCGGTGGTCAGCACCTTCTTCCCCGAATGGCTGGACGGCCGGCCCAATGTCATAGGTTTCGCCACAGTGCCGGGCGATGGCCTGGATGGTTACGCCCGGGAAGTCGTCACCGCCCGCGCCACCGCCTTCACCCGTGCGCCCAGGGGCTGGAGCCACGCCGAAGCAGCGACCCTTACCACCGCCGGCCTTACCGCCTGGCGCGCGCTGGTGGACGACGGCCGCGTAACTGCCGGCGATACCGTGCTGGTGCAAGGCACCGGCGGCGTGTCGATCTTCGCCCTGCAATTCGCCAAGATGCTCGGCGCTACCGTGATCGCCACTTCGTCCAGCGATGCCAAGCTGGAACGGCTGAAAGCCCTCGGCGCCGATCACCTGATCAACTACCGCCAGGACCCGACCTGGGGCGAGACCGTACAGAAGCTCACCGCCGGCCGTGGCGTCGACCATGTGATCGAAGTCGGCGGCCCCTCCACCCTGGAGCAGTCGATGATCGCCGCGCGGGCCGGTGGCCATATCTCGGTGATCGGCATCCTGACCGGGGTTGCCGGCGAGTTCCCGATCGTCACCGCGCTGGTCAAGCAACTGCGTCTGCAAGGCGTGCTGGTGGGTAGCCGCCGGCAGCAGCAGGACATGGTCCGCGCGATCGACGCCAACGGCATGCATCCGATCCTCGACAAGCACTTCGCCCTGGACGCGATGGTCGATGCCTTCCGCTACCAGGAAAGCAACCAGCACTTCGGCAAGATCATTCTCGATATCTGATCCTGCCTGGCCGGCTACCGCGGATCACTCACTCTGATCCGTGGTGGCCAGCACCTCGTTGATCTTCCAGCAGCCTTTGTCCTTGACCAGCAGCAGGTCGACGATCTGCGTGGTGTCCGGCGTGTTGCCCAGGGTCACCGACTCACGCGCCGAGGTGCCTTGCACCTGCGGTTCGCTGACCTTGATCTGGGTCAGCCACTCATCCATGTAGTCCTGGGTCTTGAGAAAGTAGTCCTCTTCCAGACCCTCGGGGCTGCTCATCTGCTTCTTGATCCGTTCGATCAGCGTTTGCGTGACGTACTGCTGCAGGTGCGGCAGGTCATCGGTGATCGGGTCTTTTTCGTTGCTGAAACTCTGCAGGTACCAGTTGTAGAAGGCCTCGGCCACTGGCTTGGGCGAGCTGGCGCAGTCAGCGAGCGCGAGGGGTTGATGGAAAGCCGCGGCGAGGAGCAGCAGGGGGAACAGCTTTCTCATGGGGACGTCCTTACAGGAGTTAAGACATTGAGCCGTTGAGACATCAGGTTTATGGCCGAGTGCTCGATTTCAACACGCTGTGGCCCGGATCGCTATCGGCCTGTGCGTTGGCAGCGCTTTGCAATACAAATACGCTTTCAAATGCTGTAGTCTTCAAACTACAGTCGCGGGATGATCGAGATCAAACAGACCGCGACCTTTATGGAGTGGGAAAACAGGCTCAAGGATTCCAGAGCCAGGGCGTTGATTGCTGCGCGGATTTTTCGCCTGGCCAACGGTCTTGCCGGGGACGTGTCCCCGGTGGGCGAAGGCGTCAGTGAGTTGCGCATCCATTACGGGCCGGGCTACCGGGTTTACTTCCAGCAGCGCGGCTTGCAACTCGTCATCCTGTTGTGCGGCGGCGACAAGAGTCGCCAGAGCTGCGATATCGAACTGGCCAAATACCTGGCCCGTCGTTGGAGTCGATCATGAACGAACCGCTATTCGACTATGACCCCGCCACGGCCTTGCGCGACCCGCAAGCCATCGCCCTGTTCATGGCGGACGCCTTCGAAACCGGTGATGCCGGCTATATCGCCAAAGCCCTGGGTGTGGTGGCGCGGGCCAAGGGCATGACTGAGCTGGCCCATGAAACCGGGCTGTCCCGCGAGCAGCTGTATCGCTCGTTCAGCGACAAGGGCAACCCGACCCTGAAGACCCTGCTGGCGGTGATGCGTGCACTGGGGTTGGACATGACGGCGCGGGTGCATGGGGCGTCTTGATGGCTGGGCCGAGCCGCCAATGTCGGGGGGGCGGTCCTGCCTAACACGCCTGGCGGGAATTCATGGAGCACGGGGCGAATGAGCTTCGCCCCGTTCCAGCGTTCGCCGATTTTTAACGCCCCGCGCCAGCCTCGGCCGGCCGGTTAGTGTCGAGCAACGCGCTCACTACGGCATTGGCCATCTCCATCGAGTGGATCATCGACCAGATCAGCCCGCGCTCCACACCGCTGGCGCGTTCGCTGATCTCGTCGCTGACCTGTACCGCGCAATCCAGTAGTAGCGACACATGCACCAAGGCCTCTTCGGCGCTGACGCCGGGGCGGTGGCTTTCAGGTTGCCGAGGATTGAGGTTTCAGCTGTATTCGCGGCCAGGGCCAGGCGGATGCGCTGGGTGGCGAGATCGTGTTCGGGGGTTCTGAATTGCCCGGGCAGGAGCGGATCGGGAACAAGCTTTTTCATGGTGCATCTCCAACGTGAGTGGAGCTGCCAGATGTCGCTGCTAAACGATGGGGTGGCAGCTGTACGCAGGTTAGCAGGCCGGTCACATTGGAAAACCGACGCATCCGAAGATGCCCTGCGCACAGCCACCATGACAGGCAGAATAAAAAATCTACCGACCGGTGACATCGATGCGCCCAATGTGATGTTTCGAGCTGCTAAACCCGATCACTGAATAAGCAGTGACAGGCCGAGCCTAGACAGCAGGTTTCACAGGCGCAAGCGGGTGGGAGTTTCTAGGAAAAGTCGCTCAATAGAAAGCGAAGAACCTTACTTTTGCCGGGGCAGAAACGGGGGCCGATGACCTGTCCGGTCCCATCGGGTTACGCATGAACAGGGTTTTCCAGGCATTAAAAAGCCGGCTTGTGGCCGGCTTCTCGGGGACTGGCTTGGTTCATTTTTGGTAAACCGCACCAGCCTGCAAAACGTACACCCAGCTCTTGCGGCTGGCTGTGGGACTTGGCGAGAAAATCATCTGCCGCGTCGGGCGGATCTGACCGGTTGAACAGGTCGATGCGCAAAGGTGGGGCGCAGCATACTGATATTCGAAGAGAATTCCCAGCGCAAAGCGTTAGCCGGAGCCTGTGACGAGGGTGAAAAGCAGAGGCGTTTTGTATCGGAGGGTGTGATTGGCGGGGGATGGAGTGTTGTTCTGAGGGGATCGCGGACAAGCCTCGCTCCTACGGGGAGGGCATTCGACAGGCACAAAAAAGCCCCGGGTCAGCAGGGCTTTTTCTTGAAGCTTGGCGCTGGAAGCTTGCAGCTGCTTAGCCTTTGTAGGCGGCAACCGACTTCGTGATCGCGGCGCGGGCGGCGTCGGCGCCGTCCCAGCCTTCGATCTTCACCCATTTGCCTTTTTCGAGATCTTTGTAGTTCGCGAAGAAGTGCTCGATCTGCTGAATCAGCAGCGGCGGCAGGTCGGTGTATTCCTTTACGTCGACATACAGCTGGGACAGCTTGTCGTGTGGAACAGCGATGACTTTGGCATCGCCGCCGCCGTCGTCGGTCATGTTCAGGATGCCGACCGGACGGGCGCGGATGACCGAGCCTGGAGCCACCGGGTAAGGGGTCACGACCAGCACGTCGAGGGGGTCGCCGTCGTCGGCCAGGGTGTTCGGGATGTAGCCGTAGTTGGCCGGGTAGAACATCGGGGTGGCCATGAAACGGTCAACGAACAGGCAATCGCTGTCTTTGTCGATTTCGTATTTGATCGGCGCGTGGTTGGCCGGAATCTCGATTGCGACGTAGATGTCGTTCGGCAGGTCTTTGCCAGCCGGAATCTTGCTGTAGCTCATTGGGCGATGCCCCCGTTAGTTGACCAAAATGTCTTGGCCGGATTGACCAAAAAGTGGCGGCGATTATAGGCATATTCCAAGGGCTATGCCACGTACCGAAGGACGTATGGACGCCTTGGGCCAAACGCCGCGAACCCTGTGCAGGAGCCGTCGGTCGACGCTCGATTGCTTGCGAAAAGAAGAGTCGCCGTAGCCTGTTTAGTTCAGAGACACCCGTCAGGATCGACGATTATTTCGCCAGCGGGCGCGTTCCGGCAGGACGCCTCAGTGTTGCTGGTAGTGCGGGTCGCTGGCGTGCAATTGCTGGAGCCGGGCCAGGGGATTCTGCCGGTAAAACAGCTGTAGTTGCTGGTAGACCTTCGGATAGGCCTCGTGCAGCAGATCCGGGGCGCTGAAGAAGTATTCGCTGGTGACGGCGAAGAATTCCGCGGGGTTTTCCGCGGCGTAAGGGTCGATGGCGGTTTCGGCGTCCGGGTTGTGGTCGAGCTGGCGGTTGAGGTCGTCGTAGGCCGCTTGCATCACCTGCGCCCAGTCGCTGATGCGCATGTCGCTGTGCAGCGGCGGCAGGCCGTTGGCGTCGCCGTTGAGCATGTCCAGCTTGTGCGCCAGCTCGTGGATCACCAGGTTGTAGGCTTCCCAGCCGCCGCTGGCGAGCACGCCGGGCCAGGCCAGGATGATCGGGCCCTGTTGCCAGGCTTCGCCGCTGTGTTCGCCGTCCCATTCATGTTCGACGCCACTGGCATCGCGATGGCGCTGGGGGCTGAGGAAGTCGTCGGGGTAGAGGACGATTTCGTGGAAGCCCTGGTACCAGTTCAAATCCCCCAGGTGCAATAGCGGCAACTGGGCCTGGGCGGCCAGCAGCAGGCGTTCGAACTGGTGCAACTCGACCCCGGGCAGGGCGCTCAGGTGCTTGTCGTCGAGAAACAGGACGCTGGTTTCCCGCAACCACTGATCCTCGGCATCGCTCAGGCCGTCGAGAAAGGGCAGGTGCTGGCGCACCCGTTGCCACATTTCATCGGCAACCGGGTGCTTGGCCAGCCGGCGGCGGCGCCAGGCACTGAGGGGCCACATAGCGATTAGTGGCTTTCAGCCTTTGCCGCCGAGCGGCCCAGGCGGCTGCGCACCACGCCGATGATCATCGGCACCAGCGACAGCAGGATGATGCCCACCACCAGCAGCGACAGGTTTTTCTTGATGAATGGCACGTTGCCGAAGAAGTAGCCCAGGGTCACCAGGCCGCCGACCCACAGGATGGTGCCGGCCACGCTGAAGGCGAAGAAGCGCGGATACGGCATCTTGGCCACGCCGGCGACGAAGGGGGCGAAGGTACGGATGATCGGCAGGAAACGCGCCAGGGTCACGGTTTTGCCGCCGTGCCGGTCGTAGAAGTCGTGGGTTTTTTGCAGGTAGTCGCGGCGGAAGATCTTCGAGTTCGGGTTGCTGAACAGTCGTTCGCCCACCGTTCGCCCGATGATGTAGTTGGTGCTGTCGCCGAGGATCGCCGCCAGCATCAGCAGGCCGCCGAGCAGCACCGGGTCCATGGCGCCACCGGCGGCGACCGCGCCGGCGATGAACAGCAGGGAGTCGCCAGGCAGGAACGGCGTCACCACCAGGCCGGTCTCGCAGAAAATCACCAGGAACAGGATGGCGTAGATCCATGGCCCGTAGTTGGTCACCAACATGTCGAGGTAAACGTCGAGATGGAGGATGAGGTCGATCGGGTTGAAATCCATTGGGGCACCTGTGGTGACGGCCCGACTCTGCGGGCCTGTGCGATGACTGGGGCAAAAAACTTACAGCTGGCGCAGATTCATCTTACGCCCCGAAAAGGTCGGCATTATAAGACCTGATAGGTGAAATGGGCGTTGAGTTTGTAGCGAGGGATGTCTTGACGGCGCTGGCTGGCCAAAGGCGAAAGATCGTGGCCTTCGGCAGCGTCTTCCCAGGCGCTGTCGAAGGTTGTGATCGGGCGGTTGCAGAGGGGTTTAGTCGTCGCTGATCGGCAATATGTAGTTCTTGAACTCGGTATCTTCGCGAAAACCGATGGATTCATAGGTTTTCTGTGCCACTTCGTTGTCACTGCTGGTGGAGACACGCATGCGTACGGCCTGGGTGTCCTTGGCCATTTTCTTCGCGGTGCGGATCAGGTTGTCGGCCACCAGTTGTCGGCGAGCGTCTTCGGCGACGTAGATATCGTTGAGGATCCACACGCGCTTCAGGGACAGGGAGGAAAAGCTGGGGTAGAGCTGACAGAAACCGAGGAGTTTCTTATCGTCATCGTCGGGCAGGGCCAGGTAGATCACCGATTCCTTGCGGCGCAGGCGCTTTTCCAGGAAGGCCCGGGACGAGTCCGGAAAAGGCAGGGCGCCATAGAACTCGCGGTATTTGACGAACAGGGGGGTCAACAGATCCAGGTGTTCGAGGGTCGCTTGAGTAATCCGCATGAGTTGTCCTCAACTTCGAATGGATACGACGGCAAACGGTTCATTACTCGGGCAGCCGTGTTTCGATGCTGCCTAAAGCCTGGAAAAAGCGCAATCGTCTCGAAAAGTCATGGCTTTGCAGGCCCCAGCAGGAAATTGCCCTTGGTGGTGTCGGGCGAGTCGCTGTCCAGGGTGTTCACCTGGGCCTCGTCTTTCAGGTTGACCCCCGAAAGCTGCCGCCTGCAGGCCTCGCGCATCAGGTACAGCAAGCGGTGGGCCGCCATGCCGTAGCTCAGGCCCTCCAGGCGCACGTTGGAAATGCAGTTGCGATAGGCATCGGTGAGCCCGACCTTCGGGTTGTAGGTGAAATATAGCCCCAGGCTGTCCGGTGAGCTGAGGCCCGGGCGTTCGCCGATCAGGATCACGGTCATTTTCGCCCCGAGCAGCTCGCCGATTTCGTCGGCCACCGCCACCCGGCCCTGTTCCACGAGGATTACCGGCGACAGCGACCAGCCTTCGGCCGCGGTCTGTTCTTCAAAACGGGCGAGAAACGGCAGGGTATGGCGATGCACCGCCAGCGCCGACAAACCGTCCGCCACGACCACCGCCAGATCCACCCCGCCCGGATTGGCGGATGCGTGATCGCGCAGGGCCTGGGCCGAATCGTCGCAGAGCTTGCGCCCCAGGTCCGGGCGTTGCAGGTAGCTGTGACGATCGCTGGCTGCGCTGTGCAGCAGCAGGCTGTCGCGGCCGCGTTCGGCCAGTTGGCTGCTCAGCCCGGCATGGTCGAAGGGCAGGTGCACCGCATCGCGGGCCTGGGCGTGGGCGAACTGGAAGTCCAGCTGGGCGCCGGTGGGCAGGCTGGTGCCGGTGCGGCCCAGGGCGATACGCGCCGGGGTCAGGCGGCGCAGCTCCAGCCAGGGGTTCTGGCTGTCGGTCGGATGTTTGTCCATGAGCCTGTCCTTACTGAAGCTGTGCCAGTGCCTGGCGGAAGGCCGGCGGCAGGTTGTGGCCGAACTGCACCTTGCCGTCGGGCTGGGTGAAGATGCCGGTTTTCGCCAGCCACTGCTCGAACTCCGGCGCCGGTTTCAGGCCCAGGGTCTGGCGGGCGTAGAGCGCGTCGTGAAAGGAGGTGGTCTGGTAATTGAGCATGATGTCGTCGGAGCCGGGGATGCCCATGATGAAGTTGATCCCGGCCACGCCCAGCAGGGTCAGCAGGGTGTCCATGTCGTCCTGGTCGGCTTCGGCGTGGTTGGTGTAGCAGATGTCGCAACCCATGGGCACGCCCAGCAGCTTGCCGCAGAAATGGTCTTCCAGGCCGGCGCGGATGATCTGCTTGCCGTTGTACAGGTACTCCGGGCCGATGAAGCCGACCACGGTGTTCACCAGGAACGGCTTGAAGTGCCGGGCCACGGCATAGGCGCGGGTTTCGCAGGTCTGCTGGTCGACGCCGAAGTGGGCGTTGGCCGACAGCGCGCTGCCCTGGCCGGTCTCGAAATACATCAGGTTCTGCCCCAGGGTGCCGCGCTTGAGGCTCAGGCCGGCCTCGTAGCCTTCCTGCAACACATTGAGGTTGATGCCGAAACTGGCGTTGGCCGCCTCGGTGCCGGCGATCGACTGGAACACCAGGTCCAGCGGCACGCCACGGTTGATCGCCTCGATGGAGGTGGTGACGTGGGTCAGCACGCAGGCCTGGGTGGGAATTTCATAACGCTGGATGATGGCGTCGAGCATTTCCAGCAGGGCGCAGATCGAGGCGATGCTGTCGGTGGCCGGGTTGATGCCGATCATGGCGTCGCCGTTGCCGTAGAGCAGGCCGTCGAGAATGCTCGCGGCGATGCCCGCCGGTTCGTCGGTCGGGTGGTTGGGCTGCAGGCGGGTCGACAGCCGCCCACGCAGGCCCAGGGTGCCGCGGAACCGGGTGACCACGCGGATCTTCTGCGCCACCAGCACCAGGTCCTGGACACGCATGATCTTCGACACGGCGGCGGCCATTTCCGGGGTCAGCCCCGGTGCCAGGGCGCGCAGGCTCTGTTCGTCGGCGGCGTCGCTGAGCAGCCAGTCGCGAAAGCCGCCGACCGTGAGGTGGCTGACGGTGGCGAAGGCGGCCTTGTCGTGGGTGTCGATGATCAACCGGGTGACTTCATCGGTCTCGTAGGGAATCAGCGCTTCTTCGAGGAAATGCTTGAGCGGAATATCCGCCAGGGTCATTTGCGCGGCGACCCGCTCGCCGTCGTTGAGGGCGGCGACGCCGGCCAGGAAGTCCCCGGAACGCGCCGGGCTGGCCTTGGCCATGACCTCCTTGAGGCTGTCGAAGCGGTAGGTCTGGGCGCCGACGGTGTGGGCGAAACTTGCCATACAGGTTCTCCGTGACGACGCAGGGACGTGGCCCCCGCGTCGAGGTTTTCGGCGGTTAGTGCAAGGCTTCTTCAGCTTTCTGAATGGCCGCGAATTCTTCTTCGGGCGTGCCTGCTACCAAGTGATGCCGACTGTAGAAAGCAAAGTAAGCAATTAATACTCCATAGATGATCGCGGCGCCAATGACCACCCGCGGATCCACCAGGAAGCCCGCCACCACGGCGATGCAGGCCAGTACCAGGGCCACGCCGGAGGTGAAGATGCCGCCCGGGGTGCGGTACGGACGATCCATTTTGGGGCGGCGGATGCGCAGGGTGATGTGCGCGGCCATCATCAGCACGTAGGAGATGGTGGCGCCGAACACCGCCACCAGGATCAGCAGGTCGCCCTGGCCGGTCAGCGACAGGCCGAAACCGATGATGCCGGGGATCACCAGCGCCAGGACCGGCGCCTTGCTCTTGTTGGTTTCCGACAGCTTGCGCGGCAGGTAACCCGCGCGGGACAGGGCGAAAATCTGCCGCGAGTAGGCGTAGATGATCGAGAAGAAGCTGGCGATCAAGCCGGCCAGGCCCACCAGGTTGACGAAGCTGCCCATCCAGGTCGAGCCGCCGTAGGCCTTGGCCAGGGCTTCCACCAGCGGGTTGCCGGAGGTCAGCAGGGCGTTGGCACCCGCGCCACCGGGGCCGATCACCAGGATCAGCAGGGCGAAGCTCAGCAGCACCAGCATGGCGCCGATCAGGCCGCGGGGCAGGTCGCGCTTGGGGTTCTTGGTTTCTTCCGCGGCCAGCGGGACCCCTTCGACCGCCAGGAAGAACCAGATGGCGTAGGGAATCGCCGCCCACACACCGACATAACCGAACGGCAGGAAGCTGCTGGCGCCCACGGCCTCGGTGACCGGGATATCCAGCAGGTTGGCCACCGAGAAGTGCGGCACCATCGCCACCAGGAATACGCCCAGGGCGATGGCGGCCACGGCAGTGATGATGAACATCAGCTTCAGTGCCTCGCCGACCCCGAAGATATGGATGGCGATGAACACGATGTAGAACGCCAGGTAGATCATCCAGCCGCCGATGCCGAACAGCGATTGGCAATAGGCGCCGATAAACACCGCGATCGCCGCCGGGGCGATCGCATATTCGATGAGGATCGCGGTGCCGGTGAGGAAGCCACCCCAGGGGCCGAAGGCGCTGCGGGCGAAACCGTAGCCACCGCCAGCGGTGGGGATCATCGAGGACAGCTCGGCCAGGGAAAAGCACATGCACAGGTACATGGTGGCCATCAGCAGGGTGGCGAGGAACATGCCGCCCCAGCCGCCCTGGGCCAGGCCGAAGTTCCAGCCTGCGTAGTCGCCGGAGATGACGTAGGCCACGCCCAGGCCCACCAGCAGGACCCAGCCTGCCGCGCCTTTTTTCAGTTCGCGTTGTTGGAAATAGTCGGAGCCGACTTTTTCAAAGTCGACCGAAGAGCCAGCCGACTGCACGCCGGTATGTTCGCTAGGCATAAGGGTTCACCTGTTCTTATTGTTGTGCCCGGTCGGCAGACCGGATCGGTGTTGCAAGGCGATGGAGTGTTCTGCCTTGAGGTCGTCATCGCGAGCTTGCGCGAGCGGCCCCCAAGGGTGAAACCGCGTTGGCGGCTTCACCCTTGTCCCTGGCGTTGCTGGTTTTTAGAAGAAGCCCAGCGGGTTGATGTCGTAGCTCACCAGCAGGTTTTTGGTCTGCTGGTAGTGGTCGAGCATCATCTTGTGGGTTTCACGGCCAACGCCGGACTTCTTGTAACCGCCGAACGCCGCGTGGGCGGGGTACAGGTGATAGCAGTTGGTCCACACACGGCCGGCCTTGATCGCCCGGCCCATGCGGTAGGCGCGGTTGATGTCGCGGGTCCAGAGGCCGGCGCCAAGGCCGAACTCGGTGTCATTGGCAATCGCCAGGGCTTCGGCTTCGTCCTTGAAGGTGGTGATGCTCACCACCGGGCCGAAGATTTCTTCCTGGAACACACGCATCTTGTTGTTGCCCTTGAGCAGGGTCGGCTGGATGTAATAACCGCTGGCCAGGTTGCCCTCGAGTTTCTCCACCTTGCCGCCGGTCAGCAGCTGCGCGCCTTCGCCCTTGGCGATTTCCAGGTACGAGAGGATCTTGTCGAACTGCTGCTCGGACGCCTGGGCGCCGACCATGGTGTCGGTGTCCAGCGGGTCGCCGCGCTTGATCTGCTCGACCTTTTTCATCACCACTTGCATGAACTCGTCGTAGATCGACTCTTCCACCAGGGCGCGCGACGGGCAGGTGCAGACTTCGCCCTGGTTGAAGAACGCCAGCACCAGGCCTTCGGCGGCCTTTTCGATGAAGCTCGGTTCGGCCTGCATGATGTCGGCGAAGAAGATGTTCGGCGACTTGCCGCCCAGTTCCACGGTAGACGGGATGATGTTCTCGGCGGCGCATTTCATGATGTGTGAGCCCACCGGCGTCGAACCGGTGAAGGCGATCTTGGCGATGCGCTTGCTGGTGGCCAGGGCTTCGCCGGCTTCTTTGCCGAAGCCTTGCACCACGTTGAGCACGCCCGGCGGCAGCAGGTCGCCGATCAGTTCCATCAGCACGCAGATGCCCAGCGGGGTCTGCTCGGCCGGCTTGAGTACCACGCAGTTGCCGGCGGCCAGGGCCGGGGCGAGTTTCCAGGCGGCCATCAACAGCGGAAAGTTCCACGGGATGATCTGCCCGACCACGCCCAGCGGTTCGTGAATGTGATAGGCCACGGTGTTGCCGTCGATTTCCGCGGCGCTGCCTTCCTGGGCCCGCAGGCAGCCAGCGAAGTAGCGGAAGTGGTCGGCGGCCAGGGGGATGTCTGCGTTGAGGGTTTCCCGCACGGCCTTGCCGTTGTCCCAGGTTTCGGTGATGGCCAGCAGTTCGAGGTTCTGCTCGATGCGGTCGGCGATTTTCAGCAGGATCAGCGAGCGGGCCTGTGCCGAGGTGGCACCCCAGGCATCGGCGGCGGCATGGGCGGCGTCCAGGGCTTTCTCGATGTCTTCGGCGGTGGAACGCGGGAATTCGGCGATCGGTTGGCCGTTTACTGGCGAGGTATTGGTGAAGTACTGACCTTTGACAGGCGCGACGAATTCGCCGCCGATGTAGTTACCGTATTTGCTCTTGAACGAAACGATAGCGCCTTCAGTACCGGGGTGTGCATAACGCATGGTGGGTATCTCCTGGCTTTTGTGCTTATAAGGGAGGACGCGCTGTTGCGCTTGTAAAAGCGTAGAGCAAAGCCCGGGCCACTGCGTTGCAGGCCAGGAAAATCAAGGGTTTACGAATGTTTCAGCGGCTGCGTACCGGGCGTATGTGGCAGTTGTGGCACAGGCCGGGTGACACTTTGTACCGCTTGTGGCGCAGCCTGTGACTCATTGGTCGAAGCAGCATTGCAATGCATCCATGGCTGGAGGATGCTGGTGGGCCGCGAGGATCTGAAGAACTCTTCTGTAGCCGCTGCCGCAGGCTGCGAACGACCGCGAAGCGGGCGCTGCTCTTCAGATCGCGGAAGCCCCTGCGGGGCTTGGCGCAGCCTGCGGCAGCGGCTACAGGTGGGTGCCTTCTGAGCAGTCAGCGCAGCAGGAGAACAATAAGAAATGCACAGCAATCACCTCACCCGGCACGCCCAGCAAGTGCTGACCGTGACCCAAGGCAAGGCCCATCTGCAGGGGCCCGGCAGCGATCCTTCCATCGCCCGCTCCTGGCTGCGTTGCCTGGAGGACTATCACCTCGACCCGGCCCTGAGCATGGCGCCCACCGTGCTCGAGCACGGACGTCTGCTGGAAAGCCGCGAACGCCTGCAGCAGGTGCTGCAGATCGCCGGCAACGAGATGACCAGCCTGCACCAGCAGCTGTCCGGCGCCGGCCATGCGGTGCTGCTGACCGACGCCCGCGGGGTGATCCTCAACTGTGTCACCGCGCCCGCCGAGCGCAAGATTTTCGAACGCGCCGGGCTCTGGCTCGGCGCCGACTGGAGCGAGGCCTGCGAGGGCACCAACGGTATCGGCACCTGCCTGGTGGAGCGCCAGTCCCTGACCATCCACCAGGACGAACATTTCCGTGGCCGCCATACCGGCCTGACTTGCTCGGCCAGCCCGGTGTTCGACCCTCACGGTGAGCTGCTGGCGGTGCTCGACGTTTCCTCGGCGCGCCCGGATGTGTCGCGCCAGAGCCAGTTCCACACCATGGCCCTGGTCAACCTCTCGGCGAAGATGATCGAGAGCTGCTATTTCCTGCGTTATTTCGACAATCAATGGCTGCTGCGTTTTCACCTGCAGGCCGAGTCCGTCGGCTTGTTCAGCGAAGGCTTGCTGGCATTCGACGGGGAAGGGCGGATCAGCGCGGTGAACCAGAGCGCCTTGAACCTGCTGGGGCATATTCGCGGCGGCTTGCTGGGCAAACCGGTGGAAGCCTTTTTCGACTGCTCGCTGGACGAGTTGCTGGGCCGCGCCAGTGTCAATGCCAGCGCCAGCTGGCCGCTGCGCACCCGTGATGGGCGGCATCTGTTCGCGGTGTTGCGTGGCCAGCCGCGCAGCGTGCCGCAACCGCTGCCGCCGAGGGCGGTGCTGGAGCGTCCGCGCCTGCCCGAGATCTGTCTGGGCGATGCGGCCCTGCAAGACGACTTCCGCAAATCCTTGCGCGTGTTCGAGCGCGATGTGCCGCTGTTGATCAACGGCGAAACCGGCTCCGGCAAGGAGGCGTTCGCCAAGGCGGTGCACCATGCCAGCCAGCGGGCGGAGAAAGCCTTCGTTGCCTTGAACTGCGCGGCCATTCCCGAAAGCCTGATCGAAAGCGAGCTGTTCGGTTATCGCGGCGGCACCTTCACCGGGGCACGCAAGGAAGGCATGCGCGGCAAGTTGCAGCAGGCCGATGGCGGCACGCTGTTCCTCGATGAAATCGGCGATATGCCGCTGGCCTTGCAGACCCGCCTGTTGCGGGTGCTGGAAGATCGCATGGTGGTGCCTATCGGCGGCGAGCCGCAGGCGGTCAACGTACGCATCATCAGCGCCACTCACCGGGACCTGCTGGAGCGGGTGCGGGATGGCAGCTTCCGCGAGGATTTGTATTACCGGCTCAATGGCCTGGAAATCGCCTTGCCGGCGCTGCGCGAGCGCAGCGACAAATCCCAGCTGCTGGATTTTCTCCTGGCGCAAGAGGCCGGCGACCAGCAGGTCTCGCTCGACGGCCCGGCACGCCAGGCCCTGCTGGACTTCCACTGGCCAGGCAACGTGCGGCAACTGCGCAACGTATTGCGCACCCTGGCGGCGCTCTGCGACGACGGACGCATCGGCCTGGAGGATGTGCCGGCGATGATTCGCCAGGGCCGCCCGGCGCCGGTGCCGGCAGCTGTCGAGGAGGCGGGCGAATACCCGTTGGACGATGCCGAACGCCTGGCCTTGCTCAATGTGCTGGAACAACAGCGCTGGCATATGACCCACACCGCCGAGCAGCTGGGGGTGAGCCGCAATACCCTCTATAGAAAGCTGCGCAAGCATGGGATTGCTCGCTAGGCGCGGTGCCGCGTTATCGTTCATCGCGAGCAATCGAGCGTCGACCGGCTGCTCCTACAGGAATGCGCACTGTATCTGTAGCAGCGAAGCTTGCTCGCGATAGGCGGCGCAGCCGCCGATACGTCGGTAACCGCAGTCCAAGGCTCCAGCCGCGTTCGAGCGATTCCCCGTCAAAAGCCCCACAGAACTCGTCACAGCCTCCGGCAGCGACAACAGCCTGTTCCCCATCAGCTAAAGAGTGCGATTTGCAGCCCTCTACGCTAACCTGCCTCGATGTTTTACGAGGCCTTCTATGCACATTCATATTCTCGGTATTTGCGGCACCTTCATGGGCTCGATGGCGGTTCTGGCCAAAGAACTGGGCCATCATGTCACCGGCTCCGATGCCAACGTCTACCCGCCGATGAGCACCCAGCTCGAAGCCCAGGGCATCGAGTTGACCCAGGGCTACGACCCGGCCCAGCTTGACCCGGCACCGGACCTGGTGGTGATCGGCAATGCCATGTCCCGCGGCAACCCGGCGGTGGAATATGTGCTGAACAAGGGCCTGCCCTATGTTTCCGGCCCGCAATGGCTGGCCGACCATGTGCTGCAAGGCCGTTGGGTGCTGGCGGTGGCCGGCACGCACGGCAAGACCACCACCAGCAGCATGCTGGCCTGGGTGCTGGAGCATGCGGGCATGAGCCCGGGCTTCCTGATCGGTGGCGTGCCGCAGAATTTCTCGGTGTCGGCCCGCCTGGGCGGCACACCGTTCTTCGTGATCGAGGCCGATGAATACGACAGCGCCTTCTTCGACAAGCGCTCGAAGTTCGTGCACTACCGTCCGCGCACGGCGATCCTGAACAATCTCGAGTTCGATCACGCGGACATCTTTCCCGATCTGCCGGCGATCGAGCGGCAGTTCCACCACTTGGTGCGGACCATCCCGAGCGAAGGCCTGGTCATCCACCCGACCACCGAGCCGGCACTGCAACGGGTGATCGACATGGGCTGCTGGACCCCGGTGCAAACCACCGGCGCGGGCGGCCAATGGCAGGTCAAGCTGCTCAGCGAAGACGGCTCGAAGTTCGAAGTGATGTTCGAAGGCGAGGCCCAAGGCGTGGTCGAGTGGGACCTGACCGGCCAGCACAACGTCGCCAACGCCCTGGCCACCCTGGCCGCGGCGCGCCATGTCGGTGTGGTGCCGTCCATGGGCATCGCTGCGCTGAGCGCGTTCAAGAGTGTCAAGCGGCGGATGGAGAAGGTGGCTGAAGTCCATGGCATCACCATCTACGACGACTTCGCTCACCACCCGACCGCCATCGCCACCACCCTGGACGGCTTGCGCAAGCGCATCGGCGATGCGCCATTGATCGCGATCATCGAGCCGCGCTCCAACTCCATGAAGCTCGGCGCCCACCGTGACGGGCTGCCGGAAAGCGTCAACCAGGCCGATCAGGTGGTTTGGTACGCGCCGGCCAATCTCGGCTGGGACCTGGGCGCCACCGCCGCGCTGTGCAGCGTGCCGTCGATTGTCAGCGACTCCCTGGAAGGCATCATCGAGCGGGTGAAGAGCCAGGCCAAGCCGGGCACCCACGTGGTGATCATGAGCAACGGCGGCTTCGGCGGCCTGCACGGCAAGCTGGCCGAGGCACTGCGATGAACAACGGCCCGGAACGCATCACCCTGGCGATGACCGGCGCCTCGGGCGCCCAGTACGGCCTGCGCCTGCTCGATTGCCTGGTGCGCGAAGATCGTGAAGTGCACTTCCTGATCTCCAAGGCCGCGCAGTTGGTGATGGCGACCGAGACCGACGTGACCCTGCCATCCAAGCCGCAGACCATGCAGGCCTTCCTCACCGAGTACACCGGTGCGGCAGCCGGGCAGATCCGCGTGTATGGCAAGGAAGACTGGATGTCGCCGGTGGCCTCGGGCTCCGGTTCGCCGGCGGCGATGGTGGTGGTGCCTTGTTCCACCGGTACCTTGTCGGCCATCGCCACGGGCGCCTGCAACAACTTGATCGAGCGGGCGGCGGACGTCACCCTGAAGGAACGCCGCCAGTTGATCCTGGTACCGCGCGAGGCGCCTTACTCGAGCATCCACCTGGAAAACATGCTCAAGCTGTCGAACATGGGCGTGACCATTCTGCCGGCTTCTCCGGGTTTCTATCACCAGCCGCAGACCATCGACGACCTGGTGGATTTTGTCGTGGCGCGGATTCTCAACCTGTTGAACATCCCGCAAGACATGCTGCCGCGGTGGGGCGAGCATCACCTGAGCAGCGATGAGTAAGTCGCTGCTGATCCTGCTGGTCGCCCTGCAACTGGGCGGCTGCGCCACGGCACGCACGCTGAACGCGGCCAAGCCGGGCGCACCGGTGGTGTATTCCGGGACGCGCCTGGATCTGTATGTGATGCAGGGCGGTTGTTGCCCGATGGATCGCTTCGGTGCCGAAGCGCCGAGCTATCCGGGTGTCGATCTGCCGGCCAGCGCCTTGCTCGACACGCTGCTGTTGCCGCTGTCGGTGCTGACGGTATTGGGGGTTGGTTTCCAGGCTACAGGCGGGTTGTAACGACCTTGTAGCCGCTGCCGAAGGCTGCGATCGGTCGCGTAGCGGCCGTAGAGGCGGGCTGCGCGTCGGTGCGGCAAATCGCGTCGTCAGGATTGCGCCTGCTGCGCAGTCGATCGCAGCCTGCGGCAGCGGCTACAGGCGCGATCCATGGCGTTTATTTACCCAGCTTGCGCAATTCGTCGGACTCGACGATCCGCACGCCATCCTGCTCTTCCAGCGCCAGGCGCCACATGGCCCGGGCCAGGTGGCAGGCTTCGATGCCGTGGTATTTGCCGGGAATCAGCTTGGACAGCGGGCCGGCCAGCTGTTCGGCGAGACGCGGTTCGATGCGTTCGCCAAGCAGCAGCGACGGCCGGCAAATAGTCAGTTGCGGCCAGTCCTGGGCCTTCAGCGCCTGTTCCATTTCGCCTTTGACCCGGTTGTAGAAAATCGAGGATTTCGCGTCCGCGCCCAGGGCGCTGATCACGACCAGGTGCCGCGCACCCATCTCCCGCGCGCGTTTGCCGAAGGCCACCACCAGGTCCAGGTCGACGGCGCGGAATGCCTGTTCGGAGCCGGCTTTCTTGATAGTGGTGCCCAGGCAACAGAACGCCAGGTCCACCCGGCCGCTGAGCTGCGGCAGGAGTACCGCCGGCTCGCCGACCGGGTTTTCCAGGCGCGGATGTTCGCTCAAGGGGCGCCGGCTGGGCGCCAGTACGCGGGTTACCGTGGGTTCGTTGAGCAGTCGGTCGAGCAAGTGCTCGCCAGTCAGGCCGGTCGCGCCGGCGAGCAAGATATGCTGAGGCGTCAAGTACATAATGTTTCCCCCTTGATACTGTTCCAGCTTAGTTGCTCTTTGCTTCCTTGCTGTCATTGGCGGCGCTTTGCAGCGCCTTTCGTGCTTGTTGCTTGCGCAGATGCTGCCAGTGCGCCAAGACCCCCTTGGGCGCCCAGATCTGCGGTTCGGAGGCTTCGAAGTTGTCCGCCAGTTCACGTTCGGCCACGGTCGCCCTGGCCAGCTTGAAGGCCTGTTCCAGGTCGTCGGTCTGGTTCAGCGCCTGGGCGAACAGGGCGTCGCCGAAGTAGGTGAAGTCGGCTTCTTCCGAGCAGCCGAACGATACGCGGTCGGCCTGCGAAGCGGTCATGATCAGAGTCCGCTCATCCTTGAGCGCGGGAATGAACCCGCCGGAATAACAGGCCGAGATCACGATGATCTTGTCGCGGTTTTTCAGTGGCGCCAGCACCGCGGCCAACTCGTCGGCCGGCAGGTCGGCCAGCTCCAGGCGTGGCTGGTCGAGCACCAGTTCGTGTTCGCTGGTGCCGTGGCTGGTCAGGTAGAGAAACAACAGGTCTTCCGGGCCGCTGCGTTCGGCCAGGACCTGTACCGCGCGCCGCAGGTTTTCCCGGGTGGCCATGGGCCGGCTGTCGAGGCGGTCGCGGTGGTTGACCAGGCGGATCTGCCCGTAGGCGCCGAAGCGGGTGGCGAGCATGTTGCTGACATAGTCGGCCTCGCGCAGAAACACGCTTTGCTTGCCATCGCCGGCCAGCGTCAGGCTGTAGAGCTCGATGGCGGGGGTCGACGCCGGCACCGCGCTGAGGGCGTCGTCGAGCAGGCGGCCCTGGGCCAGCAGGCCGGTCTCCAGTGGGTCGGGCAACAGTCGGCCGTCGGCATCGCGAACCCGCAGGCCATTGATCCAGTCGCCGCTTTGCACGGAGCCATCGCGCAGCACCAGCACGCCGTGGCCCTGGTAGTTGTCGCCTTCGAAGCCGCCGATATAGAAGCTGCCGTCGCTGAGGTTCAGGCGGCCCTGGCCGCTGAAGCGCCAGTCGCTGAAACGGCCGATGTAGTGGCTGCCGTCGACGCCAATCAGCTCTCCCTTGCCACTGAGGGCGCCCTCCTTGAACTGGCCGATCCAGACATCGCCGTCGGCGTTTTCGTAGCGGCCCTTGCCGCTGAGCTGGTTCTGTTTGAAGCCGCCGACGTAGAGGTCGCCCTCGGCGCTGCTGAAGGTGCCGTTGCCTTCCAGCTGGCCATCGACGAAGTGGCCGCTGAACTGGTTGCCGCTGGCATCGCTGCGCTGGCCTTCGCCGTTGGGTTTGCCACGAGAGAACTGGCCCTGGTACTGGCTGCCGTCTTCCAGTTCGAGACGGCCGAGCCCGGAATACAGGTCGGACTTGAATTCGCCGCGGTAGGTCATGCCGCGTTCCTTGAGGGTGCCTTCACCGTCGCGCCGGCCCAGTTTGAAACCGCCGGTGTAGCTGCTGTCCTTGGTGGTCAGGCTGCCCTGGCCGTGGAACAGGCCCTGCTGGAATTGACCGCGGTAGACCTCGCCGTCGCTGCCGTGCCATTCGCCCTGGCCGTGCCACTGGCCGCTGTCGAACTGGCCGGCATACCAGCTGCCGTTGGGGTAGTCGATGCGCCCTTGTCCCTGCAGCAACCCGTTGACCACATCGCCGCGGTAGCGGCCACCGTCTGGCAGACGGGCGTCGGGAGGCAGCAGCGATTCGCCGTCTCCACATGCGGTGAGCAACAGGGTCAGAGCCAGGGGTACAAGTGGGTGCATAGCGGGATCCGGATAATTAGGGGACCGAGTATGCCGTAGCAACGAGGCTTATATATAGAGAGGCTGCGCGAAACAGCGTGAGCTGTTTCGCATCAGGAAGGTTTCAGACAAAGCAGAGGGACAAGGGCTCGGCGATGTAGGCTGGTTTTTCCTGGCCTTCGATTTCCAGTGTGGCGGTGGCCTTGAGCAGCCATTGGCCGGGTTTCTTCTCGGTGACGTCCACCAGGTCGACCTTGAGGCGGACCCTGGAATCGACCTTGACCGGCTGGATGAAGCGCACGCTGTCCAGGCCGTAGTTGACCGCCATCTTCAGCCCCACGGGCAGGATCAGGATGTCTTCCATCAGTTTCGGGATCAGCGACAGCGACAGGAAACCGTGGGCGATGGTGCCGCCGAACGGCGTCTGGGCGGCTTTCACCGGGTCGACGTGGATGAACTGGAAGTCACCCGTGGCTTCGGCGAACAGGTTGATACGCTGCTGATCGATGGTGAGCCATTCGGAACGTCCTAGTTCCTTTCCGACATAATCTTTGAGCTCTGCAACAGGAACATACGGCATTGAGACTCTCCTTGGGTTCATCGGTTTTATCGTTCTAAAGGGGCGGGGGACGTACCCCCTGACCACCCACTGTAGATCATCATGGGGGTTTGCTCCGGTCAACCTTCCATGCTTTTGGCGAATGCCGGCCCATAGCGTTCGCGTGCTTATAATGCCCGGCGTTTTTTCGGGGGGGATGAGAGATGTTGTTACGCGGTCTGACATGGCTGGTGCTGTTTCAATTGCTCGGCACGGCGATCAACCATCTGTTCCTGCCGATCCTGCCGGGGCCGATTGTCGGCCTGCTGTTGCTGCTGATCTTCATGGTGGCGCGCGGCGAGGTGGGCGAGCCGCTGAACCTGGCCGCCTCCAGCCTCCTGCGTTACCTGCCACTGTTGCTGGTGCCGCCCGCGGTGGGGGTGATGGTGTACGCGGCGGATATCGCCGCGGACTTCTGGGCGATAGTCGGCGCGCTGGTGTTGTCGCTGGTGATCTCCATGGCCTTCGTCGGCGTGCTGATGCAGCGGCTGGTCAAGCGCCACGGACATCGGGAGGGCGGCCAATGATGTTCGATTGGCAGGGCGCCTGGGCGTCGGTGATCCACCATCCATTATTCGGCATCGGCATTACCCTGGGCGCCTATCAACTGGTGCTCGCGGCCTTCGAGAAAACCCGCTGGATCTTTCTGCAACCGGTGCTGGTCTCCATGTTGCTGGTGATCGGCGTGCTGCTGAGCTGTGGCCTGAGCTACGCCGAGTACCGCAAGAGCACGGAGATCCTCAGTATTCTCCTGGGCCCGGCCACGGTGGCGCTGGCCGTACCGCTGTACCTCAACCTGCGGCGGATTCGACAGTTGTTCTGGCCGATATTTACTACGCTGGTGATTGGAGGGGTGGTCGCCACCGGCCTGGGCGTATTGCTGGGATGGTGGTTCGGTGCCGAGAACATGATCCTGATGACCATGGCGCCGAAATCGGTGACCTCGCCGATCGCCATGCTGGTGGCCGAACAGATTGGCGGTGTCGCAGCGCTGGCCGCGGTATTCGTATTGATCACCGGGGTGATCGGGGCGATTTTCGGTCCGGCCATCCTCAACCGCCTGCAGGTGCATAGCCCGGAAGCCCGGGGCATGGCGCTGGGCATGACGGCTCACGCGGTGGGCACTTCGGTGGCCTTGCAGGAAAGTGAAGAGTGCGGTGCTTTCGCGGCGCTGGCGATGAGTCTGATGGGTGTGGCCACGGCGGTTTTCCTGCCGTTGGCGGTGTCGTTGGTGGTTTAAGGAAACCTGTATGAGCCTGGCGCTTTTCCCGCTGAACACGGTGCTGTTCCCCGACTGCATTCTCGACTTGCAGATTTTCGAGGCGCGCTACCTGGACATGATCGGTCGCTGCATGAAACAGGGCAGCGGCTTCGGCGTGGTGTGCATCCTCGAAGGCGAAGAGGTGGGCATCGCCCCGGAAGGTTTTGCGCGGGTGGGCTGTGAAGCGCTGATCACCGACTTCCATCAGCAGGACAACGGCCTGCTGGGGATTCGGGTCAAGGGCGGGCGGCGTTTTCGGGTGCTGAGCAGCGAAGTGCAGCGCGATCAGTTGCGGGTGGCTGAAGTCGAGTGGCTGGACGAGGCGCCGGAGCGACCGCTGCAGGATGAAGACGGGGACCTGATCGCCTTGCTCAAGGCGCTGGCCGAACACCCGATGGTCGAAGCCCTGAACATGGGCACCGAAGCCACTGGCCAGCAGTCGCTGGCCAACCAGCTGGCCTACCTGTTGCCGTTCTCCGAGCTGGACAAGATCGACCTGCTGCAACTGGACGATCCGCAGCAACGCCTGGATGCGATCCAGGCCTTGCTGGACGAGTTGCAGGGCGAACTGTTCGCCTGATCCTGTAGCCGTTGCCGCAGGCTGCGATCGCCCACACAGTGGGCGCAGATTCCGAACTGCTGAAGGCCTTCGGTCTATCGCAGCCTGCGGCGGCTACAGGGGCGTTCGCTCTATCTAGTAGGCATAACGCAGCATGGCGTGGGGTAGATGCCTGACTGCTTCGAAGCCGAACAACGCGATCAGCGCCGGCAAGACCAGCCACCAGATCTTGGCCGGCATGGGTTCCAGCGGGGTCTGGCGCTGGGCGACCCACAGGCTGGCGGCGCACACGCAGGCGGCAAGCATGGCGCCGGCAAGGATGTCGGAGGGCCAATGCGCGCCCAGGTAAATCCGTGACACGGCAATCGCGGCCGCGGGCAGACAGCCCAGCAGCAGCCAGGTCAGGCGCATGCGCGGCGGCTGGCCGCGGCCGGCGAGCACCGCCAGGGTCAGGAACAGGGCGAACGAGCCGGAGCTGTGGCCGCTGGGCATGCTGTAGCTGGTCAGTGGGTCGGTCAGGACTTCCGGGCGTACCCGGGCGAAGAACAGCTTGGTACCGGTGTTGGCCAGTGCGGTACACAACAGCGTGGCGCCCGCGAAAAGCGCCTGCCGCCATTGCCGGGCAACCAGCAACAGCAGGGTGACCAGCGCGCTGGCGAACAGCATGGTGCGGAATTCGCCGAACTGGGTGAGCACCACCATCACCTCGTCCATCGCCGGGCTGCGGTGCTCCTGGACCAGCGCCATCAGGCCCTGGTCGAAATGGTTCAAGTAGGGGTAACCGATGAACAGCCCCGCCAGGATCGCCAGGCTGAGGCCGGCCACCAGCGGGCTGGCCTTGCGATGGCGGCGCACTGTGCTGTTGATGCTCAGGCCCAGCAGCACGGCGATGCTGGCGGCGACTATTCCCGCTTGCGGCCAGAAACCTTCAGGCAAGGGCAGGCGGATCGCCGCGCCCGTGGCCCAGCCCGGCAGCAGGTAGGCGACTGTCCAACCGGCCGCGGCCAGCAGGCTGACGGCGAAAAAGCGCGGGAACGACATGTCGAACATCCCGGCGACCATCGGCAGCATGGGCCGCAAGGGGCCGATAAAACGCCCGACCAACAGGCTGGCGATGCCATACCGCTGGAAATAGGCTTCGGCGCCGTTGATCCATTCCGGGTGATGGCGCAGGCCTGGCAGGCGGCGGATATTCTGGTGAAAACGCCGGCCCAGCAGATAAGACACCACGTCCCCAAGCAAACCGCCAAAGAACCCCAGCGCCAGGGTTTCACCCAGGGACAGTGCGCCGCTGCCGGCCATCACGGCAATGGCGAACAGCAGCACGGTGCCGGGTACGATCAGGCCGGCAATCGCCAGGCATTCGACGCAGGCGACGATGAACACGGCTGCCGCCAGCCATTGGGGGTTCATCGTCAGCCAGCCGGTTATTCCATCGAGCCATTGGCCCATAGGTTTTCAACTCCGGTTATTCGGTGGTTCAACTGTAGAAACGGGCTTGCTCGCGATCAGGTCGTCCGAGGGCACGCCGGCTCCTGCGAAAGGGATCAATCGAGCAGTAAATAGTCGCGACCTTCGACCTGCCCGCGACGTAGCGGGTTCCGGGTGCAGTAGGGGGCGTAGGCGGCATCGACAAAGCGGTACATCAAGTGTTCGTCGCGGCCGTGGGGAATGCCCAGGCGAGTGGTCTGGATGATGCTGGCGACGGGCGTGCCGACATCTTCGACGAACAGCACTTCATGGTCGAAGCGCTTGGCATCCCATACCGGGACTTTCAGGCCCAGCGCCTTGCACAGCAGGGTCTGGCCGGCGCAGAGCTTTTGCGAGGGGCGCGGCCGACCGCTGGCATCGGGATTGTTCAGGAGCATCTGCGCCAGGCTGGCGGGGCCGGAGACTTCGTCGACCCAGGGGTAGGCCGACTTGATCAGCACTGCGTTGCCCGGGCCCTGGGCGCTGAAGTTCAGCGAATCGCCGCCACGGGCGTAGTACATATAGATGTGGCCACCGTCCAGAAACAAAGCCTTACGCTTTTCTGTGTAGCCGAGGGAGGCATGGCTGCCTTTTTCCTCGCAGTAATAGGCTTCTGTTTCGATAATGCGCGCCGACAGCCACAGATCGCCGACCCGATGGCGGATGATTTTGCCGAGCAGTTCACGGGCCAGGACCTGGGCGTCTCGATCGAAAAAGCGGTCGGGCAGGGCCTTGGGCAGCGTCGGAGTGGACAGAATGGACATGGTAGCCAGGAGCGATGACGGGAATTGGGTCGGAATGATATCAATTCCAGGCTTAATTCAGGCTGAACGAGAGGTATTTGCCGTCCATTTCGACCATCCGCCCGTGACCGCTGTCCGTGGACCGGCGCGACAGCTATAATCAGCCGCTTTCCTCTTTGCCAAGACCACAGCAGACCATGACTGAGTCCGTTCTTGACTACATGACCCGTTTGGGTCGCGCTGCCCGCGAGGCTTCTCGGGTAATCGCCCGTGCCACCACTGCGCAGAAAAACCGCGCATTGCTGGCGGCTGCCGATGCATTGGACGCTGCTCGCCCCGAGCTGAGCGCAGCCAATGAGCAGGACCTGGCCAACGGCCGGGCTAATGGTCTGGAACCTGCATTGCTCGATCGTCTGGCGCTGACTCCGGTGCGTATCGACGAAATGATCGAAGGCCTGCGTCAGGTGGCCAAGCTGCCTGACCCCATCGGTGAAATCCGCGATATGCGCTACCTGCCTTCGGGCATCCAGGTCGGCAAGATGCGCGTGCCCCTGGGCGTGATCGGCATCATCTACGAGTCGCGTCCCAACGTGACCATCGATGCGGCCAGCCTGTGCCTGAAGTCCGGCAACGCCACCATCCTGCGTGGCGGCTCCGAGGCGATCAATTCCAACCGTGCTATCGCCACCTGCATCCAGCAAGGGCTGGCGGTGGCCGGCCTGCCGGCGCAAGTGGTGCAGGTGGTGGAAACCACCGACCGCGCGGCCGTTGGCGCGCTGATCACCATGCCCGAATTCGTCGACGTGATCGTGCCGCGTGGCGGCAAGAGCCTGATCGAGCGGGTCAGCCGCGACGCCAAGGTGCCGGTGATCAAGCACCTGGACGGCGTCTGCCATGTGTTCATCGACGTGGCGGCCGACCTGGACAAGGCGATTCGCATCGCCGACAACGCCAAGACCCAGCGCTATGCACCCTGCAACACCATGGAGACCCTGCTGGTCCACGCCGGTATTGCCGAGCGCGTACTGCCGCCGCTGGCGGCGATCTATCGCGACAAGCAGGTCGAGCTGCGCGGTTGCCCGCGTACCCGTGCCTTGCTGGGCGACGATGTGATCGAGGCCACCGAAGAAGACTGGCGCACCGAATACACCGCGCCGATCCTGTCGATCCTGGTGGTCGACAGCCTGGACGCGGCCATCGAGCACATCAACACCTACGGTTCGCACCACACCGACGCCATCGTCACCGAGAACTTCACCGACGCCCGGCGTTTCCTCAACGAGGTGGATTCCAGCTCGGTGATGGTCAATGCCTCGACCCGGTTTGCCGACGGTTTCGAATATGGCCTGGGCGCGGAGATCGGTATTTCCACCGACAAGCTGCACGCCCGTGGCCCGGTCGGCCTGGAAGGGCTGACCAGCGAGAAATATGTCGTCTTCGGCGACGGCCATGTGCGCACTTGATGAGCAAACGTATCGGTCTGCTGGGCGGTACCTTCGACCCCGTGCACATCGGTCACCTGCGCAGTGCGCTGGAGGTGGCCGATTCGCTGGGGCTCGATGAGCTGCGCCTGACCCCCAGCGCGCGGCCGCCGCATCGCGATGCACCGCAGGTGTCGGCGCTGGACCGTCTGGCGATGGTCGAGTGTGCGGTGGCGGGCGTTTCACCCCTGGTGGTGGACGATCGTGAGCTGAAACGGGACAAACCGTCCTACACCCTGGACACCCTGGAACAGATGCGGGCCGAGATGGCCGCGGATGACCAGTTGTTCCTGTTGCTGGGCTGGGACGCTTTTTGCGGCCTGCCTACCTGGCATCGCTGGGAAGAGTTGCTCCAGCATTGCCACATCCTGGTGCTGCAACGCCCGGATGCCGACAGCGAGCCGCCGGATGCATTGCGCAACCTGCTGGCGGCGCGCTCGGTGAGCGATCCCCTGGCCCTGCAAGGGCCCGGAGGACACATTGCATTCGTCTGGCAGACACCGCTCGCGGTGTCCGCCACCCAGATCCGTCAACTGCTGGCCAGCGGTAAGTCGGTACGTTTCCTGGTGCCTGATGCGGTCCTGGCCTATATCGATGCCCACGGTCTTTACCGTGGGCCGAACTGAAGGCGCGCTGCCGGCTGATGCCGTGCAACGCGCCACACATACGAGCTGAACGAGTTTTATATGACTAACCAAGTAATGAAAGGCGAAGATCTGGTCAAGGTGGCAGTCGCCGCGCTGGAAGACGTCAAGGCCCAGGACGTCCTGGTGATCGATGTTCGCGAAAAGCAGAGCATCACCGACTACATGATCATCGCCACCGGTACTTCCAACCGCCAGATCGGCGCGATGCTGGAAAAGGTCCGCGAGATGGTCAAGGCCCAGGGCGTCAAGCCGCTGGGTGAAGAAGGCAAGGGCGACAGCGACTGGGTGCTGCTGGACCTGGACGACGTGATCGTGCACATGATGACCGCCTCCGCGCGCCAGTTCTACGACCTGGAGCGTCTGTGGCAGGGCGCCGAGCAGAGCCGTGCGGCCGATGGCAAGCACCACAGCCCGGAGCACACCCATGAGCACTTCACCAAGCTCAACAAAGACCAGCAATAAGGGACGGCTGTGCGCCTGCGTCTGATCGCTGTCGGTTCACGCATGCCCAAGTGGGTGGAAGAGGGTTGGCACGAGTATGCCAAGCGTCTGCCATCCGAGCTGGCGCTGGAACTGGTGGAAATACCGCTCAATACCCGTGGCAAGAACGCCGATGTGGCTCGTTTCATCCGTCAGGAAGGCGAGGCCATGCTGGCCAAGGTCGGCCCGAACGAGCGGATCGTCACCCTCGAGGTCCACGGCAAGCCCTGGAGCACCGAGCAACTGGCGGTGGAGCTGGATCGCTGGCGCCTCGACTCGCGTACCGTGAATTTCATGGTTGGCGGCCCCGAGGGGCTGGCGCCGGAAGTCTGCGCGCGGGCGGATCAGCGCTGGTCGCTGTCGCCGCTGACCTTGCCGCACCCGCTGGTACGGATCCTGATCGGTGAACAGCTGTATCGCGCCTGGACAGTCCTGTCCGGGCACCCTTATCACAAATAGTCCGCGCCCCTAATGTCCCAGCCGATCCGTATCAAGGACCACGAAAAAGACGCCCGTCTGGTGCGTGGCCGGGTCGTGTTCGGGGCTATTGCCGTGGTCTGCCTGATCGGGGTGCTGATCGCGCGGCTGTATTACCTGCAGGTGATCCAGTACGACTATCACTCGACCCTGTCGGAAAACAACCGGGTTCATGTCCAGCCGATTCCGCCGACCCGCGGCCTGATCTTCGACCGTAATGGCGTGGTCGTGGCCGACAACCGGCCGAGCTTCAGCCTGAGCATGACCCGCGAGCGTTCCGGCGACTGGCGCCAGGTGCTCGATGTCATTGTCGAGGTGCTGGAGCTGACGCCGGAAGACCGGGTCCTGTTCGAAAAACGCATGAAACAGGGGCGTCGGCCGTTCGAGCCGGTGCCGATCCTGTTCGAGCTCAACGAAGAGCAGATCGCCCGGATCGCGGTCAACCAGTTCCGCCTGCCTGGGGTGGAAGTGGTGGCGCAGTTGGTCCGTCATTACCCCCAGGGCGCGCACTTCGCGCACTCGGTGGGCTACATGGGGCGGATCAACGAGAAAGAGCTGAAGACCCTGGACCCGGTGAACTACAGCGGCACCCACCACATCGGCAAGACCGGTATCGAGCGCTTCTACGAGCCCGAGCTGCACGGCCAGGTGGGTTACGAAGAGGTCGAGACCAACGCTCGCGGCCGTGTGTTGCGGGTGCTCAAGCGTACCGACCCGATTCCCGGCAAGGACATTGTCCTGAGCCTGGACATCAAGCTGCAGGAAGCTGCGGAGGCAGCATTGGGCGGCCGGCGTGGCGCGGTGGTCGCGCTGGACCCTCGCACCGGGGAAGTGCTGGCCATGGTCAGCCAGCCGAGCTTCGATCCGAACCTGTTCGTCACCGGCATCAGCTTCAAGGCCTATGCCGAGCTGCGCGACTCCATCGATCGCCCACTGTTCAACCGGGTACTGCGCGGCCTGTATCCGCCGGGCTCGACCATCAAGCCGGCGGTGGCGATTGCCGGTCTCGACTCCGGGGTGGTGACGGCCTCCACGCGGGTCTATGACCCGGGCTACTACCAACTGCCCAACTACGATCACAAGTACCGTAACTGGAACCGCAGCGGTGACGGTTACGTCGACCTCGACACCGCGATCATGCGGTCCAACGACACCTACTTCTATGACCTGGCCCACAAACTGGGGATCGATCGGTTGTCGGCCTATATGAACAAGTTCGGGATCGGCCAGAAGGTCTCGCTGGACATGTTCGAGGAGTCGCCGGGCCTGATGCCGTCGCGGGAATGGAAGCGTGCCACCCGTCGCCAGGCCTGGTTCCCGGGCGAGACGCTGATTCTCGGGATCGGCCAGGGTTACATGCAGTCCACCCCGTTGCAGCTGGCCCAGGCCACGGCGCTGGTGGCGAACAAGGGTAAATGGAACCGTCCGCACCTGGCCAAGACCATCGAGGGCGAAAAGCCGGTGGATGAAAACCCGATGCCGGACATCATCCTGCGCGATCCGTCGGACTGGACGAAGGTCAATCACGGCATGCAGCAGGTGATGCACGGCGCCCGCGGTACGGCGCGCAAGGCAGCTATCGGCTCGCAATACCGGATCGCCGGCAAGAGTGGTACGGCCCAGGTGGTCGCGATCAAGCAGGGCGAGAAGTACGACCGCTCCAAGGTCCAGGAACGCCATCGCGACCACGCCCTGTTCGTCGGTTTTGCGCCGGCGGAAAACCCGAAAATCGTGGTCTCGGTCATGGTCGAGAACGGCGAGTCCGGTTCTGGCGTGGCGGCCCCGGTGGTGCGCCAGGTGATGGACGCCTGGCTCCTCGGCCCGGATGGCCTGCTCAAGCCTGAGTTTGCCGGCCCTATCAGTGCGGAGGCTACGGCCCGTGAAGAGTAATTTCGATCGCATCCTGTCCAGCGAGGATGTGATGCGTCGCCGGGCGACGTTGCTGCAGCGCATGCACATCGACGGCCCATTGCTGATCCTGCTGCTGACCCTGGCGGCCGGCAGCCTGTTCGTCCTGTATTCGGCCAGCGGCAAGAGCTGGGACCTGCTGGGCAAGCAGGCGACCTCGTTCGGCATCGGCCTGGTGTCGATGATCGTCATTGCCCAGCTCGAGCCCCGATTCATGGCGCGCTGGGTGCCGCTGGCCTATGTGTTCGGCGTGATACTGCTGGTGGTGGTGGATGTCATGGGCCACAACGCCATGGGCGCCACCCGCTGGATCAACATCCCCGGGGTGATTCGCTTCCAGCCCTCGGAATTCATGAAGATCATCATGCCGGCGACCATCGCCTGGTACCTGGCCAAGCGCACCTTGCCGCCGCAGCTCAAGCATGTGGGCATCAGCCTGGTCCTGATCGGTATTCCGTTCATTCTGATCGTGCGCCAGCCGGACCTCGGGACCTCGCTGCTGATTCTCGCCGGTGGCGCCTTCGTGCTGTTCATGGGCGGGCTGCGCTGGCGCTGGATTCTCAGCGTGCTGGCTGCCGCGGTACCGGTGGCGATCGCCATGTGGTTCTTCATCATGCACGACTACCAGAAGCAGCGGATCCTGACCTTCCTCGACCCGGAAAGCGATCCATTGGGCACTGGCTGGAACATCATTCAGTCCAAGGCGGCCATCGGCTCCGGCGGCGTCTTCGGCAAGGGCTGGCTGCTCGGTACTCAGTCCCACCTGGACTTTTTGCCCGAGAGCCACACCGACTTTATTATCGCGGTCATGGGCGAAGAGTTCGGCCTGGTGGGCATTTGCGCCCTGCTGCTGATCTATCTGCTGCTGATAGGTCGTGGGCTGGTGATCACCGCCCAGGCGCAGACGCTGTTCGGCAAATTGCTCGCCGGCGCCCTGACCATGACGTTTTTTGTTTACGTTTTCGTCAACATCGGTATGGTCAGTGGCCTGTTGCCGGTCGTGGGGGTGCCGTTGCCGTTCATTAGCTACGGAGGAACTTCGCTGGTGACGCTGCTGTCAGCGTTTGGGGTTTTGATGTCGATCCATACCCATCGTAAGTGGATCGCGCAGGTTTGAATAAGGTGAAGAATTCAATGCAAGTAATGCGTGGCTGGACCGCTCGGTATGCGCCGTGGGTCGGTCTGGTAGGCATCCTTGGTGCGGCGCAGGAAGCGCTGGCCGGCGGCGAATACGAAGGTTCCCCCCAAGTAGCCGAATTCGTGGGCGAAATGACTCGCGACTATGGCTTCGCGGGCGAACAGCTGATGGGCGTGTTTCGCGAGGCCGAGCGCAAGCAGTCGATCCTCGACGCCATTTCCCGGCCCGCCGAGCGGGTCAAGCAGTGGAAAGAATACCGGCCGATGTTCATCACCGACGCGCGTATCGCCCGCGGTGTGGACTTCTGGCGCCAGCACGAAGCGGTACTGGCCCGTGCCGAGCAGGAATACGGTGTGCCGGCCCAGGTGATCGTGTCGATCATCGGCGTCGAAACCTTCTTCGGGCGCAACACCGGCAATTATCGGGTGATCGATGCACTGTCGACTTTGGGCTTCGATTACCCGCCACGTGCCGAGTTCTTCCGCAAGGAATTGCGCGAGTTCCTGCTGCTGGCCCGTGAAGAACAGGTCGACCCGCTGACCCTGAAAGGCTCCTACGCGGGAGCCATGGGCTTGCCACAGTTCATGCCGAGCAGTTTTCGCGCCTATGCTGTGGACTTCGACGGTGATGGCCACATCAATATCTGGACCAATCCGGACGATGCCATCGGCAGCGTCGCCAGTTATTTCAAGCGTCACGGCTGGGAGGCCGGGCAGCCGGTGGTCAGCCGGGCCGAAGTGCGTGGCGATCAGGTCGACGAAGGCCTGACCACCGGTATCGAACCAACGAAAACCGTCGGGGAGTTGCGGGCGCTGGGCTGGTCGAGTCATGATGCGCTGCGCGATGATATGCCGGTCACGGCTTTCCGCCTGGAAGGTGACAATGGCCCCGAATACTGGATGGGCCTGAAGAATTTCTACGCGATCACGCGTTATAACCGCAGCGTGATGTACGCCATGGCCGTACATCAGCTCTCTGAACAGCTGGTCCAAGCACGGGGCGTCAAGTAATGCTGGCATCGCCAAACCGCAAACCCCTGAAGCTGGTGGCTCTTGCCGCGTTGTCCTTGCTGGTGGTCAGTTGTTCGTCAACCCAGGCGCCGAAACAGAAAGGCCCGACGACGGCCGTACGTTCAACGCCGGGCCTGGACATCAACCGTGCCCACAAAGACGGCGCACCCTGGTGGGACGTCGATGTATCGCGCATCCCCGACGCCACGCCGACCCTGCACACCGGCCCGTACAAGGCCAACCCTTATACGGTGCTGGGCAAGACCTATTTCCCGATGGCCGAATCCAAGCGTTATGTCGCTTCGGGCACGGCTTCCTGGTACGGCACCAAGTTCCACGGGCAGAACACCGCCAATGGCGAGGTGTATGACCTGTATGGCATGAGTGCCGCGCACAAGACCCTGCCATTGCCGAGTTATGTCCGGGTGACCAACCTGGATAACCACAAAAGCGTGATCCTGCGGGTCAACGACCGTGGGCCATTCTATTCGGACCGGATCATCGATTTGTCCTACGCCGCGGCCAAGAAGCTCGGTTATGCCGAGATCGGCACCGCCCGGGTCAAGGTCGAGGGTATCGACCCGCAGGAATGGTGGGCCCAGCGCGGTCGGCCGGCACCCTTGATGCTCAATGAGCCGAAAGCCGCGCCAGTGATGACGGCGTCCACGGGGACCGTCGAGCAATGGACGCCACCTGCACAGCAGCACGCCGCGGCCGTTGTGCCGGTGCAGCTGGATGCAAAAAAAAACGCTTCTGCGCAAGCCTCTGGCCAGTATCTGCAGGTGGGCGCCTTCGCCAACCCGGACGCTGCCGAGCTCCTGCGCTCGAAGCTGAGCGGGATGGTGAGCGCTCCGGTGTTCATCAGCTCGATCGTGCGCAATCAACAGACCCTGCACCGGGTGCGCCTGGGGCCGATCGGCTCGCCGGGTGAGATCCAGCAAGTGCAGAACAGTGTTCGGCTGGCCAATCTGGGGCAGCCGAGCCTGGTAACTGCCGAGTAATCGGATATTGATTCATGGTTCGCCTGCGGTATTTGGGGGGTGAACCCAGGTTGTTGGCTCGTCGTACAACAAAAGCCCGGCAAGGGTCGTGAGTGAACAACTGAACACGCGACAGCCCTTTAGAAGGCTGTCTGAATAGTTTTGTCCGCGAGGACAAGTTTCCATTAGCAATTTCGAGAGACGGATGAACATCACCACCTTTGCCAAACGCCTGTGTCTGCTTGTCCCGCTGATCATCACGCCTGCCGCCTGGGCGGTAGAAGTGATGCCGTCGCCACCGCAGCTGGCCGCCAAGTCCTATGTGCTCATGGATGCCAGCAGCGGTAACGTGCTGGTGGAGAACAACGGTGACCAGCGCCTGCCGCCAGCCAGCCTGACCAAGCTGATGACGGCCTACATCGCGACCCTGGAAATCCGTCGCGGCCAGATCGGCGAGAACGACCCGGTGACCGTCAGCGAGAACGCCTGGCGTACCGGCGGTTCGCGGATGTTCATCAAGGTCGGCTCGCAGGTCACTGTCAGCGACCTGTTGCACGGCATCATCATTCAGTCGGGTAACGACGCCAGCGTCGCGGTTGCCGAGCACATTGCCGGCAGCGAAGACGCCTTTGCCGACATGATGAACAAGACCGCCGGCGATCTGGGCATGAGCAACAGCCACTTCATGAACCCGACCGGCCTGCCGAACCCCGAGCACTACTCGTCGGCGCACGACATGGCGGTACTGGCTCGCGCCATCATTCACGAAGACCCGGCTCACTACGCGATCTACTCGCAGAAAGAGTTCTTCTGGAACGGCATCAAGCAACCTAACCGCAACCTGTTGCTGTGGCGCGACAAGACCGTCGACGGCCTGAAAACCGGTCACACCGACGAAGCCGGCTACTGCATGGTGTCCTCGGCCGTGCGTGACGGCATGCGCCTGATCGCCGTGGTGTTCGGTACCAACAGCGAGCAGGCTCGCGCGGCCGAAACCCAGAAGCTGCTGACCTACGGTTTCCGCTTCTTCGAAACCCAGACCTTCTACCAGAAGGGCACCGAGCTGGCTCAGGCCCCTGTCTGGAAAGGCACCACCTCCCAGATCAAGGCCGGCCTGGCCCAGGACCTGACCATGACCATGCCAAAAGGCCAGCTGAAAAAGCTCGCTGCCAGCATGACCATGAATCCACAATTGATCGCGCCTATCGCCAAGGGCGACGTGATCGGTAAAGTCGAAGTGAAACTGGACGACAAGGTGGTGCACAGCGCCGATCTGATCGCTCTGGACGCGGTCGACGAAGGTGGTATCTTCCGCCGCATGTGGGATAGCATCCGTCTATTCTTCTACGGCTTGTTCAACTGATATTGTCGACCCGCGCGGCCCTCGCTCTGAAATAGAGCGGGGGCCGCGTCCGTCGCCACGGCTTACGAGGCCGTTACGCCATGACAGACACCGAAGTAAAGGCGCCAAAGATCGAATTCCCCTGCGCGGATTACCCGATTAAGGTGATCGGCGACACCGGCGTGGGTTTCAAGGACAAAATCATCGCGATCCTTGAAAAACACGCGACCGTTGACCACAAGACCCTGGCCGAGCGCCAGAGCACCAACGGCAAGTACACGACCATCCAGTTGCACATCGTCGCCACCGGTCAAGAACAGCTGTACGACATCAACAGCGAGCTGCGGGCCACCGGCTTCGTGCACATGGTGCTGTGATGCCACAAACGCTGGGCTTTCGCGAGCTCGGCCAGATGGCCTACGAGCCGGTCTGGCAGGCCATGCAACGCTTTACCAACGAACGCGGCACCGACGCTCCCGATGAAGTCTGGCTGGTGCAGCATCCGCCGGTCTTTACCCAGGGCCAGGCGGGCAAGGCCGAACACCTGTTGCTTCCCGGGGATATCCCGGTGGTGCAGGTCGACCGGGGTGGCCAGGTGACCTATCACGGTCCTGGCCAACTGGTGGCTTATCTGCTGCTGGACGTTCGTCGCCTGGGTTTTGGCGTGCGCGACCTGGTCAGCCGGATGGAGCAGTGCCTGGTCGAGCTGCTGGCCAGCTACGGCGTGGCCGCGGCGGCCAAGCCGGATGCCCCCGGCGTTTACGTCGATGGCGCGAAAATCGCCTCCCTGGGCCTGCGGATCCGCCATGGTTGTTCCTTTCATGGCCTGGCCTTGAACGTGGACATGGATCTGCAGCCGTTTCGACGGATTAACCCCTGTGGCTATGCCGGGCTGGCAATGACCCAGCTGAGCGACCACACAGGACCGATTGAATTTGCCGAGGTAAGTGCCCGGCTGCGTGCGCAGCTCGTCAAACACCTCGACTATGCTGAGCAGACGACCCTAACGGGCGGAATCGACTGATATGACTACTGCGCAAGACGCTGTGCAAACCCTGATCCCGACGCTGGATGTTTCCGAGCGCCCGGCCCGTGCGAAAGTTGAAACCGGCGTTAAATTGCGCGGTGCCGAGAAAGTCGCGCGTATCCCGGTGAAGATCATCCCGACCACCGAACTGCCGAAGAAACCGGACTGGATTCGCGTGCGTATTCCGGTTTCCCCGGAAGTCGACCGGATCAAGCAATTGCTGCGCAAGCACAAATTGCACAGCGTCTGCGAAGAAGCCTCCTGCCCGAACCTGGGTGAGTGCTTCTCCGGCGGTACCGCGACCTTCATGATCATGGGCGACATCTGCACCCGTCGCTGCCCGTTCTGCGACGTCGGTCACGGCCGTCCGAAGCCTCTGGACGTCGATGAACCGATGAATCTGGCGGTGGCCATCGCCGACCTGCGCCTGAAGTACGTGGTGATCACTTCGGTGGACCGCGACGACCTGCGCGACGGCGGTGCCCAGCACTTTGCCGACTGCATCCGCGAAATCCGCAAGCTGTCGCCGAACGTGCAGCTGGAAACGCTGGTCCCGGACTACCGTGGCCGCATGGACGTAGCGCTGGAAATCACCGCTGCCGAGCCGCCGGATGTGTTCAACCACAACCTGGAAACCGTGCCGCGCCTGTACAAGGCCGCGCGCCCGGGTTCGGACTACCAGTGGTCGCTGACCCTGCTGCAGAAGTTCAAGCAGCTGGTGCCGCACGTACCGACCAAGTCTGGCCTGATGCTGGGCCTGGGCGAGACCGACGACGAAGTCATCGAGGTCATGAAGCGCATGCGCGAGCACGACATCGACATGCTGACCCTCGGCCAGTACCTGCAACCGTCCCGCAGCCACTTGCCGGTGCAGCGTTTCGTGCACCCGGACACCTTCGCCTGGTTCGCCGAGGAAGGTTACAAGATGGGCTTCAAGAACGTCGCCTCAGGCCCGCTGGTACGTTCCTCCTACCACGCCGACGAGCAGGCGAAGCTGGCCAAAGAAGGCCTGGTCTCCTGATGTAATACGCCCGCAAGGTCTTTTCCTTGCGGGCGTCATCTTCCGTTACGCTCGCGTCTCCCTCCCTTCATAGACTTTTCCTGCAAGCGCCGTGGCGTTTCGGCACTTCTGTTTGCCCGCTTTCATGGCTACTGTGCACTAGAGAATCCACACAGGGAGAACCATTGGATGACCCTCCAACCGACTGACGTCCTTTGTGCACAACGGCCAGTGCCGGCGCTGCCTTCGCAAGGGCTGATCGGCTTGATTGCACCCGCCGGGCCCGCAGCCCTGGACACCGAGCAAGCCGCCCGCTGGATGCGCGCTCGAGGTTATTCGCTGCGGATTTATCCTGGGGTCCAACAGAAGGACGGCTATCTGGCCGGTAGCGACGAGGTCCGCCTGAACGACCTGCACGCCGCTTTCGCCGATGACGATGTCGATACCATCCTGTGCCTGCGGGGCGGCTATGGCAGCCCACGCTTGCTCGACCGGATCGATTACGACCTGCTACGCCGCCATGCCAAGCCGTTTGTCGGCTACAGCGACATCACCGCGCTGCATCTGGCCATCAATCGTCATGCGGGTTTCGTGACCTTTCACGGGCCGATGCTCAATGCCGACTTGTTGGGTGACAAGCAGCCACCTACCGAGTCCTCGCTGTTCAGCCTGCTCCGGGGGCAGTTGAGGGCTGGCAGTCTGCTGCCGCATCCGGCGGCTTATCCCTTGACCACCGTCGAGCCTGGCATTGCCTGCGGCCAGTTGTTGGGGGGAAACCTGTCGTTGATCGCCGCGACCATGGGCACGCCATACGAGATCAATGGCGACGGCATCATTCTGTTTATCGAAGACATCAACGAGCCGCTGTACCGGATCGACCGTCTGCTGACGCATCTGCGTCTGGCGGGCAAGCTCGACAGGCTTCGCGGGGTGCTGGTGGGGGATGTGGCAGGAGTGGAGCCCCAGGCGCTTGCCGGACTGCTCAAGCAGACCTTCGAACCCTTGCGCATTCCTGTTCTGGCTGGATGGCGCAGTGGCCACTGCGATCCGAACCTGACCCTGCCGATGGGGGCGATGGTCAGGCTGGATGCGGGGGAGAAGCAATTGATCCTGGAGCAGGACGTGGTATTCGGCTGATCAGCCCGTGCTCGCTGCCCTTGTGGGAGCGAGCTTGCTCAACTATGGCGCCCCTATGATTCGGCGCGCAGGCCTGGTTCAACGCGAGCGCAGGCTCTCCAGCAGCTTGTGGGTCGGATAGCCGTCGGCAGGCCAGCCCAGCGATTGTTGGGCGCTGCGAATCGCCTTGCGGGTATTGGCGCCGATAATGCCATCCGGGTTGCCGGCATCGTAATTGTTGGCACTGAGCAGGCTCTGCAGCTCGATGCGCTCGGAGCGGCTGAGGGGCATGTCGTCCTTCGGCCAGACGCCGTTGATCAGGCCTGAACCGTTGAAGCGTTGTGACAGCAGGTTCACCGCCAGGGCATAGGACGAGGAGTTGTTGTACTTCAGAACGGCGCGGAAGTTGTCGAGGATCAGGAACGCCGGACCGCGATAACCCGCCGGCAACAGCAAGGCTGCCGAAAGCTGCTCGGCGCCGGCCGGAACGCTGGCGCCGTTGGGCAGCTGCATGCCCAGGCGCAGCCATTCGGCTACCGGTTTGCGGATCGCGCCATCCGCCAGCGCATAGTCGAAGCCGTTCGCCAGCTGCACTTCGAAACCCCATGGCTGGCCCTTCTGCCAGCCGGAGCTTTGCAGATAGTGCGCGGTCGAGGCCAGGGCGTCGGCCGGGCTGTTCCAGATGTCGCGGCGGCCATCGCCGTCGAAGTCCACGGCATGGGTGTTGTAGGTGGTCGGGATGAACTGGGTCTGCCCCATCGCGCCGGCCCAGGAGCCGAGCATCTTCTCGGGCTGGATGTCGCCGTGCTGGAGAATCTGCAGGGCGGCCAGCAGCTGGCTGTTGGCAAAGGCCGGACGGCGACCTTCGTAGGCCAGGGTCGCGAGGGAACGGATGACCGATTTGTTGCCCTGGAACTCACCGAAGTTGCTTTCCATACCCCAGACCGCCACCAGGGCCTGGCGATCGACGCCATAACGCTGTTCGATCTGCTGCAGGATGTCGGCGTACTGATTGAGCAGTGCCTGGCCCTTGCGCACGCGCAGCGGCGACAGGGCACCGTCCAGGTATTCCCACACCGGCCGGGTGAATTCCGGCTGGCTGCGGTCGGCCTTGATCACGCCCATGTCCGGGGTGATGCCGGCGAATGCACGGTCGAAAAGATCGGCGCGGATCCCGGCGTTCAGGGCTTCGACACGGAAGCCTGCCTGCCATTGGGCAAAGGTCTGGGTTGGCTGGATGTCCAGGTTGTCGACGGCCAGTGGAGCGACAGTTGCAGGCGCGGCGAGAGGGGCGGCTTGAATGCTTTGGAGTGGCTGGGCATCGGCGGCGGTGGGTTTTTCCGCGCAGGCGACGAGCAGGGCAAGGCTGGAGGCAGCGATCAGTTGGCGCAGGTGCCAACGACGGGAAAGACAAAAGGGCATGCACAGGTCCAGAGAATACGAATCAGATACAGACCTTATCACGCCGGCGGGGTTCTCTGCTTTATGCAGCCAGAAAGTAAGAAGCCTCCCAGCTTTTAGACTGGAAGGCTTCGCGGCGGTAGCTGCCTTTGCCCTTGGCGGGTCGTTCCTGACGGCTGCGGAACAGTGGCTGGGCGATGATGGATTTGGCCTTGTTGGGGCCATGCTTGGATGGCTTGCTCATTTTCGGTTCTCGCTTGAGGTGGGTTTGCGCGGCAGATGATCGGCCAGCTTGACCCGGCTGTCCAGCCCTGTGATGCGTAGGGTTTTTCAGCAAACCTCACGGATTCCCCCATTCCCTGTAGGAACGAGCCTTGCTTCTGTAAGACGTTGGGGTTACTCGGCTGGGAGAGGCAGGCGTTGCCCGGCCATCAACAGCGACAGGCGGCTCAGGCTGCTCCAGGGCGAACCGGCGGCCTGCCCCTTGATCTGCGCATCGATACGCTGGGCGTCGAGCAGCAATTGCGCCCAGCGCGGCGCGGAATAGCGCTGCAGGGCCTTGCTCATCAGCGGCTTGCGTTTGTCCCAGACGGGCGGACGGGCCTGGCTGAACACTTTATCCAGCGGAGTGCCCTGGCTGTACTGCAGCGACATGTTGGCCAGCGCCCGCAATTCCCGGGACAGTGCCCAGAGAATCACCGGCGGCTCGACACCTTCGCCGCGCAGGCCTTCGAGCATGCGCAGGGCATGCGCGGCCTCGCCATTGAGGATGGCGTCCACCAGCCCGAAAACATCGAAGCGCGCACTGTCGGCGACTGCCGCTTGCACGGTTTCCACCGTGATCTGGCCACCCTCGGCCATCAGCTTGAGCTTTTCGATTTCCTGGGCCGCGGCCAGCAGATTGCCTTCTACCCGGGCCGCAATGAGTTCCACGGCGTCCTGGCTGGCGGAAAGCCCGGCCTGGGACAGGCGTTGGCGAATCCACTGCGGCAACTGGTTGGTATCCACCGGCCAGATCTGGATGAACTGGGTCTGCTCGCCATCGATCAGGGCCTTGCCCCATTTGGTCTTTTGCGCGCTGCCATCGAGCTTGGGCAGGCTGATCAGCAGCAGGGTATCTTCGGCCGGCCGTGAGCAGTATTCGATGAAGGCCGCGGCGCCTTTATCTCCGGGCTTGCCCGAAGGCAGGCGCAGTTCCAGCAGGCGTTTTTCGGCGAACAACGACATGCTCGCGCCGGCTTGCAGCAGCGTTCCCCAATCGAAATTGGCGTCGGCGCTGAATACCTGGCGTTCATCGAAGCCTTGCTGGCGGGCGGCGGTGCGAATGGCGTCGGCGGCTTCCTGGCACAGCAACGGGTCGTCGCCACTGATGACATAGACCGGTGCGAGCGTGCCTTGCAGGTGTTTGCCGAGTTGAGCGGGGGCGAGTTTCATAAGGAAGGGCAAGCGGGGCGCTTGCGCGCCCCACGAGACTTACTGGTTCGGCAGCTGCATGGGCGACTGTTGCGGGGTTTCCGCCTCAGCCTTCTGCGCGGCTTCCAGCGCCTCGGCTTCGGCCTTGGCGCGGGCATCCGCGGTCTGCTGCAGTTGATCCAGCTGGGTCGGGGTCAGCAGTTGCAGGCGCAGCATCATGTTCTGCACCAGGTCGCGACGCATTTCCTTACGCACTTCCAGCGACTCCTGGTCGGAACCCACCAGGTTGTTGCCGTCGTGGATGTAGACCTTCTGCACTTGCAGCTTGTCGCTGAGCAGGGTCAGGTTGTTCTGGCCCTGGATCTCGTAGTTCAGCACGGTGGTCATTTCATATTCGGCCGAACGACCGGCACCGGCGTAGCTGAGGCTGCGCTGGGATTCCTGCTCGCGGGTCAGCACCAGCTTGTAGGGCGCACCGGTGTAGACCTTGACGCCACTGCTCTGCAGAACCTGGCGCAGCTGGGTCACGGTTTCGCCGTAAGCGTTACGGGCGCTCAGGTCGAGTTCCTTGATCGCCAGTTCGGTGGTGCCGGTACCGCGCAGCTGAAAGCCGCAGGCGCTCAGCAGTACGGCCAGGCCCATCACCAGGAGGTTGCGTTTGATCATCTTGTTGCTCCCCTTGAAACCATGTGGGCCGACAGGGCGGCCCTGGAGGTTTTATTCGGCGTCAGCCTTGGGCTGACGCCTGATCCAATTAGCTAGCGACGATATTGACCAGCTTGCCAGGCACGACGATCACTTTACGAGTCGTCAGGCCTTCGGTGAAGCGCAGCACGTTCTCGTTGCTCCGGGCGGCGGCTTCGATCTCTTCACGGCTGGCGCTGGCCGGCATTTCGATCTGGCCACGCAGTTTGCCATTCACTTGAATGACCAACTGCAGGCTGTCCTGAACCAGGGCGTTCTCATCCAGCACCGGCCAGCCGGCGTCGATAATGGCGCCGCTGCGACCCAGCTGGCTCCACAGCTCGTGGCTGATGTGCGGGGTGATCGGCGCCAGCAGCAGGGCCACGGTTTCCAGGCCTTCCTGCAACAGGGCTCGGTCCTGCGGGGTAGCTTGCGGTGCTTTTTCCAGCACGTTCATCAGCGTCATGACCTGAGCGATGGCGGTGTTGAATTTGTGGTTCTGGCCGACGTCCTGGCTGGCTTGCTTGATCGCCAGGTGGATGGCACGACGAATGACTTTCTGTTCGTCGTTCAGCGAACCCAGCTCCAGTGTTCCCGGCAGGCCCTGGGCTACGTGAGCTTGAGCCAGGCGCCAGACGCGCTTGAGGAAGCGATGGGCACCCTCGACGCCGGAGTCGGACCATTCCAGGCTCATGTCAGGCGGCGAAGCGAACATCATGAACAGGCGGCAGGTGTCCGCGCCGTACTGTTCGATCATCGACTGAGGGTCGACGCCGTTGTTCTTCGACTTGGCCATCTTCTCGGTGCCGCCGATTTCCACCGGCAGGCCGTCGCTGATCAGCTTGGCGCCGACGATCTTGGCCTTGCTGTCACGCTCCAACTCGACATCGGCCGGGTTGTACCAGGTGTAGGCACCGTTGGCTTCGCGGCGGTAGTAGGTCTCGGCGACCACCATGCCTTGCGTCAGCAGGTTCTTGAACGGCTCGTTGGAACTGACCAGGCCCTCGTCGCGCATCAGCTTGTGGAAGAAGCGGGCATAGAGCAGGTGCAGGATCGCGTGTTCGATACCGCCGATGTACTGGTCCACCGGCAGCCAGTGGTTGGCCGCGGCCGGGTCGACCAGGCCACCCTCGTATTTTGGCGAGGCATAGCGGGCGTAGTACCAGGAGGACTCGACGAAGGTGTCCATGGTGTCGGTTTCACGCTTGGCAGGCTTGCCGCATTTCGGGCAGCTGCATTCGTAGAACTCGGGCATGCGCGCCAGTGGCGAACCGGCGCCGTCCGGCACCACGTCTTCCGGCAGCACTACCGGCAGTTGGTCTTGCGGTACCGGCACATCACCACAGCTGTCGCAGTGGATGATCGGGATCGGGCAGCCCCAGTAGCGCTGGCGGCTGATGCCCCAGTCGCGCAGGCGGAACTGGGTGCGGGATTGGCCGAGGTTTTTCTTCAGCAGGGCGACTTCGATGGCATCGAAGGCACCGGCAAAATCCAGGCCGTTGAACTCGCCGGAGTTGATCAGTTCGCCGTGCTCGCCGTAGGCGTCCTGCCAAGGCGCTGGCGTTTCGTCGCCAGCGCTGGTGCGCACCACGTTCTTGATCGGCAGGTTGTACTTGGTGGCGAATTCGTAGTCGCGCTCGTCATGTGCCGGAACGGCCATTACCGCGCCATCGCCGTAGTGCATCAGCACATAGTTGGCGACCCATACCGGGAGTTTTTCACCGGTCAGCGGGTGTTCGACGAACAGCGAAGTCGGCAGGCCTTTCTTCTCTTGAGTGGCGATGTCGGCTTCGGCGACGCTGCCGCCCTTGCACTCGGCGATAAAGGCTTGCAGCGCCGGGTCGTTCTGCGCTGCCAGGGTGGCCAGCGGGTGCTCGGCAGCCACGGCGACGTAGGTCGCGCCCATCAGGGTGTCAGGGCGGGTGGTGAAGACTTTCAGTGCGCCCGCTTCGCCAATGGAGGCCTGGTCGTAGGGGAATTGCACTTCCATGCCACGGGATTTGCCGATCCAGTTGCGTTGCATGGTCTTGACCTGCTCGGGCCAGCCCGGCAGTTCGTCGAGACTCTCCAGCAGCTCATCCGCGTAGGCGGTGATCTTGAAGTAGTACATCGGGATTTCGCGTTTTTCGATCAGCGCGCCGGAACGCCAGCCGCGACCGTCGATCACCTGTTCGTTGGCCAGGACGGTCTGGTCGACCGGGTCCCAGTTCACGGTGCCGTTCTTGCGGTAGATCACGCCTTTTTCGAACAGACGAGTGAACAGCCACTGTTCCCAGCGGTAGTAGTCCGGCTTGCAGGTCGTGACCTCGCGGGACCAGTCCACCGCCAGGCCCAGGCTGCGCAGCTGGGACTTCATGTAGGCGATGTTTTCGTAGGTCCACTTGGCCGGTGCGACGTTGTTCTTCATCGCAGCGTTTTCCGCCGGCATGCCGAAGGCGTCCCAACCCATGGGTTGCAGTACGTTCTTGCCTTGCATGCGCTGGTAGCGAGAGATCACGTCGCCGATGGTGTAGTTACGCACGTGCCCCATGTGTAGCTTGCCGCTGGGGTAAGGGAACATCGACAGGCAGTAGTAAGTTTCCTTGCCTGGCTGTTCACTGACTTCAAAGGACTTTTGCTCATCCCAGAACGACTGGGCGGCGGCTTCGATTTCACGGGGCTGATAGTGTTCGTGCATGGCTACTTTTGAACTGAATAGGGGTGGCCTAATCCTCTTCAATGCAACGTTGGGCGGTGATGACGCCAGATATGGCGTTTTCGCTACCCAGTCGAGCTGGAAGTGGAGTTACAGGAAGCGCCGTAGCATACATGACCGCGCTCTACCGAGGGAAACCCTGATTACGCGCCGTGGGCCGTTGGTCGCGGCACCCTGCCGGTTTCGGCAGTGCGGCTAAGCTCAAAAAGGGGGAGTGATTCTTACTTTCATGAGGTGAGTGGATGGTTGAGTCGCAGCGAAAAGTTACAAAACCCGAGTTGTACGAACGATTGATAGATCGTCTGGCTTTGGCCTTGGATACAGCGAAAACAGCAGGGAGCTTGCGTAATGAGCGTCCTGCGGAGTTGGAGTTGCGGGGCCTGAGTCACGCCGAGCTCGAGGTGATCAAAGCCTATTTGGATCGTAGCGAGCGTGAGACGCAATTGAGCGTGCTCGAATGCCTGAGGCACGAAGTGACTCCACATTCGGCCAAGGTCATCTGGTTGAAAGACAAGGTGCCCGCCCGGGATGCGGTAAAGGTCCGATCCCTGCAGTTCAAGTGAGTCTGCGCAGCCCATGCGGGCATCTGCGCAGCGTCAACGCCGCGTACCTTGTGCGTGAAATCTGTTTCGTATCTGTTGTCGCTTTGCTTTTACCCACTTAGGCTTCGAGCATCTTTGGAGATGCTCGATGCCTTTTCGTTATTTCGTCAAACAACTACTCCTGCCGCCAGGCCTTCTGTTGCTGCTGCTTCTGCTTGCCTGGTGGTTTCGTCGCTCGAGGCCGCGATTGGCCGGTGTGTGTTTTGCTCTCGGCCTGGGCGGGTTCTGGTTGATGAGCCTGCCTGTGATGGTGGAGTGGGGCGCCAGCGCCCTGGAAAGTGAACCGGCGCTGACGCAAAGCCAGTGGTCGACCCTGGCCAAACAGGCCGATGCGATTGTGGTGCTGGGGTCAGGGCGTGAACGTGGCGATCCGGCCTGGGGGGCCGACCAGCCGACCGGTGTTGGCCTGGAGCGCCAGCGTTATGCGGCGCGCCTGGCCAAGGCTTCCGGGCTGCCGATCCTGACCAGCGGTGGCCTGCACTACGGCACGCCGCCAACGGAAGCCGCGCTGATGGCCGAGTCGTTGCTGAACGACTTCGACGTGACGGTGCGCTGGCAGGAAGGGCGTAGCCGCACGACCTGGGAAAACGCCCAATTCACCGCGCAAGTGCTGGAGCCGCAAGGCATCAAGCGTGTGGTGCTGGTCACCCAGGCCTGGCATATGCAGCGGGCTGTCTGGAGTTTCGAACAGGCAGGATTCACCGTGGTGCCGGCGCCCGTGGGGTTCCTCGGGGTGGATAACGCCAGGCCGCTGGGTGGCTGGATGCCGGAGTTCAAGTCGATCTGGCAGAGCGGCCAGTTGTTGAACGAGGCGGTGGGGCTGGTGGGCTACAAGCTGTTTTATCGTGGAGAGGACTAGGTTCATCTCGAGCCTGCTCCTGCTGGAATCGCAAATTCCCACCAGGAGCAGCCGCTCGACGTTCGATGGCCCGCGATAAGGTCAGACGGTCTTGGCGATCCGGCTGGCCAGAAGGGCCCAGCCGAACAGCAGGACGCTCAGGATGATCAGGGGCCACGAGCGCCACTGCAGGTAAGGCGTCAGGTTGTGCATCGGCACCACTTCGCCATAGAGAATGCCGCGTTCGAACTGCGGAATCTGCACGGTGATCTTGCCGAATGGATCGATCAGGCCGGTCACCCCGTTGTTGGTGGCGCGGATCATCCAGCGGCCGGCTTCCAAAGCTCGCATCTGGGCCATCTGCAAGTGCTGCAACGGGCCGATCGAAGTGCCGAACCAGGTGTCGTTGCTGATGGTCAGCAGCAGGTCGCTGCGGGCTGACAGGCTGGCGGCGAATTCCGGGTAAACCACCTCGTAGCAGATGAACGGCGCGATCTGGTAACCCTTGGCTTGCAGTAAAGGCTGGTCGGCGGGGCCGCGGGCGAAGTCCGACATGGGCAGGTCGAAGAACGCAATCAGGCCGCGCAGCAAGTCCTGCAGGGGCACGTACTCACCGAATGGCACGAGCTTCTGCTTGAGGTACTCGCCATCGCCTTCGCCGACCACGGTAATGCCGTTGAAGTAGCGTTTCTGATGGTGCACTTCCTGGCGGATCGGTACGCCGGTGATCAGCGCCGAATGCCGGTCGGCGGCGAAATTGCCCATCATGTTCAGATAACCTTCGGCCGACTCCTTGAGCACGGGCACCGCGGTTTCCGGCCATACCAGCAGATCCACGCGCTTGGAACTGAAGCTCATGTCGCGGTACAGCGCCAGCTGGGAGTTGAGTTGCGCAGGGTCCCATTTCAGGCTCTGTTCGATATTGCCCTGGATCGCCGCCACGGTCAGCGGCTCGCCCGACGGGCTGGTCCAGGCATGTCCCTTGAGTGCGATGCCGATCACCCAGGGGGCGACCAGCAGCACCAGGCCGGCGGCGATAAACCCCTTGCGCCCGGCACGGATCAGGCCGGGCAGGTTGTAGAGCAGGGCGGCGGTCAGCGCCAGGGCAAAGGAGATCAGCCACATGCCGCCCAGAGGGGCCAGGCCGGCCAGCGGGCCGTCGAGTTGGCTGTAGCCGGAATAGAGCCAGGGGAAGCCCGTCAGGAACCAGCCGCGGAAGGCTTCCTGGCCCACCCAAAGGGCGGCGAAGGCCAGGGCATCGGCGAGAGGGGCTTCATTGCGACGCAGCCAGCGCGCCCAGAGCCAGGCCGGCAGGGCGAAAAAGAAGGCGATGGCGGCAATGAAGGCCAGCATCAGTAAACCGGCCAGCAGCACCGAGGCGCCGCCGTAGGTATGGATGCTGACGTAGATCCAACTGGTGCCGGCGGCAAACAGGCCGAAACCGAAACACCAGCCGCGCCACAGCGCCTGACGCGGGCTCAGCTCGCGCAGGCCGGCATAAAAGAAGCCGACCGCCAGCAGTGCCAGCGGCCAGATGTCGTACGGCGCCAGGGCCAGGGTGGTGATTGCGCCAGCCGCCATGGCTAGCAGGTTACCGGGCCAGCCGGGGCGGGTTAAGCGCAGCATGTCGATCCTTAGCGGGGGATAGGCGTTAGTCGCAGCAGATGAATCCGACGGCTGTCGGCGTTCAGGATACGGAAGCGATAGGTACCGATTTCGGTGATTTCGTTACGTTTAGGCAGGTGCCCGAACGCGCTCATCACCAGGCCGCCGACGGTGTCGAACTCGTCGTCGGAGAACTCGCTGTCGAAGAACTCGTTGAAGTTCTCGATCGGCGTCAACGCCTTGATCAGGAAATCGCCGCTCGGCAGGGGCTTGATGTAGCTGTCTTCCTCGACGTCGTGCTCGTCTTCGATGTCGCCGACGATCTGTTCCAGCACGTCTTCGATGGTCACCAGGCCTGCCACGCCGCCGTATTCGTCGATGACGATGGCCATGTGATTGTGGTTGGCGCGGAATTCGCGCAGCAGCACGTTCAGGCGCTTGGATTCGGGAACGAAGGTCGCCGGACGCAGCAGGTCCTTGATGTTGAAGCTGTCGCCGTTCTCCTTGAGGATCAGCGGCAGCAGGTCCTTGGCCAGCAGGACGCCCATGACGTCGTCATGGCTTTCGCCGATCACCGGATAACGCGAGTGCGCGGAATCGAGGACGGACGGCAGGAACTCGCGGGGAGTCTGGGTCGCCTTGATGCTGATCATCTGCGAGCGCGGAACCATGATGTCCCGTACCTGCAGGTCAGCGACCTGGATGGCGCCTTCGACGATGGCCAGCGCTTCGCTGTCCAGCAACTTGTTCTGATGGGCTTCGCGCAGCAGCTCCAGCAGCTCCTGGCGGTTTTTCGGCTCATGGGCAAAAGCCTGGGTCAGTTTACCCAGCCACGACTTTTGCCCGCTGCTCGATCGGTCTTCGCTCATAGCGATTACTCTAAATCCTTGGTTGTTACAGATGGATGTTCTTCGGTTTCGTCGTCCGCATAAGGGTCGGGATGACCCAGTTCTGCAAGCAACGTTCGTTCCAGTGCTTCCATTTCTTCGGCTTCGTCGTCATCTATATGGTCGTAACCCAATAGATGCAAGCAGCCGTGAATCACCAGATGGGCCCAGTGGGCCTGGAGGTCCTTGCCTTGTTCGGCGGCTTCGCGCTCGACCACTTCGACGCAGATCACCAGGTCGCCGAGCAATGGAATGTCCAGTAGCTCGTCCGGCACGTCGGCAGGGAACGACAGGACGTTGGTGGCGTAGTCCTTCTGCCGCCAGGTGCGGTTCAGTTCGCGGCCTTCGGGTTCGTCCACCAGGCGGATGGTCAGTTCCGAGTCGGCCGTGCGCTGGCGCAGGGCCAGCTCACACCATTGGCGGAACAGGGCTTCACTGGGAGCAGGCTTGTCGCTTGCCAGTTGCAGATCAAGCTCAAGCATCGTGGCGATTGCCTTTTTCCGCGGCGGACTGGGCGGACTCGTCGGCCACGCGCTGCTCGAAGCGCTCATAGGCTTCGACGATGCGTTGCACCAGCGGATGGCGCACCACGTCCTTGGGCATGAAGTGGGTGAAGCTGATGCCCGGGACGTCCTTGAGGACATTGATCACATGGGCCAGGCCGGACTTGGTGCCCTTGGGCAGGTCGACCTGGGTGATGTCGCCCGTGATCACGGCGGTGGAGCCGAAGCCGATCCGGGTCAGGAACATCTTCATCTGTTCGACGGTGGTGTTTTGGCTTTCGTCGAGAATGATGAAGCTGTTGTTCAGCGTACGGCCTCGCATATACGCCAGCGGCGCAATCTCGATGACCTGGCGCTCGATCAGCTTGGCCACGTGTTCGAAGCCGAGCATTTCATACAGCGCGTCATACAACGGGCGCAGGTACGGGTCGATCTTCTGGGCCAGGTCACCCGGCAGGAAACCGAGTTTCTCACCGGCTTCGACCGCCGGACGCACCAGCAGGATGCGTCGTACCTGCTCGCGCTCCAGTGCGTCCACCGCACAGGCCACGGCCAGGTAGGTCTTGCCGGTACCGGCCGGGCCTATGCCGAAGTTGATGTCGTTGCCGAGGATTTCCTTGACGTAGCGCTGCTGATTCAAGCCGCGGGGGCGAATCATGCCTTTTTTGGTGCGCAGGGCCACGGCCGCTTCGGCGACAGGGTGATTGTCCAGTTCTTCGACGGCGGATTCCTGGAGGAACAGATGCACCATGTCCGGCGACAGCTCGGTACCCTTGGTTTCCCGGTACAGGCGGCGCAGGAGGTTTTCCGCGGAGGTGGTGTGCTTGGGTTCGCCGATCAGTTCGAACTGATTGCCGCGGTTGCGGATCTCGATGGTCAGGCGCTGCTCGATCAAGCGCAAATGCTCGTCGAATTGCCCGCACAGATTGGCGAAGCGGCGAGCCTCAAAGGGCTCGAGGATGAAACGATGTGGTTCTATGGGTGCGTTCAAGGTCGTTTTTTAGCCGCCCAACGGCAATAAGGGATGAATTCAAGGATAACGCCAGCGGCCTGGGTGCGAAAGCTCTTATACAAAGCAATGTCTTTCGCCACATTTTCCTTGGAAGCCGGCTTCCCGGCGATGGCGGGCCCGAGGCCGCTACCGCTGGTCAGCCAGCATCGGCAGGAGATTATTGCAGCAGCGATCCGCGCAGCGAGTGAGGCTGGGCCGAGTCGATGTGCACATCGGCAAACTGGCCGATCAGCGTCGGGTTGTCACAGCGGAAATTGACGATGCGGTTGTTTTCGGTCCGCCCCTGCAGTTCGCCCGGGTCTTTCTTCGAATAGTCGGTGACGAGGATGCGCTGGATCGAGCCGACCATCTGTCGGCTGATTTCGAATCCTTGCTGATTCAGCCGATGTTGCAGCGCGTTCAGGCGTTCCTTTTTCAACTCTTCCGGGGTGTCGTCCGCCAGGTCGGCCGCCGGGGTGCCCGGGCGCTGGCTGTAGACGAACGAGTAGGAGAAGTCGAAGCCGACGTCTTCGATCAGCTTCATGGTCTGTTCGAAGTCTTTTTCGGTCTCGCCGGGGAAGCCGACGATGAAGTCCGAGCTGATGCAGATGCCCGGCACGGCGGCGCGCAGTTTGCGCAGCTTGGATTTGTATTCCAGCGCCGTATGGTTGCGCTTCATGGCCGCAAGAATCCGGTCGGAACCCGATTGCACCGGCAAGTGCAGGTGTTTCACCAGTTCCGGCACTTCGGCGTGGGCCTGGATCAGGCTGTCGGAGAACTCTAGTGGATGGGAGGTGGTATAGCGGATGCGCTCGATGCCATCGACCGCCGCGACCACACGGATCAGTTCGGCGAGGTCGGCCAGGCGGCCGTCGTGGGTCTGGCCACGGTAACCGTTGACGTTCTGCCCCAGCAGAGTGACTTCGCGCACGCCGTTTTCCGCCAGGTGGATGATCTCGCAGATCACGTCGTCGAACGGCCGGCTGACTTCCTCGCCACGGGTGTAGGGCACCACACAGAAGGTGCAGTACTTGCTGCAGCCTTCCATCACCGAGACATAGGCACTCGGGCCATCGATGCGCGGCTCTGGCAGGTGGTCGAATTTCTCGATTTCCGGGAACGAGACGTCGACCTGCGGCAGCTTGCTGCTGCGGGCAGCATCGATCATTTCCGGCAGGCGGTGCAGGGTCTGCGGGCCGAAGACCACGTCGACATAGGGCGCGCGATCGCGGATGGCCGCGCCTTCCTGGCTGGCCACGCAACCGCCGACGGCGATGACCATGTCCGGGTTGGCCAGCTTCAGCTCGCGCCAGCGACCCAGTTGGGAATACACCCGGTCCTGGGCTCGTTCGCGGATCGAGCAGGTGTTGAGCAGGATGACGTCCGCGTCTTCGGCGCGGGCGGTGACTTCCAGGGCCTGGTGTTCACCCAGCAGATCGACCATGCGCGAGCTGTCGTACTCGTTCATCTGGCAACCGTGGGTTTCTATGTAGAGCTTCTTGGCCATGGACGGAGTCATCACGTGATTCAAAGAACCGCGCATTATAGGGAACATGGCCTGAGGTTCCTACCGCTGCGCGTCCGGTGGCTATGCTATAGTTCGCGCCCTCTTTTATATCCCCCGATGTGTTACCCGCCCACCATGACCAAACGTGAAGCTCCAATCTACAAGGTGATTTTCCTCAACCAGGGACAGGTGTTCGAAATGTACGCCAAGCAGATCTATCAAAGTGATCTGTGGGGTTTCCTGGAGGTGGAAGAGTTCGTCTTTGGCGAGCGCACGCAAGTGGTCGTCGATCCGAGCGAAGAGAAGCTCAAGGCCCAGTTCGAAGGCGTGGTGCGCAGCTTTGTGCCGATGCATTCGATCGTGCGTATCGACGAGGTCGAGCGCCTGGGTACACCGAAGATCAGCGAGGCGCGTGGCGTGAGCAACGTCATGCCGTTTCCGATGCCGATGCCTGAGAAGTAAGGGCTGTATCGAGTGTGCTATCGCGAGCAAGCTTGCTCGCGATGTCATCAAGGCAGGGGTGAGAAGGGCGAACGCCCGTCGGCGCTCTGCAATTCCATCAGGTATTTGCGGAAAATCTGCCCCAGCACCTGGGTGGCGACTTCCAGCTCGTCGCGCTGCATGTGCTCAGCCACTTCGTCAGCCGTGTCCAGTGCCTCTTCGGCGCCATTGACTGCCGCCATCTTCAGCACGATATAGGCCTGAACGTTGTTGGCCGGTACGCCTTCGCCGCGAAAGAACATGGTGCCGAGTTTGAATTGCGCCTGGGCGTGGCCTTGCAGCGAGGCCTTTTCAAAGTAGCTCAGGGCCTGATTGAGATCGCGCGGGGTATTTTTACCTTCGTAGTAGAACTCGCCCAACTCGTATTGCGCTTGCGCATCCCCTTCGTCAGCCGCCTTCTGGCAGACCGCCAGGGCCTCGGACAGATCCTGTGACTGAGTATTGAGGGTGCAGCGACCCATCGCTGGGATCAACAACGAGTTGCCGCCTGCTTGTGCATGCGCGAGCAGGGGCTGAAGGAGCAACAGGCAGCCCAGTGCAAGGGCGCGGCCGGTGCGGTTCATGGGAATCGACTTACCTCTGAAGGGCGCGCGGACCCATCGAGGGATCCAATAAGCGCGCATTATGAAATAAGCAGGGCCAACCTTACAAAGTCTTTACTCGTTTTTCTGCTGCGCGGGCGCGATATCCGCCGCTTTCGGGGCTGTTTCGGGAGTTGGGGCGCGAATGCAGCGTAAAACCGGCGTCAGCAAGTGTGGCGCCGGTTTGGCGGGGAAGGTTACTTCAGGGCAGCGAAAGCGCGTTCGGCCGCGTCCAGGGTCAGTTTCAGCTCGGCGTCGCCGTGGGCGATCGAGGTGAAGCCGGCTTCGAAGGCACTCGGGGCCAGGTAGACACCGCCTTCGAGCATCAGGTGGAAGAAGCGTTTGAACAGATTGGCATCGCTGGCCATCACATCGTCGAACGTGACGATATCGTCGGCGCCGCTGAAATACAGGCCGAACATGCCGCCCGCCTGGGTGGTCACGAACGGGATGCCGGCGGCGTCGGCGCGTTGCTGCAGGCCGTCGAGCAGGCGGCTGGTGTAGTCGCTCAGCTCGGCGTGGAAGCCCGGACGGCTGATCAGGCGCAGAGTAGTCAGGCCGGCGGCCATGGCCAGCGGGTTGCCCGACAGGGTGCCAGCCTGGTAGACCGGGCCCAGCGGCGCGATGTGTTCCATGATCTGGCGTTTACCGCCGAAGCAACCCACCGGCATGCCGCCGCCGATGATCTTGCCGAAGGTGGACAGGTCCGGGGTCACCCCGTAGTGCGCCTGGGCACCGCCCAGGGCGACGCGGAAACCGGTCATCACTTCGTCGAAGATCAGCACCACGCCGTGCTTGTCGCACAGGCTGCGCAGGCCTTCGAGGAAGCCCGGGGCCGGTGGCACGCAGTTCATGTTGCCGGCCACCGGCTCGACGATGATGCAAGCCACTTCCTGGCCGACCTCGGCGAGCATCTTCTCGACCGCGTCGATGTCGTTGAACGGTAGGGTCAGGGTGTGTTTGGCGAAGGCCGCCGGTACGCCGGCCGAGCTGGGCACGCCCTGGGTCAGCGCGCCGGAGCCAGCCTTGACCAGCAGGCTGTCGGAGTGGCCGTGGTAGCAGCCTTCGAACTTGATGATGCTGTCGCGGCCGGTGAAACCGCGGGCCAGGCGGATCGCGCTCATGGTCGCTTCGGTGCCGGAGCTGACCATGCGCACCATTTCCATGGACGGCACGATGGAGCAGACCAGATCGGCCATTTCGGTTTCCATGGCGGTCGGGGCGCCGTAGGACAGACCGTGTTCCAGCTGCTTGCGCACCGCGTCCAGCACATCCGGATGGCTGTGGCCAAGGATCATCGGCCCCCAGGAACCGACGTAGTCCACATAACGCTTGTCGTCTTCGTCGGTGACGTAGGCGCCTTCGGCGTGTTTGAAGAACAGCGGCGTGCCGCCCACGCTCTTGAACGCACGCACGGGCGAGTTCACGCCGCCGGGGATGTGTTTCTGGGCATTGGCAAACAGGGTTTCGGAACGAGACATGATCGGACTCTCGAAAATCAGCGGTTAGAAGAGGGCGTTGAAGGAGCGGGCGCGGCGGGTCACTTCCTGGGCGCTGTCGGCGCCGAACAGGCCATGGACCACGGCCAGCAGGTCGACGCCATGGGCGACCAACGGCGCGGCGTTCTCCAGGGTGATGCCGCCGATCGCGCAGATCGGCAGGTGTAGCCGGGCGCGGGCCTGGTCCAGCAGCTCCAGGTTGGCCGTCGGCGCGCCGGGCTTGGTGTTGGAATTGAAGAAGCGACCGAAGGCGACATAGCTGGCGCCTTCCTTGGCGGCTTGCTCGGCCAGCTCCAGCTGGGCGTGGCAGGTCGAGCCGATGATCGCCTGGCGGCCGAGCAGGGCACGGGCCGGAGTCAGCGGGCCATCGGTCTGGCCCAGGTGTACGCCGACACCGATGCGCGCGGCCAATTCGGCGTCGTCATTGATGATCAGTTGCGTCTTGTAGCGCTCGCACAAGCTGTGCAGGGCTTCGGCTTCGCGCAGGCGGCGGGCCTCGTCGCTGCTCTTGTCGCGGTATTGCAGGAGGGTCACGCCACCGTCGAGCGCCGCCTCCACGTACTGCAGGAATTTGCCGGCCAACAGTTGGCTGTCGGTAATGGCATACAGACCACGTAGTTTCATCGAGCGAGCCTCATGGCTTACGAGCAGAAGTCCAGCGGCAGGCGGCGCGGTACGAACTGGCCTTGGCCCAGTTGCTCGGCGTCGCGCAGGGTGCGCCAGGTGTAATCGAGGGCCGACTTCACGGCGCTGGCCAGGTTTTCGCCCTGGGCCAGACGTCCGGCCAGGGCGCTGGCCAGGGTGCAACCGGAACCGTGATAACTGCCCGGCAGCCGCTGGCAGGTGTAGGTGTGACGGCTGCCGTCGCGGCTGTACAGGCGATTATGCACTTCATGCTCGTCGCCATGGCCGCCAGTGATCAGCAGGTGTTTGACGAACGGCAGGAGCTTTTCCGCGCACTGGTCCGCAGTGCCTTCGGGCAACTCGGCGAGGATTCGTGCTTCCGGAAGGTTCGGGGTGGCGATGGTCGCCAGTGGCAGCAGGCGTTCACGCATGGCGTAACCGACCTCGTCCTTGCCCAGGCGTCCGCCGCCGCCGGCGCGCAATACCGGGTCGCAGACCATCGGCAGGTGCGGATGCGCCTGCAACAGCTCGACCACGGTGTCGACCATTTCCAGCGAGCCGAGCATGCCCAGCTTGACCGCGGCGACCGTGGAGTCGTTGAGTACGGCGTTGGCCTGGGCCAGCACCCACTCGCGATCCAGCACACGGAAGTCGCTGACGTTGACCGTATCCTGCACGGTCAGCGCGGTCACGGCGGGAGCTGCATGACAACCCTGGGCGAGCAGGGCTTCGATATCTGCCTGCAGGCCGGCGCCACCACTGGGGTCGTGGCCGGAGAGACAGAGGACAACGGGGCGAGAGCTGTAGATATTCATGGTGCGCGAGCTTACCACCAAACGTCTTTTTTGCACGGCTCCTCGCGTGTCGGCCGGGGCTGGTTTTTCCGCCTTGCCGACAAGTTGACCGAGGCAACAGCTCTAGATCAATGGATAGCGCTGAAACGCCCGTTCTAGAGCCTTTAAACTAAAACTTTTCATGGTGTTCTTTGGCCATCAACGGCTATGCTAGAGTGGATCCAAACCAATAACAGGTCATGCCGGTTTTACGTCTACTCAAAGGGAAATGGGGGGCTTCCTGACACAACCGGACAGGCCACGCTGGGGCTTTATGCGCTATTTGCTGATGTTGCTGTTGAGCTTGCCGATGCTGGCTGGCGCGGTCGAGTTCGACGAGTTCACCCAAAGCCTGCCCTTGGGTCGGGTGATGCAGGTGTTTGAAGACGTGAGTGGTCAGGCAACGATCGCGGATGTCAGCGCAGCGGCGATGGCCGGTAGTTTCAAGACCCATGACAAGGCCACCCTCAACGCCGGTTACTCCCGCTCGGCATTCTGGCTGAAAATCCACCTCAGCTACCGTCCCGCCAACCCTTCCATACGACACACCTGGCTGCTGGAGCTGGCCTATCCGCCGCTCGATCATCTGGAACTGTATGTGCCCGATGAAACCGGGGGCTACCGTCTGGCCCAGCGCACCGGCGATGCCTTGCCGTTCGACAGCCGGCAGATCCGCCAGAACAATTACCTGTTTGACCTGAGCTTCGCGCCCTACGAGCAAAAGACCCTGTTCCTGCGCCTGCAGAGCCAGGGCTCGGTCCAGGCGCCGGTGACGCTCTGGTCCAGCACGGCGTACCTGGAAGCGCAGCCGGTGCGCCTGTATGTACTCGGCCTGATCTACGGCGTGCTGCTGGGGATGCTGGTCTACAACCTGTTCATTTACCTGAGCGTGCGCGACACCAGTTACCTCTATTACATCCTCTACATCGCCTCGTTCGGGCTGTACCAACTGTCGGTGAACGGCGCCGCGGTGGAGTACTTCTGGCCGGACAACCCGTGGTGGGCCAACGCGGCAACGCCATTTTTCATCGGCGCGGCGGCCCTGTTCGGCAGCCAGTTCGCCCGCAGTTTCCTGCAGACCGCCAGCCACAGCCGCTGGGTCGATCGCCTGCTGCTGGTGCTGATCCTGTGCAGTGCCGTGGTGGTGGCCCTGTCGCTGATGACCAGCTACGCCCTGGCGTTGCGTCTGGCCACGGCCCTGGCGCTGATCTTTACCGTGGTGATCTTCGTCTCCGGCATCGTCGCCTGGTGCCGCGGCATGCGCGTGGCGCGCTACTTCATCATCGCCTGGTCGGCGTTCCTGGTGGGCGGGATCATCAATACCCTGATGGTGCTGGGCTATCTGCCGAACATGTTCCTGACCATGTATTCCAGCCAGATCGGTTCGGCCATCGAGGTGGCGCTGTTGTCGCTGGCCCTGGCCGACCGCATCAACTCGATGCGCGAGCAGCAGGCGCAGACCCTGTTCGATGCCGGGCAGAAGCTCGAAGTGCTCAACCAGCAGCTGGCCCACAGCAACCGGCTCAAGGATGAGTTCCTCGCCACCCTGACCCACGAACTGCGCACGCCGATGAATGGGGTGATCGGTTCCCTGGAGCTGATGCAGACCGTCGATCTCGATCCGGAACTGGAGCAATACCAGCAGACTGCCGCCGGTTCGGCCCGGGACATGATGCGCATGGTCAATGGCATCCTGACCCTGACCGAGCTGCAGGCCGGCAAGCTCAGCGCCCAGCACGAGACTTTCAGCCTGCGTTCGCTGCTCGATGCCTTGCTGGGCCAGTTTTGCGCCAACGCCTCGGCCAAGGGGCTGGGCTTCGATGTCGACCTGGCCGCCGGGTTGCCTGATCGGCTGCTGGGCGATCGCGGCAAGTTGAGCCAGTGCCTGGAGTGCCTGCTGGACAATGCCATCAAGTTCACCCGGGTGGGTGGCCTGGTCCTGCGAGTGACTGGCAAGCCGGTGGCAACCGGGCGGGTGGCGATGACCTTCGCGGTGATCGACACCGGCATCGGTTTCGTCAATCTCGATGAGGCCTCGTTGTACCAGCGCTTCTTCCAGCTCGATGGGTCGATGACCCGTGAGTACGGCGGACTGGGCGTGGGGCTGGCGATCTGTCGGCAACTGGTGGATCTGCTGGGCGGCCATCTGACCCATGAATCGGAGCCGGGGCGTGGCAGCTGTTTCCGCCTGGAGGTGACCTTCGAGGTGGACGGCGAGCAGCCGATGGCCTCCCAGCCGGCCTTGCGGGTCCGCGCCGTCCGGCGCATGCCGCAGGATTGCAGCGTGCTGCTGGTGGACGACAACAGCATCAATCAACTGGTGATCCGCGGCATGTTGCTCAAGCTGGGTTATCAGGTACGCACGGCCGAGAACGCTCGCGGGGCGCTGGCGTTGTTGCGCCGGGAGTCGGTGGATGCGGTATTGCTCGATTGCCAGATCGAGCAGGCCGAGGCGCTCAAACTATGCGACCAGGTGCATGGCATGCCGGGTTGCGCCGGGTTGCCGGTGCTGCTGGTGTCGGCCTCGGCACATGGTCTGGATGCTGAGCGCTGCCTGCTCGATTACCTCTCTTGGCCGGTGAAATTCGAGGATCTGCAAGCTGTTCTGGCGCGTCGGGTACTGGCCTCGGAACAGGGCGAAAGCGCCGGCATTTAGGCGGGTATGCCACTTTGTTCGGTGGGGAGGGGGTGCTTAACTGAGGTTCTGGCACACCCCTCAAGGAGCCCCGACATGAACCTGCACCAGTTCGCCGAGACCCACGAAGTCACCAACCAGCCACCTTCCCTGGACGGTACCAACCTCTATCGAATCGATCTGCCGTTGCAGGAGTGGGCACGGCATTTCGGCGCCGGCTGGGCCGAATCGCGGATCGACGCCTACGGTGCCCTGGCCGGTGGGCCGCTGATGGAAGCGGGGTTCCTGGCCAACCAGAACAAGCCGGTATTCACCAGCCATGACCGTTACGGGCATCGCCTCGACTTGGTGGAGTTTCATCCGGCGTATCACGAGCTGATGCGCACCGCCATCGAGCACGGCCTGACGTCCTTGCCCTGGGCTCATCCGCAATCCGGGGCCCATGTCGCGCGCGCCGCCATGACCTATCTGCACAGCCAGGCCGAGGCCGGCAGCGGTTGCCCGCTGACCATGACCTTCGCCTGTGTGCCGGCGTTGAAGCTGCAGCCGGATCTCGCTGAACAATGGCTGCCGAAAGTCCTCGCCACCGAATATGACCCGCGCAATGTCGGCATGGCCCACAAGGCCGGCGTCACCATCGGCATGGCGATGACCGAGAAACAAGGCGGTACCGATGTGCGCGCCAACACCACCAAGGCGTATCCGGTAGGTGCTACGGGGCCGGGGCAGGCTTATGAACTGGTGGGCCACAAATGGTTCTGTTCGGCGCCGATGTGCGACGCCTTCCTGACCCTGGCCCAGACCGAAAAAGGCCTGACCTGCTTCCTGTTGCCTCGCCATCGTCCGGATGACAGCCGCAACCAGTTCTATATCCAGCGCCTGAAAAACAAGCTCGGCAATTGCTCCAATGCCTCCAGCGAAGTGGAGTTCCGCGGGGCCCTGGCGTGGATGATCGGTGAAGAAGGGCGCGGTGTGCCGACCATCATCGAGATGGTGGCCATGACCCGCTTCGATTGCATGGTCGGCTCCAGCTCGCTGATGCGCCAGGCGCTGACCCAGGCCGCCCATCATTGTGCCCATCGGCTGGTGGGCGGGCGTGTACTCAGCGAGCAACCCTTGATGCAGAACGTACTGGCCGACCTGGCGCTGGAAAGCGAGGCGGCGCTGGCCTTGAGCCTGCGCATGGGCCGCGCGCTGGACAACCTGGATGACCCGCAAGAAGCCTTGTTCTCGCGACTGGTGACGGCGGTGGGCAAGTACTGGATCTGCAAGCGGGCCCCGGCAATGATCAACGAGGCCGCCGAGTGCATGGGCGGCGCCGGTTATGTCGAGGAGAGCATTCTGCCGCGGCTGTACCGCGAAGCGCCGGTCAACTCGACCTGGGAAGGTTCCGGCAACGTGCAGTGCCTGGATGTGCTGCGCGCCTTGTCCAAGGAGCCGGGCGTGCTCGATGCGTTGTTCGCCGAGCTGGGCGATGGCCATGGCGACAGGCGCCTGGCCGCGCATGTCGCCAACCTGAAAGGCGCCTTCCAGGACACCGACGACATTCAGTACCGCGCCCGCCAGCTGACCGAGGACATCGCCCTGGGCCTGCAGGCCAAGCTGCTGCTGGAAGCCGGCAACGCAGCGGTCAGCGATGCCTTTATCGCCAGTCGCCTGGGTTCGGCAGGAAGGGTCTACGGCACCTTGCCGCGAGGGCTGGATGTGGAAGCGATAGTCGCGCGCTCCACCCCGACAGGCTTCTGACTGGTTTGTTGTAGGAGCGAGCTTGCTCGCGATAAATAGTCCAGGCTACCGATCGGCTGGGGCCTGAAAGATCTTTCGCGAGCAAGCTCGCTCCTACGCATATTCCGCTGTTCCCGTGAGACGGCGTTGCAGGCAAGATGAAGGCCTGCAAGATCAGAACACAGGATGCTTACCGTGACCGAAGCTTTTATTGTCGTTCAAACCGCCGAGCAAGCCGTGGACCGGCTTGCCGCTTTGCATGAGCGGGCCACCACGTCGCTGAGCCAGGCGCTCAAGCGTTACCTCAAGGATCGTGTCGAACCGGACGCCGAACAACGCGCCCTGTTTCGTTACCCGGAATTGCGCCTGACTTATCTCTGTCAGGGCGAAGTCCCGCAGACCACCCGGGCCTACGCCAAGGTCCAGTTGCCGGGCACCTACAGCGTCACGGTCACCCATCCCGCCGCCTTCCGTAAGTACCTGCTGGAACAGCTGGTGCCATTGATGCACGACTTCACCGTGACCGTGGAAGTGGGCGTCAGCGAGCAGAACATCCCGTATCCGTACGTGGTCGAGCAGGGCGATGAGCTGGCCGGTTCCGGCGTCACCGCCGCGGTGCTGGCGCGGGTTTTCCCCAGCACCGACCTGTCCGCCGCCACCGATGGCATCGCCGACGGGCTGTACGATTGGGAAAACACCCATCCGCTGCCCCTGGCGCTGTTCGATGCCGCGCGGGTGGATTTCTCCCTGCGCCGCCTGGTGCACTACACCGGCAGCGACTGGCGCCATGTGCAGCCATGGATCCTGCTGACCAACTACCACCGCTATGTCGACCAGTTCATCACCCACGGCCTTGAGCAACTGCGCAGCGATCCGCGGTTCGTGCGCATGGTCCTGCCGGGCAATGTGATCATCGAGAAGGGCATGGATCACGGCGAAGCCTCGTCGATCGCCGCCGGGGTGGTCTGGCACCGCTACCAGATGCCGGCTTATCACCTGCAGGCCAGCGACGGCCACGGCGTGACCCTGGTGAATATTGGCGTCGGCCCGTCCAATGCCAAGAACATCACTGACCATTTGGCGGTATTGCGTCCGCACTGCTGGCTGATGATCGGCCACTGCGGCGGCCTGCGGCAGTCGCAGACCATCGGCGACTACGTGCTGGCCCATGCCTACATGCGTCGCGACGGCATTCTCGATCGCGTGGTGCCGCCGAACATTCCGATTCCGGCCCTGGCCGAAGTGCAGTTGGCGTTGCAGCAGGCCGCCGCCAACGTCACCGGCGAGAAGGGCGACGACCTGAAAAAACGCCTGCGCACCGGCACCGTGCTGACCTACGACGACCGTAACTGGGAATTGCGCTGGGCCCAGGAGCGTCCGCTGATCAACCTGTCCCGCGCCGTGGCGGTGGACATGGAAAGCGGCACCATCGCCGCCCAGGGGTATCGCCTGCGGGTGCCATACGGCACCTTGCTGTGTGTCTCGGACAAGCCGCTGCACAGCGAAATCAAGCTGCCGGGTTCGGCCAACGCCTTTTATGAGCGCGCGGTCAGCCAGCACCTGAAGATCGGTATCGCCGCGGTGGACCTGCTGCGTACCGAGCTCAACTCGCTGCACTCGCGCAAGCTGCGCAGCTTCGACGAGCCGCCGTTCCGCTGATCGCGGGATGGTCATTTAACGGTCGGGCCACTAGCATGGTCGGCCCTGACCGTTAGATGCTCTTTTCGCCATGTCTCGTCCTCCTCGTCCCGCTTCCCGCCGCCCTGGCGTGAAGAGTCCTTCGTCGTCTTCCGCGCCGCGCCGTGTTGCCAAGGCACCACCGGCCGAGCCAAAGCTGATCCTGTTCAACAAACCCTTTGATGTGCTGACCCAGTTCAGCGACGGCGAAGGGCGGTCGACCCTCAAGGACTTTATCGCGATCCCCGGCATCTACCCGGCCGGGCGCCTGGACCGCGACAGCGAAGGCTTGCTGCTGCTGACCAACGACGGCCAGTTGCAGGCGCGCATCGCCGACCCCAGGCACAAACTGGCCAAGACCTATTGGGTGCAGGTGGAAGGAGAGCCCACGGCCGAGCAATTGCAGCGTCTGCGTGATGGAGTGGAGTTGAATGACGGCATGACCCTGCCAGCCGAAGCCCGGCAGCTGGAAGAGCCGCAACTGTGGCCGCGCAACCCGCCGGTGCGCTTTCGCAAGAGCGTGCCCACCAGTTGGCTGGAATTGATTATTCGTGAAGGGCGCAATCGCCAGGTGCGGCGCATGACCGCGGCCGTGGGGTTGCCGACATTACGCCTGGTGCGGGTCAGGATCGGCGACTGGACGATCGAAGGGCTCGACCAGGGCCAGTGGAAGGAGGTTCCGGCGCGCTTATAAGGCGCCGGATTCGATCAGGCCGATCACCACGCTCTTGATAATGAACGCGGCCACGCCCAGGCCCAGGACGAAGAACAGGATGAACGAGCCGAAGCGTCCGGCCTTGGACTTCTTCGCCAGATCCCAGACGATGAAGGCCATGAAAATGATCAGGATGGTCACCAGGCCGGTCATCATCCACTCTTCGAATACTGCAGGATCCATCGAACATCTCCAGCGCGGGCAAGGCTAAAAGGCGGGGGCGAGTATACGTCAAGGGGCCGCGACCGGGCATTGATCCAGGTGCGCTTCGTCGTCACAGGCTCCGCATGTCCTTGTAGGAGCGAGCTTGCTCGCGATAAATATTCCAGGCCATACATCGGTTGCGGCCGGACATTTCTATCGCGAGCAAGCTCGCTCCTACAGAAGAGATAGCGCTCAGTTGCGCAGGTGAGTCAGCGGCAGTTCGGTGCTGTTGAGCACCTGATTGAGCACGAAGCTGGAGCGTACGCTGGTCACGCCGTCGATGCGGGTCAGATGGCCGAGCAGCAGTTTCTGGTAGTGATCCATGTCCGGCACCACCACCTTGAGCTGGTAGTCGGCGTCCATCCCGGTCACCAGGCTGCATTCGAGGACCTGCGGCAGGCTGCGGATCGCCGCCTCGAAGTTCTCGAAACGCTCGGGGGTGTGGCGATCCATGCCGATCAGTACGTAGGCGGTCAGGCTCAGGCCGAGCATCTTGCGGTCCAGCAGGGCGACCTGGCGGGAAATGTAGCCGTCATCTTCCAGTTGCTTGACCCGACGCGAACACGGCGAAGGCGACAGGCCGATACGTTCGGCCAGTTCCTGATTGGAGATGCGGGCGTCGCGCTGCAATTCCGCCAAAATGCTGAGGTCGTATCGGTCGAGTTTGCTCATGGGACAGGCCTTTTTAATAACTATTGCGCAATATTATCTATCCTGAGTTAAAAATTGCGCAAGTCATGTTTTTTTGAGCAATCTTCGCAATCCTCTGTCGGCGCGCCAGGCCTATTCTTATCACCAGAATCACTGCCCGGACATAGAGTCCACTGCGGCCCGCCGAATCAGGCCTGCCGCGGCCGCCAATCCCACAGGGTTGAGCCGGCCCCCGGGCTACACACTGTCCAGAAGACGGCGTGAGGTGAGCCGGCGCCATAAGCGTCGAGCACGGACGAAATTCTCAAAGGGGGACCGACGGGTCCCCCTTTTTTATTGCCTGCGCGCCAGGAAATATCCCGTGGCGCCTCAATAAATAAGTGTTGCGACTGATAACCTGTGGCAGAACCGGCCTGGGCTTTTCCAGTCTTATCTACAGGCCCCCATCCGTAGTGAGGAATAGCATGAAATCGCGCATCTGGCGTTTGGCAGGTGTTGGTTTGCTGTGTGTGAGCGTCAGTGCACAGGTGCTCGCCGATGACCGCGATAACCGCAATGACGGTCGCGGTGGCCCCGATGGCGGCCAGCGCGGTGGCGAGGGGTACTCGGGCAAGGGGCAGGGACGCGGCGAAAACCAGCCGCCGCGCCCGCAGACTGAAATCATTCGCGGCGACAACAGCCAGCAGTTCGAGCGCAACGTCGAGAACGGGCGCTGGCAGAACCACGGGCCGAATGATGAAGGGCGGGGACGACCGGCACAGCCGTCCGCCAACCTGCCGATCCAGGGCCGCCCCGATACCGTCCGCCAGACCCAGGAACCGCGCCAGGGTTATTACCAGGACATTCCGCGCCGCAACGACTACAACCCGCATTGGCAGGCCGGCGGGCCGGGCTCGCGTCCCTACGACTATCGCTGGCCGGGCCGTCCGGAGGGTCGGGGCAATGGCTGGGGGCCAGGCCCGCAATATCGGCCGGGTTATGTGATCGATCGTTTTCCGGACCGGCATTACCGTGTGCCTTATCGCGGCCGGGACTATTACTTCTCCGGTGGCTATTGGTACCGCCCAGAGGGGCCGCGTTACGTTGTGGTGCGCCCACCCTACGGGATTCGCGTGGCCTACCTGCCGGACTACGCGCGCGAGGTGTGGATCGGCAGCGCGCTGTTCTTCCTGGCCGCGGGCGCCTACTACAGCTACGAGGCCAGTACCCAGCAGTACGTAGTGGTCGAGCCGCCGGTGGCCAGCCCGCCGCCGCAGGCCAGCAATGATTACAACGTGCTGGCCTACCCGGTCAGCGGGCAGAGCCCGCAGCAGATCAATCAGGACCGCTACGACTGTTATCGCTGGGCGGTGCAGCAGAGCGGCTTCGACCCGGCGGCGATGACCTATCCCCCGGCGCCGCAGGTGGTCCAGACCTACCGCCAGGCCCAGGGCGGTTGCTTGAGCTCGCGCGGCTATCAGGTGACTTACTGAGCCCGGGCGGCGAGCACCGCTTCCTGCGGGTCGGCGTGCACCAGCACCTCGGCCCGCGGATAGGCCGCATGGATCGCCTCGGCGGCCTGATCGCTGATGCCGTGGGCCACCGACAGGGTCAGCTCCCCCGGTAATTCCAGATGCAGTTGCACGAACCAGTGGTTGCCGGAAATCCGCGTGCGCAGGTCATGGGCGCCGAGTACCCCGGGCACGGCGCATACCAGCTCCAGCATGTGCTGGCTGACCTCGGGCGGCAGTTCCTCATCCATCAGCACCGCCACGCTTTCCCGAGCGATCTGGATCGCGCTCCACAGGATGTAGACGGCAATCGCCAGGCCGAACCAGGCGTCCAGTTGCTGCCAGCCGAAACTGGCCAGCACCAGCGCCAGCAGGATGCTGCCATTGAGCAGCAGGTCGGAGCGATAGTGCAGCGAATCGGCGCGTACCGCGGTGGAGCCGGTTTCGCGGATCACCCGGTATTGCACCATCAGCAGCGCCACGGTCAGCGCCAGCGACAACAGCATCACGCCGATACCGATCCAGGGCGCGCCCAGCGGTTCGGGGTTCTGCAGGCGTTCGACGGCCTGTACCCCGATCAGCACCGCGCTCACCGCGATGAACAGCGCCTGGGCCATGCCCGACAACGATTCGGCCTTGCCGTGGCCGTAGCGGTGGTCTTCGTCGGCCGGGCGCAGGGCGTAATGCACGGCCAGCAGGTTGAGGAACGACGCGGCGCCATCGAGCAGCGAGTCGGTGAGGCCGGCCAGCAGGCTGACCGAGCCGCTCAGCCACCAGGCGATGGCCTTGGCCACGATCAGGATACTGGCCACCGCCAGCGAGGCGCGGGTGGCCAGGCGCAACAGGCGTGCGTGTTCCGGGCTACTGCTCATACAAGGCTTGTTCCTTCAAGAAACGCGAGGGTCAGGCTGCCGGTTGCAGACCGTACAGGGCCAGTTGCTGCGCGCTGCCCTTGTGCTGGATCAGGCGTGGATCGTCCAGAGGGAAGCTGCGGCCCAGCTCGCTTTCGAGGATAGCCTGCAACTTGTGGTTATCGACCTGGCCGTCGGCGCCTATGGCTTGCTGCAGCTTGTGCGGGTCGACCTGCGCGGTCTTGCCCGGTTCCAGGTAGATGGCGCCGGTGGCGAAGTCAACGCCAAAGGCGATCAGCCCCGGGATCACATAAAACAGCAGGCCCACGGCGTCGAGCACGGCTACCAGTGGGTCGATCTTGCCGTCGATCTGGCCGCGCCGGTCGGGGAAGAAGATCGAGCCGCAGGCGGTGAGCTGAGTCAGCAGGGTGGCAACCAGGACGCCGCCGATGATGCGGAAAGGAATACGCATGTAAATCTCCTGAACAGACACGAAAGAGCAAGGCTGAAGCGTTGCCGGTATGAATTCAGACCGTGATTAACGCCAGGCAGTTCGCCGTTATACTCGCGCCTCTGTTTGGGAGCCAGTATGAATTCTTTGCCAATTGATGAAGTTTTACCCGCCCTGCGTGAAGCCCTGGCGACACGCCACGAGGCCGTGCTCGAAGCACCGCCCGGCGCCGGTAAGACCACCCGTGTGCCTTTGGCCCTGTTGAACGAACCCTGGCTGGCCGGACAACGCATTCTCATGCTCGAACCGCGGCGCCTGGCGGCGCGGGCGGCGGCCGAGCGGCTGGCCAGCGAACTGGGGGAAAAGGTCGGCGAAACGGTGGGCTACCGTATCCGTCTGGATAGCAAGGTCGGCCCGAACACCCGCATCGAGGTGGTTACCGAGGGGATCCTGACCCGCCGCCTGCAGGACGATCCGGCGCTGGAAGGCGTCGGCCTGCTGATCTTCGACGAATTCCACGAGCGCAGTCTCGACGCCGACCTGGCCCTGGCCTTGAGCCTCAATGGCCGCGATCTGTTTCGCGACGAGCAGCCGCTGAAAATCCTCCTGATGTCGGCGACCCTGGAAGGCGAGCGCCTGGCCGGGCTGCTGGACGACGCACCGATCCTGCGCAGCGAAGGCCGCATGTTCCCGGTCGATGTGCGCTGGGGGCGGCCCTTCCAGCCGGGCGAGTTCATCGAGCCGCGGCTGGTGCAGACCGTTCTTGAAGCGCTGAACGATGAAAGCGGCAGCGTCCTGGTGTTCTTGCCGGGGCAGGCCGAGATCCGCCGGGTGCATCAGCAGTTGGCCGACGCCCTGGGCGAGCACCCGGAGATGCTGCTCTGTCCGCTGCACGGTGAACTGGACCTGGCGGCGCAGCGCGCGGCCATCGAACCGGCCCCGCCGGGCAAGCGCAAAGTGGTGCTGGCGACCAATATCGCCGAGACCAGCCTGACCATCGACGGCGTGCGCGTGGTGGTCGATGCCGGGCTGGCACGGGTGCCGCGTTTCGACCCGGGCAGCGGCATGACCCGTCTCGACACCCAGCGTATTTCCCGGGCCAGCGCCACCCAGCGCGCCGGCCGGGCCGGGCGCCTGGAGCCGGGCGTGTGCTATCGCCTGTGGTCCCAGGACCAGCACGAACAACTGGCGGCCTATGGCAGCGCGGAGATTCTCCAGGCGGACCTGGCGGGCCTGGCCCTGCAACTGGCCCGCTGGGGTGTGACACCGGCGCAACTGGTGTGGCTGGATGTGCCGCCCGGCGCGGCCTATGCCCAGGCCCAGGACTTGCTCGAACGCCTCGGAGCGCTGACGGCCAAGGCTGGCGAGGACTGCAAGCTGACGCCCCATGGCCAGGCAATGGCCGAGTTGCCGGCCCATCCGCGCATTGCCCATCTGCTGTTGCGCGGCCAGGCCCTGGGGCTGGCGGACATGGCCTGCGACGTCGCCGCCTTGCTCGGCGAGCGCGACATCCTGCGTGGCGGCGGTGCCGACCTGCATAGCCGCCTGGTGCTGCTGTCCGGCGAAGAGCGCGCGGCCCGTGGCGCCCAGGGCGGGGTCCAGCGGGCTCGGCAACTGGCCCGGCAATACCGTGGTTATCTGCGCGGACAACCAAGCCAGGCGGTGGCGGACCCGGATCACCCGCGCTGGCTGGGCGCCTTGCTGGCGCTGGCCTATCCGGATCGGGTCGCCCAGCAACGTCGTCCCGGCGGCGCCGAATACCGGCTGGCCAACGGCCGCGCGGCGCTGTTCAGCGAGACCGACAGCCTGATGAAGCAACCCTGGCTGGTGATCGCCGACCTGGGCAGTCGCCAGGGGCAGCGGGAAGAGCGCATCTACCTGGCGGCGGATTTTGACCCGGCGCTGTTCGACTCGGTCCTGGCCGAGCAGGTGCGCTGCGTCGATCAGCTTGATTGGGACGAGCGCGAAGGAGTGTTGCGTGCCGAGCGCCAGCGCAAGGTCGGCGAACTGGTGCTCAGCCGCGAGCCGCTGACCGGCCTGGACGAGGCAGCGCGCTGCCAGGCCCTGGTCAACCTGGTGCGGCGCAAGGGCCTGGAACTGTTGCCCTGGACCTCGGAGCTACGCCAGTGGCAGGCCCGGGTGGCCTTGTTGCGCCAGCTCGATCTAGAGGCCAAGGGCGAAAGCCAGTGGCCGGATGTCAGTGACGCGGCGTTGCTCAAGAGCCTGGAAAGCTGGCTGCTGCCGTATCTGGGCAAGGTTTCGCGCCTCAGCCACTTCACCAACCTGGAACTGGCCAGCATTGTCCACAGCCTGCTGCCCTGGCCGTTGCCGCAGCGCCTGGACGAGCTGGCGCCGCACCACCTGACAGTGCCGTCCGGCTCGTCGATCCGCCTTGATTACAGTGAACAACCGCCGATTCTCGCGGTGCGCTTGCAGGAGTTGTTCGGCCTGGCAGAGACACCACGGATCGCCGGTGGCCGGCAGGTGGTCAAGCTGCATCTGCTGTCCCCGGCGCGGCGGCCGGTGCAGGTCACCCAGGACCTGGCGAACTTCTGGCGCAGCACCTACGCCGAGGTGAAGAAGGACCTCAAGGGCCGTTACCCGAAACACTACTGGCCGGACGACCCGCTGGTGGCCGAAGCCACGGCCCGCGCCAAGCCGCGCAAGTAACCCAGTGTGTAGCCGCTGCCGCAGGCTGCGATAGGTCCGCAGGACCTCCAGTGCCGACGCCAGCGACCGTTCCGGCCGATCGGCGGCAGCGGCTACGGCGCGGCGGGCAGCAGGAAGCGGGCGATCAGTGGCAGGTGGTCGGAGATGCGCAGGGTGTCGTCCTGCCGTACCTGGGCCTCGACTCGCTTGAGCCGCGGGCTGTGGAACAGGTAGTCGACGGTGCGATCCGGGCCGCTCAGGGCCGGGTCGTTGGGGTAGTGGGTCAGCCACAGGGCGCGGTCGATACCGCTGGCTTCGTTGTTGGTGGGAATCATCGGGTACTTGTCCCAGAGCGTGTGCAGCGCGCTATCGGCGGAGTAGGGCGTGCGTTGCTCGGGGGCGAGCCGCTGGTACTGGCCCAGGGGCAGCAGGCTGAAATCGCCGCCGATCAGCCAGGGCGTACCACGGGCTTCGAAGCGGTCGAGGATCCTGGTGACCGCGTTCACCTGGGCTTGCAGGGTGTCGTCGGGTTTCGTCGCGCGATCCAGATGGGTGTTGAGCACCGCCATCTGCCCGCCGTCGCTTAACGGCAGGTAACTCACCAGCACGGCGTTTTTCGGCTGGAACTGGCGGCTGAGGAGATTGGCCTCGGGCACCGGCAATTGCAGGCGTTCGGCGTGTTCGATGCGGTAGCGGCTCAAGGTCGCCAGTTGCCGGCCGACGCTGCCGAAGATGTGCGGGGAGGGTACGAAGTCGGCCTTCCAGTCGAAGGCCTGTGTGCTGCAGGGATACAGGTCGGTCAGGCGTTCCTGTAGCAACTTTAGCTGGTCCTGGTAGCCGCTGGCCTTGGCGCCGTCGTCCAGCTCCTGCACCAGCACGATGTCCGGCTGTTCATCGCGAATCACCCGGGCCACTTCGTCCAGGCTGAAGGCCATGTCTTCCGGGGTCGGGCGCTCGTCCGGCCCTTGGGCCTGGTCGTTCCAGAACACGTAGCGCTTGCCTGCCAGGTACTGCACGTTCCAGGTCATCACCTTCAGCGCCTGGCCCGGCACCAGGCTGGGCACCTTGCCGGTGCAGGCGACCGGCAGCGACTCCTTGGCGTCGGGGCGCCAGGTCAGGCTGTAGACCAGGGCTGATAACAGGCCTGCGCTGATCAGCAGGCCCAGGAGGATGAAGCGAAATAGGCGGGGCATCGGCTCGGCTTATGGCGTTGCTGGATTGAGCCCGAGCATAACCGAGAGCGGGACCGCGGCCCAAGGGGTAGAGCGGTCGGCCCCCGGGGTCATTGCTGGTCAGGCGAGTCGCCGATCAGCATGAACAGGCGGAATACCACCACGCTGGTGAACAACTGCAGGAAGCTGTGGGCGCTTTCGATCAGCAGCGACAGCATCGGACCCGGCTCGGGGTACGCCGCCAGGCTGGCGCCCTTGAGCACCCACAACGGGGCCATCACGGCCAGGATGCAGACCAGGATCCGCAGGAAGTGCCCGCGGGTCAGGCGGAAGCTTTCCTTGATCGCGGCCAGTGGTTGCAGGCCCTTGAGCACCAGCAGGTATTCGGCGAAGGCCAGGGTCACCATCAGCCACAGCCCGGGCAGGAAATACAGCGACAGGCCCAGCAGGATCAGCAGGGTGTTGATGGCGGTCAGCAGGGCAAAGCGCGGCCACAGGCTGACGGTCGCGGCGAGCAGGTCGCGGGCCAATGGCGATTCGCCACGGCTGCGGGCATCTAGAAACAGGATCAGTACCCCGGTGTAGAGCGGGTAGATCAGCAGGCCGACGATCACGCTGTAGCCGGGAAAGGCCTCGGGGCCCAGCGAGCTGTCGACCGCCTGCTGCAGCAGCGCTTCGAGGACCACCAGCGGCAGGCACAGTTGGACGATACGGCCCAGGTTGCGCTGGCAGAAGTACAGGGAGTCGCGCAGAACGGTTAACGGATTCATCAGTGGTTATCGCAGATCACAAAAAGCGGTTGGACACTTTAACCGATGCAGCCCCGGGGCGAGCAAACGTAAACGTTAGGTAAAGGCCATTGAAAGCTCGCTGGGTAGCCCCATTACTGGTTGCACCTTGCGCATGACGGACAAGGCCCCGTTTTTTACCGGCAATCTAAAGAGGTCGCCATGAACAGCGAAGAGCAAACCCTGATCGATGGACTGTTTTCACGGTTGCAGCAAGCCGAGAAGGATTCAGCCCCGCGCGACGCCCAGGCCGAGGCGCGGATCAAGGAGCATCTGACCCGGCAGCCTGCCGCCGGGTATTTCATGACCCAGGCGATTCTGGTGCAAGAGGCGGCAATCAAGAGCCTCGACGAGCAGAACAAGCAACTCACCCAGCAAGTCCAGCAACTGCAGGCCGAGCTGCAGCAGGCCAGGTCCCAGGCCGCGGCGCCGGCGCCCAGCAGCGGTGGCGGCTTCCTTTCGAGCATCTTCGGCAGCGGTTCCCGCGATCCGCAGCCGGCGCCGACGCAAAGCGCTCCGGCCTCGTCCGGCGGTGGCTGGCGCGAACCGGCGCGGCCGGCGTTCAACCCGCAGCCGCAGCAGAACTACCCGCAACAGAGCTATCCCCAGCAGAACTATGCCGCGCCACCCCAGCAGGCTCCGGCCGCGGCTGGCAGCAGTTTCCTCGGTGGCGCGCTGAAAACTGCCGCCGGCGTGGCGGGTGGCGTGATGCTGGCGCAAGGTCTCAGCAGCCTGTTCCATGGCAACCAGCAGCCGCAGGAAATCGTCGAAGTGATCAAGGAAGAACCGGCGCCCGCCAGCGACAACGCGGGTGGCTGGGGCAATGACGAGCAGCGCATGGCCAACAACGACTCCTGGGGCAACAACGACCAGGGTGGTTTCAGCGATGCCGACTACGGCAACGACGACAGCTCGTTCTTTTCCGACGACGATTCCTTCGTTTGATCCGCCATCGGTCCGGAACGCAACAGCGTCCCGGACCGATTATTCGCGGAACCTTCCTTCTGGCTGGCATACTGGGCGACTTTTTCAGGGTTTGAGTCCCGGCCCAGTTCGCGCGCGTGAGCGCCATGAGGATAAGCGGTGAAAAAAATCGCTGTGTTCGCCGATGTCCAGAATCTCTATTACACCGTGCGCCAGGCCTATGGCTGCCACTTCAACTATGCCGCCCTGTGGGCCGATATCAGCCAGCAGGGGCAGATAGTCGAGGCCTACGCCTATGCGATCGACCGGGGCGACAGCAAGCAGCAGCAGTTCCAGCAGATCCTGCGCAACCTGGGCTTCACGGTAAAACTCAAACCCTATATCCAGCGCAGCGACGGCTCGGCCAAGGGCGACTGGGACGTGGGTATCACCATCGACATCATGGACGCCGCCGCCCATGTCGACGAAGTGGTGCTGGCTTCCGGTGATGGCGATTTCGACCTGTTGCTCGAGCGCATCATCAGCAAGCACGGGGTCGAAGCGGTGGCCTATGGCGTGCCGGGGCTGACCGCCAATTCGCTGATTCGCGCGGCCACGCGCTACGTGCCGATCGAAGGCGCGCTACTGCTCAAAAGCTGAGCTGACTATTTTTTGTACGGAGCTGGACAGGTTTGGAACGCATCGCAGTCATCGACTTTGAAACCACCGGGATCTCCCCGAGCAGCAGTTGCCGGGCCACGGAAATCGCCGTGGTGATCCTTGAGCAGGGGCGCATCGTCGAGCGTTACCAGAGCCTGATGAACGCCGGCGTGCGGGTGCCGGCCTTCATCGAACAACTGACCGGCATCAGCAACGCCATGCTGCGCGGCGCGCCGCCGGCCGAGCAGGTGATGAACGAGGTCAACGAGTTCGTCGGCACCACGCCGCTGCTGGCGCACAACGCTGCGTTCGACCAGAAGTTCTGGGACTACGAACTCGGCCGGATCAAGCGCACCCGCTTGCAGAACTTCGCCTGTTCCCTGTTGCTGGCGCGACGGCTGATGCCGGCGGCGCCCAACCACAAGCTCGGCACCCTCACCAGTTTCGCCAGCCTGCCCCATACCGGCCAGGCTCACCGGGCCATGGCCGATGCGGAAATGGCCGCCAACCTCACCGCCCACCTGGCGCTGGAGCTGCGGCAGAAACACGGGCTGCGCGAGCTGTCCCACGATTTCCTGTGCAAATTGCAGAAAGTGCCGGCCGCCAAGATCGGCGAACACCTCAAGCGCCATCGCGGCGCCTGACTCCTGTAGCCGCTGCCGAAGGCTGCGATAAGGCTCGAAGAGTCTTCCGAGGCCCTCAAGAGCGCGTCTCCTTCGGAGCCGATCGCAGCCTGCGGCAGCGGCTACACAGTCGGCGCTGGCTGGGTTCACTTGCCGTTGCTCTCCAGATGCCCCAGCGGCACGCGCTGTTCGATGGCGCTGGAAAGCACGATCGAGGTCTTGCTGAACCCGTACTTCGCCACCCGGTTGATCAGCTCTTCCAGCTCCGGCATCGAGCCGACGGCGGCGCGCATGATCACGCACGGATCGCCGGTGACCCGCTGGCATTCGGTGAGTTGCGGGATCCGGCTCAGTTCGTCATAGGCCTTCTGATTACCGTGCTGGGCCATGCGCAGTTCGATCACGCACTGGATCGGCAGCCCGAGCTTGGCCAGGTCGACCTTGGCCTGGTAACCGGTGATCACTCCGCTGGCTTCGAGTTTGGCCACCTGTTCGGCCACGGCGGGGGCGGAGAGGTTCACCTTGCGCGCCAGCTCGGCGTAGCTCGCCCGGCCATTTTCCAGCAGGGCGGCGAGGAGCATGCGGTCATATTTATCCATGATAAGGCTCTCAAACTCAGCGACTTTCGAAAGCATGGCTTATAGCCAGAATCTCCATGTTTTGAAAAGTGTACCGATGCTTTAAACAGGTTTTGTAACTTAAATTCCGCCGGCCGGCTTTCTAGAATAACCCTCTCCCTCGTCCTGTCTTCGAGCTTCCCATGCCTGGCCTACGCCGTTTTCCCTTGCCCCTGATTGCCGCCTTTTTTGCGTTGTACGTGATCTGGGGGTCGACCTACCTGGTGATCCGTATCGGTGTCGAATACTGGCCGCCGCTGATGCTCGCCGGCATCCGTTTCGTTATCGCCGGCAGCCTGATGTACGGCTTCCTGCGTTGGCGCGGGGCGCCGGCACCGACCTGGGCGCAATGGCGGGCGGCGGGGGTGATCGGCATCCTGCTGCTGAGCTGCGGCAATGGCGCGGTCACTGTCGCCGAACACATGGGCGTGGCGTCCGGAGTGGCGGCCCTGGCGGTGGCCACGGTGCCGTTGTTCACCCTGCTGTGCGGTTACTTCTGGGGCGCGCGCAACACTCGCCTGGAATGGGCCGGGATCGTCCTCGGGCTGATCGGCATCGCCATGCTCAACCTCGGTTCCAACCTGCAGTCGAGCCCGACCGGCGCGGCTTTGCTGGTGTTCGCGGCGGCGGCCTGGGCCTTCGGTTCGGTGTGGAGCAAGCACCTGCCGTTGCCGCAAGGGGCGATGGCCAGTGCCGTCGAGATGCTGGTGGGCGGCGTGGTGCTGCTGATCGGCAGCTGGTTGAGCGGCGAGCAACTGGCCGCCGTTCCGCCGATCGAAGGCTGGGCAGCCCTGGCGTACCTGATCGGCTTCGGCTCGATCATCGCCTTTAACGCCTACATGTACTTGCTCAAGCATGTGCGTCCGGCGGCGGCCACCAGCTATGCCTACGTCAACCCGGCGGTAGCGGTGCTGCTGGGGATCGTGTTTGTCGGCGAGACCATCGGCCTGGAGGAGGCGCTGGCGATGGTGGTGATCATCAGTGCCGTGGTGTTGATCGGCCTGCCGCAGTGGCGCAAACCAAAAGCCACCGCGATACAGGAAGAAGCCACCGCTTGAAATGGCCTGTTGGCGCATGATCAAAAACGCCGGGCATTGCCCGGCGTTTTTTGTTCCAGCCTGTCGTGCTCAGTCCGGGTTGGACAGCATCACCAGCGCTAGCAGCACCAGGACGAAGGCCAGCATGAACAGCAGGCTGATCCCGGCGACGCGCCACAACGAGAAGAAAGGCCCCTTGCTGAGTTTGTGTTCGACGACGACCGGACCGAAGAGCTGGCGTGCGTAGGTGTTCATCGCAAAAATCGGTGGCAGTACGAAGACCACGGCTGGAACGCTTTCCGGCAGCACCGCGCCCAGCACCATCATCAGGATGAGCAGGCCGATACCGATGTACCAGGCCTTCTTCACTTCGCTTTCACGGCCGAGCGCCTTGAGGTTGGCGGCGATCATGTAGGACCCCGCCACGGAAGTGCCGAGGAAGGTGGCAAGGCCGACAGCGTTGATGCTGTACAGGCGCAATGGCGCAGTCGCCGCCGGGGTCTGCAATTCGGCGGTCGGTGTCTGGAAGGGGTTGGGTGTATCCATACAGGTCAGGCTCCTGGATCTTCAAAGGTGCGATAGGGAAAAAAGGGGCTGAATTCTCCTCCCGTACCTCAAGGCGCGTCCACCCGCATTCTTCATGCCCGCCAGCTGGCGAGCTGTTGCGGGGCAACTCGTCAGCCCGAAAGAAACCCGCCTGAATTAGGGTAAACTGCCGCCCATTGCACACCTGCGCTGACAATCTCCCTACGGTATCCCCATGACATTCGCCACTCTTGGCCTGATCGAACCCTTGCTGCGCGCCCTCGAAACGCTTGGCTACCAGACCCCGACACCGGTGCAGGCGCAAGCCATTCCGGCGGTGCTGGGCGGTCGCGACCTGATGGCCGCGGCCCAGACCGGCACCGGCAAGACCGCCGGCTTCGCCTTGCCGCTGTTGCAGTTGCTGGCCATGGAAGGGCCGAAAGTCTCCGCCAACTCGGTGCGCGCCCTGATTCTGGTGCCGACCCGCGAACTGGCCGAACAGGTGCACGAAGCGGTGCGCCAGTACGCCGAGAACCTGCCGCTGCGCACTTACGCGGTATACGGCGGCGTCAGCATCAATCCGCAAATGATGAAGCTGCGCGGCGGCGTTGACCTGCTGGTGGCCACGCCGGGCCGCCTGCTCGATCTGTTCCGCCAGAACGCGCTGAAGTTCAACCAGTTGCAGACCCTGGTGCTGGACGAAGCCGACCGCATGCTCGACCTGGGCTTTTCCGAAGAGCTGGCGAACATTTATCGCGCCCTGCCGAAAAAGCGTCAGACCCTGCTGTTCTCCGCGACCTTCTCCGATGACATCCGCCTGCTGGCCGGGCAGATGCTCAACGACCCGCTGAGCATCGAAGTCAGCCCGCGCAACGTTGCCGCCAACACCGTCAAGCAATGGGTGGTGACGGTGGACAAGAAGCGCAAGCCGGAGCTGTTCAGCCACCTGTTGCGCAAGAACCGCTGGAAGCAGGTGCTGGTGTTCGCCAAGACCCGCAACGGCGTGGACGCGCTGGTGGAAAGGCTGCAGGGCCAGGGCGTGAACGCCGACGGCATCCATGGCGACAAGCCCCAGGCCACCCGCCAGCGGGCGCTGGACCGCTTCAAGGCCAGCGAGATCCAGATCCTGGTGGCCACCGATGTCGCGGCCCGTGGCCTGGACATCGAGGACTTGCCGCTGGTGGTCAACTTCGACCTGCCGATCGTCGCCGAGGATTACATCCACCGCATCGGCCGCACCGGCCGCGCCGGCTCCACCGGTGAGGCGATCTCGCTGGTGTGCGCCGATGAAGTGAACCTGCTGTCGGCCATCGAGATGCTGACCCGCCAGACCCTCAAGCGCCACGACGAGCCGGACTTCATCCCGGAGCACCGGGTACCGGAAACCGACGCCAGCGGCCAGGTGATCAAGAAGCCGAAAAAGCCGAAGAAACCCAAGACTTCCGGCGGTGGCGGCAAGCGCAACCTGGGCAAGTGGGTGGACAGCGGCGAAGTGGCCGAAGCCCCGGCGGTGAAACCGGTGCGCAAGGTGCCGGCGTTCAACACCGGGCCGCGCAAGCGCAAGCCGTAAGCGATCAACACCGCACCTCGATCGCAGGCTGCGCCAGCGGCTACAGGGCCTGCGCCGGGTTCAGGCCTTTTCCCGCAACCACTCGAGCATCCCCAACCCCGCTGCCCGCCCGCTGGCGAAACACGCGGTGAGCAGGTAGCCGCCGGTGGGCGCCTCCCAGTCGAGCATCTCCCCGGCGCAGAACACGCCGGGCAATTGCTTGAGCATCAGGCGTTGGTCCATGGCCTCGAACGTCACCCCGCCGGCGCTGCTGATGGCTTCGTCCAGGGGCCGGGTTTTCACCAGGGTCAGCGGCAGGGCCTTGATCGCCTTGGCCAGCAGCGCCGGGTCGGCGAAGCAGTCGGCGCTGGTCAGTTCACGCAAGAGCGCGGCTTTTAACCCATCGATGCCCACCTGGCTGTGCAGGTGCTTGGCCATGGAGCGCGAGCCCCGTGGCTTGCTCAACGCGGCCTGGATCCGGTCATGGGGTTTGCCCGGCAACAGGTCGATATGCACCGTGGCGGTGCCGTGCTTGTTGATTGCCTCGCGAATCGGTGCCGACAGCGCGTAGATCAGGCTGCCCTCGATCCCGGTGGTGGTGAGCACGCACTCGCCGAGGCGGGGGATGTCGTCGTTCAGGCCAATGGCCACGTTCTTCAGCGGGGCACCGGCGAATTTGCTGCGCAGCAGATCGCTCCAGTCCTGCACCTCAAACCCGCAGTTGCTCGGTTGCAGGGGCGCCAGTTGCACGCCGCGCTGCTCCAGCGGCAGCATCCAGGCGCCATCCGAACCCAGGCGCGACCAGCTGCCGCCACCCAGCGCCAGCAACACGGCGTCGGCCTGAACCGATTTTTCGCCTTCCGGGCTGTGGATGCGCAGGCTGCCATCGACATTCCAGCCGAGCCAGCGATGACGGGTGTGGATAACCACGCCGGCATCGCGCAGGCGCTTGAGCCAGGCGCGCAGCAGCGGCGCGGCTTTCATGTCGGTGGGGAACACCCGGCCCGAGCTGCCGACGAACGTCTCGATGCCCAGGCCGTGAATCCATTGGCACAACGCCTCGCTGCCGAACTCGCGCAACAGCGGGGCCATCTGTGGGGCCCGTTCGGCATAACGCGAGAGGAAGGCCGGGTAGGCCTCGGAATGGGTGATGTTCATGCCGCCGACCCCGGCCAGCAGGAACTTGCGGCCTACCGATGGCATGCCGTCGTAGAGATCGACGCGCAGGCCCGCCAGGCTCAGCACCTCGGCCGCCATCAAGCCGGTGGGGCCGCCACCGATAATGGCGACGTGATGGGGCAGGGTGGTGCGGGATAAGGTCATGGCGGGCGGCAGCGTGGCGGAATAAGCCAGGCATTCTACCCGAGGCAGGCCCGCCGCCAATGCTCCATGCGTCCCGCAGCGGCTTATGCAGGGGGTTGATCAAAAAACGTTCAATGCTCTGCAGGGCTTGTATCCCATGGGCTGCAGAGGCTTGCGCTCAGGTTATCCACAAGCCGCTCCACAGAGATTGGGGGTAAGGCGCCCATCTTTTGATGACAACCTGATGACGCGACCGGCCCCCATTTCTGCAGCCGCTGCCGCAGGCTGCGCAAGGTCTGCAGGACCTCCAGCGCCAGTGCCGACGCCAGCGAGCGTTCCGGTCGATCGCCGCCTGCGGCAGCGGCTACAGGTGTTGGTCGAAAAATGATCAGTTGGCTGGAAGGCTTGTATTGCCTGGTGTGCAGCGGCTTACGCGCAGGTTATCCACAAGCGGCTCCACAGCGGTTGGGGGTAAGACGCCCATCTTTTGATGACAACCCGATGACGCGACCGGCCCCCATTTCTGTAGCCGCTGCCGCAGGCTGCGACAGGCCCGCAGGACCTCCAGCGCCAGTGCCGACGCCAGCGAGCGTTCCGGCCGATCGCCGCCTACGGCAGCGGCCATAGGTGTTGGTCGAAAAATGAGCAGCGGGCTGGAGGGCTTGTATTGCCTGGCATGCAGCGGCTTACGCGCAGGTTATCCACAAGCGGCTCCACAGCCGTTGGGGGTAAGACGCCCACCTTTTGATGACAACCTGATGATGCGGCGGCGCTCATTTTTCAATGGCAACCCAATGACGTCCACACCCGTTGCGCGCTGTGGTGCAGGATACCGTGGCGCCGGGCCAGGGCCTGGCGGTCCTTGCTGTAGCCGCCGCCGATCACCCCGAGCACCGGGATGTCGCGGCCCAGGCAATGGCGCATCACCTGTTCGTCGCGGGCGGCGACGCCCTGGTCGGTCAGCTTCAGGTAACCCAGGGCATCGTCCTGGTGCACATCCACCCCGGCGTCGTACAGCACCAGGTCCGGCTGGTACAGCGGCAGCAGGTAATTGAGGGCATCGTCGACCACCTTCAGGTAGTCGGCGTCGCCCATGCCCATCGGCAGGGGGATGTCCCAGTCGCTGGTGGCCTTGCGCGCCGGGAAGTTTTTTTCGCAGTGCAGCGAGACAGTCACGGCATCCGGGGTATGTTCGAGAATCCGCGCGGTGCCGTCGCCCTGGTGCACGTCGCAGTCGAAGATCAGCACCCGGCCGACCCGTCCGGCTTCCAGCAGGTAATGGCTGATCACCGCCAGGTCGTTGAAGATGCAGAAGCCCGCCGGGTGGTCGTAGTGGGCGTGATGGGTGCCGCCTGCCAGGTGACAGGCCAGGCCATGCTCCAGGGCCTGTTCGGCGGCCAGCAACGAGCCACCGACGGCGCGCACGGTGCGCCGGGCCAGGGCTTCGTTCCAGGGCAGGCCGAGGCGCCGCTGGTCTTCCCGCGACAACTCGCCGGCCATATAGCGTTCGATATACCCAGGGTCGTGGGCCAGGGCGAGAATTTCCCTGGGGCATAGTTCCGGGCGCAGCAGGTCGGCATCGCGGGTCAGGCCGCTGTCCACCAGGTGGTCGCGCAGCAGGCGAAACTTGTCCATGGGGAAGCGGTGCTCCGCCGGGAACTCAGGGCTGTAGTCTTCGTGGTAGATCAGCGGCAGTGGCATGGCAATTTCATGTAGGAATCCGAAAAGGATCCTACCAGCGATGTAGACTGGCACGCATGGAAATGGAGGGGACGATGGAGCCGATACTGCAACTCGAAAGTGCTCGACTGCTGTTGCGCCAGTGGCGCGACGAGGATTTGCCGGCGTTCGCGGCGATGTGTGCCGACCCGCAGGTGATGCGTTATTTTCCGGCCCCCTTGAGCCGCCTGGAAAGCGCCGCGCTGATCGGTCGGATCCGTGGGCATTTCGCCGAGCACGGTTTTGGCACGTGGGCGCTGGAGCGCAAGGATACCGGGGCCTTTATCGGTTTTACCGGGCTGGGCGTGGTGGGCTTCGAGGCGCCGTTCACCCCGGCGGTGGAAATCGGCTGGCGCCTGGCGCGCGAGCACTGGGGCCTGGGCTATGCCAGCGAAGCGGCCTGGACCGCGCTGCGCTGTGGTTTCGATCGCCTGGCCCTGAAGGAGATCGTCGCCTTCACCACCACCAGCAATCTGCCGTCGCAGAAAGTCATGCAGGCCATCGGCATGCAACACGCTGCGCACGACGATTTCGATCACCCAAAGCTCGGCAGCGAGCATCCGCTGCGTCATCATGTGCTGTATCGCATCAACCGCGAACAATGGTTGGAAACCTTGCATGGATAGCAGGTCGGGGGCATCTGGAGTGTGCCCATGTGTGTGAACCCGATTGAATCGACCGCAGCAGCGAAGACTGCGCGGCATTGCTCTGTGTGAGGAGAGTCTGAATGAGCCACGTGTTGGATGATCTGGTCGACCTGTTGACCCTGGAACCGATCGAGGAAAACCTGTTTCGCGGTCGCAGCCAAGACCTGGGTTTCCGCCAGCTGTTCGGCGGCCAGGTATTGGGTCAGTCCCTGTCCGCGGCCAGCCAGACTGTCGAAGAGGCCCGCCATGTGCATTCGCTGCACGGTTATTTCCTGCGCCCGGGCGACGCGGCGTTGCCGGTGGTGTACCAGGTCGATCGGGTACGCGATGGCGGCAGTTTCAGCACCCGCCGGGTGACGGCGATCCAGAAGGGCAACCCGATCTTCACCTGCAGCGCCTCGTTCCAGTACGACGAGGAAGGCTTCGAGCACCAGGACACGATGCCCCAGGTGGTCGGCCCGGAAAACCTGCCGTCGGAACTGGAGATCACCCAGCAGCGCGCGCACCTTATCCCTGAGCACATGCGCGAGAAACTGCTGTGTCCCAAGCCCATCGAAGTGCGCCCGGTCACCGAGAAAGACCCCTACAACCCGCAGCCGGCGGACCCGATCAAATACGTCTGGTTCCGCGCCGACGGCAGCCTGCCGGACATTCCCGCGCTGCATAAATACCTGCTGGCCTACGCCTCGGACTTCGGCCTGCTGACCACCTCGATGCTGCCCCACGGCAAGTCGGTGTGGCAGAAGGACATGCAGGTCGCCAGCCTCGACCATGCGCTGTGGTTCCACGCCGACCTGCGCGCCGACGACTGGCTGCTGTATGCCATGGACAGCCCGTGGGCCGGCAATTCCCGTGGTTTCTCCCGTGGCAGCGTGTTCAACCGCGCCGGCCAGCTGGTGGCGTCGGTGACCCAGGAAGGCCTGATCCGCCACCGCAAGGACTGGGCATGAGCCTGGCCGAGGTTCGGCATTGGGTGTTCGACATGGATGGCACCCTGACGGTGGCCGTGCACGATTTCGCGGCCATCCGCGAGGCGTTGGGGATCCCGCCGGAGCACGACATCCTGACCCACCTCGCGGCCTTGCCCGCCGCCGAAGCCGCGGCGAAACACGCCTGGCTGCTGGAGCACGAACGCGACCTGGCGCTGGGTTCGCGGCCGGCGCCGGGGGCGGTGGAGCTGGTGCGGGAGCTGGCGGCGCGGGGCTATCGCCTGGGCATCCTGACCCGCAATGCGCGGGAGCTGGCCCATGTCACCCTGGAGGCCATCGGCCTGGCCGACTGCTTTGCCGTCGAGGACGTGCTGGGGCGCGACGAAGCACCGCCCAAGCCTCACCCGGGCGGCTTGCTGAAGCTGGCCGCGGCCTGGGAGGTGGCGCCCGCCGAAATGGTGATGGTCGGCGACTACCGCTTCGACCTTGATTGCGGTCGCGCGGCGGGCACCCACACGGTGCTGGTCAACCTGCCGGATAACCCGTGGCCGGAGCTGGCCGACTGGCATGCCGAGGATTGCAGCGCGCTGCGGCGGATGGTGCTGGCTTAAAAAGCATCGCGGGCAAGCCTCGCTCCTACGGATCTGCGTTGTAGCCCTCTGCCGGGTACGACAACGAACCTGTAGGAGCGAGGCTTGCCCGCGATAGCGTTCTTGCTGATCTCACTCTGTTTATTGGCCGAACAATGCCTTCTGCCCCTCGGGCGAAGTGAACATCTTGTCGCCGTCATGCCCGACCCCGGGCACTTCGATCAATTGCTGTTGCAATCCCTGGGGATGACGCTGTTTCAGGTAGTCGAAGTAGTTGTGCCCGCGAATCAAGCGGTAGGCGCCCTGGGCCTCGGCGGCGCAGCTGGTGTCCAGCGCCGGGTGGTGCGGGTCGGTGTCCTGTTTGCCTAGCAGGTAGGTGATATCGCGTTTGACGTAGCGCTGTTCCAGTTGCTGCGCGGTCTGGCCGGCGGCGTAGGCCGGCAGCTTGAGCAGGCCGTACTTCCAGCGGTTGAAACCGGGGCACGCGCCGGCATCGACCTTCACCGGGCGCTGCTCGTCGAAGTAGGCATAGGACGACGGGTTGGCGATGACGTAGCGCAGCTTGATGCCGTCATCCTCCAGGCCCGGATGGTGCTGGCCGAGCAGGGCGAAACGCTGCACCACCTGGGCGCCACCGGAGTGGCCGGCGATGACGATCTCGGTCAGGGCCGGGAACTGCTGGCGATCGCTCAGCCGCGTGATGATCGCGTCCAGCACCGCATAGGAACTGACCGCCCTGGGCCCGCTGGACGGCTCGCCGGCCATCCAGTCATTGCCCTGCCAGCGCAGCAGCGAACCGGGTAGTTGGTGACGCTCGATATCGCTCTGGTTGAGAAACTGCGGGGCGACCACCAGGGTGGACGCACTTTGCCCGGCCTGGCTGGCGGCCTGTTCGGCGCTTTGCAGGTAGGTCTGGGCGTTACGCAGACGCCCGTGGACAATGATCAGCGCCCGCTGGACCTCGGGCAGCGGCCGCTGCCAGTCCTGGCTCAGGCCGATGGCCAGTTCGCCGCCTTCGAGGTTCAGCCGCGCGGGGCTGATCGTCTTGACGCCATTTTCCGCTGCCTGCGCACCGGCGCAGATCATCCATAACGTGAGCAGCACCAGTACCCGGCGCATTACAGACTCTTCGCCGCGAAGGTGTCGCACTGGGCAACTTGGCCTTGAGTGAAACCGGCCTTGAACCAGCGTACCCGTTGCGCCGAGCTGCCATGGGTGAAGGAGTCCGGTACCACGCGGCCCTGGCCTTGCTGTTGCAGGCGGTCGTCACCGATGGCATTGGCGGCGTTCAGGGCTTCTTCGATATCCCCCGGCTCCAGCCAGTTCAGGCGTTTCTGCGCATGGTTGGCCCAGACACCCGCCAGGCAGTCGGCCTGCAGTTCCTGGCGCACCAGCAGGCCGCCGTCGCCTTCCATCTGCCGGCCTTGTTGGCGGGCCGCCTGGATCTTCGCCGAGACGCCGAGCAGGGTCTGTACGTGGTGGCCGATTTCGTGGGCGATCACGTAGGCCTGGGCGAAGTCGCCGGCGGCCGAGAAGCGCTGGTCCATCTCGCGGAAGAAGTCCATGTCCAGGTACACCTGCTGGTCGGCCGGGCAGTAGAACGGGCCGGTGGCGGAGGTCGCCGATCCGCAGGCGGAGTTCACCCGGCCACGGAACAGAATGAGCTTGGGTTGCTGATAGGCGCGTCCGGCCTGTTGGAAGATCTGGCCCCAGGTGTCTTCGGTGTCGCCGAGGATGGAGCGCACGAATTCCGCCTGCTCGTCGTTGGCCGGCGGCGCCTGGCGGGTCTGCTGGGTGGTGGCGGGCGCCGAGGACTGGTCCATCTGCCCGGCGAGCTGCCCGAGGATTTGCAGCGGGTCCTGGCCGGTGACCCAGCCGATGCCGACGATCAGGATAATGGCGGTCAGGCTCAGGCCCTTGCCGCCGCCAAAGCGCAGACCGCCGCCTCCACCGCCGCCACTGTCATCGCGAGCATCCACCACGTTGTCGCTGCGCCGTCCTTTCTTCCAAAGCATGGGTGAATCCTCGTTCTAATTTGCTGATCAGTGTTGCTGGTGAGTAGGGCAGACGCCAGTCCGGTCGTCAGCCTTTTGCATGCACGCTACCATGGCCCGCAGCCGCATCGATCCTGTCGCGACACATCCGGGGCCTCCTTTGAACATCGATACCCGCATCAAATTCCGTCACCTCGTATGTTTTCTTGAAATGTCTCGCCAGGGCAGCCTGGCTCGGGCGGCGGATGTGCTCGCGGTAAGCCAGCCGGCGATGTCGAAAACCCTCAAGGAACTGGAAGAACTGCTCGATACCCGGCTGTTCGCCCGGAGCAAGGCCGGGCTCAGCCTGACCGAGGCCGGCATGGCCTTTCTGCGTTACGCCGGGCCCTCGGTGCAGGCCCTGCGCGAGGGGGTGAACACCCTGCGAGGTGGCGAATATGCCGCCGGCGTGGTGCGCCTGGGTGTGCTTTCGACCGCCGAAAGCCTGCTGCTGCCGGAGGTGGTGCGGCGCCTGCACGAACGGCATTCGGCGCTGGTGGTAAGCGTGGTCACCGGCCCCAGCGCCTACCTGCTGTCGCAGTTGCGGGTCGGCGATGTCGACCTGGTGGTCGGGCGCATGACGGACAGCCCGCAGATCCAGGGCCTGAGCTTCGAGCATCTGTACAGCGAGTCCATGACCCTGGTGGCGCGCCCCGATCATCCGTTGCTGCACGGGCCATTGGACCGGCATGCGCTGGAGCGCTACCCGCTGGTACTGCCGCTGGCCGGCACCACCATCCGCAAGTTCGCCGACAGCCTGTTCGTGCAGTGCGGCATCAGCCAGTCGCGCCAGCGCCTGGAGACCCTCTCGGTGGCCTTGAGCCGGCGCTATGCGCTGTCCAGCGATGCGCTGTGGATCGCCCCGCTGGATGCAGTGCGCCTGGACCTGGCCAACGGCGAGCTGCGCGAGATCGAGCTGGGGCAGCGTGAGCCGGGCGGCTCGGTGGGCATCTCCAGCAATGCCAGCCTGCCGCTGTCGCTGGCGGCGCAATGGTGCGTGGAGGTGCTGCGGGAGGTCGGGCAGGCCTATCGCGAGGGGCGTTATCCATAACCGTTTGGTTATGTTGTTGAGGGGGCTTTTCAATAGTCGTCGGGCTGCTGTTATTTGAAACTGCGTGGGCTGCGCTCCATAAATCAAACAACAGGAGACCGACATGTCCGATGCAGACAGCAGTCGTTTCGTTATCCGTGACCGTAATTGGCATCCCAAGGCCCTGACCCCCGACTACAAGACCTCCGTGGCCCGTTCGCCACGCCAGGCACTGGTGAGCATCCCGCAATCGCTGAGCGAAACCAGCGGCCCCGATTTCTCCCATCTGAAGACCGGGCGTTTCGACAACGACCTGCTGCTCAATTTCAATAACGGCGGCTTGCCGGTGGGCGAGCGGATTATCGTCGCCGGCCGGGTCTGCGATCAGTACGGCCAGCCGATTCCCCACACCCTGGTGGAGATGTGGCAAGCCAACGCCGGTGGTCGCTACCGGCACAAGAACGACCGTTACCTGGCGCCCCTGGACCCGAACTTCGGCGGTGTCGGCCGGGCCCTGACCGACCGTGATGGCTACTACAGCTTCCGCACCATCAAGCCCGGTCCTTACCCGTGGCGCAACGGCCCGAACGACTGGCGCCCGGCGCATATCCACTTCTCCATCAGCGGGCCGTCGATCGCCACGCGGTTGATCACCCAGCTGTATTTCGAGGGCGACCCGCTGATCCCGCTGTGCCCGATCGTCAAGTCGATCGCCAACCCGGACGCGGTGCAGAGCCTGATCGCGCGGCTGGACATGAGCAGCGCCAACCCGATGGACTGCCTGGCCTATCGCTTCGACATCGTGTTGCGCGGCCAGCGCAAGACCCACTTCGAGAATTGCTGAGGAGCCCGCCATGCCTATCCAATTGCTGCCTGAAACCCCTTCGCAAACAGCCGGCCCTTATGTGCACATCGGCCTGGCGCTGGCCGCCGCGGGCAACCCGACCCGCAGCGACGAGATCTGGAACCGGATGGCCGGGCCCGACGCCCAGGGGGAAAAGATCCTGCTGATCGGCCATGTGTACGACGGCAACGGCCATCTGGTGCGCGACTCGTTCCTCGAGTTCTGGCAAGCCAACCACGAGGGCGTCTACGACCCTGTGTTCGATTCGGAGAAAGCCTTCAACAGCTTCGGGCGCACGGCCACCACCTTCGATGCCGGCGAGTGGACGCTGCACACGGTCAAGCCGGGCGTGGTGAACAACGCCGCCGGGGCGCCGATGGCGCCGCATATCAACGTGGCGCTGTTCGCCCGGGGGATCAACATCCACCTGCATACTCGCCTGTATTTCGCCGACGAGCCGGAAGCCAACGCCGCCTGCCCGGTGCTGAACCTGATCGAGCAGCCGCAGCGGCGCGACACCCTGCTGGCGCATCCCTGTGACGTGGATGGGCAGCGGGCGTACCGCTTCGATATCCGCATCCAGGGGGAAGAGGAGACGGTGTTCTTCGATTTCTGATTGGCCATCCGTAACCGCGGGCGTCTCCTGCGGAGCCGATCGCAGCCTCGCGGGCTCGGCAGCGGCTACAGGGATTCCGTGCTTTCTGTAGCCGCTGGCGCAGCCTGCGATAAGGTCCGCAGGGCCTTCAAGCGATCTCAGGAACCACACCCTTTTCGAAGTTGATTGCCGCCTTATTCGTAAGCGCTGGCGCCCGCGATGTGCCGCCCGGCGATATAGCCGAAGGTCAGCGCCGGGCCGAGATTGATGCCGCCGGCGGGGTAGTGGCCGCCCATGATGCTGGCCATGTCGCTGCCGGCGGCATACAGGCCGGCGATGGCCTGGCCCTGGCCGTCGAGCACCTGGGCGTGGGGGTTGACCTTGAGCCCGGCGAAGGTGCCGAAGCAGCCCGGCTGGACTTTCACCGCGTAGAAAGGCCCCTGTTCGATGGGCGCCACGCACGGGTTGGGTTGCTGGCGCGGGTCGCCCTGCTTGCGGTTATAGGGTGTCGAGCCCCGGCCGAACAGCGGGTCCTGGCCTTGTCGAGCATGCCGGTTGTATTCCGCCAGGGTGGCGCGCAAGCCGTTCACCTCGATGCCGCAGGCCTGGGCCAGTTCCTCGATGCTCGCGCCGCGTTTCAGGTAGCCACTGCGGATAAAGGGCGCCAGCGGCACCGGGAAGGGCCGGGAGATGCCCAGGCCATAGCGGCGCTGGAACCGGTGACAGCAGATCAGCCACGACGCCACTTCTTCGCCCTCGGGCGCCGCCGCGACCATCGCTCGCACATAGTCGTAGTAACCGCCGGCTTCGTTGACGAAGCGCTGGCCGTTGCGCAAGACGCCAATGACTCCCGGCTTGCCGCGCTCGATGATGTGCGGGAAATGCCCGCGGCTGCCGTCCTGGTAGGGCACCGCGGAAACCGGGGCCCAGGCCACGGGGGATTCCATGTCGGTATCGACCCGGGCACCGACGCTTTCCCCCAGGCGCAAGCCGTCGCCCGAGACCGCCAGCGGCGGCAGGGCCAGGTGTTCGTGGCCGGTGGGCGTGCGTGGGAACAGCGCCTTGCGCCGCTCGATGTCGTTGGCGAAACCACCGGCCGCCAGCACCACCGCTTTGCGGGCGCGGATACGAATGGGCCTCCGGGTGGCGCTGCTGACAATCGCTCCGGTCACCGCGTCGCCGTCACGCAGCAATTCGGTGACCGGCGCCGACTCCCAGAGCAGCACGCCAAGGTCCTGCGCCGACTTGGCCAGGCGCGCCACCAACGCCACGCCATTGACCAGTTGCAGGGCGCGGCGATGGGTGACGAGGTCGCGCAGGTGGCGAGCGACGCGTTTGCTCACATGCCAGGCCGCCGGCAGCGAACGGCTCAGGTTGAGGAAGGCCGTCAGGTCGGCGCCGGCCATGATCGGCATGCCGATGAACGAGGTTTCGCGCATCGTCTTGCGCAGGCGCTTGAGCAGCGTGCCGACCTCGCGCCCATCGTAGGGCGCGGCGATCACCGAGCGTCCGCCGGTGCCGGCGCCCGGCGTATCGCCGTGGATATCGGCGATGGCGTTGCCGTCGGCGAATTGCAGCGCGGTATGGCGCTCGAAGAACGACACCATGCGCGGGCCGGCTTCGAGGAAGGCGTCGATCATTGCTGGCCGGTAGCGTTCGCCCAATTCATGTTTCAGGTAAGTCCGCGGCAGTTCCACGTCCTCGACTATGCCGGCGCGTCGCGCCAGCGGGTTGCACGGCACCCAGGCCCAGCCGCCGGACCAGGCGGTGGCGCCGCCGAACACCGGGTCTTTCTCCACCACCATGACCTTCAGGCCATGCCAGGCCGCGGTCACGGCCGCCGAAAGGCCGGCGGCGCCGGAGCCGACGACCAGCACGTCGCAATCGATATCGGGGTGGTGCAGGGAGGCGATGGCAGGCATGGAAGAAGCAACTCCGCTAAACGAACGATTATTATTTTTGGAACTTGATTCCAAAAAATATACGGAGTCGAATAGTCGGCAGCAAGGCGAGGGCAGGATCATCTGCGCCGTGCCGAGGTTTTTATGGGCGGTTATCGAACGAGGCCGCGGTGTGTTTCCCCATTGCGCCGGTTGTCACTAGAATCGGCCAAATTTCGTCTGGACCCGACCATGGCCGGCAGTCAAATCGAGCGCGTCTTCAGCGTTCTGGAAAGTCTTACCAGCGACCCTCGCGGCCTGCCGATGCAGACCCTGGCCGAGCAGCTGGGCATCCCCAAAAGCGCCACCCACCGGCTGTTGGCGGAGCTGATTCGCCTGGGCTACGTGCGCCAGAACCCGGACAACCTGCGCTATCACCTGTCGACCAAGCTGGTGGCCATGGGCTTTCGCTACCTGTCCAGCAGCGGCGCGGATATCGTCCAGCCGGTGCTCGACCGGCTGGCCCAGGAAACCGGCGAGCTGGTGCGCCTCGGGGTGATCGAGGACGAGCGCCAGACCTGGATCGCCAAGTCCCAGGGCGCCCGTTCCGGGTTGCGCTACGACCCCGACATGGGCCGCGAGGCGCCGTTGTTCTATACCGCTTCCGGGCATGCCTGGCTGGCCTGCCTGAGCGATGCCGAGGCGTTATCGCTGGTGGAGCGCCAGGCCGCCGAGATCCCCGCGGACCTGGGCCCGAACGCGCCGCGCTCGAACATCGAACTGCTCGAACGCCTGCGCCTGGCCCGGGAACAGGGCTACGCCTGGGTCGAGGAAAGTTCGGCGGTGGGCACCTCGGCGGTGGCCGCGGTGGTGCGTCATCCGGTCGACGGCCGGGTGGTCGGAGTGCTGAGCATCGCCGGCCCCAGCGCGCGCATGCCGCTGGCGCGCCTGCATGAACTGGCGCCGCTGCTGTTGAAGTTCACCGACGAACTCTCGGCCGCCAGCCAGGCCTCCGAACTATTCAGCTGACCCTGTAGCCGCTGGCGCAGCCTGCGATCGGCTCCGCAGGAGCCGCAAAACCGTTCACTGCGGTGTGGCAGGCTCAACACGGTCGCCTGTTTTACGGCCGCTGCGCGCCCGATCGCAGCCTGCGATCGGCTCCGCAGGAGCTGCAAAACCGCTCGCTGCGGGTGTGGCAGGCTCAACACGGTCGCCTGTTTTACGGCCGCTGCGCGCCCGATCGCAGCCTCGCGGGGCTCGGCAGCGGCTACAGGGTTTCCTCGTGTTCTGTAGCCGCTGGCGCAGCCTGCGATAAGCCCGGGCCACGCTGGTCGTAGGGCCTTCACGATCTCAAGCCTTAAAGCTGTTCGCTGATCGGACACTATTTCGTTTTGCTCTTGTGTGAAAGTGGAACCGAGTTCTAAATATTTGAAATCTCACGTTCCCATAACAATCACAAGAGGATCCCGCCTTGGACTCGCCTTTGCGCATTGCCCTGATCGGCGCCGGCAACATGGGCCAGCAGCATTGCCAGCACCTCAAGACCCTCACCGAGGCCAGGCTCTGCGCCGTGGCCGATCCCGGCCCGCAAGCCGCCGGGATCGCCGCGCAGTGGCAGGTGCCGTATTACCCCGATCATGGACTGATGCTCGAACAGGCCCGCCCCGACGCCGTGATAGTCGCCAACCCGAACAACCTGCACGTTGGCACCGCCCTGGATTGCCTGGCGGCCGGGGTGCCGGTGCTGCTGGAGAAACCGGTTGGCGTGCACCTGGATGAAGCGCGCGAACTGGTGGCCGCGGTGAAAGCCAGCGGTGTTCCGGTGCTGGTGGGCCATCACCGGCGCCACAATCCGCTGATCGTTCGCGCCCATGCGCTGGTGCGGGGCGGGGCATTGGGCCGGCTGACCACGGTCACCGCGCTCTGGCAGTTGCAGAAGCCCGACAGCTATTTCGAGATTCCCTGGCGCCGCGAGCCTGGGGCCGGAATGTTGCTGACCAACTTGATTCACGACCTCGACCTGCTGCGTCATCTGTGCGGCGAGGTGCATCAGGTGCAGGCCGTCACCAGCAACGCGGTGCGTGGTTTTGCCAACGAGGATTGCGCCGCCGTCCTGCTGCAATTCGCCAACGGTGCCCTGGGCAGCCTGACCGGTTCCGACGCCGTGGCGGCGCCCTGGAGCTGGGAGCTGGATTCCGGCGAAAACCCGGTATACCCGCGCCAGGCCGACCAGCCGTGCTACCTGCTGGCTGGCACCGCTGGCGCCCTGAGCATTCCGCAGCTCAAGCGCTGGCAGTACGCCGAGGCCGGCGCCGGCTGGCATCAGCCGTTGCTGGCGGTCGAGGAACCTTTCACCGCCGCTGAGGCCCTGCGCCTGCAGTTGCAGCATTTCGTCAAAGTGGCGCGGCGCGAGGTCGAGCCGCTGGTCAGCGTGGCCGATGCGGCGCGGACCCTGGCGCTGATCGAGGCGATCCGCGAAGCGGCGGCGACCGGTCGGGCCTGTGCCCCGGCGCTGATCGAGGGATGAGCATGAGCGAACGTATTCTGTCCCTGGCCAGCCTCACGGTGCTGGAAATTTCACCGCCGCAGATGGTCGAGGTGGCGGCCTGTGCCGGTTACAGTCACGTCGGTTTGCGCCTGGTACCGGCGACGCCGCAGGAGCATCACTTTGCCCTGGTGGCCGATGCCGAGTTGCGCCGGCAGACCCTGAGCCGCCTGCGCGACACCGGCGTCGGCGTGCTGGATGTGGAGATCCTGCGGCTCGAGCCGCATACCCGGGTGGCGGATTTCGAGGCGGTGCTGGCGGTCGGCGCGGAGTTCGGCGCCAGCGAGCTGCTGGTGGCCGGCAACGACCCCGACGAGGGGCGCATGACCGAGCGCTTCGCCGAACTGTGCGACCTGGCGTCGATCTACGGCCTGCACCCACACCTGGAGTTCATGCCCTGGACCGATGCACGCAACCTGGAGCAGGCGGTGCGGGTGGTAGAGAACGCCGGCCGCGACAACGCCGGCGTGCTGGTGGATGCATTCCACTTCGATCGCTCGGCTTCGCGCCTGGAGGATTTGGCAAAGGTCGCGCCGGCGCGGCTGCGTTATGCCCAGCTGTGCGACGTGGCCGGCCCGCGACCGGACGATATGCAGGAGATCCTGCGCCAGGCCCGCAACGAACGGCGTTTCCCCGGGGATGGCGATTGCGACCTGGCGGGGCTCTTGCATTGTCTGCCGGCCAACCTGCCGTTGAGCCTGGAGATCCCCACGGTGAAATTGCTCGAGCAGGGCGTCGGCGCCCTGGAGCGGGCGCAGATCGCCCTGGACAAGACCCGGGCGTTGTTGGCGCGGATTTAGCGGGTAGCAGGTGTGACCCTTTTCGCGGGCAAGCCTCGCTCCTACGGACGCCGCGTCTGTAGGAGCGAGGCTTGCCCGCGAAGCTGTTTCTACAAACAAACCCTATCTTGAGAGACCCCGCGGATGACCCTCAGCACACCCCTTTCCGGTGTCAACCAGCCCTTCAAGGGCATCCTGCTGGTCGTCGTGGCGACCTTCCTGTTCGCCAGTCACGACGCCCTGTCGAAATACCTTTCGGGGTTCTATCCGATCGTGATGGTGGTCTGGGCCCGCTACCTGGTTCATACCCTGCTGATGGCCGGGATCTTCCTGCCGCAATCGGGCCTGCGGGTGTTGCGCACCAAGCGGCCGTTGCTGCAACTGGCGCGGGCCTTGTGCCTGCTCGGCACCAGCCTGCTGTTCACCTCGGCGCTGCTGTTTATCCCGCTGGCCGAAGCCACGGCGGTCAACTTCCTGGCGCCGGTGCTGGTCACCGCGCTGTCGGTGCCGCTGCTGGGCGAGCGGGTCACGAAGGGCCAGTGGCTGGCGGTGATCTGCGGTTTTATCGGGGTGCTGATCATCGTTCACCCGGGTGGCGACCTGTTCACCCCGGCGGTGCTGCTGCCTTTCTGCTCGGCACTGTTTTTCTGCTTTTACCAACTGCTGACCCGCAAGCTCGCCGAGCACGACAGCCCGACCACCAGCAACTTCTTCGCCGGCCTGTGCAACACCCTGGTGATGAGCGCGCTGGTGCCGTTCTTCTGGCAGGTGCCGGGCTTTGTCCATGGCGTGCTGATGTTGGCGCTGGGGGCCTGCGGCATGACCGCCCACCTGTTCCTGACCCAGGCCTTCCGCCACGCAGCGCCGGCGCTGCTGGCGCCGTTCGGCTATTGCCAGATCGTCTTCGCCGGATTGCTGGGCTGGCTGTTGTTCAGCCATACACCACAGCCGATCACCCAGCTGGGCATCGCGGTGATCTGCCTCAGCGGCCTGGCGGCTGCCTGGCAACAGCGGCGGCGCTGAGTGGCGCTGGCAACGGGAGGACAGCCGGTATCGACTGAGAGAAGGGGGGAGAAAAAAGCAGGCCCGGAACCGGGCCTGCGAGAGGAAAGCGTCAGTCTTCTATTTTTGGAATCTTGCGTGGGGCCATGAAGTACATCCAGGTCAGGGCAATGAAGTACATCGCCGGGATCAGGGTGAACAGCACGGTGTAGTTGTTGTTGGTGACGGTCAGGATATGGCCCACCAGCTGGGTCATGAACATGCCGCCGATGGCCGCGCACATGCCGCCGAAACCGAACACCGTGCTCATCATGTGCTTGGGCGTGTAGTCCATCACCAGGCTCCAGATGTTGGCGGTCCAGGCCTGGTGCGCGCCGATGGCCAGGGAGATGGCGAACACCGCCAGCCACAGGTTGCTGGCCCCGGCGGCCATGACCACGCCGACGATGCAGCAGGCGAACAGCAGCATGGACATCAGGCGCGCCTTGATCGGGTTGACCCCGCGGCCGATCAGGAACGACGAGAGGATGCCGCCGCCGACGCTGCCGAAGTCGGCGGTCAGGTAGATGATGATCAGCGGGATGCCCATCTGGGTCACGTTGATGCCCAGGTTGTACTGCTGGTTGAGGAACGGCGGCAGCCAGTACAGGTAGAACCAGAACACCGGCGCGGTGATCGAGTAGGCCAGGGCGAAAGCCCAGGTGCCGCGCATACGCAGGATGCGCGAGAAAGGCACGCGGGCCTGTTCCGGTTCGACTTCTTTCTGGATGTACTCGAGCTCGGACTGTTTGACGCTCGGGTGATCTTCCGGGTTGAAGTACTTCAGGCCCCAGAACAGCAGCCAGATGCCGCCCAGCGCAGCCATGCACAGGAATGCCGCCTGCCAGCCCCAGGCATGCAGGATCAACGGCAGCAGCATCGGCGTGAACATGGCGCCGACGTTGGTCCCGGCGTTGAAGATGCCGGTGGCCACGGCGCGTTCGCCGGCCGGGAACCACAGGCGTGTGGTCTTCACGCAGGCCGGGTAGTTGGCGGCCTCGGTCAGCCCGAGGATAAAGCGGCAGACCATGAAGCCCGCGGCCGAAGTGGCCAGGCCGTGAGCGCCGGTGGCCAGGCTCCACAACAGCACGGCGAAGAAGAACACGCGCTTGACGCCGACCCGGTCGATCAACCGTCCTTGCAGGACGAAACCGACGGCGTAGCCGACCTGGAACCAGAAGTTGATGTTGGCGTAGTCCATCGCCGTCCAGCTCATTTCCTTGGCCAGGATCGGCTGCATCACACCCAGGGCGGCGCGGTCGATGTAGTTCAGGGTGGTGGCGAAGAACACCAGGGCGAGCATGCCCCAGCGGGTCTTGCCGACCGCCATGGCGCCGCGGATCTTGTCGCCGATGCCGCCGGAGGCGGTGCCGAGGCTCGGGGCCATGCGGGAGCTTTGAGAAGGAATCATGTGTGCCATCCGTTCAATGACTGACGAGGGACAACTCGTCGGGACTCAAGGGCGCGTGATCGATTGTCGACTGTGCGGACGGACCGCGGATGAACTCGATGATCGATCGGCTGAGTGCTTTGGTCGACGCGCGTCGGGCGCGGCGGTGGAAAGCGGGTTGGTCAGCGTGCGGGCATGGTCAGCCCAGGGGCCGTAGTGCGTCCATCTGAAGGCGGCTGTTGGAGGTCTGGCCGGGTGAGGGCCAGAGGGCCAGGCAGAGAGGTGTGGCGTTGAGTGCAAGCATGAGGGTGTACCCGATTTTTGAAATTTTTATGGTGTGTTCTGGGTCTTGGGCGATTGAAGCCGGCGCTTAGGTGCCGGCTCAATGTGCTGTCGATGGTGCGCAGCGGACGAAAAATCGTCAATTCGCCAACGGCCATTTTGTTCGATAATCGCACGAAAAACTAACTGGTTCGTACACTTTGAATTGCTGTCTGTACTGCCCGGCTCAATAATCCGCCCCATCCAATAACAAACGTACCTGTAGCCGCTGCCGCAGGCTGCGATCGCCCGCGAAGCGGGCGCGGGATCTTCAGTGCGCTGGAGGACCTGCGGCAGCGGCCACAGGCACGGCGCCCGATCTGTGGTCATTACCGGGAGTTGAAACATGCAGCGTTCCATTGCCACCGTCTCCTTGAGCGGTACCCTGCCGGAAAAACTCGAAGCCATTGCCGCCGCCGGTTTCGACGGTGTGGAGATTTTCGAGAACGACCTGCTCTACTACGACGGCAGCCCTCGGGAAATCCGCCAGATGTGCGCAGACCTGGGCATCGCCATCACCCTGTTCCAGCCTTTTCGCGATTTCGAAGGTTGCCGCCGCGACCGCCTGCAACGCAACCTGGAACGCGCCGAGCGCAAGTTCGACCTGATGCAGGAACTGGGCACCGACCTGGTGCTGGTGTGCAGCAATGCCGCGGCCGACAGCGTCGGCGATCGGCAGATCCTGGTGGACGACCTGCGCCTGCTGGCCGAGCGCGCTGGCAGCCGTGGCCTGCGGATCGGCTACGAAGCCCTGGCCTGGGGCCGGCACGTCAATACTTATCAACAGGTCTGGGACATCGTCCGTGAGGCCGACCATCCGAGCCTGGGCGTGCTGCTCGACAGCTTCCACACCTTGTCGCTCAAGGGCGACCCGGCGGCGATCGCCGAGATTCCCGGGGACAAGATATTCTTCGTGCAGATGGCCGACGCGCCGATCCTGGCCATGGACGTGCTGGAGTGGAGCCGGCATTTTCGCTGCTTCCCGGGGCAGGGCGATTTCGACCTGCCGGGGTTCCTCGCGCCGATCATCAAGAGCGGCTACACCGGGCCTTTGTCCCTGGAGATCTTCAACGACGGTTTCCGCGCCGCGCCACCCCGGGCCAACGCCGCGGACGGCCTGCGCTCGCTGCTGTACCTCGAGGAGAAAACCCGCCAGCGCCTGGCGCAGGAAGCCACGCCGGTGGCCAATATCGATACGCTGTTCGCGCCGCCGCCGGCCAGTGAATATGGCGGCACCGAGTTTCTCGAGTTCGCCGTGGACGAAGCGCTGGGCGCCAAGCTTGGCGGCTGGCTGGAACGCCTGGGGTTCGCCAGGGCCGGCCAGCACCGCTCGAAGAATGTCAGCCTGATGCGCCAGGGCGATATCAACCTGATCCTCAACTCCGAGCCTTATTCCTTTGCCCACAGCTTCTTCGAAGCCCACGGCCCCTCGGTGTGCGCCACGGCGATCCGGGTCAAGGACAGCGCCAAGGCGCTGGAGCGCGCAGTGGCCTACAAGGGCCAGCCGTACCGCGGCTTGGTGGGCCCCAACGAACTGGAACTGGCCGCCGTACGCGAGCTGGATGGCAGCCTGATCTACCTGGTGGACCAGGAGCAGGGCGGCCAGCACCTGTACGACACCGATTTCAATATGCTCCCGGGCGTGGTGGCCAAGGGCGGCCTCAAGCGCATCGACCACATGGCCATGGCGTTGCCGGCCGACAGCCTCGACAGCTGGGTGCTGTTCTACAAGAGCCTGCTGGACTTCACCGCCGACGACGAAGTGGTGCTGCCCGACCCCTACGGCCTGGTGAAGAGCCGGGCGCTGCGCAGCCGTTGCAGCACCATTCGTTTGCCGCTGAACATTTCCGAGAACCGCAAGACCGCGATCTCCCATGCGCTGTCCAGTTACGGCGGCTCGGGCGTGCATCACATCGCCTTCGATTGCGACGATATCTTTGCCGAAGTCAGCCGGGCCAAGGAGGCGGGCGTGCCGCTGCTGGACATCCCGCTCAACTACTACGACGACCTGGCCGCGCGCTTCGATTTCGACGACGAGTTCCTCAGCGAGCTGGCTTACTACAACGTGCTCTACGACCGTGACGCCCAGGGTGGCGAGCTGTTCCATGTCTACACCGAGCCGTTCGAGGGGCGCTTCTTCTTCGAGATCATCCAGCGCAAGAATGGCTATGTCGGGTATGGCGCGGCGAACGTCGCGGTACGCCTGGCGGCCATGGCCAAGTCGCGCAGTGGCGGGGTGCGGCACGCGAAGTTGTAGGAGTTTCGTAACGGCGGCGGCAAAGGGCCGCCGTCCTGCTTTCCTTCGCTGCGCGAGGCGGCCCATAATCGCCCGCGTGTGCAGCGATGGCCGTGAGCCCCAGAATGACAATGACCACAGAACTCTCCGTAGCGCCCGAGCAGCCCGTGATCGAGCCACGCAAGAGTCGCAAGAACAACCCGGAAAAGACCCGCGAGAACATTCTGCAAGAAGCCATTGTGGAGTTCGTGCAGCAGGGCCTGTCCGGTGCTCGGGTGGATGCCATCGCCGAGCGCATCCACACCTCCAAGCGCATGATCTATTACTACTTCGGCAGCAAGGAGCAGCTGTACGTCGAGGTGCTGGAGAAGCTCTACGGCGATATCCGCAACACCGAAAGCCGCCTGCACCTGGCGGAGCTGGCGCCGCGCGAGGCGATTCGCCGGCTGGTGGAGTTCACCTTCGATCACCACGACCGCAACGTCGATTTCGTGCGCATCGTCAGCATCGAGAACATCCATAACGCCGAATACGTGAAGCGCTCCGAAGCGATCAAGGCGATGAACAACACCATCCTGCATGCCCTGGGCGAGATCCTCCGGCGCGGGGCCGACGAGGGCGTGTTCCGCGCCGGCCTGGATCCGCTGGACGTGCATTTGCTGATCAGTTCGTTCTGCTTCTACCGCGTGTCCAACCGCCACACTTTCGGCGAGATCTTCCAGATCGACCTGCCTGACGAGGCGATCAAGCAGCGCCACCGCGAGATGATCTGCGAGTCGGTGCTGCGCTACTTGCAGGCCTGATCGCCTAGAGGGTTGAACCCCGTTGCCGGTCGATCAGCCGGCACAAGGTTTCAACCGCATCCGGCATCGACTCCGCCCGGGTATTGCCAAAGCCCATCAGCAAGCCCGGGCGTGATCCGCCCTGGGCACCCACGAAAAAACCTGACAGCGGCGCGACGCCGATTTTCCGGGCATGGGCGGCGGCCGCGATCGCCTGGTCGTCGAGCCCATCGGGCAGTTCGGCGAGCAGGTGCAATCCGCTGGCGCTGCTGGCTACCGTCATGCGCTCGCTGCCGGCGTTGTGAATGGCCGCCAGCAAGGCGGCGCGACGCTGCGCATAAACCGCCTGGCTACGACGGATATGGCTGCCGAGGTGGCCATTGCCGATGAACTCCGCCGCCGTCGCCTGGAGCGACAAAGGCACGCGGTGGCCGCTGCCATTGCGCACGTTGCGCAACACCTCCACCACCACCTCGGGGGCGACCAGGAAGCCCAGGCGCAGGCCCGGCGCCAGCAGTTTGCTCAAGGTCCCGACGTAAATGACCCGCCCCTGATGGCCGTCCAGGGCCTTGAGCGCCGGGGTTGGCGCGCCGCCGTAGCGGAACTCGCTGTCGTAATCGTCTTCGAGGATGAAGGCATCGGCATCGTGGGCCCATTGCAGCAAGGCCAGGCGTCGCGCCAGGCTCATGCCGACCCCCAGGGGATACTGGTGCGAAGGCGATACCAGGGCGAGCCGCGCATCGGGCGCGAGCCGGCGGCCGGCCTGCACATCCAGGCCTTCTGCATCCACCGGGACGCCCACGGCCTGCACACCGGCCAGCAGCACGCTGCGGTAGGCCGCATCGTAGCCGGGGTTTTCGACCCAGACCCGCTCTCCCAGGTCGGTGAGCGCCAGGGTGGCAATCGACACCGCCGCCTGGGCACCGGGAGTAATCACGATGTGACTGGCCTGGCACACCACTCCGCGTGCCGCGCCGAGGTACGCCGCCAGGGCTTCGCGCAATGGCAGGAAACCCTGCGGGTCGCCGTAGGACAGGTCGGGAAGTGGCCGGCGTCGCCAGAAGCGGCCTTCCAGGCGCCCCCACAGCGCATAGGGAAAGGCGTCCAGCGCCGGCAGGCCCGGGGTCAGCGGCCAGGCGGCCCGGGCCACGGACATCGAGTCGGTCCCCGTCAGCGCCCGGGCCCGGGTGGAGCCGACGGGGGCCTCTGTCCGGGCGGGCGGCGAGACCGTTTGCTCGGCGATCCGTGCCATGACGTAGGTCCCCGAACCTGTCCGGGCCTCGAGGAACCCCTCGGCGATCAACTGCCCATAGGCCTCGGTCACGGTCATGCGCGATAGCCCCAACTGTGTCGCCAGCACGCGTGAAGCCGGCAGGCGGATCCCGGCCTTGACGCTGCCATCGGCGATGCCTTTGCGCAGGAACAGCAGCAATTGCTCGCGCAAGGACAAGTGGCCGTCCTTGGCCAGTTGCAGACGGTTCCAGATGGGATAGGCGGTTTTGCGGGTTTTCATCGGGGGCCTGTGGATTGCCGGTTGACGGCAGCTGGAAAAGTGGTCTGGGATATTGATCGAAAGTGGATATTTTATACAGGCCATTACCTGCGGATACTCCCTCGCCTTGCCAACACAGCCAGAGGGTTTCCCCGATGAAAACCGCCAGCATCAGAATCGCTGACCTGCTGCATCCAAGCGTTGCCGCGCTGATCTCGGTCATCGTCAATTACGGGGGAACCTTCATTCTGGTTTTCCAGGGGGCCAAGGCGGCCGGGCTGAGCCCGGAGCAGACCGCCTCGTGGATCTGGTCGATCTCGATCGGCGTCGGCCTGACCGGCGCCTGGCTGAGTTATCGCTACCGCGAGCCGATCATTACCGCCTGGTCGACACCGGGCGCGGCCTTCCTGATCGCGGTACTGCCGAGTACGCCTTACCCGGAAATGATTGGCGCCTTCATGCTGTCGGCTGCCGGCTTCGTGGTGCTGGGCATGTCGGGTTATTTCGAGCGGCTGGTGAAGCTGATCCCGCCGGGGATCGCGGCGGGCCTGCTGGCGGGCATTCTGTTGCGCTTCGGGATTGGCGCTTTCGACGGCGCTGGGGTCGATCCTTTGCTGGTGGGCGCGCTGCTGCTCAGCTATGTGCTGCTACGGCGCTTTACCGCGCGTTATGCGATTGTCGGGGTGTTGCTGATTGGCATCGTGCTGTTGCTCGGGTTGGGGCAGGTCAGTTTCGCCAGCCTCGAACTCAAGCCGGCCCTGCCGGTGCCGACCGTGCCGGTGTTCTCGCTGAATGCGCTGCTGAGCGTGGCCCTGCCGTTGTTCCTGATCACCCTGACCGGCCAGTACATGCCCGGCATGCTGGTGCTGCGCAACGATGGGTTCAAGACCAGTGCCAATCCGATTCTCACGGCGACCGGCCTGGGCTCCTTGCTGATGGCGCCGTTCGGTTCCCATGCATTCAACATCGCCGCCATTACCGCCGCCATCTGCACGGGCAAGGAGGCGCATGAAGAGCCGGCCAAGCGTTATCTGGCCGGGCTCGCGTGTGGGGTGTTCTACCTGCTGGTGGGGATCTTCGGCAGCACCCTGGCGGCGCTGTTCGTGGTCCTGCCGGCGACCTTTATCACCACCCTGGCGGGCCTGGCCCTGCTGGGCGCGATCGGCGGCAGCCTCGCCACCGCGCTGGTCGAGCCGAGTGGCCGGGAAACCGCCTTGATCACCTTCCTGGCGACCGCCGCCAATATCACCTTGTTCGGGTTGGGCGGCGCATTCTGGGGCTTGCTGGCGGGGTTGCTGGCGCACGGTGTGATGCACGGACGGCTGCGGCCAACCGGTCGCCATGAACGCGCCTAATCGCCATGCATGGCCGCGGGGAGTGTGCCGAGAGCGGAGCCGATCACAGCCCCGCACTGACCCGGTCAGGCACTGTCAGCCATTCATGCTCTGGAAATGCGCGAGCATGCGCTGGGCATCCGGCGCCACGCCGCTGAACAGCTCGAACGCCTTCACCGCCTGAAACACCGCCATGTTGCCGCCGTCCAGGGTTCGGCAACCGAGGGCTCGGGCGTTGCGCAGCAGCTCGGTTTCCAGGGGGAAGTAGACGATCTCCGCGACCCACAATCCGGGGCGCAGCAACTCGACCGGTACCGGCATGCCCGGCAGCTTGGCCATGCCCACGGGTGTGGTGTTCACCAGGCCGTCGGCGGCAGCCAGGGTGGCGGGCAGGTCGACGCCGGCCTTGGCCCGGCCGGGGCCGAAATGCTGGTTGAGGTTATCCGCCAGGCTCTGGGCGCGGGCGCTTTCCACATCGAAGATGCTCAGTTGCTGCACGCCTTCGCTGAGCAGCGCATGGGCCACCGCCGCACCGGCGCCGCCGGCGCCCATCTGCACCACGCGCGCCAGGGCCACGCCTTGCAAGCCGCGGCGCAAACCTTCGGCAAAACCCAGGCAATCGGTGTTGTGGCCGATGCGCTTGCCATCCTTGAGCACCACGGTGTTCACCGCACCGATGCCGCGGGCTTCCGGCGACAGCTCGTCGAGCAGCGGGATGATGCTTTGCTTGCACGGGAAGGTGATATTCAACCCGGTGAAGTTCATGCGCTCGGCGGCCAGCAGCAGGTCGGGCAGGGCATTGCTGTCGAGTTGCAGCTGGTCCAGGTCGATCAGCCGGTACAGGTAGCGCAGGCCCTGGGCGTCGCCTTCGTGCTCATGCAGCGCCGGGGTGCGCGAGGCCTGGATGCCGGCGCCGATCAGTCCGGCCAGTACGGTGTTCTGCTGGGTCATGCCTGGGCTCCTTGAAAGCGCTGGCTGAAATGCGCCAGTGCCAGGCGATAGCCATGGCTGCCAAAGCCGCACATTACTGCCAGGGCGATGCCCGAGACAAAGGAATGATGGCGGAACGGTTCGCGGGCGTGGACGTTCGACAGGTGCACTTCGATCACCGGCAACTCGCTGGCCACCAGGGCATCGCGGATCGCCACCGAGGTGTGGGTCCAGGCCGCCGGGTTGATCACGATCCCGGCGCAACGGCCACGGGCGCCGTGAATCCAGTCCAGCAGTTCGCCTTCGTGGTTGGTCTGGCGAAACTCCACGGTCAGGCCGAACTCCTCGGCGGCACGCCCGCACAGGGCGGAAATGTCGGCCAGGGTCTCGTGACCATAGGTGGCGGGTTCGCGGGTGCCGAGCAGGTTCAGGTTCGGGCCGTTGAGCACCAGAACGATAGGGCGCATGGGGGGAATTCTCCGTTGTTATTGTGGACGTGGCTTGAGCGGCCAGCGGCTGGGGCTAAATTGTACTAACTGGTTAATTTGGTCAATGAGCCGGGGGACAGCCCCGAAATAATGGTTCGATAATCGAACACTACCCGGATGAGCGGAGAATTTCTTTCACCTTCTCGGCAGAGGATGCGTATTCATATCAATTGAAAACAATTCTTAGTAAGCCGTAAGATGCCGGCCAATTTCCTTCAAGTTCCAGGGAGTCGGTTTGTCGGACGTGGATCTCAAGGGGCTGTTTCTCAAGCATGCCGCTACCTTGCGTGGGTACCTGGCGCGCAAGGTACGGGACCCGCAGTTGGCCGCTGATCTGGTGCAGGAGAGTTTCCTGCGGCTGGCCGAACAGACGCGCGGCGAGCGCATCGACAATTCCCAGGGCTATCTCTACCGCACGGCGAACAATCTGCTGATCGACCATGTCCGTCAGGAGGCGCGGCGCAAGACCGACACCGTGCCCCATGAAGCCCTGGCCGAGATCGAAGACGAGCAGGCCGGTCTGGAGGCTCAGGCGATGGCGCAGCAACAGCGCAAGGCATTGAAGCAGGCCATTCTGGAGTTGCCGCCGCGCACTCAGGAGATCTTCCGCTTGAACCGGATCGAAGGCATGACCCACGCCGAAGTGGCCAGGCATCTGGAGATTTCCGACAGCTCGGTGCAGAAACACCTGTCCAGGGCCCTGGCCCATGTGATGCAGCGCCTGGCTACCGGCGGTCGGGCGGCCGACGAGTGAGTTACGGTAAAACCCGGGGTCAGTCGTCACTGCTTATATATAACGAGAAATCGAGATTCACACGTGAATAGCCAGGGTCCGCAAGAGCGCAGTATCACTGAGGCCGCCGCCGACTGGGCGGTGCGTTTGCATGCCGGTGGACTGAGCGCCGCCGAGCAGGCCGAGCTGGAGCAATGGCAAGCGCGGGACCCGCGCCACGCCCCGGCGCTGGCGTTTGCCCGGCGGACCTGGGACGCGCTGGGTGAGCTGCGCCTGGAGCCGGAACTGGCGCAACCGCGTCGCGCGCCCGCCGCCAGGGCCACGGCGGTTCAGCGGCCGCGCCGCCGGCGTTTCCTGCCACGGGCGGCCAGCGCGGCGGTGCTGGTGCTGGCTGTCGCGCTCGGCTGGTGGCAAGGGCCGCACGCCTTGCTGCGGATGCAGGCCGACTACCTCACCGACAAAGGTGAAGTGCGCACCGTGCACCTGGCCGACGGCAGCACCGTGGAGCTGGATTCGTCCAGCGCCATTCGCCTCGATTTCAACCAGGCCCAGCGCCAGGTGCATTTGCTCGCCGGCTCCGCGGTGTTCGACGTGGCGCCCATGGGCGGCGAGGAGTCCCGCCCTTTTGTGGTCGAGAGTGCCGGCGGGCAGACCCGCGCCCTGGGCACGCGCTTCGTGGTGGGGCGTGAAAGCGACCGGCAAGCCTGGGTCGGCGTGCTGCAACACAGCGTTGCCGTAAGCCTGGATACGCCGGCGCAGCAGGGCGCTTCCGAGCGGGTCCTGCAGGAAGGGCAGAGCGCCCGCTACAACCCGCTGTCGGGGGTGGTCACTCTGGATGGCCTGGATCTGCAACGGGCCACGAGCTGGCGGCGCGGCGTGCTGGTGTTCGATCGCCAGCCGCTGGCGCTGGTGATCGAACAGCTCAATCGTTATCGCCCCGGCCGGGTGGTATTGGGTAACGAAGCCCTGGCCCAGCGTCAGGTCAGCGGCGTGTTCCGCCTGGACATGCTCGACACTGCCCTGGCCACCCTGACCCGGGAACTGCAGGTGCGGCACTTCGATCTGGCCGGCGTCAGCCTGATTTACTGAGGCCTGGCGCCGCCGCTTTCTCCCCGTGAAAAATAGTTGGAAAAAACCTTACTGAGTTTTCCTGCCTGGCACGTCTAGCTAATTGAGATGCATTCGCATCAATAAAAAGCAGCCAGCGCAGGAATACGGATATGAGGGTAAGCAGTCGCACTGGAGTTCATGCCGCAAGCCGGTTGGCCCTGGCTATTCATCTGGGCGCCGCGGGGCTGCTGCTCGATGCCGGGTTGGCGCATGCGGCGCAGGGGGCCGCGGTTGCCGGTGCCGAGCAGCAAAGCCGCCTGATGTTCGACATTCCTGCCCAGGCCCTGGACAGCGCCGTGCTGGCCTTCGCCGAACAGGCCGGGCTGCAAGTGCTGTTCGACAGCCAGCGCCTCAAGGGCCTGCACAGTTCGCCGCTCAAGGGCAGCTACAGCGTCCAGGAAGGGTTGGCGCGGCTGCTGGGCAACGCGCCGGTGGAATACCGCTTCACCGGCGACAGCCAGGTCACCCTGAACCGCGTCGCCGCCGAGCACCAGGGGGCCTTGGCCCTGGCCACCACCACCGTGTCCGGCAACCTCGAAGGGCGCAAAGGCGACTGGGTCTACAGCGCGCCGCGTTCGGTGAGCGTCGTCAGCCGTGAGCAAATCGACCGCAATCCGCCCCGGCACGCGGCGGACATGCTGGAAGAAACCAGCGGCGTGTATTCGGCGGTCAGCCAGCAGGACCCCGGCCTGTCGGTGAACATCCGCGGCATCCAGGATTACGGGCGGGTCAACATGGCGGTCGACGGCATGCGCCAGAACTACCAGCAGAGCGGCCACCAGCAACGCAACGGCACCCTGTATGTCGACCCCGAGCTGCTCTCCGAGGTGGTGATCGAGAAGGGCGCGACCTCCAGCATGGGCGGTGCCGGGGTGATCGGCGGGATCGCCAATTTCCGCACCCTGGAAGCCCGCGACCTGATCAAGCCGGGCGAGGAAATGGGCGGGCGCATCCGCCTGACCAGCGGCCTGGGCGGGCGCAGCAACGGCACGCATTTTATCGGCAGTTCGGCCTTCGCCATCGGTACTGAAGTCTGGGACATGCTGGTCGCCGCCAGCGAGCGGCACCTGGGCGACTACGACCCGGGAACCCGCGGCAGCATCGGCGAACTGCGCACCGGCGGCTGGCGGGACCCTTCGATCAACGACCGGGTGAAGAACTCGCCGGTGGCCTATTCCGCTTCGGTGATGCGCTCGCGCCTGGCCAAGCTCGGGCTGAACCTGCCCCAGGACCAGCGCCTGCAGTTCAGCTACCTGACCACCCAGGTGTCCTACGACGACGCCAACATGCTCAACACCGAAAAGGATCAGCTGTGGGAGAAGCTGGGCAGCAGCGATGTGCGCTCGCAGAACTTCGCCCTCGACTACAGCTACACCCCGGACAACCCGCTGGTGGACTTCAAGGCCAAGCTCTATTACGTCGACAATCGCAACGACCAGAGCACCCTGCAACGGGGCATCACTCCCGGATATTCGATCACCTACCAGACCGACACCTACGGCGCCCAGGCGCAGAACACCTCGACCTTCGCCCTCGGCGAGCTGTCGACGCTCAAGGCCAACTACGGCCTGGAGTTCTTCTACGACAAGGTGCGCCCGGACTCCAGCCAGCCGGTGGCGAGCGGTTCGGCGGTGAACGCCCCGGCCTCGGAAGGCATGACGCCCAAGGGCGACCGCGCACTCGGCAGCCTGTTCGCGCGCCTGGACTACGACTACGACGGCTGGCTGAACCTGAACGCCGGGTTGCGCTACGACCGTTACCGGCTACGCGGCGATACCGGGATCAATACCCGCACCTTCATTCTCGGCACCACCCGGCAAACCACGGTGCCGGTCAACTATGACGTGGACACCGAGGAAGGGCGTTTCTCGCCGACCTTCGGTCTGTCGATCAAACCCGGCGTGGACTGGCTGCAACTGTTCGCCAGCTACGGCAAGGGCTGGCGTCCGCCGGCGATCACCGAGACCCTGATCACCGGCCGGCCCCACGGCGGTGGCGCCGAAAGCATGTACCCCAACCCCTTCCTGCGCCCGGAGCGTTCCACCACCTGGGAAGCCGGGGTCAATGTGTTCAAGGAAAACCTGTGGTTCGACGAGGACCGGCTGGGGATCAAGGTCGCGTACTTCGACACCCGCGTCGAAGACTTCATCTTCATGAACATGGGCGTGCAGCCCCCCGGCTACGGCATGGCCGGGATCGGCAACAGCGCCTACGTCAACAACCTTCAGGACACCCGCTTCAAGGGCGTGGAGTACCAGCTCGACTACGACGCCGGGCGCGCCTACGGGCAGCTGGCCTACACCCACATGATCGGCAGCAACGACTTCTGCTCGAAGACCGCGTGGCTGGGCGGGGTGACCCAGACCGTAAAGAACAGCACGGCCGGACGCGCCCCGGTGGTCGGCATGCGCCCGGACGCACAGGCCAATAGCGCCAGCCATTGCAGCGCGATCCTCGGTTCGGCCGAACACATGCCGATGGACCGCGGCACCTTGACCCTGGGCGCGCGGTTCTTCGAGCGCAAGCTGGATATCGGCGCCCGGGCCCGCTACAGCGCGGGCTACTCGGAGGGTGGCAGCAACACCCGCACCACCACCAACGTCTACCCCGCGGACTGGAAGTCCTACACCGTTTACGACCTGTACGGCAGCTACCGCGCCACCGAAGAACTGACCCTGCGCCTGGCGATGGAGAACGTCACCGACCGCGCCTACCTGGTGCCCATGGGCGACGTGCTGGCCTTCACCCTGGGGCGTGGCCGCACCTTGCAGGGCACCCTCGAATATCAGTTCTGACCGCTTTTGCCCAGAGAAGGGCAAAACCGTAGCGGGCATCGGCTCGCTGCGGAGTGACCAACCTATGTACTGGAGTTTTGCATGAGCATTTCCATTTCCTACAGCGCTACCTACGGCGGCGTCAGCGTTGCGAACTACCTCAATGACTGGTCGGCCTACTTTGGCGACGTCAACCATCGCCCGGGCCAGGTGGTCGATGGCACCAACACCGGCGGCTTCAACCCGGGCCCGTTCTCGGGTACCGAGTACGCCCTGAAGAGCACCAACAGCGACGCCGCGTTCGTGGCCGAAGGCAACCTGAACTACACCCTGTTCGAGAGCCCGAGCCACACCCTGTGGGGCAACCTGAACACCGTCTCGCTCGGCGACACCCTGACCGGTGGCCCGAGCGCCGGCGGCTACGACCTGGTCAGCCAGGAAGTCAGCTTCACCAACCTGGGCCTCAACAGCCTGCGCGACGAAGGCCGTGCCGGCGAAGTGCACAAGGTGGTGTATGGCCTGATGAGCGGCGACAGCTCGGCGCTGGCCGGCGAGATCGATGCCCTGCTCAAGGCGATCAGCCCGAACCTGTCGGTCAACTCGACGTTCGACGACCTGGCCGCGGCCGGTGTCGCCCACGTTGCCCCGGCATCCGCCGCCGCGGCCGACATCGGCCTGGTGGGTGTGCAGGATGTGGCCCAGGACTGGGCGCTGGCAGCCTGAATGGCCGCTTGAGGCATAAAAAAACGAATGAAAGATCGCTCTTCCATTCGTTCGCTTGAATCACCCCCGTCGCCCGAGTTTTCGAAGGCCAGGGCGGCGGCGGTGGCAAATTCTGGGGAGCGCCGCGATGGCTGTCAACGCGCGCGGCGTGCCTCTTGCCGACTCGCTCCGACGGAGCGGGTGGCGGTGTATTTCTCGACTTCCAACAGGACACCTCGATGAGCAGGCCGAACCCACTTGCCGGTTCCGAGACGCTGGCGGCCCTGGCCGCCTATAAAAGCGGCTTCTTCAACATCGGCCTGTTCTCGGCGGTGATCAACCTGCTGATGCTGGCGCCCGCGCTGTACATGCTGCAGGTGTACGACCGGGTGCTGGCGTCCGGCAACCAGATGACCCTGTTGATGCTGACGCTGATGATCGTCGGCCTGTTCGGCCTGATGGGCGCCCTGGAGTGGGTGCGCAGCCAGGTGGTGATCCGCCTGGGCACGCAGATGGACATGCGCCTGAACCAGCGGGTCTACGACGCGGCCTTCGAGGCCCAGCTCAAGGGCAGCCCGCAAGCCGCCGGCCAGGCCCTGAATGACCTGACGGCGCTGCGCCAGTTCGCCACCGGCAATGCGCTGTTCGCGTTTTTCGACGCGCCGTGGTTTCCGGTCTACCTGTTGGTGATCTTCCTGTTTCACCCCTGGCTTGGCCTGCTGGCCCTGGGCGGCGCGCTGCTGTTGGTGGCCCTGGCCTGGATCAACCAGCACATCTGCCAGGCGCCGCTGGCCGAGGCCAGCCAGCTGTCCATCAGCACCAGCCAGCAGGCCACGGCCAACCTGCGCAACGCCGACGCCATCGAAGCCATGGGCATGCTTGCCGCGCTGCGCGCGCGCTGGTTCGCTGGGCACCAGGCGTTCCTCGCCCAGCAGAACCTGGCCAGTGAAAAGACCGCGCTGATCAGTGCCTGGTCCAAGGGCGTGCGCCTGGCCCTGCAATCCTTGGTGCTGGGCCTTGGCGCGCTGCTGGCAGTGCAGGGGGAAATCACCCCGGGGATGATGATCGCCGGTTCGATCCTGATGGGCCGGGTGCTCAGCCCCATCGACCAGTTGATCGCCGTGTGGAAACAGTGGAGTTCGGCGCGCCTGGCCTATGCGCGGTTGTCTGAGATGCTGCAGGCCAATCCGCCACGCCCGGCGCGTATGAGCCTGCCCACGCCCAAGGGCGAACTGAGCGTCGAGCAACTGAGCGCCTGCGCCCCCGGCAGTCGCCGTCCGGCCCTGGCCAACCTGGGTTTCAGCCTGCCGGCCGGGCAGGTGCTGGGAGTCATCGGCCCCTCGGGTTGCGGCAAGTCGACCCTGGCGCGGCTGCTGGTGGGGGCCTGGACGCCGCTGGCCGGCAAGGTCCGCCTCGACGGCGCGGAACTGAGCCAGTGGGATCGCCAGCAACTCGGCCCGCACATCGGTTACCTGCCCCAGGATATCCAGCTGTTCGCCGGCAGCATCGCCGAGAACATCGCGCGCTTCGGCGAGGTGAATGCCGACCAGGTGCTGGCGGCGGCGCAGATGGCCGGGGTGCATCAGCTGATCCTGCAACTGCCGCAAGGCTATGACACGCGCCTGGGGGAGG